>Ga0316191_10000019_pt1 | contig 69452 bp, 64 predicted proteins | sample Eddworburr2cm_MG_FD_204928 | JGI IMG/M metagenome (GOLD analysis project Ga0316191, IMG submission 204928) | Coastal sediment microbial communities from Maine, United States - Eddy worm burrow 2 cm | ecosystem: Environmental > Aquatic > Marine > Coastal > Sediment | place: USA: Maine...
TAGTCGCTTGAGGCGACAAATCTTGGCTCGATGTACACAAAACTCGGAATTGCTTGAGTTTGCTTGCATCGAATATTGCTTTACTACGCAATCAATTCGACGTAAGCACCCACACAAATTACCTGATCTAAATTGTTAAAGAACTCACCGGCGCTCTGGCCAGCGTAGACCGACAAGTATGGCGCATAATCGCCTGTCTCGTCAATGCTTTTCTGCTTTAGTTTCTGTGTGTGGAATACGCACCACCCCGAAGCAGAGGCGCGCATTATACAGTCCGTTGGAAGACCGTCAAGAAGAAATTCCCCCTTCTGTCCAAGGGGCGAAGGAGGACGATAAAAGCTTCTGAAAACCGGGTGCTTATGCCAGGACCGTGGTCATAGACAGGCCGGCGAGACGTTCAATACCAGCCAATAGATCCCGAGCTGCCGAACCGCCTCCATGAACTGGTTGAAATCGACCGGCTTGCGGATATAACTGTTAGCTCCGAGATCGTAGCCAGCGGCGATATCCCGATCTTCATTGGAAGATGTCAAAATGACGACTGCGAGGCGCCTGGTGGAGTTATTCTCCCGGATCTGCCGCAGCACTTCCAGCCCGTCAACCTTCGGAAGCTTCAGATCGAGCAAAACAACTTCGGGGAGCTTGCAATCATCCCTCTCGCTGTGCGCTCCACGCGCAAACAGATAATCCAGCGCTTCCGCACCGTCACGCGCCACGATAACCTCATTGAGGATGTTGTTACGCTTTAACGCACGCAGCGTAAGCGCCTCATCATCAGGGTTGTCTTCAACCAGCAAAATTGTTTTAGTTTCCATAACGGGACATCCTCCGGTGATCCCGGTCCGATGATTGTTCATCGAACAATTCCCATACTGGGATGGTTGGATTTATTATAGACCTAAACCCACCCTGTTCATCACACTGCGCAATTAATAATTGCTATAGACCTTTAATAAGAGTGCGTACTTGCTATCCCATCACGACCCGGGCAAAGCGGCGTTTACCTACCTGGCAAACGCAGCTGACACCCGATTCCAGCCGCAATCCGGTGTCACTGACCTTTTCCCCGTCAATACGGACCGCCCCCTGCCTGATCATACGCATGGCATCCGAAGTACTGGAAGTCAGGGCGGCGTCCTTCAGTACGTTGGCTATCGGCATACCGTCCTTGCCGGCCTGCAACTTGATCTCGGGCATATCGTCAGGTACCGCACCTTTTTGAAAACGGGCGATAAAATTTTCCTGCGCGCGATCTGCATCAATGCGGGAATGGAAACGCGCGACAAGCTCCTTCCCCAGCTCAAATTTTATATCACGTGGATTGCGTCCATCGTCCATCGACTTCCGCAGCGCCTCCACCTTCTGGACGGAACGGAAGCTCAGCAACTCAAAATAGCGCCACATCAGCTCATCGGATATTGACATCAGTTTGCCGAACATATCGTCTGGCGCCTCGGCTATCCCGATGTAGTTGCCCAGCGATTTGGACATCTTCTGGACACCGTCCAGGCCTTCCAGAATTGGCATGGTTATTACAACCTGTGGTTTTTGACCGTAGGCTTCCTGGAGCTGGCGACCGACGAGTAAATTAAACTTCTGGTCCGTACCGCCAAGTTCAACGTCGGCTTTTAACGCCACCGAATCATAGCCCTGCACCAGCGGGTATATAAATTCATGGATAGCTATCGGCTGACCTGAGCTGTAGCGCTTGCTGAAATCATCCCTTTCCAGCATACGCGCAACGGTATGCTTTGCTGCCAGCTGGATCAGATCTGCGGCGCCAAACTCATTCATCCAGCTGGAATTAAACACCACCAGCGTCTTTTCCGGATCCAGGATTTTGAAAATCTGGGTTTCATAGGTGCCGGCGTTTTCGATCACTTCATCGCGGCTGAGCGGTTTGCGCGTGACGTTTTTCCCGGTCGGATCACCGATCATACCGGTGAAATCACCAATCAGAAAAAGCGCTTCATGGCCGAGCTCCTGAAACTGGCGCAGCTTGTTGAGCAGCACGGTATGACCGAGGTGCAGATCAGGTGCTGTCGGGTCAAACCCGGCCTTTATGCGCAGCGGACGGTTTTCATTCAGGCGCTCTATCAGCCCGGCCTCCACCAGTATTTCTTCTGAACCCCGCCTGATCTGCTGCAAAGCCTCGCTGTGAGACATCTAGCCGCCCCTGTACATAGTAAATTGGGGCGCAAGACTAGCACAAGTTGGCCGATAACCTGACATGTGGCTCTTAACCTATTGAACTATTAAGATATACTGGCGTGCAACATGCGATAGACGGCCAACATCGACCAGACTGGCACGGATTCTGCTCCTTTACAGACATGAGCTATGACAGTTGACCACAAGCGGCTCCGTAAGTTAGTTTGAAACACAAGATTTGGAAAGGATTTCTGGTGCAATACAATTATTCGTCAATGCGGGATTACAAGTCGGGCTGGCGCAACAACCGGACCGGCAGGCGCGGTGCCAAAGGCTTGCGCTGGGCGCTGCTGGGCAGCGCGTCCGGGCTGGCGTTGGGCTTTTTTTCGCTGACATCCTACGATGCCAATGCCTTACGTATCAAAGATCTACCGCTTGACCTACCTCAATCCACGCTCTCGGAATCAGCACCAATAGAGATCCCGGACAAACCTGTCGAGGAGCTTTTTCAAGCGGTAGAAACCACTTCGGTTGAACCGCAACAGCGTGGTAGCTGGCATGATGTCACCGTAGAGTCCGGAGACAGCCTTGCGCGTATCTTTACTAAACAGGGCATTCCACCACGCCAGCTTCACGACATTATCGCCACCGGTGGGATAGCCAAAAAACTGACTCGGATCTACCCGGGGCAAAAACTGCGCATGCGCACGACAGCGGAAGACGGGCTGCTGGAGCTATTGTACGAAATCGATGCCCTGAACCAGCTGCAGGTAACCCGTTCTGAATCGGGTTACGACGCGCAGCTGATCGCACGCGTTCCTGAGCGCCGCAGCTTGCGCGCAGCTGGTACTATCGACAATTCGCTGTTTGTTGCAGCACAGCAGGCAAAGCTGCCGGAAAATATCACTATGGAGCTGGCCGGCATCTTTGGCTGGGATATCGACTTCGCGCTGGATATTCGCCACGGTGATCAGTTTGCCCTGCTATACGAGGAACTTTACCTGGATGGCGAGCGCATTGGCACGGGCAATATCCTGGCTGCCGAATTCAACAATAACGGCAAGGTCTACCAGGCAGTGCGTTATACCGACCAGCAAGGCCGCACCGACTATTACTCGCCGGATGGTCACAGTATGCGCAAAACTTTTCTGCGTTCCCCGGTCAGCTTCTCGCGTATCAGCTCACGCTTCAGCACGGGCCGCAAACATCCGATCCTGAACAGAATCCGTGCACACAAGGGCGTGGATTATGCTGCCGCACGCGGCACACCGGTGAAAGCAACGGGCAACGGTAAAATTGTTTTGCGCGGAAAAAAAGGCGGCTATGGCAAGACCGTGGTCATCAAGCACGGCAGCAACTACAGTACCCTGTATGCCCACCTGAACAGCTATGCACGCGGCCTGCGCAATGGCAGCCGGGTACAGCAGGGCAAGATTATCGGCTATGTTGGCAGCACGGGGCTGGCAACCGGCCCCCACCTCCATTACGAGTTTCTTGTTAACGGAGTGCACCGTAATCCCTTAACCGTCAAGCTCCCGGATGCCGCGCCTCTGCCCAAGAAGTTCCGACAGGATTTCAAACTGGCCACCGAGAATCTGCTAGCCCAGCTGGAACTGGCAAAGACCCGGACCGTTGCGCTGCAGGATCGTTGAGCAGCAAACCACCCAACCCGCAAAGACACCACTGCAACAATGCCTGAGTATTATCTCGGCCTCATGTCAGGTACCAGCGTAGACGGCATCGATGCCGCGCTGGTTGATCTGGCGGGTGATGTTCCCGAGCTTCTGACTGCACGGACCTGCCCCTGGCCGGCACGGCTTCACAACCGTATCCTGGAAACTGTCGCCGCTCCGCAAAGCGTTTCACTGCAGGATGTAGGCACACTGGACGCTGAACTGGGCGAACAGTTTGCCAACACTGCGCTCGATCTCATCGCCAAAGCCGGGTTGAAAACCAGTCAAATCGAGGCAATTGGCAGCCACGGTCAAACCCTGTTCCACGCACCCGAAGGCCATCCGGCTTTCACTATGCAGGCAGGCGACGCAAATCGTATAGCCGAAAGAACAGGCATCACAACTGTGGCGGATTTCCGTCGCCGGGATATTGCCGCCGGGGGGCAGGGTGCGCCTCTGGTGCCGGCGTTTCACCAGGCGTTGTTCCACGACGCGACAACGCCCCGCGCTATCCTGAATATTGGCGGCATGGCAAACCTGACTCTGCTACCGGCTGACAGCAAAGCGATCACCGGCTTTGATACCGGTCCGGGTAACGTGTTACTCGATGCCTGGTATCGGAAAAAGCGACAGGGGGACTACGACGAGAGTGGCTCATGGGCGCACAGCGGCGACCTGAACCAGCCCCTGCTGGATCATCTTTTAGACCATCCCTATTTCAGTCAGCCGCCACCCAAGAGCACGGGAAGGGAACTTTTTTGCCTGCAATGGCTCCACGAACTGCTCCAGCCCGGTTACCGCAAATTGCCTGATGTCGACGTACAAAGAACACTCACTGAATTCACTGCACAATCGATCACCCGATCGCTCGAACAATTCGGGCCTCCGGTAAAACAGGTACTGGTCTGTGGTGGTGGTGCACACAACGATTTTTTGATGTGCCGCCTCCAGGCTTTACTACCCGAACTACGGGTGGAAACCACTGAAGAATACGGTCTGCATCCAGACTGGGTGGAAGCGGTTGCATTTGCCTGGCTTGCCAAACAAGCACTTGAAGGAAAGCCGGGCAATCTTCCGAGCGTTACAGGTGCAAACCGGCTCGTGATTCTAGGTGCAATCTATCCGGGTAATATCTAGCAGGCTAGCGTTCGCTGATCGGCACGTAATCACGTTCTGACTGGCCTGCATAAACCTGGGTCGGCCTGAATATCCTGTTGTCCCCCAGTTGTTCACGCCAGTGCGCCAGCCAGCCGGCTGCACGGGCAATGGCAAAGATCGATGTAAACTGGTCCGGCGGGATCCCCATTTCCTTGTACAGAATACCTGAGTAGAAATCGACATTGGCGTAAACACCCTTCGGTGCGAGCTTTTCCTCACAGGCCTCTTCCAGTGCCAGAGCCGTTTCGAACATGGGCCCCATGTTGCCACCCCGGTGTTCCATTAATTCATGCATGAGTCTTTGCAGGATAGTGGCGCGTGGATCCTTGACTTTGTATTCCCGATGACCCATGCCCCAGATCTTGGCCTTGCTGGCCAGCTTTTTATCCAGCCATGACTTCACATTCCCGGGCGAGCCAATCTCCTCCAGCATTTCGACCACGCGCTGGTTGGCACCGCCGTGTAACGGACCGGCCAGTGTACCGATGGCTGCTGCTATCACCAGGAAGGGACTGGCGAGCGTTGATCCGGCGACCAGCGCAGCAAAGGTCGATGCGTTAATGGTATGTTCAGCGTGCAGGATCAGACTGGCATCCATAATACGCGCCATGAATGGATCCGGATCCTCGCCACTGAACATGTACAACAGATTCTCGGCGTAGTTCAGATCCTTGCGTGGCGCATAGGGGTCGTAACCATTGCGCACGTGTTCCCACATGGCCACGATGGTCGCCATGCGCGCGATGAGTTTGACCGACATATTGTGTACGTAATTCAGGTCGCCGCACATAGTGCTGCCGGTCAGACACTCGTCACCCTGGTAAAACATGCCCAGGCTCGCGACCGCTGTCTGCAACATTTCCATCGGGTGTCCGGTAGCGGGCAGATATTTCATTATCTCCCGTACGTTATACTTCACAATACGATTGGAACGCAGCTGCTGGTCAAACTCTTCAAGCTGCTCGTAAGTCGGCAGATGACCATCCAGCAGCAACAGGCTGGTTTCCTCGAACGTACTATTGAGCGCCAGATCGACGATACGATAGCCGCGATAAGTCAGGATGCCCTTGATACCGTCCAGGTCAGAGATATTGGATTGGGTTGCTGGAACCCCCTCCAGCCCGGGCAAATACTCGCTCATTCCGTTCTCCTGATAACTAGACGCAGCTACTGCCACTGAGCAGCCTAGTATAGCGGTTTATTATTTCTGATGATTGCGGTACGACATCCATAGAAAAAAGGGGCGCAATGTGCGCCCCTTGCGAATGTGTAGTGAGGTGATTCAGGCCGAGAAAGAGGACCCGCACCCACAGGTAGTTGTAGCGTTGGGATTTTTGATTACAAACCTTGAACCTTCAAGATCTTCCTTATAATCAATCTCGGCGCCCACCAGGTACTGAAAACTCATGGGATCAACCAACAGTTTAATACCATCCTTCTCCACTTTGGTATCACCGTCATTGACCGCGTCCTCGAAGGTGAACCCATACTGGAAGCCGGAACAACCGCCGCCAGTGACGAAAACCCGCAGCATGAGGCTTGAGTTACCTTCCTCTTCGATCAACCCCTTAACCTTGTTGACCGCAGCATCGGTAACTACCATAAGTTCGTCGCCAGAATTAATCTGTTCAGCGGCACTTTCACTCATCTATCCGTCTCCACTGGTATCCAATCAGAATGAGTAGCAGTATGACATTTTCCTACTAATTTAGTCAAGTATTACTTGGCTATCGACATGCCGGCAGCTTCAGCGCTTTCGATGCTCTCGACTTTCTGGGTGGTATTCGATGGCGCCCGCTGCGGCTCGGCCCTGTGCACCAGATTGCCATTCACTTCCGCACCCATGGCCATTTCAATCAGGTTGTAATACACGTTACCCGTAACCCTGGCATGGCTGGCCAGTTCGACGCGTTCACTGGCGTACACGTCCCCCTGCACAGCACCGTTAAGTATCAGGTTAGGCACCCGAACATCCCCTTCAATATGCCCCTTCTCGCTTACCGTAAGCACTGTTTCGGTGCCCGGCTCTGCAACAAGATTTCCTTTTATGGTGCCATCAACGTGCAGTCCCCCGCTGAAGCGTATATCGCCCTCAACGTGAGTTTGCGACCCTATTACCGTGTCTATCCCGGAACAGCCGGTTTTCTTCCCTACTCCAAACATGGCCTATCTCCTTGATTAATAAATGACCCACCCTATCAGATCGGCCAATCCATCGTTTCCTCTATCCCCGCCGGCTGCCCCTTACCCTTGGGTATCAGCAGAATGCGTATCTGCCGGGGCTTGAATTGTGGCGGAATCCGGATTTCACCCTCAAAATTCTGGAAATACCGGAACTTGAAATTCAACACCTTGCTATTGCCTGCGGCCAGTTTTCTGAATTTCAGCACCTTTTGTTTCCCATCTTCCAGCCCATCGACTTCCATTTCTACGACACCGCGCACATATCGCTCATTTCGCTTCACCTGGGTCAAGGTCAGGCTGTAGAAAAAATCGCCCTCTTCCTGGGTGGGCTCCAGATGAAACCGTTGTATATTCAGTCCCTGCCTGGCATCGTCCGGCGAAACAATGCCCTGGTAGAATGCCAGCTGCTTGCGTAATTCCATCGCCTCCTCGCGCAGACCCGCATATTCGTTACGCACCTCGCGCGTGGCACGCCTGTCGATCTCGCTGGAACGCTTCAGTACTGCAATCTGCTCCAGTAATTCTGCATTGACCTGTTGCAGTGCATCGTAGCTGCCTTCCATGCCAGCCAATCGCCGAGTTAACTGTTCCACGCGCTCACCTGAATGGCGTATACCGGTCTCAAACAACAGGTAAGCCGCTGTGGTCAGAAGTACCAGCACCACTACGAGGCCCAGCCATGCATGCAAAGGCTGGTACACCAGAATTTTTCGGTCACCGGACACTATCGTTTCCAGCAAATATCAACGCAACTATCGTGCCCGTTCTCAAGGGATGAGACCGATGTACTGCAAACCGGCGCTTTCTTCGAATCCACACATGATATTCATATTCTGAATGGCCTGACCGGCCGCTCCCTTGACCAGGTTATCGATAACCGATAACACCACCACAGTATCTGTATCCGGTGCCTGATGTACCGCAATGCGACAGTGGTTAGCCCCTTTCACAGTGCGGGTTTCCGGGTGCGAGCCGGCGGGCAATACGTCTATAAATGGCTCCCGCCGATAACGGGTTTCAAACACCGACTGCAGATCCATGGCATCTGCGCCAGGACGCGCGTACAGCGTGGCATGAATACCGCGGATCATGGGTGTGAGGTGAGGCACAAAAGTCAGCCCGATGGCGGAACCTGCACATTGCTCCAGACCCTGACGGATTTCCGGCAGGTGGCGATGTCCTGGCACCGAGTAAGCCTTGAAGCTCTCCGAGGCCTCAGCCAGCAGGGTACCGATACTGGCTTTACGCCCCGCACCACTGACGCCAGACTTACAGTCTGCAATCAACGTGGATACATCAATGCAACCTGCCTCCAGCAACGGCAGATACCCCAGCTGCACTGCAGTGGGATAGCAGCCCGGATTCGCCACCAGCTGTGCCTTTGCAATCGCCTCACGGTTCATTTCGGGCAAACCATAGACCGCAGTTGCCAGAATATCGGGGCATGCGTGTTCCATGCCGTACCACTTCTGCCACAGCTGCGGATCTTTCAATCTGAAGTCGGCTGCCAGATCGATAATTTTTACACCTCGTTCCAGCAAGTCCCTGGCCATACCCATGGCTATACCATTAGGCGTAGCGAAAAACACCAGATCGCACGCGGCCAGCACCGACAGGTCAGGCTCGCTGAACTCGAGATCGACATAACCACGCAAATTGGGGAAAAGGTCTGCCACCTTGCCACCCGCCTCGCTGCGGGACGTGGTGACGCTGAGCTGCACCCCGGGATGCAGCGCCAGCAAGCGCAAAAGTTCGACCCCGGTATACCCGGTTCCGCCGACAACACCCACCTTGATCATCAGTTGTGCCCGCCCTTTCCTGCACTCTAAAACACTCTATTCTCCGCACTATAGAAATGCTTGTCCATTCAGAGTGATTGCATGTAACGGGTCAAGAAAATAGTATGGCGCGCCTGCACGCCCCCATTTTGGACAAACAAGCGACATTTCATGCTGCATAGATTGCGCAGAACCGGAAAAACCCTGCTATCCCGCGATGCCTGGAAAATACGCATCCTGCTCTGGTCGGGCGCCATTCTGGTGGGTCTGGTGGCGAGTGGCTTCGCCATCAGCGGCGAGCACGCAAATGACTGGTTCCACCTGCTGGTCGGTGTGTCACCCTATGCGCCCTTCGTGGTCTGCCCGCTGGGGCTGGTGCTGGTCTCCTGGTTAACACGCAGATTCTTCCCCGGTTCACAAGGGAGCGGTATTCCACAATCCATCGCAGCGCTACAAATACCTGAGCACACATCCCGCACGGTACTGCTTTCCTTTCGCATCGCTTTCGGAAAAATCCTGCTGACTTTGCTTGGCCTGCTGAGCGGCGCGTCCATTGGCCGCGAAGGCCCAACTGTACATATTGGTGCAGCTATCATGTTTTCGCTAGGCCGGTTTGCCAGATTTCCGCATCACTATATGGACAAAGGACTGATACTTGCGGGTGGCGCAGCGGGTATCGCCGCCGCCTTCAACACGCCTCTGGCGGGTATCCTGTTCGCGGTGGAGGAAATGGGGCGTTCCTTCGAAGAACGCACCAGCGGCGTGTTGCTGACCGCGGTGTTCCTGGCCGGCGTGACCGCCATCGCCATCCAGGGCAACTATACCTATTTCGGTTCCACCTCGGCGATTCTGGAAACCTCGCAGTTCCTGCTACCGGTACTGGTCTGTGGTGTGGTGGGGGGATTGCTGGGCGGGCTGTTCAGTACCGCACTGATCCAGGGTTCGCGCCGCCTTGCGCCGTTGCTGAAACGCCGCCCCGTAGCGGTCGCCATTGTCTGCGGCCTGGGCATTGCGAGCGTGGGTTTCCTGTCCGGCAACACCGCCTACGGCAGCGGCTACCAGGAAGCGGAGGCCATAATCACCGGCGCCAGCACATTACCGGAGAGCTATCCGCTGATGAAAATGCTGGCCACCCTGTTCTCCTACCTCAGCGGTATCCCGGGCGGCATCTTCGCACCCTCGCTGGCCGCCGGCGCCGGTGTGGGCGCGGAAATCGCCAGCTGGATGCCGAGCCTGCCGGTGTCGGCCATCGTCATTCTGGGCATGGTGGGCTATTTCACCGGCGTGGTGCAGACCCCGATTACAGCGTTCGTCATCGTCATGGAAATGACCGATAACCATAGCTTGCTGCTGCCGCTGATGGCTACTGCCTTTATTGCTTACATAACATCACGCCTGGTGTGCCCGGAGCCCATTTACCGGGTACTGGCGATAAATTTTCTACCCGAGGCGCCAGTCTCTGCGCCCGCAGAACCAGGACTCACCCCTGGGGTTAAAAACCAACCGTAGACAGGCACCTGCTCGCACCTGCGACCGAGAAACGTTACCATTTCGCCACCATGAGATTGAAACATATCCTGCTAAGCGTACTTGCCCTGACCCTGATCGGAGGCCTGGGTTCGCTGTGGCTGGCACCGGCCGGGATTACGCAGGCCCCGGATCTTACTGTCACCACCCTGCAGGGCGACAGACTGAGTCTGACAGACTTGCGCGGACAACCGGTGCTGATAACTTTCTGGGCATCCACCTGTAGCGGCTGCATAAGGGAAATGCCCCACCTGATGGAGTTATACAATGAACTGGCCCCGGGCGGACTGGAGGTGATAGGCATTGCGATGGCTTACGATCCGCCCAATCGTGTCATCGAGCTCAGCAAGGCACGACAGATCCCCTATCCGCTGGCACTGGACATTGACAGCGCAGCAGCCAGAGCATTTGGTGATGTCAGCATCACACCCAGCAGTTTTTTGATAGCACCTGACGGCCAGGTTGTGCTCCAGAATACCGGCGCGTTGGACACGCAAAAAATTCGTGGACTGGTGCTGGATATGCTTGGCCGAGCCACATAGCGATGCTCTGGCTCAAAGCACTGCATATCATCTTCATGGTCACCTGGTTTGCAGGGCTCTTTTACCTGCCACGGCTGTTCGTCTATCACGTCGACTGTACAGATTCGGCCGGCAACGAGCGTTTCAAAATTATGGAACGTAAGCTGTTCGCAATCATGACAGTAGGCGCCATGCTCGCAGCGGTATTCGGCGTCTGGCTGCTGTCCAAATGGCACTGGCCAGTAACCGCGCTATGGCTGCAAATCAAACTGCTGCTGGTCGGCATCCTGATCGCCTACCATATTTTCTGTGGCATGCTGGTTAAACGTTTTGCGGCCGGCCTGAACCGGAACTCAGCTGTTTTTTACCGCTGGTTCAATGAGATACCAGCCATTATACTGATTTTTGTAGTACTACTCGCTGTACTGCGACCGCTCTAACAGAGCGCGGCATTCAAACTCCATCTGCGTCCACCCCCCCCGGAATAATCCGTGATTATATCTTAATACGAACGATTTGCATTTAGTTTACGTATATCTATAATGCACAGCCAGCATGGGATTGTAAAACCGGGAGGAAACATCGTGGGATTAAAAACCTGCTCCAGCACCTGTCTCGCTGCACTACTCATGGCAGGCAACGGCATTGCCGCTGCTGCCAAGATGCCCAGCCAGGAAGAAATGTGGGAGATTATCCAGAAACAGCAACGCGAAATTGAAGCTTTGAAAGCAGGACAAAAGGCCAATACCGAGAAAGTTGAAGCCACAGCCGATGCCGTAGAGTCTGTAGAGACAGGCAAACAGGGGCCTCTCGCATCAACCAGCGGATCGAGCTGGGCCGAAAATACCCAGATCGGCGGCTACGGAGAACTTCACTACAACAACCTGGACAGCAAAAAGGAAATCGATTTCCACCGGTTCGTACTGTTCTTCGGACACCAGTTTACCGACAAGCTACGCCTCTTCTCCGAACTGGAGCTGGAACACGCCGATTCCGGGGATGGGAAAAACGGCGAAGTTGAACTTGAACAGGCGTACATCGAGTACGACATCACACAAAATCAGCATGCCAAGGCCGGCCTGTTCTTGCTGCCGGTAGGTATTCTGAATGAAACCCATGAGCCTCCCACTTTCTACGGTGTGGAGCGCAACCCTATTGAAAAGAACATCATCCCGACCACCTGGTGGGCCGGCGGCGTCGCGCTGAACGGGGAAATCGCACCGGGCTGGAGCTACGATTTCGCCATTCATGAGGGCCTTGATACGTCCGCCGGTAACAACTACGCGGTGCGCAATGGCCGGCAAAAGACCAGTGAAGCTGATGCTAACGATCTCGCTTCTACAGCGCGCATCAAATGGACCGGCGTGGCGGGGGTCGAGTTGGCGGCCAGTGTGCAATACCAGGAGGATGTAACCCAGGGTAACGATGCGGATGCCGGTCATGCCTGGCTGTATGAGGCTCATGCCGACATCGAACGCGGCGCGTTCGGTCTGCGTGCCCTGTATGCCATGTGGGACCTGGACGGTAGTGGCCCTAAATCCGTGGGGGCCGACGAACAGGAAGGCTTCTATATCGAACCATCCTACAAGTTCTCACTCTTCGAGCAGAATTTCGGTGTCTTTGCCCGCTACAACAAGTGGGACAACACCGCTGGCAGCAACGGCGGCGATAGCGAAAAGAAGCAGTACAATGCCGGCGTGAATTACTGGCCACATCCTGACGTTGTCCTGAAAGCCGATGTGCAGCAGCAGGACAACGAAGGCACCTCGAAGAACGACAACGGCTACAATCTGGGTATTGGATATCAGTTCTAGCTGTTTGGTGCAGACCTTGTCAGGCACAATATGATGCGTTACTGCGTCCTGTAATTATTCTAAGGTTCCAAGCATTGTATCTTTTACCCGGAAAACTCGGCCTGCTTTCGCTACTGACATTGGTAAGCACCATGGTAGTGGCGAGCGGTACCTACCAGGAGCCCGAGGACTTCCTCTCCCAGGCATTCGCAGGTGATGTACCGGAACCCGGCATTATCTGGCTGACCGGGGAGAGAAAAGATGCAGTCAAGTCATTGCTCGGCCACCGTTATCACAGTTTGAGGATACGCTACTGGAAAACAGCCGAACGCAGCGCATGGATACTTGATGAAATCGGCAAGGATCAACCTATTACGACAGGGCTGGTTATCAACGCCGGACGACTGGAACAAATCAAGGTACTGGTTTTCCGGGAAAGCCGTGGCTGGGAAATTCGCCATCCATTTTTTACCGAACAGTTCAAGCAGGCTCGACTCAACGAATCGCGAGAACTTGATCGCAACATCGACGGCATTTCAGGTGCTACATTATCGGTACGGGCGATGAAAAAACTCGCGGCGCTGGCCTTGTATCTGGACGCTGAACTAAGGGCATTCGATGTCTCGTCATCACCGTAGAAAACAGCGCCTCAAGCTGCGTTCCTTCTACGTATGGCACCGCTACATGGGTATCAGCGCAGCTGTTTTTACGCTTGTTATCGCGGCAACCGGCATACTGCTCAACCATACAGAAGACTTCCAGTTCGATAGCAAACATGTTCAATCAGACTGGGTTCTGGACTGGTACGGCATCAAGGCACCGCAAGACATGCACTCCTTTCTTGCCGGTGATCGTTACATAACCCTTATGGGCGAACACCTGTATCTTAACCGCAGGGAAGTTGAGGGCGGCTACCGGCAAATGGTCGGTGCGATACTGAATAAAGACATTTTCGTTGTGGCCGTCAGTGACAGCATTATTTTACTTACACTGCGCGGGGAACTCATAGATCGTCTGCAGCGAAGTGATGGCATTCCTGCCGGGATCCTGCGGATCGGTACTGATGCAGGCGGAGCTGTTATCGTGCAGACCAGCCTGGATCATTACCAGCCCGATGCTGACTTCCTGCATTGGTCGCGCTGGGACAATGACCCTGCCAGCGTACGCTGGGCCACACCCAGCCCACTCGACCCCAGACTCAAGTCAGCGCTGCAACACCATTTTCGCGGGGAAGTGCTACCTGTCGAACGTGTGATACTGGATCTGCACAGCGGGCGTTTTTTTGGTCAGCTGGGGCCATGGGTATTTGATGCAGCTGCGGTATTGCTCATTTTGCTATCCCTGTCTGGTACATGGATCTGGCTGAAACGCAGGCGCTAGTAAATCAAATCAGCGGCCTGCTCGCACTAAGCCTCCCAGCCCGGCTTCCTCCAGAGTTTTGTGAAGCAATGCACGTACTGCGCTGGCATCCTCAAACTCCCACACTTCGTCAAGCAGGTTCTTAACCTGCAGCATACTGAAACTGCGTACCGCCCACTTTACCCGCAGCAGGCTGGCCGAACTCATACTTAGCGAATCGACTCCCATTCCCAACAACATCAATGCGGCCGCCGGATCCCCTGCCATTTCACCACACACACTGACAGGCCTTTCCATCTCATGCGCATTCTGGATCACTTGGCGAATCGCTCTCAGCACAGCAGGATGCAGGGCGTCAAAAAGCCCGGCCACCTGCGCGTTGTTACGGTCCACCGCCAACAGGTACTGGGTTAAATCATTGGTCCCAATGGAGAAGAAATCCACGCGCTTCGACATCTCTGGTATCAGGTAAACTGCCGATGGTACTTCGATCATCACGCCGATCTTCGGGTACTCAAGTTCCTCGCCCTCATCCAGCAGCTCTTCAAAGGCACGCCTTATCAACCCAAGTGCACTGTCTATTTCCTTCACGCCGCTGATCATGGGTAACAACAGCTGGAGATTATTCAGTCCTGCATCAGCCCTGAGAATAGCGCGCACCTGTCTGAGAAAAATTTCCGGGTGGTCCAGCGCAATACGAATACCGCGCCAGCCAAGAAAGGGGTTGTCTTCCTCTACAGGAAAGTACGACAACATCTTGTCGCCACCGATATCCAGCGTGCGTACCGTTACAGGCGCCGGCGCAAAAGCTTCCAGCACCTGTCGGTAGGTGCGACGCTGTTCTTCCTCACTCGGGAAACGGTCGCGTACCAGGAACGGAATCTCGGTTCGATACAGACCGATGCCTTCGGCACCACAACGCAGCGATGGTGTGATGTCCGTCAGAAGCCCGGTATTGGCATACAGCGGCAGTCTCTGGCCATCCGATGTTTCCGATGGCAGTTCGATCAAAGCCTGCAATTCGCTTGTCAGCTCTGCCTCTTCCTGCTGCAGGCGCTGAAACTCTTTACGGATAGCCGTCGAGGGACGCACAAACAACCGTGACTGGTAACCATCTATAACGAGTTCCTGGCCATCCAGACGGCCAACCGGGAGGTCGTCAACACCCATCACTGCGGGAATTCCCAGGGCACGCGCGAGGATAGCCACGTGTGATGCACTGGAACCACGCGCGGAGACCACACCAGCCAGCTGACCGACAGGCACTTCAGCCAGCTGACTCGCACTCACTTCCTCGCCCACCAATATGGTATCTGGAGGGAAACTCCGGGAAACCGGGGCAACGCTCTGCAGCCTCTCCAGGATACGCCGACCCAGATCACGCACATCACTTGCGCGCTCACGCAGGTAAGTATCCTCCATGTCCTCGAATGCGGTTACGTGCTCAGCAATGGTGTTACGCAAGGCGCCCGGCGCCCAGTTACCCGCCTTGATGCCCTCGATGGTGCCGTCGACCAGGTTTTCGCTACGCAACATCAGTATTAACGCATCGAACAGAGCGATGTCTTCTGCCGGCAATATATCCACCATGCGCGCTGACATCATGCGCATGTCCCGTTCCACACCCGCGACTGCGGCATGAAATCCTGCTATCTCTGTGTCAATATCCTCTGCTGTGCGGTCAGGAATGGCTTCCAGATTGGCCAGCGGATAAACCACGCAGGCGCGCCCTACCGCAGCACCCGGTGCTCCGGACACCCCTTTCAGGGCATAGCGTGACTCATTGGAACTCTGTAACAGACGATTGATATCGCCGCTGGCCCCGGCATGACTGATTGCACCCGCCAACTGGGCCGCCAGCGTGAACAGAAAGGTTTCTTCCTGTTCGGCAAAGCAGCGGCGCTCGCGCTGGCGCACCTCCAGCACACCCAGCACGTTGCGGTGCTGAATAATAGGCACACCAAGAAAGCCGTGAAACGGCTCTTCACCTATTTCACTGGTAAAAACGTAGGCAGGATGGTCAGAGGCGTTGTCGAGGTTAAGCGACTCCTCGCGGCGCGCAACCTCACCGACCAGGCCACGCCCGAAATTCAACCGTACTTCACCAAGAGCCTCCCTGTTGTAACCGTCCGTTGCCATCAGCACATACTGCTTGCGCTCGCTGTCTACGAGGTAAACGGAACACACGTCCACTACCATCGCCTGTTTAACGCGGGCAACAATGATCGACAGCGCGCGCGTCAGATCAGGCGCGCGATTTACTTCCTGTATGGTTCTGCGCAGGGTATCGAGCAAGTATCGGTATCCGGTTTAGACAGGGTGCATGTACTACCCTGCATCGGGTTATCGAGCTGAAGAATGCGGTTCTTTTGGAAAGATCAGTGGCGCGAGTTCCTTTAACGCCTTTTTGTACACGGTACGCTTGAATGAAACCACCTCACTCAGCGGATGCCAGTAATCGACCCAGCGCCAATTATCAAACTCAGGCCTGGAACTTAGATCCAGCCTTACAAACCGTTCCTCACCGACCAGACGCAACATAAACCACACCTGCTTCTGGCCGACGCATATCGGCTTCTGGTGGCGGCGGATAAATCGCTCCGGCAGACGGTAGCGCAGCCAGCCACGTGTCGAACCAAGAATATCAACGTGCCTGGGCTCCAGACCGATTTCCTCTTCAAGCTCTCGGTACATAGCCTGCTTCGGCGTTTCCTTGGGACGAATGCCGCCCTGCGGAAATTGCCAGGCATCCTCACGAATGCGGCGCGCCCACAACAACCGGCCGTCGGGCCGGGTAAGAATTATGCCCACATTAGGCCTATAACCATCTGAATCAATCACTTGCAAGCTTAATAATCAAACGACCACGATGTATTCATTGTACACGGGGCACTGAAAGTCGCAAATCAGCGAACTCTGATTTACCTTTTTCGGTCAGACCGCTATGCTGGGCCGCTGTTTAGCCTGATAGCGATTACAAATCATGGCCTTAGCTCTTTTTGACCTGGACAACACGCTACTCGACGGCGACAGCGACTACCTGTGGGGGTGCTTTCTAGTAGAGCACGGAATCGTTGATGCCGAAGTCTACGAATCCGAAAATCAGCGCTTTTATGACCAATATGTTGAAGGTTCGCTGGATATTTACGAATTTCTGCACTTTCAGCTGCAACCGCTGGCAATTCACAAGCGGACACAATTGGAGAAATGGCGTGAACAGTACCTGGAGGAAAAAATCGACCCGATAATGCTGCCACGCGCCAGGATACTGTTGGAAAAACACCGGGCACAGGGCGACAATCTGCTGATCATTACCGCCACCAACAGATTTATCACCGAGCCCATCGCAAAGCGCTATGGCGTTGACAAGTTGCTGGCGACTGAGCCGGAAATTGTCGACGGTGAATATACTGGCGGCGTCAACGGTATCCCCTGCTTTCAGACTGGCAAGGTTGAGCAGTTGAACAACTGGCTTGCGAAAGAAAACCAGACACTGGATGGCAGCTGGTTCTACAGTGATTCCCACAATGATCTGCCACTGCTCGAGCAGGTTGACCATCCGGTTGCTGTTGACCCTGACGATAAACTGAAATCCCATGCCCGGGCGATGGGCTGGCCAATCACAAGCCTGAGGTAGATCAATGCATCAGGCCCGCACAGTCCCCCTGTTGCTGGTGCTGGCCGGCGCCACGCTGCTGGGAGGCTGGTTTAGCCTGGAAACCGGTTCTGTACCGCTGTCTATCCTGGACGCCATCCAGCAGCCCGGGTCACTGAACGCACAAATATTCTGGGAACTGCGTTTTCCACGAACGGCTACCGCCTTTGTCACCGGCGCATTACTCAGCATCGCCGGCGCTTTGATGCAGGTACTGTTACGCAATCCATTGGCGGATCCGTACATACTGGGCATATCCGGCGGCGCGTCGGTCGGCGCGCTGTTAGCCATACTGGCGGGAGCCAGTACATTGCTGCTGCAGTCCTTCGCATTCGGAGGTGCGCTGTTCTCCACACTGCTGGTCTTTTCCCTGGCGCATGGTCAGGGCAACTGGGATACCACCCGTCTGCTACTGACCGGCGTGGTACTGGCAGCCGGCTGGGGAGCGATTATCAGCCTGCTGCTCGCCATTAGCCCCGGCGTGCAGATACAGGGCATGCTGTTCTGGCTGATGGGCGACCTCAGCGCTGCACATACACCACTGGCCGGCAGCATCGTACTGGTACTGGTAGCAACACTCGCATTTATGCTTTCCACTTCGTTCAACCTGCTGGCAGGCGGTGAACTGCACGCCACAGCGCTAGGTGTTGAGACAGACAAACTCAGAGTAACCATCTACGTACTCGCATCACTGGCGACGGCTACAGCAGTAACCCAGGCAGGCAACATAGGTTTTATCGGGCTGATCGCGCCCCACATGCTGCGTCTTGCCGGCGCCCGCGATCATCGCGTACTGATTCCGGGAGTAATCCTGCTGGGTGGCACCCTGCTACTGGTTGCGGATGGCCTGTCGCGGCTGGTCATTGAACCCCGGCAGCTACCTGTTGGCGTACTGACTGCGTTACTCGGTGTGCCCCTGTTCCTGTTCCTGCTGTACCGATCCCGCAGGGCGCGGTATGCCTGAATCCTTGCTCTGTTGCGCCGGCATCGATACCCGGGTAGGCAATGTTACCGTTACTCGCGGACTCGATCTGGACATCCACGCCGGTCAGTGCTGGTGCCTGCTCGGTCGCAACGGCATAGGGAAAACCACGCTGCTACATACACTGGCCGCTCTGCGCGCACCGCTTGCAGGAAACATTGAGCTGAATGGCATGCCATTGAACCAGCTGAAGCGCCGGGACATAGCACGCCAGCTGGGCATCCTTTTCCAGGATAACGAAGACAGCTTTCCTGCAACCGTGTTCGAAACGGTATTACAGGGGCGTCATCCGTATCTGCACAGCTGGCAATGGGAATCGGCCAGAGATCACGAGATAGCCTCAAACGCATTAACCCGGCTCGGCCTCAGCGAATTCAAAAACCGCAATATTCAAACCCTGTCCGGCGGGGAACGCCAGCGGGTCGCTATCGCCACACTGTTAACCCAGCAAACCCGTCTGCTGCTCCTTGACGAGCCAACCAACCATCTGGACTTACACCACAGACTGGACATTCTGGAGATCCTGCTGACTGAATGCCGGGAACAGCAAAAGGCTGTGTTCATGGTTCTGCATGACATCAACCTGGCAGCGCGCTTCGCCGATCATATACTCCTGTTGCTGGGCAACGGCGAAACACGTGCCGGCAGCACACAGGAGATACTGCAAACCACGCTGCTGGAGCGCCTCTACGGCCACCGCCTCATCGAACTTGAAACGCCCACCGGCACAGCATGGCTACCCGGATAACAAACAGAATCGTCGCTATTTTCGTCGAAATATTTAACGCCATCGTTCGTATGCATCGCTGATGACAGACCCATTAGGCCTTGTTTTAAATTGATATTTTCAAAAACGCCTGTTCAACTCTCGGTGAACATAAGTCGGAATACTTTACAAATATTGCTTATACCAACGGTCGGACACGGCTAACCCCTTGAGTTTTAAAAGACCACCTTTTCCGGCATGCCATTTGCTATTCTTAGTGCTGTAAGTTGTTGGAACGGGACCCATGACAAGCCAGACGAAATCCATAGCAATCGATTCGGCAGACGACACTGCTACCGATCGCAGGACAGCACAGGACCGACGCCACCACAGCTGGCGCACCCTGACCTATTGCGGATTTCAGGGGCGAGGCCGCAGACGTAACCCGCGTCGCGACGGTCACAGCTACTATCTTGACTGGTATAAACCCAGCCTTGTATTCACCGGACTGGCAGTGCTGCTGCTTAGTTGCCTGGACGCCCTGCTAACGCTGACGCTGCTGAACCGGGGCGCCTATGAGGCCAACCTCCTGATGGCGCACCTGCTGGAATCGAGTGATGCCGTTTTTGTTGTCACCAAGGTCACTGTTACCGCTATTGGTATCGTGTTTCTGCTTATGCATTCCCACTTCCGGCTGCTGAACGTCACCAGCGGCAAACACATATTGCAGTTTCTGGTTCCGATCTATGGTCTATTGATAATTTATGAGCTGTTTCTACTGGGGGTAATGAAATGACACGCCAAATCAACTGGCAAACAATCGCTGCCACCAACGACGCCGATTCCCCGGCTGCGGCATCGGTGCTTGCAGATCGACTGGCGGCAGCTTGGAAAGGATCCAGCCGGGCAGCGGCGGATTATCGCTGTACCCGCAGGAAACACCCAGGTTGTTGGGGTCAAAAATTTTCACGAAACTAGGTGCGCTGGTATCGTCCACGTAGACAATACCGCAATAATCCTCTTCGTGTTCCTTGCGTAGCAGCTCGTCCACCTGATCTATAAAACGGACAACCTCGTCTCCTGACACGGTCTCCGTAGGTGGTTCATCACCCACTGCATACAGGTACCAGGCACCTGCTGCGTCATCCCGCACACGTTGCCATAAATCATCCAGCTGTTCCCAGCGCATAATCCCCGAGAACGTTCCCCTGAAAGCAGTGTGAAAATCACTTTGTTCGCTGTTCATTTACTGCGGCCATTTATCAAACGTGGGCTGTATGGAAGTCTGCGGAACTGACACACCATATTTAAAAACTTCTTCCGCAGAATGCATGGTATCTGTTACCAGGGACTTTTTGCACATGCGCGCCTGCTCAAACACCGCTCCAAAATAGTACATGCCCGCTGGTATATCAAGTCAACAGCTCGACGGATGGCCCATACTGTGAATACACCAAAGGCACGCTATACTCTGCGCCTTCTTCAAACATGGGACGAGCTTCGTGAACGCACCGGTTGTCGTTATAGGTAGCGGGGAAATGGGCAGCGTGTTCGCCCGGGGTTTTTACGTATAGGCCACCCGGTCCACCCCGTCACGCATGCAACACATGTCGCAGATATTTCAGAACAGATCAAAGAACCTGAAACAGTACTGCTCGCCGTGGCTGAAAAGCACCTGCACGTTATGCTGCAGAACATACCGGCAAATTGGCGCGACCGCCTGATACTGCTGCAAAACGAATTACTGCCCGATGACTGGACAAAACACGACTATGATAATCCAACCGTAATTTCAGTCTGGTTCGAAAAAAAGAAAGGACAGGATACCAAAGTTATCATTCCTTCACCCGCTTACGGACCGAATGCAGGCCTCCTTGAAACCGCGCTTGGCAGTATCGATATTCCGGTTCAGATACTCGACGATAGCAAAGCCCTGCTGTTCGAACTGGTGCGCAAAAATGTGTACATCCTTACCACCAATATCGCCGGACTGAAAACCGGTGGTAACGTCGGCGAACTCTGGTCACAGCATCGGGATACGGCGCGCGCGATAGCAGGTGAAGTTGTTCAGCTGCAAGAGAAACTTACTCGCCAGACACTGGATCCAGAGGCGCTGATCGCAGCAATGGTAAAAGCGTTCGAAGATGATCCGAAACACATGTGCATGGGTCGCAGCGCACCCGCCAGACTGCAACGGGCAATGGAACTGGCAGACAACTTTGAACTTGGCCTGCCGGTGTTACGCAGTATTGCTGCCACCACCTAGCCCACTCTATTGTCTACAGGCCACAGCCAGGCCGCACCTCGCACACCGCTGGAATCACCATGCACTGGCCGCACCAGTTGCGTATCCACCCGGTCAGAAAAAATGTATTGACCCCATACCCCCGGAACGTCACGGTACAACCGCTGGATATTGCCCATGCCGCCACCCAGCACAATCACCTGCGGATCAATGATATTGATAACACTCGCAAGCGCACGCGCCATTCTGTCGATATAACGATCCAGACATTGCGCGGCGACAGGGTCCCCCGCCAGCTCCAGTTGCACAATATCCGGCACCTTCAGTTGTTCACCACTGGCGAACGCATATTCCCGCTCCAGCCCCGGACCTGACAACCAGGTTTCAATACAACCCTGTTTACCACAGTAACAATCAGGGCCCGGCCGTTCACCATTGCGCGGCCAGGGTAAAGAATTGTGCCCCCACTCGCCGGCGATAGCGTTAATACCGGATAACAACCGGCCATGGATGACAATGCCCCCGCCAGTCCCGGTTCCTGCAATTACTCCGAATACACTGTCCATGCCGGCGGCCGCACCATCACTCGCCTCAGAAAGGGTGAAACAGTCCGCATCATTGGCGATACGCAACGGCCGCTGCAGGGCTGCTTGCAGGTCATCCAGCAGGGGCTTGCCATTCAGACAGACTGAATTGGCATTCTTCAGCAGGCCCGTTGCAAGGGAAGTAGCACCGGGCGTTCCGATACCAACACTGGCCTGTGCCGCCAATTCCTGTTCGGCCGCCAGGACCAGGTCCACAATCGCTTTGACGGTACCCTGATAGTCATCCCGTGGCGTCGCCACACGCCTGCGCAGCAACTCAACACCTTGCGCATCCAGCACAACAATTTCGATCTTGGTGCCCCCAAGATCAATACCGATACGCAGTGGATTCACGCTGGAGAAGTACTAGCCTGCCCAGCCAGCCAGGGTAAGAAATGAAAGTGCAACCAGCCATATTGTCAATGTACGCCACACCAGGCGCATAGCGGCGCGCACTGGCGACTGTAATGCCTCTTCTGCAGCATCTTCCGCTTCCACCCCCAGGGCACCTGTACCGGTAACGGCCAGCACCTGTTCTGAACCTTCGGTTCCCTGCGGATGGTCACTGTGAGCTTTGCGCCAACCTTCCATTGCTGCGTCAAAATGCCCACTCAGCGCATATCCCAGCGCGACCAGGCGGGCCGGCAACCATACAAGAACAGCGTGCAACCAGGCCACACTGTCACCGAACTCACCCTGCTCACGACGCTGTTGATACAGTACCGCTGAGCTGCGATACAGTACCGCACCGAGCGGCCCCAGCAGCACAAACCAGAACAGAACAGCGAACAGGCGATCATTGGCTTCCACCAGAATAGCGCTTGCCAGCTTGCGCGCGCAGTCCGCCGGATCTTCCAGCGGCGCTGCACTCTTCAGCAGGCGACCGGCAGCGCGCTGGCGCAGATCCGTATCGCTGGACTCGCACACCTCGCACCAGTTGTCCACGTCTACCGACAGATCACGCGGCCCCATGCAATACAAAAGTACAGCGACGTTAAATAGCAGGCCAGCCAGACCAAACAGCCAGTCGCTGACCCAATGCTGCAACAGGCCGATTGCGAGCCATATCGGTAACAGCAATAACAGCAATCCGCCGATGTGATCCCAGGCGGGGCCACTGAAACGCTCGCGCATCCAGTCTATGTAGTCCAGAAATTGAGTGTAATGGCGATATTCGTGCAGATGCGCCAACAAACGATCTGCTGCAATCCCCAAAAGTGCCGACAAAAGAATCATATTAGTGCACGCTACCGTCTGCCCGAGCAGTAAGTCAAGCTAACAGGCTTCTCAGTCTGTGCCAGTCGAACGCAGGACCGGGATCGGTTTTTCGGCCAGGTGCAATAGCGCTGTGCCCAACCACATCGCCTTCCCCGATAGCCGGAAACCTGTCACGCAGCGCGGCGATGACCACGGCCAGCTGCCGATACTGAATATCCTCATACGGCTCATCGTCACAGCCTTCCAGTTCAATACCAATGGAAAAATCGTTGCAGGCTTCCCGGTTCCGGTAACAGGAGCTGCCTGCATGCCAGGCGCGACCTGTAAACGGGACGTATTGTACCAGCTCTCCGTTACGGCGAATCAGCAGATGCGAGGACACGCGCATCCCTTCGATCTCTGTAAAATAGGGGTGCGCAGAAACATCCAGGCGGTTGGTGAAAAATTCATCAATCCATCCACCGCCATATTCACCCGGCGGCAAACTGATACCGTGTACGACGATCAGGGAAACATCACAATCCTGCGGGCGGGCGTCGCAATTTGGCGACAGCACCCTGCGTGCTTCATCCAGCCAGGCACCATCTGTCGACAATTTCATAGCATGTCCCGTTACGATTCCACAACTATTATGGAGTCTCAGCCTATTCCGTTACAATGTGCACCTTGTTTAACTGGTGCTGGTATCTCAAGGAGCTTTTGTGAAATCAATTACCCTCATTCTTGCACTGCTCCTCGGGCTGGTCACGACCGCCATGGCAGAAACCCGTTATGTCAGTGATCGTCTGGAAATCCAGATGCGTACCGGCAAGGGCACCCAGTTTCGAATCATGCGCATGCTGCCCAGCGGTACGGCTGTGGAAATTCTCGAAACCGACAATGAAAACGGCTATACGCGGATTAGAGCGCCGGGTGGTGTAGAAGGCTGGGTGCTGAGCCGGCTGTTGATGAAGGGCCAGGCCGCGCGCGATAAACTCGCAGACGCCGAAAAAAGACTGGCGAGTTTTGAGCTGGAGAACCGCAAACTTACTAGCTCTCTTGAGAACCTGAAAAAAGAAAAAGGCGGCAGTGACCAGGAACTCAATAAGTTCAGCAAGGAAAACCGCAAGCTCAGTCAGGAACTGGAAAATATCCGCCGCACAGCCTCCAGTTCACTGGCTATCGACGCCGAAAACAAGGAACTCAAAAGCCGCATTGTGGCCTACGAGCGGGAGGTCCAGAGCCTGCAGCAGGAAAATAGCGGCCTGAAGGACCGCACCGCACGCGACTGGTTTATGGTCGGCGCCGGCGTAGTCATTCTGGGGATGGTCATAGGACTGATCATTCCCCGCATCCGCTGGCGCAAAAAATCAAGCTGGGATACCTTGTAGGAGCGGGGTTACCCGCGGGGATAGCACCCGGAGGGCACAGAAACGCGCTCCTGCTACTCGTCGGTTACACAGCCCAGAGATGCGTTTTTCACATTATTGATGTACTTGTACAGCGTGCCGCGCTGGGCTTTGTAGGGCGGCATCTGCCAGGCAGCACGGCGCTTTTCCATTTCTTCGTCGCTGACATCGACATCAAGACTTTGCGTCTCGGCGTTGATACTGATGACATCACCGTTCTCAATCAGACCGATAGGCCCACCTTCCTGGGCCTCGGGGACCACGTGGCCAATGATGAATCCGTGTGACCCTCCGGAGAAACGCCCATCGGTAATGAGCGCAACATCCTTCCCCAGACCCGCACCCATGATAGCCGATGTAGGTGTCAGCATCTCGGGCATACCCGGACCGCCTTTTGGCCCCTCGAAACGAATCACCACCACCTCGCCTTTCTGGATTTCGTTGTTTTCGAGGCCCGCAAGCATGTCCTCTTCACAATCATATATCCGTGCCGGACCGGAGAACTTGAGTCCTTCCTTACCGGTAATTTTTGCCACCGAACCACCCGGGGCCAGATTACCCTTGAGAATCTGTATGTGGGCGGTTTCCTTGATCGGTTTGTCGATCGGACGAAAAACATCCTGACCTGGTTTCAGCCCCGGTACATCAACGACATTTTCGGCAATCGTTTTTCCGGTTACAGTCAGGCAATCACCGTTCATAAGTTCCTGCTCCAGCAGGTATTTGATAACTGCGGGTGTTCCGCCGACGTTGTGCAGATCCTCCATCACGTAGCGGCCGGAAGGTTTAAGATCCGCCAGGAAGGGCACCCGGTCGCTGACCTTCTGAAAATCGTCGATCTCCAGCGGCACACCTACCGAACGCGCCATGGCGATCAAATGCAGCACTGCGTTGGTCGATCCACCCAGCGCCATGACTATGACCATTGCATTTTCGAAAGCTGCACGGGTCATGATGTCGCGCGGCTTGATATCTTTCTCCAGCAGATTGCGGATCGACTGGCCTGCTTGCAAACACTCCTCCAGTTTGCCCGGGTCGACCGCAGGGATAGAAGAACTGTAGGGTAAACTCATGCCCAGAGCCTCGATCGCCGAGGCCATGGTGTTGGCCGTATACATACCACCGCAGGCACCTGCGCCTGGACAGGAATGTTCGACTATTTTCTCCCGTTCTTCATCGTCAATCTTACCGGCGATGTATTCGCCATAACTCTGAAACGCCGAGATGATATCAAGGGTAGCGTTTTTCCAGTGTCCCGGTTTGATGGTACCGCCGTAGACCATAAGCGACGGTCTGTTGATGCGCCCCATGGCGATCAGAACACCCGGCATATTCTTGTCACAGCCAGGAATAGAGATATTGGCATCGTACCACTGGGCATTCATCACAGTTTCAACAGAGTCCGCGATAATGTCACGCGACTGCAAAGAATAACTCATGCCATCGGTGCCCATGGAAATACCATCACTGACACCGATAGTATTAAAACGCATGCCAACCAGTCCGGCGGCCTTAACGCCTTCCTTGACCTTCGCAGCCAGGTCGTTGAGGTGCATATTGCAAGTATTGCCCTCCCACCAGACACTGGAGATACCCACTTCGGCTTTCTGCATGTCCGCGGGTTCGAGACCCGTGCCATACAACATGGCCTGGGATGCGCCCTGGGAACGGGGTTCAGTGATACGCGAACTGAATCGATTCAGTTTTTTTGCCATTTTCTACCTCGAAATACCCGGATATACCAACGGAACAGGCCATTGTACCGACCATCGTGGCGCGCTCCAATGGACTTTTCCAGTTACTGTCTTTCACTCTGCATCCTGCCACACTCGGGACAGCGCCCGGGGCTGGAGCACTTCAACCGAACCGCGGTGCACCGCTATCCACTCCCTCTTTTCGAATACCTTCAACTGGCGGCTGATAACTTCGCGTGCGGTACCCAGTTCGCCGGCCAGCTGCTGGTGAGTAGCGGCAACCGATCCGGGTTCATTTTCGCAGCGGTCCACCAGGTGCTTTGCCAATCTGGCATCAATGCGGCTGAATGTCACATCCTGCACACGCTGAATCAGATCACTCAGGCGCTGGCCCTGGCTGGCGAACACGAATTTTCGAAACGTTTCAGAACAATCCAGGGTCTCGTTAAACAGATCCTGTGAAAGGATCAGTGCGTCGGTTGCCGTTTCCGTAATGCCCTCAGCCGGGTAGGCCTCGTTACTGATTAAACAGGACGTGGTTATGACACAGGACTGTCCACTGCCCACACGGTATAACATAACCTCGCGCCTCCCTGTGGATAGTACTTGCACCCTGACACTGCCAGCAACAACGATAAGGTAGTTGCGGCAGGCGTCACCCCGGCGAAAAACCATATAACCGACCGGCCACTGCACATTCTGAACCCTGGCACGCAGCTCCTGCAGCGTTACATCGTCACCGGGAAACCACTCGTCCAGCAGTTCGGTCGCACTTTTCATGGACAGCATCTTGCATGTCTGCGTTAACACCAGCTTAGACAATAACAACAGAAATTTAAAATAAAAAAAACGCGGACAAAAAGTCCGCGCCAAGTGCCCGGTTCAGCGGGAGGGGGAAGGATGGGAATTTAGCTGAACCGTGAAAACCGGATTGATCTGAAAATCCTCAGTTACCTAGAACACCTTCTGCCAATTTGCCGTCAACATCCACTCTGTGCTCATCTGCGGGCCGTCCAGGTTCTCGTAGACAGGTATACCGCCTTCAATTGCCAGCCTGTTGCCACTAAAAACTCCTGAAGGTGCGTAAAAGTTGACCCCTGCCAGCAAATCAGCCCGCGTCCCACCCTGCAGATCGGGATCCGCCGTCGGTACTATCCGTGGATTAAGCTTTGGATCGTTTCCGTCCACATCACCCCAGGTCTGCCATTTCAGGCGTAGGGATGTACTCCAGGCCGAGGCAAAACGGTACGCGCCCCAGCTGTTTAGCTCCAGCCTGTCGCCCAGGGTATAGTTGTTGTCGTTATCGCCGAGCCGCACCGTACCGGCTATCTGTCCACCCCAGGACCAGGCACTTTCCGTACCGGTATAGGTCGCACCGGGCAACAGGTCCCAGGTACCGGAGCCCAGCTGCATAGGATAGGGCAACTGTGCATTTTGCATGGCGGGCGTATTGCCTTTTTCGTCAATATCGCCTGTCGGTGTACTGACACCAAGGTTCAGAAGCAGCTGGTGGTCATCCCGATTGTATATCTTATATATGCCGCTCAGTTTAGCGTCACCGATACCTTCACTGCTGGTACTGAAACGAGCGCCCATGCGGGTCACGTGATCCATCTCCTTCTTAACCCACGGTGCCATCGCCATAAGGGTAAATTCATCTGTTACTGCGTACATGGCTCCAAACATATGCATCTGCATATCCATGCTGGTCGGAGTCACCATGAAATCCTGCAACACCTCGGAATTACTGAGATCGTCGGTCCCGTCACGCATACCGTCCATATGCATGGTCATGTAGGTATAGGAGAACATCCAGCTGCCCCGCTGGTGCACATGGTCGCCCATGACGCCTGCCGGGGCCTCCGTCAGGTGCGCATGATGATGATCAGCAGCCACCGCCAAAGCGCCGGGGAGGACCAGCAAGCAACTCATTATCAACTTTTTCATAGTGCTTCCCGCTATTTTCATAATTAATTATTGTGTTACGGAATCTAGCACCAATATTCAGCACCCGGAATGCGGCGCAGTGTCGCGCGACAATTTGTCGCACCCCGTGAATTACCGAACTGCTAGAATCCCTGCATGCGACATCAAGATCCAGCCAGTGCCAGCAGTACGCGCAACCTGAAACGCCTGTTCCTGTTACGCAACCTGGTAATCACGGGGGAACTGGGTGCGCTGCTGGTGGCCCACCAACTGGTCGGACTGGAGCTGCCAGTGCGACCGCTGCTGCTCATTATTGGCATCCTGGGTGCTATAAATGTCTGGACCTGGCGCAGGATCCTCAGCTCGGCCAGCATTCAGGATCAGGAGTTTTTTATCCAGCTGACAATTGACGTACTGGCGCTGACCGGGGTCCTGTATTTTACCGGTGGCGCTACCAACCCCTTTGCCTGGTTCTTTCTGATACCACTGATCATCTCGGCAACTGTACTTTCAGCCAGGGCCACCTGGTCGATGGCCCTGCTGACGACCTGCTGCTATACCCTGCTGATGTTTTTTTTCATTCCACTAGCGGGTAATGACCACATGCACCATAACGATAATTTTGCACAGCACGTGTTCGGCATGTGGTTTGGTTTTGTCCTGAGCGCCGCACTTATCGCCTGGTTTGTTGTAGGCATGGCCAAAACCCTGAGGGAACGTGACCATTTGCTTGCCGACGCACGGGAACAGTCCCTGCGAGATAAACAACTGGTGGCACTGGGCACACTGGCAACCGGCGCCGCCCACGAGCTTGGAACACCACTGTCTACAATGGCAGTCCTTACCAGAGAACTGGAACGTGCCGAGGTCTCCGATAGCATGAAGCACAAGCTGGGGATACTCCGTGACCAGCTAAAGCGCTGCAAACAGGCGCTATCGGTAATTTCCGCATCCGCCGGTGAAGCACGTGCTGAAAGCGGCAGCCTGATCCAGGCTAAACACTTTATTGAGACAGTAGCCCGCGAGTGGAACAGGCAACGCCTCGACACCGCCCTGGAGGTCCAGATTCAACCCGCTGCAACGCAGGCTCAGATTGTCGATGAATACACCCTGCACCAGTCCATCATCAACCTGCTCAACAATGCCGCTGATGCATCGTCCGAACCCCTGGTGCTAACGGCCGGATGGAACCAGCATTACCTGAACATAGACATTCTTGACCGCGGCCCCGGCCTGCACCCGCATACGGCAAGTACCATTAGTCAGCACAAAACCAGTCACAAGGAATTCGGTATGGGACTGGGCCTGTTTCTTACCCACGCAACCATTCAGCGGCTGGGTGGAACGATTGAACTGTTTGACCGCGAGGGCGGCGGCACCTGTACACGCGTACAATTACCACTGGCAACATTTTCATACTCATGACCACAAACGCAGAAACAAGACCTTCCCTTCTAATCGTTGATGATGATGAAGTCTTCTGTGAAGTGCTCGCCGATGCATTAAGCAACCGTGGTTATGAGGTCGCATCTGCAAATACGGTCCGGGACGGACTGGAAAAGGCTGCACAACTGGAACCGGAGTACGCGGTAATAGACCTGCGTATCGGTAGCGAGTCCGGATTAGCGCTCGCCGGGCAGCTGCACGCACTGGATGAGAATACCCGCATGGTTATTCTCACCGGCTATGCCAGCGTCGCGACAGCGGTTGAAGCCATCAAACTGGGCGCAGTACATTACCTGACCAAGCCCGCAGATGCCGACGAAATACTGGCCGCATTACACAAGGACGAAGGCGATGCCAATGTTCCTCTGTCCGATAACCCACTTACCGTCAAGCGTCTGGAATGGGAACACCTGCAAAAGGTGCTGAACGAATGCGACGGGAATATATCGGCTGCGGCCAGAACCCTGCGTATGCACCGGCGCACACTGCAGCGCAAACTTGCCAAACGTCCCGTAAAAAGCTAGTCAGCAAGCCAGATGGTAACCCGCCGGTTTCTGGCCATGGCTGCTGCTCCCGCGGCCCCGGCCTGCGGCTGGCTTTCGCCAAAGTAGCGTGATTCTATCGCCTTTTCGGCAACCCCGCGGGAATGCAGAAAGCGCGCTGCCATCGCAGTGCGCCGACGTGACAACTTCATATTATAGTCGGGTTCGCCACGCGCATCGGCATGTCCACCCAGTACGATACGAAAATCCTTGCGCTTGCGGTAATCGCGGGCAATCTGTTCAAGTGTACGGCGCGCGGCGCGGCTCAAGCGGTCACTGTTGGACGAAAAGTACACCGTACTTTCGCTGAGAGGTTCAAAATCCAGGTACAGGAGATTGGCCGTACATTCAAGAAACTCCGGCAGCGCCTCGCGAAACCGTACTGGTAGCAGGGCGACCCGCACCTGGTCATGCCCATCACCCCAGTCGCTGAATTCAATAACCGGCTGCATACCGTTTTCAAGTTCGTGGTAAATCCGCATTGCCTGGTCACGTGACACTTGCAACGGCGTCTTGCCCTGCTTTAGATCAAAACTGCCCAGTGCCCGCCTGTCCGCCACATGATTCCAGGCCGGGGCCTCGGAATGAAGCCGGGCTTTGTGATCCTTCACCGGCGCCTGAATCACATGCAGGGAAAACTGCAGGCGGTGTCCTGATACCTGCTCAAAGCTTGCCCGGCCAAAGTGCGGAATGGCGTGGGTCAACAAACATTGTCCAGGGCCGGATTCAACTTTCCAGCTCGACCGCTCCCAGCTGGCCTGGAACTGCCGGGCAGTTGCCGACAGCGCAGTACTGAACAAAAGGCTGGAGATCAGGAGGGGAGTCGCTAAAAGACAGTGAGATGAGCAGCGTTTCATACCCTGTGTTTCGACGTCCATGCAGAGATTCTTGAGCATCAGGCCGCCAAATAGCTTACGGCACCCCCCTGTCACACCACGACTGTGGCACTACCACCAGAAACTATATGTATCAGTACAATAAACTTTGAAATATAGCCATTTGTCGATCTGACATGACAAATTGTCAGATGCCATTCTAACAGCGTCGAATATTTATACAGTTTTTCTAACAGCTAAACGCAAGGATAAAAACTATTAATTTATTATAATATCAAGCAGTTAAAAATATTCTCGCGCTAATTATCAGTAATCCATTGGCGCTTCTGACCAGTTTTCTACTGTTAACTAATTAGATAAATAGTCATGTTCAAATGGCTACATGTCGGAATTCTTATCACTTACTCAACTGACTCAGCTTGCCACCCGGGAAAGGGCAGTAAAAAATTATAACTGACTGATTAAATTTATATTTATATGAATGGCCCACAATTTGCGGTATCCCCCTGCTATCCAAAGGCTGAAACGAATAAATACGCGAGGTGCGCGCCCCATGAACTATGTAAATGCAGCATCAACCTATATCACGGATACCACAAGCATGAATCACAACCCGGACCGGCATAGCACCAGAATCTTTATCGTTGGTCATCGGGATTTCTTCCTGGACAGCCTTGCCAACATGCTGGAATCTCAAGGCAACAATAACCTCGTTTCGTGTTTTGAATCCGGTGACGCGTGCATGGCTAAATTTGTGGAGGTAGAACCCCACGTTCTACTCATACACAACGAAGTGTTGGAAGAGCCCATCGAACAGTTCGTTCACGGTATTCTGGAGATACATCCGGATATCCGCTTTCTGGTTTTCGGCAACGCTATGGATGACGACCATCTGTACCGCCTGGTGCGCTGCGGCGTCCATGGCTACTTCAATGAAAGGATGAGTGGCGACAACATCAAGCACGCCCTGGAATCTGTCATTGCAGGGAAAACCTGGATCGAACGCCATATCATGGAACGTTTTATCGCTACTCAGCACGACCTCGATGAGTTTATGGAGTCACAGTTCCGCACCAGGATCGAGCAGCTGTGCTGTAATCTTACCCGGCGTGAAACCGAAATCCTCTGTGAGGTAGTCAAGGGACTGGCCATCAAGCAGATCGCCGAGGAGGTTCATCTCTCTAGTCAGGGGGTCAAAATGCACCTTGCGAAGCTGTTCAGAAAGTTCAGGGTTAGCAACCGCAACCAGCTCATCCTTGCTGCTTTTGACGAAATCAGTCCGGTCAAGAACCTGTCCGTTCTGTTACGCAACGGTCTTTCGAATCACATGGAATTGTCTCGTTAACTGTGTATGAGTGATTGGCCGACTCCCCTTGCCCGACCCTGCCGGACATTTTCTCCGAGCATCGTTACGTTATGAACCGGTAATACAAGAATATAAACAGGTACTTATAATTAGACGCCCCTGTGCACATCGCCACTTCCTGGTCTACACTCAAGTGACACCCCATAAAATATGCCAAATTGGCAGTAAAAATGATCCTGCGGGAAGGGCCCATGAGCAGCAAAAATATCTCGCTTGAGGTGCAATCACTGATTGACGCCCAGGACAATCCGTTTGTGCTGATTGACGAAAACTACAATATAGTTGCCGCCAATATTGCTTACAAACAAGCCTACGGTTTCACCGAACAGGACATCATCGAACACAAGTGCTTTCAGGTGTCGCACCGTTCCGACGTACCCTGCCACATGAACGGCGAAGACTGTCCACACAAACGTGTATTTGAAACCCGCAAGCCTCACCAGGTGCTGCATATCCATTACGATACGCACGCCCAAGCGGGGCATGTACGCATCAAGGGCTCCCCGATTTTCGGCCCGGACGGCGAGATGTTCCTGGGTGAAGCCGTTTTTCCACTGGCTCACACAGAGGACCTGGACTGTGAACATCAGCGCATGATTGGAAAGTCCAGTGCCTTCCAGAGTTGCATCGAGTCGCTCACCCGCGCAGCAGAAACCGATGCACCGGTTCTGGCCTGCGGAGAGAGCGGCGTGGGCAAGGATCTGGCAGCAGAATATATACACCGACGGTCCAGTCGCAGCGGCCGATGCTTTATCATGGTTGATTGCGCTGCTATATCAGAGTCCGTGTTTGAGAGCGAGCTGTTCGGGCACGAGCGGGGAGCGTTTACCGGGTGCATCGGCAGGCGCTACGGACTGTTCGAACAAGCTGATGGTGGCACCCTGTTCTTCAACGAAATCGGTGACCTTCCACAGTCGCTGCAGGGCCGTCTGCTGAACGCCATGGAAACCGGCCAGTTCCGACGTGTCGGCGGACGTGAACTGCTCCGCGCCGATGCCCGCATCATCTGCGCCACCAGCCACAACCTGCGCAAACTGGTCGCAGCCAACAAATTCCGCGCCGACCTGTACTACCGCATTGCAGGGATCATTTGCGAGATCCCCGCTCTGCACCAGCGCCTAAGTGACATACCTGACCTGGCCAGGGCCCTGCTGCAACGCATGGGAGCGAATGCTGACCCGATTTATCATCTCGCCGATGATGCCATCGAAGTACTGTGCCGTTACGATTATCCCGGTAATGTGCGTGAGCTGCGTAATATCCTGCAAAGCGCAGCATCGCTGAGCACCAACGGCATCATTACCGCACAGGAAATCCGACTCGAGGATTCAGCTGAAACCAGAAATTCCAGCACAGTTACACACCTGGTGGATGACAACGGGCACGAGCCGTCCATCAAGGGCCTGGAATCCCAGTACATTGCAGAACTATTGGCCGAACACCAGGGAAAACGTTCCACGGTTGCGCAGATTCTCGGGATCAGCGAACGGACCCTGTATCGCAAGCTCAAACAGTATGGTTTGCAGTTGATCGGCAAGGCAAGCTAGTGCACCTACAATTGCCGGCGGCCGGGTAAACGCAATATTTCCCGGTAGCCCCCGTTGACCAGAGCCTCAGTCTCTTTCAACAGCGCAGTCGCGTCTTGTTCCGGGACTTCCTGTCCAAGCACGCTATAGATATCATCCAGGGATTCACCTGTCTGCAGGCCATCCAGCAACCGCAGCATAAGCGTCCATCTGTCGCGGTGACTATCGATTGTCTGCAGCGTAAGACTACCTTCGCGCCGCAATCTCGCCTGGCGCATCTGCAGAAACCGCTTGGCCGTTTCCAACTGGCTGCGCAAGGGTAGCCCGAGATCAAAACCAAGCGCTATCTTCCCCGTATGCCCATCCAGGAAGGAGGACCCGGTGCCTTCGATCATATGAACAGACCCCTCCAGCTCGCGCCAGCTCAACTGTTCGCCCATGCGCGGCCGCTCGGTCGCCGGATCAAGCGGGAATTTGTAAAACCCCCACTTTGCACCCATCCAGCATTCAATGAGCACGCTATCCTGCTCCACCTGGCAATCACCGTCAGCATCTTCCATCTTCCGGTAAGCGAGTGGGTCTTTTTTCCAACGCTGAAAATCACGCTCGGGCGGTTTCCCGTAACGCGACTCGAGTGTCTGCCAGCGATCGTAAAACCACTGCCAGTCCTTCTGGTAGCCATTATTTCTTCGCAGGAATTCCCAGGCCCATTGTCCGGCTTCCAGCATCTCTGTGTAGGCATAATCTTCTGGCCGGCGCCAGTTCCTCTGCTTCATTCTTTTCCCGAATCGCAAATACCGGTAGGCTTGTTTATATGTACAAAGCGCCCAAACTGCTGGAGATGATACACGAGCTGATCACCATACCGTCGATCAGCAGTGTAAACCCTGATTTAGACCAGGGTAACCGGCCAGTTATCGATTTACTTGCCAACTGGCTCACCGGCCTGGGTTACGAAGTCGAAGTAATCCCCGTTGGTAACAGCGGCGACAAAGCCAACCTGATAGCCACACTGGGCAGTGGTCCCGGTGGCCTGGTGCTGGCCGGGCATAGCGATACCGTGCCCTACGACGCAGGCCGCTGGAACTATGACCCGTTCAAACTGACCGAAGCCAACGACCGTCTTTATGGTCTTGGCACTTCGGATATGAAAGCCTTCCTGGCGCTGGCCATTGAAGCAGCCAGCAGCTTTTCTCCCGGGCGGTTCAGGGAACCCCTCATCATCGTTGCGACAGCAGACGAAGAAAGCTCCATGGCCGGTGCCCGTGCACTGGTTGACACACAGCGCCCCCAGGCACGCTACGCTGTCATCGGGGAACCAACCGGTTTGCGCCCGATTCGCATGCACAAGGGCATATTCATGGAGTCCATCCATTTACGCGGCCGTTCCGGACATTCCAGCGATCCGGCACTGGGCAACAGCGCACTCGAGGGTATGCGCAAAGTGCTTAACGAACTGGTGCAATGGCGCCTCGAGCTGCAGGCGCAGAACCGTAATCCGTTGTTCGAAGTCCCGGTCCCGACCCTGAACCTGGGACATATACACGGTGGAGACAACCCGAACCGGATTTGTGCCGACTGTGAATTGCACATCGATTTGCGCCCCCTCCCCGGCATGGAAATCGAAGTACTGCGGTCAACCATGCAGTCGCGCTTAAGTGCTGCGGTTGCAGATACGGGACTGGAGCTGACCTGCAGCGCACTGATCGAGGGTACTCCCGCCATGGATACGCCTGCCGCCTCGGATATCGTGCGCAGCGCAGAGCAGCTGACCGGCTACAAAGCCGCTTGCGCCGCATTCGGCACGGAAGGACCCTACTTCAACCAGATGGGCATCAGCACCGTAATACTGGGACCCGGCGATATCGACCAGGCCCACCAGCCGGACGAATACCTGGCGATGGACCGTATCGACCCGTGTATTGAGCTGCTACGCAAGCTTATACAACGGTTTTGCGTTGAGCCGGCAAACTGATCACTGTACAGTTGTTTTTCAACCCGTGAAAACGGTAACCTTGCTCACATGACTAATAAGCAGAATAAAACACTCCGGGATTTTGTCGCTGGTTTTCGCCAGGCCGCCCCCTATATACAAGCCCACCGTGGCGCTACCTTTGTTATCACCTTTGGCGGTGAGGCGGTTGATGCGCAGTTTGAGAAGCTGGTTAACGATGTTGCACTCATTAATACCCTCGGAGTGCGGCTGGTGCTGGTGCATGGCGCGCGCCCCCAGATTGAACAACGCCTCAAGCACGAACACGCAGAAATCCGTTACGTTAACGGACTTAGAGTTACTGACGATGCTGCGCTCACGGCGGTCAAGGATGCGGTTGGCAGTCTGCGCGTAGAGATCGAGGCCAGGCTCTCCATGGGACTGGTCAACAGTCCACTGGCTGGTGCGCGCATTGGTATTGCCAGTGGCAACTTTGTGACCGCCAGGCCACTGGGAATACGCGATGGCATTGATTATTGCCACACTGGTGAAGTACGCCGTATCGATGCTGCAGGCATCCACGAGCAACTCGATGCCAGGCGTATCGTATTACTATCACCGATTGGCTACTCCGCGACGGGAGAAGTCTTCAATCTCAGTGCCGAAGAGGTTGCTACCGCCGTGGCAGTCGCCCTGCACGCTGAAAAACTGATACTGCTGATTGATGCCAACGAATTGCGTGACGGCAGGCGCCGGCTAATCCGCCAGCTGTCACTGCTGGAAGCCGAGCAACTGTTACACTCGCGCCGCAAACTCAGTGGCAGCTGGATTCGTCATCTCAACAACGCTGTAGACAGCTGCCGACGCGGAGTCAAACGCACCCATCTGGTAGATCACAACGCCGATGGCGGATTGCTGCTGGAGCTGTTTACGCGTGATGGCGTGGGGACCCTCATCAGCGCCGAACTCTACGAGGGCCTGCGTACCGCAACTATTGATGATGTTGGCGGGATACTCCAGCTGATCGCGCCGCTGGAAGAGGAAGGCGTTCTGGTCAAGCGCTCACGCGAACTGCTGGAAATGGAAATCGGCCACTTCCTGGTAGTCAAACGCGACGGCATGATCATCGCCTGCGCCGCACTCTACCCCTACGAGGGCAATATAGCGGAACTGGCCTGCCTGGTGGTGCATCCTGATTACCGTGCCAGCGGGCGCGGTAACAGCTTGCTGGAAGCCATTGAACTGCGTGCGCGGCAGAACGGCATCAAACGCCTGTTTGTCTTGACAACACGGACTTCGCACTGGTTCAGGGAGCGCGGTTTTGTCAGCGCAGAACTTGCCAGATTGCCGGTCAGAATGCGTAAGCTGTATAACTACCAGCGCAAGTCGAAAGCCTATATCAAGGCGATCGAATAGTGGCGCCAAACGGAGATGACACACAGCCGAAACCCCTGCGCATCGTCCAGATCACGGATACGCATCTCTATGCTGACCCCGATGGCCAGCTGCTGGGGCTCAACACCCGGCACAGTATGGAGAAGGTCATCGATCTCGTACTGGATGCACAGCAACCCGACCTGGTAGTCGCGAGTGGTGACCTGACACACGATGGTGCACCGCAAGCCTACCGGCATGTGCGAGATGGATTCCGGCGAATCGGCGCTCCGGTCTATTGCCTGCCCGGCAATCACGATGAGGCGGCCACATTAAACGCTTGCATGAACAGTGACCCTTTCCTCAGTGTGCGCAGTGAGCGTGTCAGCAACTGGCAAATGCTATTTCTGGATTCTACGGTAGCCGGCAGTGAAGGCGGACACCTTGGAAAAAACGAGCTGGATGCTCTGGATGCCGCACTCGTCTCTTCTCCTGACCTGCATACACTGATCTGGCTGCACCACCAGCCGATACCCATTGGCAGCCGGTGGCTGGACAGCATGGCTGTTGACAACCCGCAGGCCTTTTTTGATATCACAGACCGGCACAAGCAGGTACGTGCCATCGTATGGGGCCATGTACACCAGCTATTCGAACAGCACCGCAATGGTGTACAGCTGCTCGCTACGCCCTCGACCTGCGTCCAGTTCCTGCCCGGCAGTAAAAACTTTGCAGTAGACCTTGTTCCACCCGGTTACCGCTGGCTGGAGTTACACCCGGACGGATCTTTCAGAACAGGAGTGGAGCGGCTACAGGACATTCCCGGCAAGATTGATCCCGATGCGAGCGGTTACTAGCTCTCTTCCTTGAGAAGTATCCGGGTACCGCCCAGCGCAACCGCCTGCTCATCTATGAATTTCAGGCTCAAGGTGCCCATGGCCAACATATCCCCATGTTTGAGTAATTGTCGTCTGACTGGTTTACCGTTAACAAAAGTGCCATTGGTACTGCCCAGATCTTCAATGATTGCTTCCATGGCATCGTCAAGATAAGCGCTGGGAGCAAGTACAATTGATGCATGTTTTCCACTGACACTGGCATCGTCAGGTTGCAGTTCGTTACCCAGGTTACGCCCGATAGAAAAACGTTCCTGCGTCAGTTCGTGCTCGGCTACCACGCTCCCGTCGACAATTTGTAATAACTTGTACATATTCAAATACCTCTTTTAAATTAAACGTTGTTTAGTCAGGCCGTCTTGCGCCGACCACCCTTGAACTGTAACCGGCATTTGCGAATTGCAACCGCCATCTCCGCGCCATTCGCAAAACGCCGGGCAGGGTCCTTGTGCAAGGCCCTGCTCACCATACGGCTGACACAGGCAGGCAAACCACTGCGCTGCTTGCGCAACGGAGGCATCTTCTGGTTTGCAATCTGGTACATCAATGTTGCGACAGAATCACCACTGAAAGGCAAACTGCCGGTTAATAACTGGTACAGGGTCACGCCCAGAGAAAACTGATCCGACTGGCCCTTTATCCTCTTTCCTTCCACTTGTTCAGGTGACATATATGAAGGTGTGCCCAGGACCGTACCGGTCCTGGTCTGCTTGCTATCCAGTATTCGGGCAACGCCGAAGTCTGTAATCTTCGCCGTTCCGCTGTCGCGGTCATATATAATGTTGCCTGGCTTAACATCGCGATGAATGACCTTCTGGCTATGTGCGTAGTCCAGGCCGTCTGCAAGCTGTGCCGCAATATCCAGCACTTCCCACACTGGCAGCAGACTGTTTTTATCCACCCAGGCATCCAGACTTTCACCATCAACATAATCCATGACCAGGTAGGCGACATCATGCTCCCTGCCGGCATCGTGGATAGAAACAATATGAGGGTGCGCCAGCCGTCCGACAGCTTCCGCTTCTTTTAGAAAGCGCTGAGCCGCGACTTCCTGTTCGCGCTCCTCATAGTGCTCGAGCAGTGACAGGGTTTTTATCGCGACCTGACGGGCAATAGCGGGATCGACTGCAAGATAAACAGTACCCATGGCACCACGCCCCAACTCGCGCTCCAGCCGGTAACGGCCCAGTACCGGTAGCTCCATAACCTGGCTGTCCAACACCAGCGTCTGGTTGACAGCAGCCCCGTTTGCGCCCGGAAAGCGTTCCGAGAGTGCCGATAGCTCACTGCAGCGGCGGGCTGAATCACGGTAGCCCGCGGAACTTGCTTCCAGCTTTTCATAGACTGCCTGCGCCTTCTGCATCTGACGGCGTCGCTCATACTCCAGACCCAGTTCATACAGTGACTCAAGTGCAGCCGGGGCTGGCAGACAAATGACATACTGCGCCATTGCCAACTCCAGTTGTCCCTGTGAATGCAAATTACTCCCCAGCGACACGCGCGCATCGATTGCTTCCTGGCGCAACGCGATTAATTTTCCATGTCTTCGATAAGCGAGCGTCAGCACCACCTGAGTGAGCAGCAGAAACACACTCGGCCCGGCTACCGGAAGCCATAACCCCTGTACAGTCAGCGCAACCAGACCAACATTCAGCGCCAACGCTGCCAGCAACGCCGAAACCAGTGGAGCTCGCTTAGCATGCCAACACACAGGGAGAAAAACCAGGTACAGCGCAAACAGCAGCACAAGTGCTCGCTGTGCACCGTAAAACCAGCCGGGCATCACAAAGGCATTACCGCTGCGCAAACTGTCCAGGATATGTGCAGACCAGGTGACGGGTGTGTAGTTGTAGCCTGACGGACCTGTCAGTTCCGGCGCCAGGGCAGGTGCAGTTAATCCCAGTAACAGTATTCTGTTACGCAGCTCAGCCTTCAGACTGTCATCCTGCATAAGCTGCTTCAGCGAATACACCGGAACCAGGTCCGCGGGACGCGGGTAGTAAACCAGATCGGGTGCTGCAACAGATTGCTGCCCCGCAATTGATACACCAACCCCGGGTGTTACCCTGGCTACCTTGCTTCCAGCAAACAAGGCAAGTTCGAAGCTGGACAAATAGCGGTCTTCCTCACCAAACACCAACGATGTCCCAAACAGATACCGGTTAGCGTTATATGCTTCACTGACACCTCCTCCTGCAGCGCTGTCAAGAAATACCGGCGGCGGGTAGTGAGGCCTGATACCCGCCCGTATCGGAGCAGACAACAGGTATCGCAATACAGCCTGCTGCCAACCTGTCTGCTGCGCAGTCGTCTCCAGCAGGAACCGCTCCGGGGCCGACGGTGGATCCACCCGTTGATCGCCGGTCTCGTACGGTGCGACAAGCACAACATCACCCGCTTCTTTCAACGCCCCAGCCAGTTGCGCATCTGTATCGATTTTTTTCAGCCAGGCATTGGCCTTGTTGCGTAACGTGGCGTCCAGGCTATCAAGATCTGCCTGCAGAGAATTGAATATGTGCGGTGTCTCATGACCAATCAAAGGGAGCATGAAGCCAATGCGTTCTGGCTTGAATTGCTGCAGACTTCGAACCACGGCAGCCAGGCGGTCGCGCTGCCAGGGCCAGACACCATATTCGTTCAGGCTCGCATCATCGACAGCAATAACTGCCACAGAGCCGGACGACTTTGCTACGGGTAAAATACGGCCGGCCAGGTCGGGCAACAAGCCTTCTGCCTTCTGGAAAGGCGGGCTATAACTTGCATACAGCGCGAGGATCGTGACCAGGAAAACCACGAAACGATAGTTTACCCGGGAGGATGCGCCTGTCTTGAATGAAGCCATTGAGAATATCCGTCGGACTCACCAGGATTTATCGGTAGCACCGACACGGGCTTTACCGGCCTGTGAACAATACTCCGGCCGACACACCGAAATATGAACGGGTTCTCATTTCTGACTGATGAAGATCTCCTTTACATGCAGTTCAGGAATAGTAAATACTTAACAGAATTCAATCACATCCATCCTCTTCTATTAAAACGTCACCGGTTTTCGGATCCCGCAACGGGTTACCCGTATCATCGGTCCTGATAGTTCTGGTAAACATCATGGATTGGATACGGCCGAAGTTTTCACTAAGTGCTTTCTCGACAACTTTATCCGTCAATCCGGAATAAATAATAACTTTACCTCTTTTCTCGCTAGCCAGGCTTGCAGGGCTGGGATGGAACAATTGTTTCATCTGCCAGCTCTCAGACGCTTGCGCTACATTTGAGTAAAAAACGCCCGCAAGCGCTAACAGAATAAATTGGCACACAAGTACTTGTAATCTCATTGGACCCTCCGACCTTTCCTGGTTGCGTAAATATCGTATTTACGCAGGACATAACAGAATGTGTGCCAGGTCTGGCTCAGCTAACTGAGGTCCGACATATATTATTGTTAATACTGATAATAAATAGATTTTACCCTGTCGTGCGGGCAAACTTTTCCGGACCGGGAAAGGAAAATATGTTCGTTATTTACAAACTATTATTTACATTGTGTCTTATTCTGGAAAACAGGTGTTACTTATGACATTACACTTCACCGACACGGATAAAGAGGAAATGCGCCTGCCTGCGCTGGCGGACGTCTGTGTTTAGCGCTGCCGCTTTATGCTAGAGGGTCAAGAGCGATTCTGCCCGCCAAGGGTAAAAAAGAAGGTAGCACCCTTGCCCGCTTCCGCCTCGGCCCAGACGCGGCCGTTGTGACGGAGAACGATTCGTTGCACTGTCGCCAGTCCGATACCGGTGCCCTCGAATTCATCGGCCTTGTGCATGCGCTGGAAAATACCGAACAGCTTACCAGCGTAACTCATATCGAAGCCTGCACCGTTGTCTTTTACGAAATAAACCAGCTCCTCGTCCTGCTCCAATACACCTATTTCGATACAAGCGTGGTCTTTCTCGCCGGTATATTTCCAGGCGTTTCCGATCAGATTATCCAGTACCACACCGAGCAGCGTCTTGTCGCCCGTAACCAGCATGTCCGGCGCCACCTGCACATCCACCCGGCGCCCGGTCTCCGCTTCCCGCAACCTGTCGACAGCCTCATTCGCAAGCTTGCTCATATCCACGTCGGACCATTGCATATCGCTCTTGGTCATCCGCGCCAGTTGCAGAATTTCATCGATCAGGCACCCCATGCGTTGACTGGCGGCGCGCACCCGGCGCAGGTAGTCCCTCCCCAGGTCACCGACAGCGTCCGCACAATCTTCCTCCAGCGCATGGGAAAAACCGTCGATAGCACGTAGAGGTGCTCGCAGGTCATGGGACACCGAGTAGGCGAACGCCTCCAATTCCCGGTTGGCGGCTTCCATTGCATGGGTACGTTTCGAAACCAGTTCTTCGAGGTGGTCGCGGTGGATACGAAGTTCATCTTCTATTTTTTTTTGCTTGCTGATATCGGTGATGGTTCCCACGTAGCCGATCACGTCACCCTTTATGTCCTGTTCGGCCGTGGCCCGCGACAGCAACCAGCTAACGGTACCGTCGGGACGCTGAAACCGGCATTCCGTGTAAAATGGAACCTGCATCTTTGCCGCCTGGTGCCACTCATTAAATACACGCTCACGGTCCTCCGGATGCAGCGCCGCAGACCAGCCTTCACCCAGCGCCTGTTCGGGGTGCATGCCTGCTATCTGGCACCACCGCTCATTGACATAGATACAGTTGCCACCAACATCGGTGCGGAAGATGCCCACCGGCGCGATGCGGGCCAGCGCCTGGTAACGCTGCTCGCTTTCCAGCACGGTCTGCTCCGCCTGCTGGCGTTCGGTAATATCCAGGATGATGGCGATGAACACAGGTGGGGATTCTTCCGCGGCGAACTGGAGCCGTACCTCGACCGGATAGCGGCTGCCGTCCTTGCGCTGGTGAAATGTTTCGAAAACAACCCGTTCCTGCCGTCCGTCCCGTAATGGCTCTAGCAGCGCGGCAAACTCCGTTGCATTGATTTCGGGCTTAATGTCGATAGCGGTCAGCTGTCGCATTTCCCTCATCGTGTAGCCGAGGTTCTGCAAGGCGCCCCGCGAGACATGGAGGAAATGCAGGTTATCGGCCGCAAACAGGTAGATCTCGTCAAACGAGTTTTCCAGTATGCGTCCCCAGCGCTTGCGCAATGCGTCGCTGGCCTGTGTTTCCTCGATCTGATCAGATTTCATTCTGCAATTGCCCTATCCTTGTTAGCCCGGGTATCCGCTTTTCCGTTTTGCGGTAGGAGTCTGGCCAGCAAAAAAATAACACAACTCAGAAACTATTTCCCGGGTTTCAGCGCCGAGCACCATGTCACGGAGTCCCGTCCTTGCGCCCAGCTGAATACAAGGCAATGTCTCTTCCCGGCGAATGACCGGCTTGGCTCCAGGTTGTGCGAAAACTCTCGAATAATATAGTAGCTTAAAAAGTTGGCTTCACAGAAGGCCGCATATTGAACGATCTCCGTTTTTGAATGGTTTTAGCACCCCTGTATTCTTGCTTATTTTGAGTTTTCACACAGCCTGCCTAGTTACCCGTCTTTTAGAGAAATCTTATATAGAATCGGTCTGCAGGTATAAGTTCGCCCAAGAGTTGCCGTTCATTACTTCCTATCAAGGCAAAATATTATGGTGTTTTAGGTTATTTATGTAATCAACTAGCGATAACACTCGGCATCGATGTATTCTTGCCTTCCTCCATAGGCGTCGAAGACTGCCTGTATTGCGGGTCTTCGGATCACGTCACGGTCACAGTCCTCTATCTCATCAACTGTTTTCCCTGTCGACTCTTCCTCTATTCTGCAGTTGTAATGCCATCCAATCATGCCAGTCGTCTTGACGATAGCTCGGTAGGTCTCGCCCGGTTTAGCGACGAAGGTCAGAGCCACAGCATCCCTGCCGCCAGGACCAAGTACCGAGTAGGCTTTTACGTAGCTGAGTATTACCTCATGCTCCCCTGGAGGCAGGATGATTTTACGAGTATTACAAGGCTTCTGTGGACAAAATGGTTTCCCATCAATTGTGCGGACGATTCCAGAGCGCGAATCGGACATGTCTAATGTTGCCATCTCTTTGCTGGCCACAGTGGGTTCAGCAGCGATGCCGCAGGGCAATAGAGAATCCTCATGCCCTGGGGAGATTGCGCTGCAGTTCACTAGAGCCAATGCGAAACCTAAGACTCCCATGGCACGCCACCAACCCTTTACAAGCAGCGACACAGCAACGCTCATGTTCGGTGCAACTACTTTCATATCTCCACTCCTGTCGATTGACAATCAGGAATATCAATGCCGATTTTTGTTACACGGGTATTGTTAAGCCAGGTGTTTCCGGTGCTGCCTGCATCATGGTACAGGTCAGGCGAATTTCCAAGAGCCACATTATCGCTAATCAGATTGGCGGTGGAATAGAAACACTCCCAGCCTGGCAGCGGACCATCACAGCCGAAAGATCCGGTGGCTGCGATACCCCAGCCCACACTATCGTTGACCTGGTTTCTTGTTGCCGTTGAGTCCCGGTCGACGCTCGGAGTTAGCCAGACAAAAACGGCGGCCCGAAGGCCGCCAAATTAGGAGGACGTTGCACCATCTGAAATCAGACACTGCAATTACAACTCAATCTACTCTAAAGACGCTGTCAGAAAACTGATCTACATCAACTAGAATCACTTTCCTTCGCAGTCGGCATCGCCTGGCCATTGATGGGCATGCCGGTAACCCCGTAAGGCAGGATCGGTGAGTTTTAGAAGCTTTTATCCGGACAATTCATATCGTCGCGCGCATAGCGCACAACGGTGACCACGCGCTTCATGACATTGGTAATTTCCAGTTCAGAAAAACACACAGTGTTCGCCGGTTGCGGTGTATCGCCATTCACCTTGATACCCATATCGGTGAGCCGGAAGCAGGCCACGTTGAGTCGGATAAATTCCTCGGGCCTGGCGAAAATATTCCTGACCTCTTCAAGGTAGAAAGACAGTACACCCTGACTGCCCGGCATCCGCTCAAGCGTCCGCTCAGCCTCTGCAATCTTTGTTTTAATGTCCTCTGACTGATCGTCTCCCCCATGAGCCTCCGCCAACAGCTGGCTTAACCCGTTACCCTGCGCCTGCCTTGCCCTGAGCCGTGCATGGAGAATACGGCGCTGGTCCTCCAGATCCTTCCGCCGGGTTTTGATATCGTAGATATGCCGCAATGCATGGGTTACAAGGCCATCGAAGATACAATGCTTGATCCCGTCGCGGACGTCTCTGTCATTGGCAGCGGGCGACAGAATCTTATGGTCGTGGAAATTTATGGCCGTTTGAAAGACCTCACGGCGCACCGTATCACCGGCCAGTTCGGTGCCCAGAACGCTTTTCTCTTCCCTATTGGCGCACAGCAGAGCGTAACATTCATCTTCTTCGCTGTTTTTCACTTCGGCAAAAAAGGCCCTTAGTTCGGGGCTGCAACTGAAGGTCGCCTGCAATTCGTCAGGCGTGGCGAATAATGCGCTTACACGGGGGTCCCTGACGAAAGTCATGCGACTGACATCGATGGGACCAGGCACCTGGTCGACCAGGTCACCGATATGCGCCAGTGCCGCAGCGACTTCGCCCTTAAGTTTCCGTTTATAGCCCGGCACCAGGCGCAACCTGGGATCGATACCATCGACAACCTGTTCGGTGGCCTCGTCAACCGTGACTTTTCCCACATGACTACTCGTATTATGTTCCGCGCTTCTGCCAAAACCTGCGGCATTACCCAGAAACCTTCTCAGACGTTTTATGACGATGCTGCTACGCACGACTGATTCCGATATCAGGGCTGCGCATTATCAGTAGTCGGTGCTGAAAGTCTTGGCTGCGTGACGCTCCCTGCCACGGCATGTTCGAAGAAGGGAAGATACTCAAGCCAGTTCGCAACCGGCCCATGGTGTGAAAAAATCACCACGCCGTTCCTGTCCAGCACATAGGTGCTTGGAAAAACCCTGGCAATGTCCCGGTCGTTAATAACATCTCCGTTTGACAGGGACAGGGTGGAGGTATCACTGTCCGCCACACCCGAGTCGTAAAGCGGAAGACTCGTGAATCCGTATTCCTCAACCCAGTTACGCGACTGGCCGAATGGTTCCCGCATCTGCAGCAATACCATCTCCACATCTGCAGAGAGCTTTTTGTCAATCTCTGCACGCAGCAATTCAAGTGACGGAAATTCACGCAGACAGGGTGGGCACCAGGATCCCCAGAAATGAAGGAATACGACCTTGCCCCGCAAGCGGGAAAGCGTCACCGGCTTGCGTGCCTCGTCAAACCAGACAAGGTCGTGGAAACGCTCGCCAATCTCATTACCCACTGGCGCACTGGCTGCAGACAGCGTGTCTGCAAAAGGCCCCCACAGTGTCGGCCATTCAACCGTATCGAAAACAATACGATTGTTCAAGGCATAGAGAACACACTTTTGCCGTGTATTGGATTCGCAGCCCTGCAGTGCACTGTTCACCGCCGCCTCTTCAGTGGCTTCATCGGCCTGCCAGGCCCAGGCACCCCCGGGTGCTATCGCGAACGCCCTGTTATCACCAGCATACTGGTAGAGAACGAAGTTTTCCCGCGCCTTTTTACCGACGTGCGGTATGGCATCCGCATCCTCGGGTGACAGGGCAAAGACGTTGCTCCCCGGTAGTACGCTCAGCATACAGAATATCAGGAATGAAAGAGCCCGGGCTATACCCGGGCTCGATTGTGTTAGAGGAAAAGCCGCCTGACTCACCTCATGCCGGTGCATTCCCTCAATCTTCAATCTCTTCCCAGCCACTGATCATGGCCTTGATATGCGCAGTCGGCGTATGTCCTGCCGTGGCCAGGTAGACATGAACGATGAAGAAGATCAACATCATGAACGCGGCAACCACATGGAAGAAAGCAACGTATTCGATGTTCAGCCATTCTACGCCCCAGTCCCTCCATGAATTGTAGAACAGGTAGAACCAGCCGGTCGTCCAGATCAGCGGATTGATGATGACCAGCACGAACAGGTAGGCAAGCCGTTGCAGCGGGTTGTGCTTCGATAGCCGGGTCTGTTTGAATGGATGCGGCGCATTGGTAAAGATCCCGGTCAGGTAGTAACGCATCATGGCTGCGACCTTCTCGGTGGTGGGAATGTATTGCTTCCATTCACCGGTCGTCAAGTGCCAGAAAACCGCGAACACCCACAGGCCGACCAGGGTCCAGGCAGCAGTGGTGTGCCAGGCCACCGCTGTCTTGAAACCGAACAGGGTGTAGGACCCGTGGACCTCAAAACCGGTCACCAGCATGGTTATAATCAGTGCCGCCTGGGACCAGTGCCAGAACCGCTCAAAGCGTTTGAAGATATAGATTCTTTCTGCCATTGCCTTAACCCCTCTTGCTCATAAGGAAGCGGATGCCGCCATGGATAAGGACACCGATCAGCGAAAGCAGGGCCAGCGTGAAACCAACCCTGTCAAGCATCGGGGTGTTATTACGGCCCGGCATGTAAACTCCGCTCACCGCCTGTAGCCGGCCGTTTTCCTTGTGACACTGTGCGCACTGCAGCGCATCTTCCTTGGGCGCAACCATGTGCGTTATGGGCCAGCTCATTTCCGTTTCAACGAAGGCCATCTCACCACTGTATTTAGCACCGGCGGCATTCATGCCCCATTCCATTGCCTTGTCCCAGTTGTAGTTGGCCCAGAAAGCAGAGTCGTCGTTGCCTGCAGTATGGAATACCGCCAGCGTCTGGTTGCCTACATCATAGGGTTGCTTGCCACGGAAGGTCTTGACCGGCCAGATACGCGAGCCAGGGTCGTCCGCACTGCCCAGGAACTCGTTGATGCGCACGACTTCGCTGCCGTCCACCTTGTCGCCGAACAGGGTGAACTTTACGTCACCGTTGAACCAGACATATTCCGGAATCACGTAGCGTTCATAAGTGAAATCACCTTTCTTGCTATCGTATATAACCCGGCCCTCGCTGCCTTTGATCTGCAGGCGCTCGCCCTTCTCACCCATCCGGCCGGCGGTCGACCAGTCCCAGGTCATCTTGGTAGCCAGTGATCCGCGCGCATATGCCGGGATATGGCAGGTCTGGCAGGCAACCTTGTCGGTATGGAAATTGAGCTTTTCGAAGGCCGCCGTGCCCGGGGGATGCGGTGCATTGCCGTGACAGGCCACACAGGTAGTGGGATTCCTGCCTACACGACTACCCCGGATCAGCGCACCCTTGTTATCTACCGCAGTGGGCGCATAACGGCTGCCGCTGACCTCGTGTGAATCACTCAAATGGCACTTGCCGCAGCTGAAGTTCAGGCCATCGGCATCCATGTGCACATCAAGGTAACGCCTGGCATTGGTCAGCGAGCTGTCCAGGTCACCATGTTTGACGGCATTGCCGCCACCACCGTAGAAGTGACAGGCACCGCAGGTCTGGCGGCTGGTTTTACCCACGTTCTGCGCGATCTTCTGCAGATCGGTAGGCTCCCGGAATTTGCCCGAATGCGGCGGCCACTCCATTACTTTGTAATTGGGATGTCCCGACAGTCCCGGGATCTTCTTGTACTTGCCGGTCGTGTCGTGACAGGCCAGGCAGTCCACCTTGTTCTCGGCAGTAAAGTCGAAGTTATCGTCACTCCAGCCATAGCCGACGTGGCAGGCACTGCAGAAGGTCTGGTTGGACGTTACCGAGGTACAGAAGTTGTTGATGACATGCTTCTTGCCCAGCTGCTGCTTGGTCACCGGGTTGAGGAACTCCCAGGTCCAGTGCTTGGTGGCATGGACCTGCCTGGCCGCCTCGGTATGACACTTCAGACAGGCCTCGGTGACTTCGGGACCGGTCTTGAAGTCCTGTTTCAGCTCATCGAACTTTGTATGGTCGGCGGTTGAACTGCCGGCGGTTTTGTTCGCTTCCTGTTCCGCCGCAACGGCAGGTGCGGGTGCCACTTCGGTGGGTACCGGTGCCGCTTCGGCGGGTATTGTCCCCGCCGCCGCAGCGGGCTCGGCGCCCTCTACTTTGGCATTGACACCAAAAGCCAGGAAGCAACCGATGAGAAAAATCGCCGCACAGATTTTCTTCACAGGTTTATTCATAAGTTATTCTCCCGAAATATAGCGGTGTGCTGAAAATGGCTCGCGAGCAGCGCCTGGATCAGCATCCACCGGTATCGATACCACCGGCACCGCCACCACCACCCGGACGTTTCTTGATCAACGGAGGCGGAGGCGTATTTGGATCAAAGGTCAGAAACTCCTTCTGATCCGCTGCGACTTTGTCCATGACCTCGGAAACACCAAACAATTTACCCATCAGACCGGCATTCATGGTACCGACGTAGGTCTTGCCATCTTCGTTCTTGAATACCGTTATGGTGCAGGGCATCAGTATAGAAAAAATGCGCGTACTATCCGCCCTCAGCAGGGGTCCTGAATACTTGGTACTGCAGGCTTCGACCAGCAGAACCGGCAGAACATTGCCACCGGATGCTGACACGGCCTTGCTTGGATCCCTGAGTCCTGACAGCTTCCAGCCGCGACCGGAAAGGCGCTGTATATTCGCCTGAATGCGCGCTGCGGTTTCCTCGACCCCAAAGGGGCTCGGAGTAATTGTAAACATCAGATTTTGCGCCTGCGTGATGGCGATAATCGCGACCAGCACAACACCTAGAATCGCACCTATGAAAACTTTCATCGTTTTCTCTCCCTTTATGTGTCGGGCTGTCAGATTCAGCCGTTTGTTGGGACTCTAACCAATCAAGTAAATAAGAAACTTCTTATATGCTAATAATCCTCCAATCCACGACACAGTCAATAGGCGGGGTTGAGGCTTTATTAGTTTAGTTGATCTGAATCAAGTAATTGAACTAACCCAAAAATATACAGTAGAAAAGAGTCGCCGCGGCGGCGCCACTACAACCTGGGGTTAAAGGACGACCAAGCCGGGTCAGCCTGGTCGTCCGGGAGGCTCGTCCGTTGGCCTTCCTTGCGAATGCAGGTAGCGCCTGTCCTGCACAGTTTATTTGCCGACTGCAGGTTGTCAGTGCACCTGCGTGGTCGCCTGCAACACGTTGCTGGCCAATTCGTGTGAATTTCTCGCCAGATCATCCACCGACAGGAAACCGGCCATACTGTTGTCACGCCTCAATACGGCCAAGCGGCGGATATGATGATCGACCATGAGCTGTACAGCATCGGTAACATCCTGATCGTCAAAGCAGGTCACGACCTCCTTACCCATCACATCAGCCACGCTGGTCATAACAGCGTCACGTCCCATACCGGTCACACGGCAGCAAATATCGCGATCCGTAATGATACCGACCAGTTCGCCGTCATCCACGACCGGCAGCGAGCCAATGTGCAGGTCATGCATCTTGCGAGCCGCTTCCTTGGCCGTCGTTTTCGGTGAAATCGACTCCAGCCCCGGAGTCATGAGCTCATTGATTTTCATAATACGTCTCCTTCTTGGCAGGGTGTCTTCCCTGCGTTAATGCTCAAGCGTGGCAGCTTCCAGAACGCTGCCGGCCAATTCGCCCGAAACACGCGCAAGGTCATCCACGGAAAGAATGCCGGTAACACAGTTGTCATGATCCACCACAGCCAGACGGCGAATATGCAATTCACTCATCTGCCGCGCAGCATCGTCCACTTCCTGGTCGCTGAAGCAGGTTGCTACGTCAGTCGTCATTACCGTTTGCACATCGGTCGAGTTCAAGTCACGCCCGATGGCAATCGCATTACAACTGATATCGCGGTCGGTAATAATACCCAGCAGCCGGCCGTCATCCAGAACCGGCAATACGCCAAATCCGGTTTCCCGCATTTTATGCGCCGCGTGCCTTAGTGATGCACGGGGTGTGACCGATTCGACTTCGCTGCTCATCAGTTCCTGAACTTTCATAGCGTTTCTCCTTTCTAGAGACAGAAATAATTTACGTAACGCCAGTACATCTCACTAATCCCGGGCCAGGAAAGCTGGTCTCCCAAGCCCAAAACTGTCTGGCAAACCAAATAAACAAAACCACCCTCTAAATATATGTTTTTAAACTAGCAGACCGTCAGAAACCGGACATTGACCGGGATCAGTAATAATTCGGAATTCCGTGCCTGGTCACCAAGGTGGGTCAGCGTGAAATCACCCGGTCTGGGCTATGCGGGACAACTTGTGAATCCGGTCTGCTGGGTGGCTGTGGAATCGTTAGACCAGTTAAAGCCCAGGTTTTCCGTTCCGCTGAACAGGTGGAAATCTGGCCGGCGCGCAATTTGCTCAGCATGGATTGATGCGGCAATACTCCGCCAACTCGTTCTCGTCCGAGACTGCAGTCTCGATCACCACAGCCAACTTGTTTTCCCCGTCTCAGTTCTCGGGATTGGATGGCTCTGCAGGCACCGCTTTCGCCTGACCAGGAACCCGCCTCACTTGCGCCACCGACATCACATTCGACGGCATCATCTTCCCGACTGCCTGTTCTTTAAATCCTTCAGTGTTTTTCGATATTCCTCGCTAACCTGCCACCCCCTGTCACCCTGCTTCTCTACAAATTGGATGGGACAACTACTCTGACACAGGGGTACTCCGGAATGGCCTTGTTATGCCGGCTCACTTCGGGTAGGGAAGGACGCCGTCGTCGGCACGAAACATCGAGAGCAGAATAATGCCTTCCGGCGGCTCCTGTTCGCGGGACCACCAGACCGTCTGATGTACGGCATGTCGCAGGAAACCCACGCTGGACAGGGCCTCCTCCACTTTTGGGCAGGAGGTTTTACAGCTGATCATGCAAGCTTTCCGGGCAGCGAGAAAAGCGGTCGTTTCGCCAACCATCCACTTGTACATGCCGGTCGAGACCTGTGAGGACTGTATCTGCAGAATGGTGGCTTGGTAAACATGCTCCAGCTTGAACAGACGGCTGACAGACAAACCGACCGGTTCATCTTTAACTGAAAACACCAGCGAGACGAACTCTCCCATCTCCTCAGGCGCTGAATACAGCCAGTTGAGTTCTTTTGCGCCGATCAGCGAGGCCAAGGCATATGCATCGGGCGGAGGCTTAACCTCCGGTGGGGCATCCAAGGGGGCATACTCAGCAACAGAGGCGTTCCCGGTCGGTGCAGCCTGGTTGTGTACCCTGCGCACGGGGAACGAAAGCTTGTGCGCCAGCTTGACTAAGGCGGACTTGCCGGGCAACCCTAAACTATTTAAAAGGCCCTCGGCTAACACCCCGCTGGTTAGCGGCAAACTGTAATTCACGACCTGTGGGAGGGGTTTCCAGCCCAGACGCGGCAGCAGTGCCTGCGTGGCCGAGGTGCCGCCAATGGAGAGGAGGGACTCCGGTTTTTTCATCATCATCAACATCGGCTGCAGTCCGACACCACGATATTCAGGCAGGCTGTACCAATCGCCAAGCTCGCGGACATCCACCAACTCGCCATTGATCATGTACTGGCGGCACCAGGAATCGATCATTGCTACACAACGGTCGCCGTCCATAGCCAGAATCGACTCGCCATCCTGCCTGCCCAGGAATCGCCAGCGAAACAGCCGTTCGGAAAATTCCGGATCCCAGTTACGTTCCCAAAAGGGGAGCAGGAGTTGCTTGACCGCCGGCAGTGTCTCCGCCGTCAACGGGCTGAAACTGATCTCCATGATATCCCCTCTTAGTGAAATAAATCACTCATGCCGCCCACACTAGTGACTTTCTTCATCCTGCAGGTACTTGCGCAAAATCTTACCAAGCGGACTCCGTGGAATTTCATCCCGAAACTCGATGATTCGTGGCACCTTGAAGTCAGCGACCTTGCCACGGCACCAGTCTTTGATCTGTTCCGCGTCACACGCCTGTTTGCGAACTACCACGGCTTTTATGATCTCCTGGCTGTGGCAGCCGTCCACCCCGAGAACAACGCTTTCCGCAACTGCCGGGTGCCCGTTAATCAGCGACTCGATCTGAGCGGGGTCTACCTTGTTCCCACCGACGTTGATGAAAAGCGTTTTACGTCCGCTAATAAACAAGTTGCCATCCTTGTCCACCCTGCCCAGGTCTCCCGACCAGAAAAAACCGTCACGGAAGGTTTGCCGGTTGACCTCTTCCAGATTGGCATAACCCCTGGTCATGGCCTGGCTGCGTATAATAATTTCTCCAGTTTCACCAACGCCTGTCGGCTGTCCATCGTCATCGACAATTTTCATCTCGACATTGTGGATCGCCTGACCCACCGATGACCACATATCCCCGGCTGTACTACCCATGTTGATGGCAGCCGACCCGGTCTCGGTGGATCCATAGAGCTGGCGCACCGGTACTCCAAACTTGTGCAGAAAACTCTCGAAAGTCTCGTGTGCCAGAGGCGCACCCGCCGAGAATGCCAGGCGCAGGGCAGGGAGCCTGGTCGCGGCTATCGAAGAAGAGTCCGCCAGGATGCTGAACATGAACGGGACACCGGGGAATATGGTGACATCTTTATCCACCAGTGCATCGATCACCTGCTGGCGGTTAAACGACTCGAGGGTGTACATGGTGGCACCGGCCCGAATCGTCGCCAACAGACAGTTGCCGAAACCGTGGGCATGAAACATCGGCACGACCGCCAGTATCCTGTCATCCCGGGTTAAATTCACCGTGTGCGTATAGTTATGGGCCTCCTGCACCAGATTGGCCTGGTTGCGAACCACTCGCTTTGGCGTCCCGGTAGAACCCGAAGAGTACTGATACAGAACATCGCCGTCGAATGGTGTCCTCGCCGCATCGGCTTCCGGCAGGGCGCTTTCCGACCTCAGAATCGAGGTGATAATATGACAACCCGGATTGACATCCTGGATGAGCGAACCATGCCGGGTGGCCAGCTCCGCTGTAGTAACGACGGCACGCGCCCCGCTGTCCTGCAAATAGAACCGCAACTCCTTGACCTGAAAGGACAGATTAACCGGAACCACGATACCACCCAGTTTCGCGACAGCGAACACGGCAATCACGAATTCAACCCCGTTGGGCAGGAGCACGATCACCGGATCACCTTTCCCGAACCCCAGCGCCTCAAGTTGAACAGAAAAGCCCTCGACAGCACTCCGCAATTCGGCATAGCTTACCGCCGTGCCAAGCGCCTTGACAGCCTCGCGCCGGGGATACTCGGTCGCCGCCGAAGCCAGCATCTCGTACAACATACAGTTCTGCCTTGTTTATCAGTCTTTGAAGGCTGTCTCGGGAAATTTTTCGGTGATAAGCATGAACGGCTGTCTGTTTGCAAACACCCTGTAGGTTCTGGAAATCAAGTTGGCACCGGGGGCTATATCGAAGTACTCCCCGAGTTCCGCTGCCGGCTCGAGACAGCAGTTCAGAATTTCGCGGTAAGTCTCCAGTCGCGCCTCGAGCATCAGCTGTCCCACCGGTTTCTGAGTCTCCGTCAGACCACGTTGTATTCTTTCGTCCAGGCGATCGCGCGCTACGATGGACTCAGCGTAAATGTAATTCTTGTGACTGCACTTTCCTCGCAAAATGACTTTGCGGATGAGTGCGGGTGAATGCGCACCGATATCCAGATAAGGCACCGGGGCTTCGGTTTCGATAGCTTCCTGGTAGAGTTTGACAATCTTGATAGCCTCCCAGAGGTAAGCCTCGAGGATCTCTGTAACCGTTCCATCGGTGGTGAGCAGGATGCGCTGGAAAGAGGACAACTGCCGCGGATCAACCGAACTTTGCTGGAGTGACTCCTGCAGGTCAATGCGTAACATTCCCGGCCCGCCAGCCTCGGGCGCTGCGGTATCCTTTGACATCAACTGGCCTCCCCCGATTGCAAATTCGCGAACACGAACTCAGAGATGCTTTCCAAAGAGCGGAAATTTTTCAACGGATCCAGCTCGGCTTCATCGATCTGTATGCCAAACTCTTTCTCGAGCCCAATCAGTAATTCGAGCAGCGCCATCGAATCAAGGTGCAGATCCTGATCAAGCTTATCTGGTATCAGCTGTATCTGAGTGGTTGTCGCGACCAGCTGCGACACCTTTTCGTGCAGGTCTTGTGGACTCTTCAATGCTACTTCCCGGTCAATATTGATTCGCATGTGTATGCGTTAGTTGACGACTCTAACCTGAACACCAAATTCAGATAGCCAAGTATAGCTGTAAAATTCCTGTTTTCCATCGTCGGTAGACTATGTCTGAGCCGAAGTAGTATTACTTCAGTATCTTTTCAAAGGCTTCTGCATGCCGGTTCAACCAAACGCCTCGTGGCTTTATATGCACTAGTCAGTCTGGCGGCATTGCCGCCGTAGCCTGATACTGCACTACTGAATCCGGCAACTTTCACACATTTGAAGGCGGGCTCGTGCCTGGCAATGGCACTCGGATCGGAAAATGCTGATCTACCGTTTCGGGTTGATCCAAGCCATTCAATATTCGGATGTACTCAGATAAAAACGGCGGCCCGAAGGCCGCCAACATAGGAGGAGCTGCACTGCCTGAAATCAGGCGCTACAGTTTGTATTTAATTTACTAAAAATCCGCGGTAAGAAAATTGACCTAGATCAAGTTAGGTCGCTTTCCTCTAAAGGGCAGAAAAGGGTCGAACCTGTAATTTCACGAAAAGCCTTGTAAGGATTTGCCGTTATAAATGTGACGCTTGACCAGGCTGGCCCGGAAATGCCTGATTAGAGCCATCCAGACTCGACATCTTTATTCAACGCAGAGACTAGCCGGGCAGTGGATAGCGCTCCATCAGGTAACCCAGGCAGTCCTGCCGGATCACGCGTTCATCCAGGGTAAACATCGACGGCATCACTGCGCGGGTGGTGCGCAGCATATTGTCCTCTACCCTGAAATAGCGGTCAGCCACTTCCTGCCCGCTTTCATCACTGGCCTCCAGTGGCATGCCATCCACACCGTCCAGGTGTGCCAGCGTGGTGCCTGCGGGCAGTTCGCGAAAATTCAGGTGGTCCATATCGTCGATAAAACAGATATCCACCAGCTGCTCACCAAAGCCGAAGCTATAGGCACTCGGCACACGCACTATGGCAACCGTGTGAAACAGATCCACGTCATGCGGCGCTACCGGGTGCTGCGGTATTTCACTCAGGCGCAGGCAGGCATCCAGAAACTCTTCGGCGTGCGCCTCACCGGCGCTCTGTCCGACCTTGCCACACTCCACCGTCAACGCCGGACACAGCTGTGCAAATGCCATTGATTGTACGCCGGCCGGGCGAATGAAATACACCACTGTGCGACTGAACATGCTGGCAAGGTGAATGAACCGATGGTCTATGCGATTTATGCAGGCGTAGTGCGGATTGATGCCGGTATTGTTGTGCACATCCACACTGGCGAAAGGCTGACGTTGCTGCATGATGCTGAAGACTTCCTCCATCATGCGCTTTTCCGGACTGTCCGGATGTTCGCTGCCGGGCCAGACACGATTGTAGTCCGGTTGTCCTGCCAGGCGCCTCAGGCCGTCTCGCGCGGCTTCCACATTACCGATAAAGATACTTAACGCTCTCGGAAGTTCCTTCTCCCGGTAGCGCTTAAGCAAGGCCTGCAAGGCCAGGAATCCCGTTGTCTCATTGCCGTGCAGCAATACTGAGACAAAGAGGCTTTTCTCTCGCCGTCCCGGCAGATGAATCAGTGACGGACCGCCTAGCAGGTCTTCGAGTTGTATGGGCTGAGCCTCCAGCAAACCGTCCGGCAAGGTTTCATAAATGTGTAACAGGCTGCCCATCTTCAGCTATCCCACTCGTGTACCGGTGCACCGCTCTGCTGACGTTCATAATAGGCTTCCGTCAGGGTCTGCATATCACAGGCGTGTCGCGCTACGTAGGCACGCTGCCAGTTGGCACCGGTACAGGCATTGCGAATCCGGTCCTTGACGATGCCAAGGTAGAGATCGCGATCCTGCCCATCGATCTCCAGCAGACCCAGCCCGTATCGAGCGAGCGGAACCAGCTGATCCAGCAACAGGGTCTGGACTGACAGCTTGCGTCCGTCCAGCCAGGTCATCTGGGCATCGAGGCCGTCACGCGCCACAGCGTAGAAATTATCGCGCGCAGTAGCGAACGGCAGCTGTATCTCGGGCGCCACATCATGCGTCGCCAACGCATGCACCAGTCCATAGAAGAATGCTGCACTGGCGATACTGTCAATAACAGTAGGCCCGGCCGGCAGGACGCGGTGCTCTATACGCAGATGCGGCGTACCGTCACTATCGTAACCGATCAACGGCCGGTTCCAGCGCCAGATAGTGCCGTTATGCAGACGCAGGTGGCGCATCTCGCGGTCGGGATCATCAAAATGAATAGGCAGCAAGACTGGAAAATGCTGATGATTCTCGACAAAGCATTCGAACAGACTTTCCTTGGCGTAGCCGGTGCCGAAGCTCACCCGCCGCACCGGCCCACGACTGGCACCCGCAAACCCGCCGACCTCGACCGACTGCTCGAACAATGGGATCCGCGTTTCGTCCCAGAGGTCTTTACCGAACAGATAGGGTGAATTGGCCGCAGCAGCGACCAGCGGCGCTGACACAATCTGCGCGGCATTGTAATAACGCACAGCATCCTGCACTGACACCTTGAGATGAAGCTGCAAGGACGTCGTTGCCGACTCCAGCATAACGTCATGGTGCAGAACATTGAGGTGCTGGCGGCCGTGAATATCCAACATCAGTGGCTTGCCCTCGCGCAGCCGCAGCACCTGTTCATTCAGTGCCCGGTAACGCTTGAGTTCTGACATATTCGCCAGCGTCAGATCCTGCTGCGTGACACTGGGCAGAATGCCAGCCATTACCAGACGGCTATCCAGGCCCGCGGCTACGACTCCGCAGCGATCCCAGGTCTGTTGTAAGCCCTGCTGCAGTTGACTCAGCGCCTTGCCGTGCAGTGGCTCGGGATCGACATTGAGTTCAACATTGAATTTTGCCAACTCCGGGACCACCAGCGGATCATTCATGTTTTCCAGGAACTGCCGGTTTACAGGCGCCGGCCGTGCCTGTCTATCGATCAGCCAGGCTTCCAGTTCCAGGCCACACACCGGCACAAGAGAAGAAAATGCCCCGTCTTTGAACCACTGGCCCAACAAGCGGGTCTCCTGCTGCAGGTGTTTGTCGAAAAGCTCGAAATCGGCAGCGGAAAAATCGCTATGTGTGATTTCGTCTCCCATTGATCAGGCCCGTAACTTCCGGTCCAGTTCGGAAAGACGTTGTGGTGAACCGATATCCATCCACTGCCCCGCGTAATACTCCCCGCTGACCTGCCCATCCAGCATGGCACTGCACAGCAAAGGCGCCAGGGGAAACGCGCCGTCGGGCGCATGGGAAAACAGGCCCGGCCGGTACAGACCAATACCACTGAATGTCAGCTTCTGCTTTCCCTCTTCTGTCACCTTGTCCCCCTTCAGCTGAAAATCACCATCGGGGTTGTGTTGCGGATTGTCAACCAGCACCAGGTGCGCCAACCCACCGGGTTCATGATGTAACTGTTGATACGGGTAGTCTGTCCATATATCGCCGTTCACCACCAGAAAGGGTTGTTCACCCAGCAGCGCCAACGCGCGCTTGATCCCACCCCCTGTTTCCAGTGCACCTTCCGGTTCTGCAGAATAGCTGATCCGCACGCCCAGCTGTTCTCCGTCGCCCAGACGCTCGACAAGCTGTGCACCAAGATGCGCGTGGTTAATCACAAGTTCCCGGAAACCTGCATCCCGCAAGGCTTCGATGTGGTAGTGGATAAGCGGCCTGCCACCTGCTTCCAGCAACGGCTTGGGTGTCCGGTCAGTCAGCGGGCGCATACGTTCGCCACGCCCCGCCGCCAGGATCATGGCTTTCATAAACGGTTGATCACCGTCTCGGTTATATCGCCCAGCTCGGCCAGTTCACTGTAGCGCGAACACACTTCGCTTACGTACCCCAGGGTGCGCGGAATATCATTCATGTAGCCCGGTTTCCCATCACGGTGATTAAGGCGCGCAAAAATACCTGCCGCCTTCAGGTGCCGTTGCACCCCCATCCAGTCGAACCATTTAAGAAACTGTTGCTCGTTAACCTGGTCCGGGCGAATTATGCCGGACTGCAATGCAAGCTCGAAATATCCCAGCGCCCAGTCTTCGACACGCTGCCCTGGCCAGCTGATATAACAATCGCGTAGCAGGGATACCAGGTCATAGGTCACTGGCCCGATCACTGCATCCTGATAGTCCAGGATGCCCGGGTTATGTCTGGCCGACAGCATGAGGTTTCTGGAGTGGTAGTCCCGGTGCACGCACACCTGAGGCTGTTCAAGCGCATTATCGGCAAGACATTCGAAACTTCGTTGCAGGTCGTCTTGCTGAGATTCACCCAGCTTCACGCCAAGGTGGGTACCAATCAACCAGTCCCGGAACAGCGACATCTCGGACAGTAACAGCTTGCGGTTGTAAAGGGGTAGTCCACTATCCGGTCCGCAACTCTGCAGTGTCGCCAACGCGCCTAATGCATCACCGTACAATCTATCAACATTGTTGTCATTCAGCTCATCGAGGTAAAGACGCGTGCCAAGATCCGAGAGCAGTAAAAACCCCTGGTCGAGGTCGCTGGCCAGGATCTCCGGAACATGCAGACCCAATGACAGCAACAGCTGGCTCACGTGGATAAAAGGTCCGCAATCCTCTTTCTCCGGTGGTGCATCCATCAGGACGTAGCTCTCTCCCTGCTGTTGCACGCGGAAATAGCGGCGAAAGCTGGCATCTGCGGAAGCCGCTTTGAGATCAGCATCGGGCCAGCCCAGCTGACCCCGCGTCCATTGCTGCAAACGATCCAGTCGATCAGACAATAGCTAAACCTTTCTGTTGAACAAAGTAGATCATGTGCATTATAGCGGTAATCACATGTAAATGACCCGGGCACAAAGTTGCAGTTACCGTGCCTTGTGCAGCTTCGCAAATGCGAGCTGACGAAGATCATCGGCAATCAAATAGAAACAGGGCACCACGACCAGAATCAGCGTCGTTGCGAACACCAGGCCAAATCCCAGGCTCACCGCCATGGGAGACAGAAAAGCAGTCTGCCCGGTGGCGAAAAAAATCAACGGGGATATTCCCAGGAAGGTTGTTACCGTCGTCAGCAGGATGGGGCGTACACGCACCCGTCCCGCTTCAACCAGGGCATCAATGCGGTCCCAGCCCTGCTGCCGCAGGCGTTTGGCAAAATCCACCAGTATCAATGAGTCGTTGACCACGATCCCGGTCAGTGCGAGAAATCCGATCATTGACAGAAACTGCAGGTGATAATCAAACAGCATATGCCCCACCACCACCCCGATAAATCCAAATGGGATGGCCAGCATGACGACCAGCGGATCCAGCAATGACTTGAACAGGGACGCCAGGATAAAAAAGATAATTGCAGCGGCAATAATCATGGCCCGGCGCATGTCCTGCATGGAGTCAGACGCCTCTTTCTTTTCTCCCAGGAACAGCAGGTGATAACCAGGTTCCTGCCTGTCGAGGCCACCAAACTGGCGCTCGATCAATGCCGTTACCTCCAGCGCAGTCGTTTCCCTGTCATCTACTTCAGCAGTAACAATGGCAAGCCTTTGCCTGTCGCGCCGGCGAATGGTATTCAGGCCACGCCCGCGGCTAATATCGGCAACGTCACCAAGATAGATGATCCGACCGTCATCCAGTGCGACTGGCAGGGACTGCAATGAGCTGTTGCGTCTTGTCTGATCAGTATAAATGACACGTACCGGAATGCGCTCATCACCCCAGGTCACCTGTACCGCTTCCAGACCCAGGAACCCGGTACGCACCGCGTCAGCCAGTTGCTGCTGCGTCAGTCCGAGCTCGCGCCCACGCTCGTTAAGGCTGTAACGGTACTCGAGCTTGCCCACGTCCAGATCCTGCCTTACGTCGTAAACACCGGGCAGCTGCCGCAGGTAATCGCGCAGTTGTCTTGCGTGCTGCAGCAGCCGGTCGACATCCTCACCCACCACGCCAACTTCTATATCAGCGCCAGCGGGTCCACCTTGCGGACGCAATATGGAAAGCCGCTGAATACCGGTCAGAGTTTCCAGTTGGGTTCTCACATCTTTTATTATGGCTTCTGTCTTGCGTTGCCTGGTTCCTTCCCAGCTGAACTTCAGGCTCACAAGCGGTGTTATAAAGCGTTCAATAAACCCTTCCGGCGCCGGTTTCTGCAAATCGACAATCAACTGTATATAGTTACTGCCAAAACGGAAGCGGTTGAAATCAATAAAGGTCACACCAACATTGGTCAGCATGGTGTCCAGCTCATCTTCACCAAGCGTTTCCAGCACCGCCTGCTCGATACGCTCCGCCAACGCCTCGGTGTCTTCAAGACTGTAGGTGTTCGGCGCTTCGATATTGATAAAAAACTGGCCGATGTCGGCCTGACCGAACAACTGGAACGGCAAACGTGTTGCAGCGTATGCCACTGCAACGGCCAGCAGACCGATCGCTACAAGGCTGACGAAATAACGTTTACGCAGCGACACGCGCAACACATCCACGTAGCGGTGCAGTAATGCCGCCCAGTCTACACGCCCGGCCTGCTTTTCCACGGGGCTGACATGCAGCATTTCTGCTGCGTGTGAAGGCAATACCGCAAACGCTTCCCATAGCGAACCCAGCAGTGAAGCTGCTACCACTACAGGAATCACCTTGATAAACTCCCCCAGGGTGCCGCCTATGGCAAACATCGGCAGGAAAGCCGCAACCGTGGTACTGGTTGATGCCAGCACCGGCCACATCACTTCACGGCTGCCGGTCTGCGCAGCCTGCTTCGCGGGCATACCCTGTTCCATGTGCCGATAGATGTTTTCGGTGACAATAATAGCATCGTCAACGATAAGCCCCAGCGCTATAAGGAATGCGAACAGGGAAACCATATTGATGGTGAATCCGAGGTAGTAAATCAACAGCACGGCGACCATGAAGGACACGGGTATCCCCATAGCCGTAATCAGCGCAACGCGGAAATTCAGGAACAGATATAGTGACAACAGGACCAGCGCCAGACCCACCAGCCCGGATGACTTCACCGTATTCAGACGGGTCTGCACATACACTGATAAATCGCTGAACAGACCCACCTGTATACTGGGCGGCAGCTCACGACGCAGTTTTTCCGCCTCCTCCCGCACCAGGCGCGACACTTCGATCGTTGAGGCATCCGCGGTCTTGGTAACCGTCAGGTTAACCGAAGGATCACCGTTGAAACGCCCCAGCGTCTCTGCCTCTTCGAGACGCAGGCTTATATGTGCCACGTCACCCAATCGCAGCCGCCCGCCGGCATCGTTACGCCGGATAACAACCTGCTTCAGGAGCTGCGGGTCGGGTGTCACGCCCTTGCCACGTAACAGTATGTCTCCCTCCCTGGACTTTAATGAGCCACCCGGTAGATCCCGCAGGTTATCGCGCACTGCCGCAATCACCTGCTGCAGCGATACACTGCGCGCCGCCAGGACATGCGGATCCACTTCCACCCAGATTTCCCAGTCGCGGTCACCGGCAATACCGACGCTGGCAACACCCGGCAACTGCAGCAGCCTGCGTTTTACGTCGTCTGCCGTCTGATAAAGATAGCCGCGCGCAGAGTTTCCATACAGGCTCAGGCTGATAACCGGGAAACGCGCTTCCAGGCGGGTCAGTTCGGGCTCCTCGGCCTCCTCCGGCAGGTCTGTAATCTGGTCCAGGCGGGTGCGCAGATCACGCATAAACTGTTCGACGTTGGTGCCCGGTTTAAGCTTCAGGGTTACAGTGGACAAACCTTCACTGGACGTGGATGTAATAACATCCAGGTCAGACATGCCATCGAATTCCTCCTCTATGGTCAGCGTTATCTGGTGCTCTACCTCCTCCGGGGATGCGCCTTCAAAAATCGTCGTTACGCGCGCCATATCCAGCTCGACCACCGGGAACATTTCCTGTGGCATGGCATACCAGGACAACACGCCAAGCAGCATAACCAGCACCAGGCTCAGGTTGGTGATAAGCGGGTTAGCAATGGAAAAACGGATCAAAGACACTCAGTGATTACCGGGTGCCGCGGTGACCGCTCGCAGTGCTTCGGCAATGACTGCCTGGCCATCTGATAGCGCTGCTACATCGCGTACAACAACCTGCTCGCCGGCTTCTATACCCGCAGTGATGATCTGCTGCTGCTCCACCCGCTCACCCAGCTGCACCTCCACCCGCTGCAAGTGTTCATCCTGCACCCTGAACACGAAAGCACTTCCCTCTTCGAGCAACACCGCTGTTGCCGGCACTACCAGGGCGTTGCTCACTGCCTGCAAAGGCAGGTGGGCTTCCGCCGCTGCACCCGAACGCGTCTCTGCCTCCGGCATGCGCAAGCGGATGGCATGAGTAAATGTCGCAGGATCCGGGTCCGGCTGCACCGCCGTCACGGTAGCTGGCCAGGAACGGCCTGCCACCGTCACCGTTACCTGTTGCCCCAGGGTCAGGGCCCGCGCCACCGGGCCTCTTACCTGTGCAACAAAGTCCAGCCGGGTACTGACCAGTTCCAGCACTTTTTCATTGCGGCTGGCATAATCACCGGCCTCCAGCAATACCTGGTTGACCCGACCGGCGAACGGCGCCTTGAGAACGGTACGATCCAGATTGCGCTGCGCACGATCCAGCGCCGCCTTGCGGCTGGCCACCCGCTGCGGCCCGGTGGCAACGCTGGAGCGCAATCGCGCTTCCTCTGACAGACGCTGCGCCAGAAGCACGCCACTGTCGCCAAGCCGGGTCTTGGATGCCAGCGAACGTTCACCGAGGCTGTTGAGCCGTGCGACCTCTTCTTCCTGTAATTTCCTGCTGCGCTCCGCGAGCTTCAGCAGCTTGCGGTCACGCAGCAGGTCTTCCTGCGCCTGCTGCCACTCTGCCCGTGACTGTATCAATGCATCCCGGTAATCCTTGTCGTCGAGCTTCAATAGCACATCATCTGCGCTCAGCCACTGGCCTGGCTCAACCAGACGCTCAGCCACGGCACCGTCCACTTCGAAACGCAACCAGGCACGTCTGGCGGTTTGCAGATGTCCGGACACCCGCGCTTCGGGATGCAGATTGACGCGCGCGGTAGAACTTACCAGGACCGGAGACGGGGCAAGTGAACGCAGTATCGGGTCCTTCTCGGGCCTGATAGCCAGCAACAACAGCGTAACTGCTGTCAGAAGAAACAGGATCAACACCTGCCAGGATCGGGGTAAGCGCACAGAGGACCTACGAAATCATTGAATATACAGCCATTCTATGCGATTTTACACACCAGCTGCCAGCTACATCAGCGCCTGCTTCACAGGCGGTGGGCTCGCCGTGTGTACCCATAATAACCCGTGAATATTAGATACTTATTATTAATTGCTGCACTTCTCACAACTGTCACAGAAGCCCACGCTGACGACGTTGCGCAGTCAGAACCCGCTCCGGTTGACCCCTACGCGCCAATTTCCGCATGGGCAACCTGTCCTCCACAACCGGCGCGGGATTATGACCTCGACTATAGCGGGGACCCTGAACAGGCCCCCACGCATCTCAGCGGTGATCTGGCAGAACGCGAAGCCGGCGGCAAGCTGATCCTGATCGGCAATGCAGAAGCCCAGCGTGGTGCACAGCGCCTGCGTGCCGAGCGCATTACCTACAGCGAAACCGACGGAGTTGCTACAGCTAAAGGACAGGTGCGTTACGACGAACCGACAATGAGATTGTCAGGTTCGCACGGGACACTTTGGACGGAGGATGACTATGGTGAAATATATAATACCCGCTTCTGGTTCTATGACCGTCATGGCCGCGGCAAAGCCAAAAAAACCTGGTTGCTGGAGCCAGGTGTAACGAAATTCAGGAATGCAAGCTACACCACCTGCCCTGAAGGCAGTAACGCCTGGCGTGTACGTGGCAGCAAGGTCACCCTCGATGACAACAAGGGTACAGGTGTTGCGCGTAACGCACGTCTCAGCGTCAAGGGTGTACCCGTCCTGTATTCACCATATTTCTCCTTTCCACTGGATGACCGGCGCAAGACCGGTTTCCTGATGCCGAGCTTCGGTTCATCCGATAACTCGGGGTTCGAAATACGCACACCTTTCTATCTGAACCTGGCGCCGAACTACGATGCAACGATCACACCGCGTTACCTGGAGGACCGCGGCACCCAGATGATTACCGATTTTCGTTACCTGCGTCCTGAACAGGAGGGCAAGATCAGCCTGGAATACCTGCGCAAGGATGACATCACTGAAGATGATCGCAGCCGCATTACCCTGCGCGATAAAACCCGATTCAGCCCCCATCTGACCACCAGCATCGACTACGACCGGGTATCGGACAAGGAATACTTGCAGGACCTGGGGGACTCGCTGAGCCTGGCCAGCGTATCGTTCCTGCAACGCACCGGCCTGGTTGAGTACACCACCAGCTGGTGGCAGCTGGGCCTGCAGGCGGATGATTACCAGACGCTCGACAGGACCATACCCGACAGTAGCCGCCCGTATCAGCGGCTGCCCCGGGCTACTTTCAGGCTTGCTTCACCGATCCGCCCTTTGGGCATCGAAAGCAACCTGAGTTCGGAAGCCGTTCGATTTGATGCAAACAAACGCGTTACCGGCGACCGCATCGACCTGTGGCCGGATATCAGCCTGCCAATCCGCCGCAGTGCGTTTGAAGTCACGCCGAAAGTCGGTGCGCGCTACACCGGCTACAAACTGGACAATCAGGACCCTGCTGTATCCAGCAATCCAGACCGTACAACGCCTTTTGCCAGCCTGGACAGTACACTATTTTTTGAACGCAACCTGAATATTGGCTCTGCACGTTACACCCATACGCTGGAACCCCGACTTTTCTATCTATATGTCCAGGGCGAAAACCAGGACGATATTCCTCTGTTTGATGCCAGTCAGCCTACCTTCAGCTATCGCGAGCTGTTTGCGGAAAATCGTTTTAATGGTGTTGACCGCATGGGCGACGCCAATCAGGCCGCGCTGGCAGTCACAACCCGCCTGCTGGATACAAATACCGGCGCCGAAAAAATGCGTGCCTCAATCGGGGAACTGTTCTATTTTGCGAACCGCAACGTCACACTTGATAACAGTGAACCACTCAAAGACAGCACCTCGGATATCGCCGGCGAACTGGAAGTGGCCTTGTCCCGATCGTGGACGGGCAAAGCTGATATGGTATGGAATCCTCGTGACAAGGTCACCGAGCGCGCCAATGCCCGCATCCAGTATAATCCCGGCTTCCGCAAAATCGCCAACATTTCATACCGCTATATCAATGGCTCCCAAAATCAGATTGACACGTCCATATTATGGCCGTTGACACCTTCCTGGCAGGTTGTCGGTCGTTGGTACTACGACATCAGCGATTCGCAAAAACTGGAAACCCTGGCTGGCCTGGAGTACGACAGCTGTTGCTGGGGCATACGCTTTGTAACCCGTGATTTCGTAGACAATGTTGACACCCGTAACAATAATAATGATGTCGGTGACAGTAAGAGTAACCGAATCTTTATGGTCCAGGTCGTATTCAAGGGACTCGCCAGTTTTGGCGGCAACATAGAATCGTTGTTGCAAAATGGTATCCTAGGCTATTCAGAAAGACCGACCGAGTAAACGTTATGCCGTACAAAATCCTTTTCTTTGTTCTGGTTTCTACCATAACCGGTAGCTACCTGGCTGCAGCACCACTGAGTTTCCCTATCGGCAACAGTACTCCGGATACAGCCAAGCAGAAACCAGCCACGGAACCATTGAATCATATCGTTGCCTCGGTTAACGATGACGTTGTTCTTGCCAGCGAGCTCGAAAAGCGTGAAGCCATGGTAATCAGCCAGTTACAACAGCAACAGGCACAACTTCCGGCACGCGAAGCGCTGAGGAAACAGGTTCTCGATCGTCTGGTCCTGGAAAATCTGCAATTACAGATGGCCGATCGCAGCGGTATTCGAATTGATGACGAGGCACTCAATAAAAACCTTCGCAAAATGGCCGGGCAGAACAATATGTCCCTGTCCGAGTTCCGCGAAGTACTGGAACAGGATGGCTACGATTATGTCTCATTTCGTGAGCAGTTCCGCAACCAGATCACCATTAACCGTGTTCGCCAGCAGATGGTGGAAAACCGTATCGAGGTAAGCGAACAGGAGGTGGACAACCTGCTGGCTACCGAATCGTCTTTCAGCGACCAGAATCGTGAGTATCACCTTACGCACATTCTGGTCTCGATCCAGGAAGCAGCCAGTCCGGAACAGGTGCAGACTGCAAAAGCACGCACACAGGATATACTGGCCCGGCTGCGCGGTGGCGCCGATTTCGCGCAAGTGGCCACCGCCGAATCCGATGGACAGCAGGCGCTTGAAGGCGGTGATCTGGGGTGGCGGAAAAGCAGTCAGCTGCCTTCAATTTTCACCGACATTGTCGTCGAGCTGAAACCGGGTGATATAAGTGACCCGATTCGCAGCCCGAGCGGCTTTCATATCATTAAATTGGTAGAAACACGCGGTGGCGAGGAGCGGCATCTCATAAAACAGACCCGCGCCCGGCATATCCTGTTACGCCCCGACGCCCTGGTCTCTGAACAACAGGTACAGACCCGCATTGCCCAGTTACGAGAACGCATTGCTCAAGGTGAGGACTTCGCAACATTGGCGCGCGCCCACTCCCAGGACCCGGGCTCCGGCAGCAACGGTGGTGGTCTGGGCTGGGTCACTCCGGGCCAGATGGTGCCCGAGTTTGAGCAGGCGATGAATGAACTGGCACCAGGCGACGTCAGTGAGCCGGTAAAAAGCCGTTTTGGCTGGCACCTGATCCAGGTCCAGGAACGCCGCGAACAGGATGATACAGATGAGCATCGCCGTAACAGTGCGCGCGAATCGATACGCCAGCGCAAAACCGAGGAAGAACTGCAAATCTGGCTGCGGAGGCTGCGTGATGAATCCTATGTCGAGTATCACCTCGACGACCTGTGATTCCACGAATCGCCATAAGCACCGGTGAGCCGGCGGGCATCGGCCCTGATCTGTGTTCGGCACTCGTTGATCACAGCTTCGCAGCAGAACTCGTTCTGGTCGGTGACCCTCTACTATTGGAGCAACGTGCCGCCGAAGCCGGCAGAAGGCCGGCATTGCCCCGGTATCAGCACAGCAACAGTACACAGGCCGGCGCACTCAGTGTCTTGCCTGTCAGGCTCTCAGCACCGGTCACTGCCGGTCAACTTAACAGCGAGAACGCCGGTTACGTCCTGAAGACACTGGATCACTCCGTGCAAGGTTGCCTCAGCGGTGAATTTCAGGCGCTTGTCACTGCACCGGTGCATAAAGGTGTTATCAATGCAGCCGGCATACCTTTCACCGGTCACACAGAGTACCTCGCTGCCCGAAGCGCTGCGGAACAGGTCGTTATGATGCTGGTCGCCCCCGGGTTGCGGGTTGCACTGGCGACAACCCATTTACCGCTGTCCGCTGTAGCGTCAGCAATTACCCGGGGCCGCCTGGAGACAACACTGTGCTGTTTACATCGCGAACTCGAGACCAGGTTTGACATTTCCGGACCACGTATTCTGGTGGCGGGGCTAAACCCCCACGCGGGAGAGAGCGGCTATCTTGGCCGGGAAGAAATCGACATCATCGAACCGGTTGTCCACCATCTGCAGCAACAAGGTATGCAACTCACAGGCCCGCTACCTGCCGACACCCTTTTCACTCCACCCTGGCTGGAACAGGCAGATGCCGTACTGGCTATGTATCATGACCAGGGACTACCGGTACTGAAACACATGGGGTTCGGCCAATCGGTAAACATAACGCTGGGCCTGCCCTTCATTCGTACTTCAGTAGACCATGGCACAGCGCTGGACAAAGCCGGCAGCGGGAAGGCCGATGCCGGCAGTCTCACAGCGGCCATCGAACTGGCAATTGAGCTGGCGCAAGGTGAATTGCGAAGCAAGAGAGGGTGCCCTGGGGCACAAGGTGAATTGCGAAGCAAGAGAGGGTGCCCTGGGGCACAAGGTGAATTGCGA
>Ga0316191_10000021_pt1 | contig 66740 bp, 56 predicted proteins | sample Eddworburr2cm_MG_FD_204928 | JGI IMG/M metagenome (GOLD analysis project Ga0316191, IMG submission 204928) | Coastal sediment microbial communities from Maine, United States - Eddy worm burrow 2 cm | ecosystem: Environmental > Aquatic > Marine > Coastal > Sediment | place: USA: Maine...
ATTCAGCGGAAGAAGGATGAGGGGTTTGGGGAAGGTAACTTTACGGCGCTGTTTGAGTCTATGGAGCGGGATCAAATTCGGCGGGGGGTTTTGAGCGAAGGGTAAGTCTTTGCCGGGCACGGGGGGGTGGGGGTATATATTTTCAGGACACGCTCTAGACATCCCTGTTCGCTTTTCGGCTGTTCCTGACAGCCGAAAGTCCTGAAAATATATACCCCCAACCCCCCGTGCGTGTAGCACTTTCCTTCGTTTGGGGGGGTGTTATGCGACCGCAAACTTAACTTGCTGTACCTGATCCAGTTGGGCATTTTGTTTGGCTTGCCAGAGGTCGTAGTGGTCTTGCATGGCGAGCCAGCTTTCGGCTGATCTTCCCAGAGCCTTAGACAGGCGAAGTGCCATTTCCGGGCTGATTCCACTCTTACCGGTAATCACGCGGTTTAGCGTGGATGGAGAAACTGCAAGACTTTCGGCAAGGGCGCGTGCGCTCAAACCGAAGGGCTCCAGGTAAACAGTGCGAATAAATTCACCTGGGTGTGGTGGGTTATGCATAGCCATTAGTGATAGTCCTCGTAATCCAGTACAAAAGCATTTCCGTCTTGAAACTCAAAAGTGATTCGCCAATTGCCGATTGGGTGATTGTTTCCATTTAACTCGCTGAATTTGAGTTCACAAACGCCCCGGATGAGCATTCTTTATCAAGATTGCAAGGGTAATAGAGCAGCTGAGATAAGACAATCAAATGTAAAAGGTATCCGGCCCCAATTAGCTATTTTTCATAGTGGTACCTACAAGAAATAATTGTAAGCTGGTTATCGTCAACGACATAGACTAAACGGTTGCTACTATCGATTCGCCGCGACCAGAATCCGGATAAATTTTCTTTAAGCGGTTCAGGCTTTCCGATGCCCTCAAATGGGTTTCGTTGGGTATCTGATATTAATCTATTTATACGTTTTAGTGTCTTTCTGTCCTGACTCTGCCAATAGATATAGTCCGCCCAGGATTCCCTTGTCCAGAGCAGAACCTCAATCATCTACAAGCTCATGCTGCCGAGTTTTTCCAGAGTGATACTGCTTTATAGACTTACTCAGGTGAGCAGCGTTCGCCGGACTCTTCAAAAGGTGTACCGTTTCCATCAGGCTGTTGAAATGATTTAGAGACATAACCACCGCATCGTCTGCATCCCGACGGGTAATGATGGCGAAATCCTCGTCATTTACAACCTGGTCTATGACAGATTTCAGACGGTTTCTGGCGTCAGAATAATTGATGACTCTCATAGAAATACACCTCTACATGTACAAAATATGGAACAAGTATAAGCTGTTCAATATATTGTGCAAGTATCGGACTTCAGAGAATTAACATTGGCGCTCACCGACGCCGCTATTATTGAGGCGTGTTTTTGTAGATCTTTCCGTCCTTGATGATGACCAATAGACATTTGGTAGTGAGATCAGACTGACTTTTTCGTCAAGGTTTCCGAAGGCAACTCAAGGAACTGTAAACCGTAATCCCGGGCGAAGTGCCCCATGTGCTTAAACCCGCAGGCTTCCGCAATGTCATGAACCCGGGTTTCCTGGGGAATGGCGTTAAGCAGCAATCGCCGGGCCGCGGCCAGGCGACGTGTCTTGATGTATGCAAGGGGGGTAATGCCCAGGCAGTCCCGGAAAGCATAGTCAAGCGTACGAGGGCTGACGCCGGCATCGGCAGCTATCGCCTTGAGGCTCAGCGACGTACCCAGCCTGCTGTTGATGTACTTTCTGGCCTTGTGAAATATGGTGAATCGGTTTTTGAGGGCACGCTTGGCGGGAGGGGTTCGATCCGCGCTAACAATGGCTTCGCTCAGCAGTTCGGTGATATTCAGCTCCATCTTCTTGATGCTGTTGACCAGACCTGTCGAATGAGGTTGCTTTCTGTATTCAATCATTCCCTGGCAGACCCGAACAAGTTTTTTGAGGTTGACATCCGGGACCCTGGTGACGAACACACCATCGGTGAATTGCCTGGGTGGAGACTCCACGAGAGACCGGATTCTCGGCTTAAGATCGGCCCTGCTCAGTGTCAGGGTGATCATCTCGAAATCCCCGGGCAATCTGACCACAACCTTTGAATTCGGGCAAATGATAGCCACCTCATTTTTTTGCATTGTCCGTCCCTGGCATGTGATCTGCGGTTGATTGGCAATCGGCAGAAAAACCGCCAGGTGATTTGCAGGCGGAGTGGCCGTTGCTGCACTCTTGAGATTACTGACGCTCCAGGCCAGCCGAAGATTGCTGTGGATGCTGAAGTTCACTTCTGCGTTGTATTGCCCGGGCTCCAGCTGCAGGTATTCCGTATTCCAGCCGACATGGGCGGAGAATTCGTCTCGCTCCCAGGTTTCCCGTGTCGAAAATGAACCTTTGGATAAGGCTTTTTGCAGATCAATGGACAAGTGCAGGCTCACTTTTTTGCGGAAATTGGATATTAGGAAATTAACTGCTGTCTTGCAACATGTAGAATGGAACGGGTATCAATTTGGTGGAGATTCTCAGTCGTGAAGAAGAGTATGGCTATGTTTAGTAAGGTATTTGTTCTCATTTTTACAATGATCGCTTTTGGTCAGACATCATCTGTATTGGCAGAGGAATCACTCACGCCTGAAGAGGCCAGGGCCAAGCAAGCTTACGCACTCGGTGTACAAGCCTATCTCTGGGGCTATCCGATGGTGGTTATGCAGCGGAGCAGGGACGCGATGACCAAGGGTGGTGAATCGCCGGTCACCTCAGACCAGTTCAACAAATCAGGCCTGTTGTTCGCGCCGGTTAACCAGGTGGCCAATGCCTGGGGAATGCTGGGGCCAAAGTTTTCGGCCGTTCAATCGGGTAATAGCGATACGCAGTATTCGGTCACCTGGTTCGACTCCTCAGAAGAACCTTATGTTTTGCATATTCCCAAATCCAATGGGCGTTACTACACCTTCCAGTTCATCGATGCGTATACCAATAATTTCCATTACGCCAGTACCCGAACCATGGGATCGCAGGATCAACACTATGCACTGATTCCGCCGGGCTGGACCGGAAAACTTCCAGCCGGAGTAACCCGCGTGGACACACCGACACCTACCGGTTTCATCATCGGGCGTTGGTTTGTAGCATCGGAAAAAGACGTCTCAGCGGTTAACGACATCCAGAAACAGGTGACGATGACACCGCTCAGCAGTTTCGGCACAAAGTACACGCCGCCCAAAGTTCCCGTCGTACCGGCTAAGAAATACCCCGGTGACCTGGGTTTCTTCGAGCAACTGGGTGACACGCTGGTGCTCAATGGCGCACCGGCAGCCGACGCAGGTTTGTTGGGCCTGCTGAAAAATATCGGTCTTACCGTTGATGGCGGCTTTGACCCGTCTGGACTCAGTGACGGTGAAAAGAAAGCCCTGGTGCAGGCCATCAGTGATGGCGATGCGATGCTTGCGGCAAAATCAGCCAGCATGGGCAAGGAAGTCAATGGCTGGCAACTTTCACCGGTGTTGGACGAATATTTCGGCACGGATTACTTGTTCCGCGCTGCAATCGGTTACCAGGCCATGTTCGTCAACACGCCGATCGAAGCCTATTACCCGGGCGTCTTCACGGACCTTGACGGCAACACCCTGGACGGCTCGAAAGGTAACTACACCATGACCTTCGCCAAAGGAAAGACACCACCCGTCGGCGCGTTCTGGTCCACCACCATGTACGACGCCAAAAAGCGGCTGATGACTGCAAACTCGATCAACCGTTACAAGATTGGCAGTGCAGATAACCTGAAAGCCAATGCAGACGGTTCAATCACGATTTATATCCAGAACGATTCGCCCGGTAAAGACAAAGAATCCAATTGGTTGCCGGCACCTAAAGAGCCTTTCTACATGTTGTTCCGCATGTATCAGCCGGATATCGAAGTGCTGAATGGACAATACGAGCTTCCGGGGGTTGCGAAAGCGAAGTAGCCGAAGAACATACAGCTCCGGGCAAGGGGTGTGGGGGATCTGTTTCTCAGGACACGCTCGAGACGTCCATGTGTGCTTTTCGGCTGTTCCCAACAGCCGAAAGTCCTGAGAAACAGATCCCCCACCCCCCTTGCGTGCGGGGCTTTTCCTGGATTCAGTGGTGGCCGTCAGTGCCCATTTTGTGAATCTTTTAGCAATCAAGAAAGACGCTATACTATTTTTGCATTCCTTCAGCCAGTCATTTCGAGGAATGGTAGCTAATAGAGACACTCATTGATGATGAAACTAACACTACGCACCTTATTCACACTGGGCCTCGTCCTGGCCTTTGCCAGCCCGGCAACCGCTCAGGACAATGATTCGCTTCCTTCCTGGAACGATGGCAATGCCAAACAATCCATTGTCGAATTTGTCGCGAAGGTAACAGATGAAGGCTCACCCGACTTTGTGCCACCACCTGAGCGTATCGCGGTGTTCGACAACGATGGCACGCTCTGGGCCGAACAGCCGATGTATTTCCAACTCTTTTTCGCAATGGATCGGGTCAAGGCGCTGGCGCCGCAGCACCCGGAGTGGAAGACCCAGGAGCCGTTTGCCTCGCTGCTCAAGGGCGATGTGAAAAACGCGCTTGCGGGTGGAATGAAATCGGTAGGCGAGATTATCATGGCTACCCATGCCGGTATGACCACCACAGAGTTCGAACAGATCGTGAAAGACTGGCTCGCGACCGCCAGGCACCCAATGACCAATCGTCCGTACACCGGGTTGGTCTACCAGCCGATGCTCGAGTTACTCACGTACCTGCGTGCCAGCGGTTTTAAAACCTACATCGTGTCCGGCGGCGGCATCGAGTTTATGCGCCCATGGACCGAGGCGGTTTATGGGATCCCACCCGAGCAGGTAGTCGGCAGCAGCATCAAGACGAAATTCGAGGTTCAGGATGACGGTACCTTAGCTATCGTGCGCCTGCCCGAACTGAACTTCATTGACGACAAAGAAGGCAAGCCGGTGGCGATTAATATGCACGTCGGCCGTCGCCCCATCGCCGCGTTCGGTAATTCCGATGGTGACTTGCAGATGCTGCAATGGACCACTGCCGGTGAGGGTGCTCGATTCGCGCTTTACGTCCATCACACCGATGCCGGGCGCGAATGGGCCTATGACCGCGAGTCCAGTATTGGCGGCCTCGACAAAGGTCTCGACGAAGCCCGGGCGAAAGGCTGGACGGTTGTTGACATGAAGAACGACTGGAACGTGATTTACCCGCCTGAGGAATGATAACAGTGACTTGATGTCACCAATTGACCAGGTTCCGATTCAGCGGCATGGTCATGCAGCGGCAACCGCCGCCGCCCCGTGATAGCTCAGATCCGTGCATGGTCACCAGGGTGGCCTGGCCCGGCTCCAATGAATGCTCTTCGCTGATAACCTGGTCCGCTGTCACAATCTGGAAACCGTTGTTTGCCAGCTCCTCGGCGGTCGCCTGGTTGTGCTCGAAGCCGAGGATATGGCCCGGAGCCAGGGCAAAAAAATTGGCCCCCGATGACCATTGTTCACGCTCCTGCCGTAGTTCGTTATCGCCGCCGCAAGCTATGGGCTTCAGATCCAGGCCCTGGGTTCTCAGTGCTTCCAGTACACCCGGATATTCAACGATCCGTTTGACCTTGCGCTGCTCGTACTGCACGTGGAAGGCCCTGCATTTGTGCAATCCCGTAATCAGTGGAGAAAAGACCACGCAGCTATCGCGATCGACCATGGTGAAAATCATGTCCAGATGGATTGTGGCCCGTGATTTGGGGATCTCCACCACGACAAAATTCTGCACCCCCCCTTTCTCCGCGATGGCGCTCATCAAGGTATCGATACCGCGGGCGGTGGTGCGCTCGCTGTATCCGATCATGATCAGGTCTTCGCGCAGTACCAGCAGGTCGCCGCCCTCGATGGTGATTTTCTCGCTGGTACTGGTTGTGCCGTCAAAGTAAAAACCCTCCGACCGGATTTGGGTGTGGTACTTGAAAATGGCTTTCAGCAATAAGGCCTCTGCGAACCGGGCCTTGAAGGCCATCGAGCCAATAATCACGCTCTCATTCACCGCCATCACCGCATCCCGTGTGAAGAATGCATTGGGCAGCGGCGGTATCGCATGACGCAGTGGGCTGAGGTGCTTTTCCAGGCTGTCTTTGCGCATGGGCGTGCCCTGGAACAACTGCGGCGCCAATTCGGCATTATCCATTTCTTTGAGTTCTTCCGCCAGGTCTTCACAAGCGTAGAGTTCCACCAGTTGATCGACCAACAGCCCCTTCACATGCGTGTCGGCCAGGGCATCGTGCAGCAGGTCTTCAAATTCATACACATCAGCTACGCGGCGCAAAACACCGGTCAGCTGATCATGCTCCCTTACAGCCAGTTGCAGGTTCAGGATGTCGTCATACAACACCTCAGCCGCAGTGGCCGGCGTCATGTTCTCGATCTCCCTTCCCGGGCGGTGGACCATCACGGCGTTGAGCGTGCCGATTTCAGAGTCGACGTTGATCTGGGTTTCTTGCATGTTGTTCCCGGCTGGCAGTTTGGAGGCTAAACTGGATTGATTATCGCATTGGGAGAAGACAGCGTCGAACCTGGTGTTTGACGGAAAGCGGAACCTGTCTGGTGTCCATTTTCAGTCAGGACTGGTTTTCAGTTCGGGCAGAAGCGGTCGTTCAGGCGAATCGTAATCCTCAGTCGCATCCCAGTCGCAAATCGTATATCACTCTGGATATTCTTCTTTCAGCATTGCGATCAACTCTTGGGCATCTGCCAACAATTTTGGCATTTCGATTTCTGCTCTTGGTCTAATTCCATAATAGCTGCCCAAGACCAGGTAGCTGTTGACAACAACCTTAATGTCTTTCACGTCGTCTGTCAGAAGGGAGAAGTTTGTGTCCTTGTAGACGTCATGAATCGGGGAGTTAGGGAATGAAAAGTATTCCAGCTGACCAACCGGAAAATTTTGAAAGACGTCGGGATAATTCATGTCGATTACGGTGCCCGCAAGTTCTATGGATTTGTTGCCTATTGTCCGGTCGGAATCGAAGTCTCCCTCCAAATGATAAGTGAATGCTTCATATGCAGAAATCTTCTCTGCAAGCTGTCGATTCGTCATTTGCCGCAGTGACCCAGAACTCTTGATCTGTTCCAATGCGGTCCGGCTCCAAGAGTAGGGCCGGTAAAAGGGCGTCCGCATGAGATAGAAAAGGTCGATATTCCTCAACTCTTCAAAGGGTCTGTCTTCTATATAAGCAGCCAGGGCGTCAATCTTGCTGATCAAGAGATCGATTTCGACCCTGATAATCTGGGCCATGTCCAAATCTCGCTGTAAGTCCTTGATCAGGGCATGGGCATATTCGGCAATCTGCTGCTGCTCAATACGTTCCTCATTCCAATTGTTGATTTGCAACGCTATGAGAATTCCCAATACCACCAGGATAAATTCGCCAACGGCATATCTCAGGTATCTCCGAGTGATCTTGCCCAGCAAAATTTCCTCTCTGATTCTTCTGAAGATTCGGAACATATTCGAACAGTATAGGCGATACGGGCGTTGCCCGAGCAGCAGCTGAAAACGCGATTATCGACGTGAATAGGAATTATTAACCACCTTTTCAGAATCCAAGTTAACAGGTGATTTGTTCTTAGTTCGGCCAGATGGACTTCCCCCGATAGCGAGACACGCCGGGCCCTCAAAGTATAATCAGAGGCCATTATGTTGCTAGTCCGGGATTTGAAACGGAAACGTCACACCGACCCGTACGAGCCAATCAGGCGCACCGTCCGGTCTTACGGCATTCCAGTAAAATTGTAACGAGACATTAACAGGCACGGGGTCTGTGGAGAGAGCCCGGCCAAAGCCGCCACCGAGCGGTACCAGCCACTTCTGGCCTGAATCTGCATTCCAGTTAGCCGTGATGATGGGATCGGAAATAAAGAACCATCTGTTGCGTAGTTTCCTTCGAATCACTGTCCGAAGCAGAAGCTGATTGACGTCGGCACGGTCGCTATCGCCAGCGAACGACCATCGGTTTGTGGCGAGCAGCCCGAATCGCCAGTTCAGCGCCTGGTAGCCAAGGCGTATAGCCGGTCCTGCCTGCCACTTACCGCTGCCGAGAGTCTCATCGGTCGCGATGGGTAAGTTGAATGCCGCACCGGCGCCCAACATCAGTTTTCCCCTGGTGTTCCAGGTAAAAAGCACTGCGTCGGTGAGATCACCGACTCCGAAGGTCCTGGGCCCGGCAACGGATTCCGGGTTGCCGGGTGAGCCGGGCCGGCCGCCCGGTGCATCCGCGATGGTAATCATGGCAAGGTTGATCAGCTTCCAGTCTTCGCGAACCAGGAGGGAGTTGACGGGAATCGCGCGGGTAATGATGGCATTGCCGTTGTCGGCTCCAAAGTCGGAATCGACTTCAAACGGCAGCACCCAGACGCGGTCCGATTGTTCCTGCGCAAGGGCTGTCGCCATCCACAACCCAGCGAAAGCTGCAACCAACAAAATTCTCATCAGGCAATACCTCCGCCTTAATGTAACTCGATTACGACACATATTCTCCCATCGAAGTCACATGACAGGCGAGCCGAGAATCTTGACTCCATTACGCCGGATTAGGATACATGGCATCAATAAATCCATCTCGTTCAGTCGTCGTCCCGACCCTCTCCTGTAAGTTATTATTTATGAATGCAGTGTGTTTTGATAACAGAGCAGTATAAGATTAGAAATCAGAATGATATTGTGAACCCGATTGATGAGCTTACGACAACCCTCGCAACACCAAAAACGCGATAACATCGCCGTTTGATGAAGGCCACCGCTTTCCCGTTTCTCGCGGTAATGTTCGCCGTGATCATGGGCATGGGGGTCGTGCGACTCATTACAGCCTTTGGTGAAATGATCAAGCGGCGCAAGCAGGTTCGTCCATACTGGCTCCACGGAGCATGGCTGGTGCTTCTGTTGCTTGTCTACTTCCACGTCTGGTGGAGCTTCTGGGAGTTTCGGTTGGCGACCAACTGGAACTACCTGGCATACCTTTTTCTCCTCACCGGGCCGGTGGCACTGTTCACAGCAAGCAGTCTTCTCATCCCTGACCTCGGTGAATCCTCGGAGGTCGACTCGAAGAGTTTCTACTACCATAACCACCGTAGCTTTTTCGCCGCTATGTCGGTAGCAGTCACGTGGGGAATTTCGGTCTATCCGGTATTGTTTGGCCAGCTAGACCCGATCTTCGAGTGGCTGTTGCTCTTTCTGGCGGTGATGGTGACCCTGGCGATTACCAAGAACGAGACCGTACACAAGCTGTTGACACTCGTCGCATGGCTCCTGTTCGCAACCTTCGTAGCCTCGTACGGCTTCAGTATCGAGAGCGTTTAAGCGCGGCGGTTGGATGGCCGCCGCCGCATGAACCCAAAATGTCATAGTTACTTCGATGAATGCAGCTTGAAATTGTAGTAGTAGGAGCTACATCTGCATCATGCAAACGGTTGTTCGTGGGAATTCCTGCTTTCGAGCACGAAGCTCTCCATTGGTTGGCGTTATCGCCTGTCCTATCGAAAGCGGTCTATTTCCAGTGTCCTCTGACCGATAACGTCTTCAACCACCATCACTTCCATTCCACTGGAACCTGAATCCAGGCTTTGCCCGCGGTTGAGCCCAACGCCGGGCAACCCGGTTAACGCCAGGCCCCACTCCATGATGCCCTGCTGGGAAAGGGTGTATGGAGTGAGATCGGTTAGCCCCTTCACTTTGAAAATGAGGGTTAAGGCAAAACCGCCACCGGGGTTGTTGACAAATGTATCGGCTGCTTTTCCTGTCATGTAGCCATCCTGGTCAAAGGTAAAAACGGCGACATCTGAAACGGCCTTCGACCTTCCGATAACGGCCTTGAAAAACTTTCCGACAGTGCCCGGAAAGATGATTCCCCACTGCCGTTCTGTCAGGGACACATGTTGATAGAGAAACAGCGAGCCGCCAGGCAGAGCACTGATTTTTGATGGTGGGCCATAAGTATCCAGGACCTCTGAGTAATGCACGGAATGAGTGTCGGCAACAAACTCATGGTGCTCAAGGGGGGTGCCAAGCTGTTTTTGAATCCTCGCGCAACCCGCACAGGCGAGCAGCAGAATGGCTGTTGCCAGAATTATGACTGGCCTACTTTTCTTCTGTCGTTTCATCCCTGATCGAGAATTCGGTCAGAACCCCGTCCTGGTTGAAAAAAAAGATAGCCCGGTCATACCGGGTCTGGTCTTTCGTGTCATTCCAGACAATCAGTATTTTAGACTGTCCTGATTGTAGCTGGCTGAGGTAATAGAAAACGGTCTGCTCGCCAAGGGCAATGACCTGGGATGGCGGCCCCAGCCAGTCCAGTATTTCTGCCTGGGTTACCACGCCTTTCTGAATCTGGTCTGTCGGAATTTCCCGCCAGGTGTTCTTTACACCGGCTGTAGATTGATACTGAACGCAGCCGGTAAGCGCCAGCACAGCGCTCAGAAAGGCTGGCAACAAAAAAAATTCAATTTTCTGATCACGAGCAATTCTTCTTAGCTTTTGGGGTAGGGGATCAACGGCATTCCCAGCTTCTCCGCCTCGGCCTGAATACGCGAATCCTCGTGCAGCGAGCGCACCGAGGTAAACCAGCCGGGCATAGCCATACGCCAGGGCAGGCTCTCGTTGCGCGCCTGCTCCATCCAGTAAACCGTTTGTTCAACGTCGCCCAGTGCCGCATAGATGATGGTCAGCGGAATGGCAAACGGAGGCTTGTGCTCATAACCCTGGGCCACTGCCAGTGCTTTTTCCGGCTGTCCGGCCCAGGCGTATGTCTGCCCAAGCGCAAAGGCCCAGAACGGTTGGTGGGAAAGATTTTCGTGCGCCGCAAGCGCCTCTTCATAACGGCCCTGTTCCAGGTAGGCATTGCCCAGCGCATACCAGGCCACCGGATAGTTTGGATTCAGACTCAACACGGACTCGGCCAATTCGATGGCCTTGCCGTAGTCTTGTGCGTCGCGATACTGCTCCGCTAGCCAGCTGATGTAGAAAGACGATAGCGGACTCAGCTCGACGGTCTTCTTGCCCGCCGCAATGGCTTCTTCGTCATCGCCCATCATCTCAAGCCACCAGGCCAGGTGGTACCAGGCGTCGGCCAGGCTGGGGTTGAGCTCGATGGCTCGTTCCAGACTGATTCTGGCAGCCTCAAAGTCGGCCTGGCCATACATTTGGTACAAGCCCATCGACAGGTGAGCCTCGGCCAGCGTTGGATCCAGCTCAACGGCTTTTTTGGAGGCTGCACCTGCGCGATTCTGGGCCTCTTTTACGGGTAGTACGCTGTGTCCCAGCTCGGCATAACCCTGTCCCAGCGCGGCATAGGCCAGTGCACTGGTAGGGTCGTTAGCCAGCGCCTCCTGCAGGATCTCGATGCCCTTTTGATAGCTTTCCTGGGTTTCCTTACGGTATTGGAACATGGCCCGCAGATAGGCCTCGAAAGTCGCCGGCCGGATCTCCAGCGTGCGTACCAGCTGTTCTTCATCCAGGTTGGTCAGCCTTGCCGCTATGATGCGCGCCACCGTCCGCGCCACGCTGGCCTGGATCGCCATCACATCGTCGAACGGCCGCTCGTAGGTCTCCGACCAGATGTGCTGATCGGAGGCTGCGTCAATCAGCTTAACCGAGATTCGCACCTGGTTTCCGTCCCGGAAAATCGACCCTTCAATAACGTTGGCGACGCCGAGTTTTCGGCCGATGAAAGGAATGCCATGGCTGGTATTCACCCGGCTGGCCGAAGTGCGTGAAGTCACCTGCAACGCGCTGACCTTGCCCAGGCTGCTGATCAGCGAATCGTACATACCGGAGACGAAATACCGTTCTGTCGTTTCCGGGGACAGGTTTTCCAGCGGCAGGATGGCAATCGAATGAGGATTGATGTCGCGCGTTTCGGGAGCGACATCGATTGCGGCCTGTTCCTCGATCACGTGCTGAGTCATGGTCGACACGGTGAATACGGCAATGGACAGGAGAATCAGCAGGACCGCGTAGTCGGTTTTACGCAGCGCCAGGGATTCCGATGGTACATCATCGGCGGGGGGCGTCCGGGTGATGCCGCTCATTCCGATGTCGTAACGCCAGCTGAAAAACACTGCAAGCGGGAAGCCCGCGATGATGGCCATCCACACGTAGCGCAGTGCAGTTTCGTCGATGCCAAGGGCGGGAAACAGCAGGTCGGCCACCTGCAGCAAGACCCAGGAAGTGATGATGTATACCGCCGTCATGCGGAAAACACGGCGGCGGCGCAATTCATTGAATAGACGGCCAATCCAGTTCATGAACATCTGCCGGAACCCGGTCCCGGTGGAGCAGGCACGGCAACCTCGCATATTCTGTCCAGAATACGCCCCCGCGCTTTGTGTTGGCTATGGTTTTGGGCTAAATGATGATTTGAATCAGATCAATCAGGCGCAGATTTTCGATACTATCCCTGCGGAAAACCGAGGATACTGTAGTCTTGCTTATCCCATTATCCCCGAGTTTTCAGGTACCAGCTGACCTCATGAGATCGACCAGGAAATTACGCACTCCCCGCAATTACCTATTGCTGGTCATTTTGCTGTGCATGCAGTTCATGCCCGCATTCGCACAGAATCTTCAATTGATCCCCGGGGATGAAAGTACCTCGCCTGAAAGCTGGCAGCCGCCGGACGTCACCGAGTTGTCAGTGAATTGGTGGCAGCAGGTGGACATATCATCCCCGGAACGGTTCAGGGAAAGGACCGATCAGTTCATCAGCGCGACAGCTGAACAATTGAAGGGCCTGGGAGGGGATGATTTCGTTGAAGGGCAAAAACTGCTTACCGGGCTTCAGGGACAGATCGATTTACTGATCCTGGCCCTGCAGGAACCTGCAACTAAACCGATTGAACCCATATCGACCCAGGATATTTATACGCTGGATGAATTGCTGTCGCTGCGTGAACAATGGCGGGAAGTCCAGGGACAGCAAAGGGTGCCGCAAGCCAGGATAGAAGAGTTGGAGCGTCAGGCTACATTGCTGGAGCAAAGAAGAGACGGCCTCCTCAGGCAATACAATTCAGCTGACAGCCAGTCGCCCGCTCGCATCCTCCTGGGATTGCAGCGTGTATCCGCGCGCGTTGAATTCGAGCGAACCCTCAGACAACTGGATATCCAGAACAACAAGCTACTGGATCTTCGCGAACAGAGTGAAGCATTGAACCGGCAGATGGAGTTCGCCGACTCCAGGCTTGAAAGCGGAGAGAAGGACTGGCACGAAATAGAAAACCAGGCCATCAAAGCCGGAATGGATGCCTCGGCAGCAGCTGAATCCATGGCCACGTTGCAACAACAATTGTTGGATGTTTTGTCTACGGATGATCCCAAACCCAGCCTTGAATTGTTGCGCAAACAACAGCTTACCCGGGCCGCTGCCGAGCAATCGCTTGCATTGATACAGGAAAACCTGTTCCAGGCGCGAGCCCATTGGTACCGGTTCCATTCCGGCACCCTGGATTTCAACTTCGATATCAAAGCTTCAATCGAGGAGTCCCAGGAACTGGTGCAGGAAACCGGCGAGCAAATCGAAGTCTGGACTGCCGCCAGCCGGACTACGCTGATTACGCCGCTACCGGCATCAGGGCTCAATGCACAGCAAAACACCGTGTTGGCCCACACGGCGGCTCAGGAAACCCTGGCGATCATCACCCGCATCGAGGGCAGCAGCGATGACCTGATGCTGGTGCAGAGAATTCTCACTTCCGACATGGTCGATGTGCAAAGCGGTTTCAGAAGCCTGTGGACACGATTGACCATTATCTCGAGCGATGTCGGGGATGGCCTGTCCAATATTCTGGATTTCAATCTTTTTCACATCGGCGATGCGCCGGTAACGCCTGGCGCGATCATCATGATGTTGATGATCCTCCTGTTTGGCATCGCCCTTTCCTGGTTTTTGCGTCACCTGCTGGTGCGGCTCAAGAAACGCCAGCAATTTGCCAAAAGCCCGGTGGTTTACACGCTGGGCCGGATTCTGCACTACATCATTATCATCACGGCGGTGTTTGCCGCGCTGGGAACCATTGGCCTCGATTTCACAAATTTTGCGCTGATAGCCGGTGCATTGTCTGTAGGTATCGGTTTTGGTCTTCAATCCATCGTGAACAATTTCGTTTCCGGTCTGATCCTGTTGTTTGAAGGGTCGTTGAGGGTCGGTGATTACATCGAACTGGACTCGGGTTTGAGAGGGGTCGTGAGGGAAATCAATACCCGCGCCACCGTCATCAACACCAATGACAGTGTCGATGTCGTCGTGCCTAATTCCGAATTTGTGACGACCCGGCTGACCAACTGGACGCTCAGGGAACCCATGGCGCGATTGCGCATAGGTTTCGGCGTGGCCTATGGTTCAGACAAGGACACCGTCAAGGCAGCAGCCCTGGAAGCAGCTTCCGAGGTAGAATTCATTCTGTTGCACGATGTGGGGCGCGAACCTCAGGTCAGGCTGGTCAATTATGGCGACAGCAGCCTGGATTTCCAGTTGCTGGCCTGGGTCAACAAGTCCGGCGTACGTCGTCCGGAGCGCATTCGCGCCCAGTTTCTATGGGCCCTGGAAACGAAGCTCAGGGAAAAGGGAATCGAAATTCCATTCCCGCAGCGGGACCTTCACTTGCGCTCGGGGTTTCCAGAGAAAGCTTTGCCGGCGGAAGAAGGATCAGGGGACCAGGCCGACATCGAAATTCGATCCGGAAAAGTGAAATAATTGGGATATGCAAGAAGGAAGCCCCAGCGCCACCGCCGAAATGGTTTGTTCCTGGCGAGCCCTTGAAGCAACCCTGCCCACGAATCAGAGAATCCTGAACGACCCATTCGCGCACGGTTTCCTAGGACCCGTCCGGCGGAGGATGGTTGACAGCGCTGCAACGCTTCCGTCCCCGGCGCGGCGGGCACTGCTGCGCCGTCTGGACCAGGCCTTGCAAGGCGCTGTCACTTTCGTACTCGCCCGGCATCACGCCATCGATGATTTAATACTGAAAACCCCCTCCGACCAGGTGGTTTTGCTGGGTGCCGGATACGATACTCGCCGCGCACGATTATACAAACGTCTTTGCCAATCGCTGGTCTTTGAGGTCGATCACCCGGACACCGCACGACGCAAGGCTCAACTGTCAGAGACAGTCTACGCCAGTACTGAACTGGCCCCGGCGGTGACGGTTGCGATCGATTTCGCACTTGACTCGATCGAGCGGCGACTCCTCGAGGCGGGGATGAATGCCGATGCGCGAACAATCTGGGTCTGGGAAGGGGTGAGCATGTATCTTCCCGAGCAAGCGGTGCGCGATACATTGGCATTGGTTGCTCGCCTGTCCGGGCAAGGCTCGCGTGTAGTCTGCGATGTGCTTTCTGATCCCCGCCGAGCCGGTCTCCTGGCCTATGCCCAGCTGCAAGTTCTCGAAGTGGCCATGGAATGGTTCTACTCCGAACCTTTTCTCTGGCATTGTCCGCAGGACCAAATCACCGCTTTCTTTTCCTCAAGCGGGCTGGCCGTGCTGGAAGATCTTGGTCTGGACGACTTAGTCGGCCGACACGAAAAGCGACTCAGGGGCTGGCTTGAGGCTGCCCCATCGTTACGCCTGATCGTTTCCGAAACGCAATAGTGTCGAGGCCACTACAAGCATCCGAAATCCGTGCAGAGGTTACCCCTGCAAATCGAAACGGTCTGCATTCATGACCTTCGTCCAGGCTGCCACAAAGTCATTGACGAACTTCTCCTGGTTGTCGTTCTGGGCATAGACCTCGGCATAAGCCCTGAGCACCGAGTTTGAGCCAAAGACCAGGTCAACACGGGTCGCTTTCCACTTCACCTTGCCGGAATTGCGCTCCTGGATGTTATACAGGTTTTCTCCGGCAGGCTTCCAGTCATAGTCCATATCGGTCAGGTTGTTGAAAAAGTCGTTGCTGAGCACACCTTCGCGATCGGTAAAGACGCCGTGCTTACTGCCGCCATGGTTGGCGCCAAGAACGCGCAGGCCACCGACCAATACGGTCATCTCGTGGGCGGTCAGTCCCATCAGTTGAGCGCGGTTCAGCATGAGTTCTTCTGCACTGACGGCGTAGTCTTTCTTCAACCAGTTGCGGAAGCCGTCGTGGATGGGCTCCAGGTACTGAAAGCTGTCGGCATCGGTCTGCTCAGCGCTTGCATCACCCCGGCCCGGGGCGAAAGGAACAGAGATATTGTGGCCGGCCGCTTTGGCGGCTTGCTCGACGCCCAGGTTACCGGCCAACACAATAACGTCCGCGAGGCTGGCGCCTGTTTCAGCAGCGATACCTTCCAGTACAGCCAGTACCCTGGCGAGGCGTTCGGGCTCGTTACCCTCCCAGTCTTTTTGCGGCGCCAGCCGGATACGGGACCCGTTGGCGCCACCGCGCATGTCAGAACCGCGGAAGGTGCGGGCGCTGTCCCAGGCGGTTGAAACCATTTCACTGATCGACAGGCCGCTGGCAGCGATCCTTTGCTTCGCGGCAGCCACGTCGTAAGAGTTGTTGCCGGCCGGAACGGGGTCTTGCCATACCAGGTCTTCAGCGGGAACTTCCGGACCGAAGTAGCGTGCTTTGGGACCCATGTCACGGTGCGTCAGTTTGAACCAGGAACGGGCGAAGGTTTCTGAAAAGTATGCGGGATCTTTGTAAAACCGTTCAGAGATTTCGCGATACGCCGGATCCATTTTCATGGCCATGTCGGCATCGGTCATGATGGGGTTGAGACGGATCGAGGGGTCCTCGACGTCAACCGGCTTGTCTTCTTCCCTGATGTCGACCGGTTCCCACTGCCATGCACCCGCCGGGCTCTTCTTCAGCTCCCATTCGTAGTTCATCAATAGATGGAAATAGCCGTTGTCCCATTGGGTGGGATGGGTTGTCCACGCGCCCTCGAGACCACTGGTCACAGCGTCGCGACCGACGCCACGCGTGGTCGTGTTGTTCCAGCCCAGGCCCTGCTCGTCGATACCGGCAGCCTCGGGGGCTGGCCCCAGCAGGGCGGCATCGCCATTGCCGTGAGCCTTGCCGACGGTATGTCCTCCCGCGGTCAGGGCGACGGTTTCTTCGTCATTCATCGCCATGCGCCCAAAGGTCTCGCGAATGTCATGAGCGGTCCTGATGGGATCGGGATTCCCGTCAACACCCTCGGGGTTAACGTAGATCAGGCCCATCATCACCGCTGCCAGCGGATTATCCAGTTCGCGATCGCCCGAGTAGCGGCTGTTGGGGTTGTCACTGGGGGCGAGCCATTCACTTTCCGCCCCCCAGTAGATGTCTTTCTCAGGCTGCCAGATGTCCTCGCGGCCGAAGGCAAAGCCGAAGGTCTCCAGCCCCATCGATTCATAAGCTACATTTCCGGCCAGGATGATCAGGTCCGCCCAGCTGATGCTGTTGCCATATTTCTTCTTGACCGGCCACAGTAAACGGCGCGCCTTGTCCAGGTTCGTGTTGTCCGGCCAGGAGTTCAGCGGGGCGAAGCGCTGGTTACCGGTGCCGGCGCCGCCGCGGCCATCGGCCACGCGGTAAGAACCTGCAGCATGCCAGGCCATGCGGATCATCAGGCCGCCATAGTGACCCCAGTCGGCAGGCCACCATTCCTGGCTGTCAGTCATCAGCGCACGCAGGTCTTTCTTCAGCGCATCAACATCCAGTTTTTCCAGTTCTTCGCGGTAATTGAAGTCCCCGCCCATGGGGTTGGACTTGCTGTCGTGCTGGTGAAGGATGTCCAGATTGAGGGCATTGGGCCACCAGTCAGCGTTGGATTTGCCGACGGTGGTCTGGCCACCATGCATGACCGGGCATTTGCCTTGAGCTGACATTGTTTTCTCCATGGATTGATTGCGTTATTAATAGACTATTGCTATAGGATATTTATATCCAATTGCTTATTGCTATTGCAGCCATAGTATTTCGTGATTCGGTATTTCTTTTATCCCCCTTACACGCAGGGCTTTCCTTCGTTTGGTCTTGCTCTTTACACTGACCCTATTGTTTCTTAAAGTGCTGCATCCACTCTGAGAGACCTTCCGAATGATTTTTCTGCAACAACTTCCTCGCTCCATCGCCACCCTGCTTTCGATTGTTGTTCTGCTGGCCTGTGACAAGGTGTCGGCAGAGGAGGCCCTTGCGGTGCCGGATAGTGGCGTAATTCTCAGTAATGAAGCCATTTATACTGAATGGGAATACCAGGCAAAGCGTCCAGGCACGGTTCGCTGGGTGGACGAGGGCGCAGCCTACACCGCGCTGGAAACTGCCCCGGGCTATGAGGATGTCGTTCTGGAAAAAGATGATTACGGCGATGACATCAAGTTGTATGAAGAAATCGTCAATTACGATCCAGCTACACAGGAACGCACGGTTCTGATTACGCTGGAACAGTTAAAACCAAAAGGCTCGGACAAGGCTTTGGTGGTCGATGACTACCAGTGGTCAGAGGACAAATCGAAGTTACTGATCTATACCAATGCCGAGTATGTATGGCGTGAGAAGAGCAGGGGTGATTATTGGGTTCTTGAACTGGATAGCGGCGAGCTTTGGCAACTCGGAGGTGACAAAACCTCGCTGAGCCGCATGATGTTCGGCAAATTCTCACCCGATGCCAAACACTTTGCCTGGGTGTGGAAAGACAATATCTATGTTCAGGATTTGGCCAACCGCGAAGTTAAGGCTCTCACCAGCGATGCATCAGAAACCGTGATTAACGGTCTGTTTGACTGGGCCTACGAGGAAGAATTCAGTATTCGGGACGGCTTCAAGTGGAGCCCTGACAGCCAACTCATTGCCTATTGGCAACTCGATACCCACGCGGCCCAGGATTTTTTCCTGATCAACAACACCGACACCCTGTATCCGGTCGTTACCGCAATTCCCTACCCGAAAGTGGGTGAAGAAAACTCAGCGGCAAAAATAGGCGTCGTGCCGATAGACACGGGTGAAACCGTTTGGGTCACCTTGCCGGGTGTACCAAAAGACATGTACGTCCCGCGGATGGATTGGGCGGATAACAGCGAGCAGGTGCTGATCCAGCAGCTCAATCGGAAACAGGACACCAATCGATTCTTCTACGCCGATGCACGCAGTGGTGAAATTACGAACTTCATGACCGAGCAGGAGGAAACGTACATTGAAGACCTGATCGACCCTGATTGGCTGGAAAATTCCGAGGAGTTCATCTGGCAAAGCGAGCGCAGTGGCTGGCGACACATCTATAAGGTGTCTCGTGACGGCAAGACTTTTACCGATCTGACCCCCGGTGAATTCGATGTCGTGGAATTGACTTCCGTCGATGAAGAAAACGGCTGGCTGTATTTTATTGCCTCGCCAGACCATGCTGCCCAACGCTATTTGCATCGAAGTAAGCTTGATGGCAGCGGACAGATGGAGCAAGTGACTCCGGCGAAATTGAGCGGCACCAACAGCTACCAGGTTTCCGCCGATTCGCGATGGGCCATCCATACACATTCGAGCTTTATGCAACCGCCGCTATACAGCCTGGTCTCGCTGCCGGATCACAAAGTACACGATGTGCTTGAAGACAACTCGGAACTGGCTGTGAAAATCGACGCGCTTGCGATTGATGGGCCTGAATTCTTCTCTGTTAATGCCCGCGATGGCCTCAGGCTGGACGGGTATATTCTGCGTCCGGAGAATTTTGATCCGTCACGCCGGTACCCCATTATCAACTACGTTTACGGTGAGCCCTGCTGTCAAACCGTGCTGGACGCCTGGGGTGGCGCAAGAAACATGTGGCATATGCTGATGACGCAGCATGGTTTTTTGATTGCTTCGGTCGACAATCGCGGCACCAACGCACCGCGCGGCCGCGACTGGCGGCGTTCGGTGTATGGCGGCATCGGCATCCTGAGCTCGCGGGATCAATCGGATTCACTGAAAGAAATCTGTCAGCGCTGGAACTACGTGGATTGTGAACGCGTGGGTATCTGGGGCCATTCAGGTGGTGGCTCGATGACGCTCAACATGATGTTCCGCTATCCGCAGCAATACGACGTTGGCATTTCGATTGCCCCGGTACCTGATCAGCGCTTATACGATTCGATCTACCAGGAGCGGTATTCCGGTTTACTGAGTGAATACGAAGAGGGTTACCAACAAGGCTCGCCGATTAATTTCGCATCGCAGCTCGAAGGCAAACTGCTCGTCGTTCACGGCACAGGGGATGACAATGTCCATTACCAGGGAACCGAACGTCTGGTCAACGAACTGGTGAAACACAACAGGCAATTTGATTTCATGTCCTATCCCAATCGGCGCCACGGCATCGTTGAAGGCGAGGGAACCTCATTGCACTTGCGCTCGATGATGACTCACTACTTTATCGAGCACCTGCAAGGTCAGTAGAAGCTTAAGGCTTCGTTTTTTCCATTTCCTGGGCGGTATACACGCCGACCAGTTTGGCGATCAGGATCGCCATGTACAACTGTCCGAACAATCCCGCAAACATGGTCAAACTGCGCGCTTCGGCGCTGACTGGCGTGAGATCGCCAAAGCCTACCGATGTCAGGGCGATGAAGCTGAAATACAGCAATACGGCGAAATTGTCGCTGCCATGACCGAAGGGATCTTTCTGGTCCAGAGACTGCACCACGCTGCCCGGATCCATGTTGTGCAGGAACAGGAAGCACAAAGCGATGATGATGCCCACTAACAGGTACACTGCCACCGAACCGTAAATCATGTCCGCATTAACCCGCTTCGCCTGGATCACATGCACCAGCACGGACAGCGTGGTCAGCAACAGGAACAGCATGGTAGCGATGGCCGCAAAGTCCGCCAGGATTGATCCCTGTTCGTAGAACCAGTTGGCAGCCAGCATGGGAATCAACAGGATGCCGAGCGTGCGAAATACCCACTTGCGATCAATAATGGCATACAGGGAAGCCAGCAGCATCAGGTTCACGACAGTGTCATGCAGGAGCGCGGAATGAACAGCCCGCGCGAGTGGGTAGAGCAAAGTGACCAGCAACAAGGTGATGGTCAGAATAAAGTAAGGCGCTTGGTACCACGGCGCGTTTACCTGGCTGGTGGCCAGGAATGTTACGAATTTGCTGCGCATATGCTTCTAGTATCCCTTACTGCTACCTATTCCACCACTGCCCAACGCTTTCCTGATCTGCGTCTTTGCAGCAACCCGCCAACCCCGGTAGATTCAGAGGACTGAATGACCGTGTTTCCGAGCAGCCATGACCAAACTCTCCACCATCGACAGCGGCTTCCTGCTGACCGAATCGCATCACAGCCCCAAGCACATCGGGATACTGATCGAGTTCGAGTTGCCGAAGGGGAAGGGTCCGGCCTGGCTGAGGAAAATGCTGGAAGAGCTGCGGCAGGTTCCGCCGGGTTATCCGTTTAATCAGAGGATCAAATCATTCACCGGCCTGCAGTATGAGCTGGAGCTGGATGAGCACTTTGAGATCGACTACCACGTGCGCCACACCGTGCTGCCCGGGCCGGGTACTGACCGCCAGTTGCTGGATGTACTTGGGCGGATGCACGCCAACCTGCTGGACCGCGATCGCCCCCTGTGGGAATTCCACCTGATCGAAGGGCTCACTGGCCGCCGGTTCGCGTTCTATATCAAAATTCATCATGCACTGTGCGACGGCATCACGTTCGGGCGATGGATGGAAGACTGCACGGCCAGGACGCCCCGGGCGAAGCACACGCCCCCGATCTGGGAGCGTGACCGGAGCCCGGATGCCGCTGCGGGGCGCGACCTGGATTACGTCCAGTTGATCATCGACGGCATCAGGAATCTCGGTGGCGGCATCAACGCGGCCATTGGAATGACCAAACTCACGGCCAAAATGGTGCAGCGCCGGTTCTTCGAAAAGGACTTTCACATTGCACTGCCGCTTTCGGCCCCGAAAACTTCCATCAACGTGGCTACCGGGGCTGCCAGGTCACTGTCGTTTACCTCTTACGGCCTGGAAGAGCTGCGAGCCATTGGCAAATTCCAGGGCGGCTCGATCAATGACGTGGTCATGACCCTGTGTGACCTGGCTATGAACCGTTATTTCGTGGAGCATGGCAGCAAGCCGGAGGGGCCGCTGGTTGCCTACATGCCGGTCAATATCCGGACTGATGAGGACGATGGTGACGGTAACCTGGTGACGCTGCTGCAGGTCAAGCTCGCATCCAGCCACCAGGAGCCGATGGCGGCGATGGAGGAAGTGCGTGAATCCATCGCTTCCGCCCGTGAAGTGTTTTCGGGGATTCCCCGCACCGCCGTGCAGTACTACAGCCTGATGGTCGCGCTGATGTCACTGTTCGAGGAGTATCTGAAGCTGGACCGGATCCTGCCGCCGGTGAATAACCTGGTGATCTCCAACGTCCCCGGACCACCTCAGCGGAAATATTTCAAAGGGGCGGAAATCACCGCGATGTATCCGATCAGCACCCTGCCGCCGATCACGGCATTGAATGTGACGGCGGTCAGCTATGTCGGCAGGCTGTATTTCGGCCTGATTGCCGGCCGCACGGTGATTCCGGACCTGGCTCTGCTGACATCCTGCCTCGATGACGCATTCCATGAACTGGCCGAGGCCGCCGGCGTTCCTGTCGATCATTGAGCCGTTTTCCTGTGAAGTAATTCCAGCGCTGCTTGTGCAGGCCGGGTTTAAGCCCTATCTTTGCACCCATGAGCATTGCATCTGAACACCTCCTCGAGATCCGCGAACTGGTCAAGGACCACCTGGCCCATCATGAAGAGCGCAAGCTGAGCGCTGATCGCGAGCAGATCCTGATGCAGCAGATCCGCGAACGGCTGGCGCTGGAAAACGCCGTCCTGGTCGCACATTACTATACCCAGGATGCGGTGCAGGACCTGGCCGAAGAGACCGGAGGAATCGTCAGCGATTCACTGGAGATGGCCCGCTTTGGCAAGGATCACGCGGCGCAGACACTGGTGGTGGCCGGGGTGAAATTCATGGGTGAAACGGCCAAGATCCTGACCCCCCACAAGCGCGTCCTGATGCCCACGCTGGAAGCCACCTGCTCGCTGGATATCGGCTGCCCGATCGACGAGTTCTCCGCCTTCTGCGACCAGCATCCCGACCGGACCGTGGTGGTCTATGCCAATACCTCCGCCGCGGTAAAAGCGCGGGCTGACTGGGTGGTCACGTCCAGCATTGCCAAAGACGTGGTTTCGCACCTGCACGCGAAGGGCGAAAAAATCCTGTTCGCGCCGGACCGTCACCTGGGCGATTACATCCAGCGGGCGACGGGCGCTGATGTGCTGATCTGGGATGGTGCCTGCATTGTGCACGAAGAGTTCAAGGCCGATGGCCTGCGCCACACCATGAAGGAGCACCCTGATGCTGCGGTGCTGGTGCATCCTGAATCACCCGCTTCGGTGATCGAACTGGCGGACCTGGTGGGCTCGACCAGCCAGATCATCAACGCGGCGGTCGAGATGGATAATAAGGAATTCATCGTGGCCACCGACCAGGGCATTTTACACACGATGCAAAAAGCCGTGCCGGACAAGAAGCTGATCATTGCCCCGACTGCCGGACATGGTGCCACCTGCTACAGCTGCGCCAACTGCCCGTGGATGGCGATGAATGAGCTGGAATCGCTGGCCGTGGTGTTCGACCAGTCAGATAACGAGGTTTTTGTTGATCCGGCTTTGGGCGAGCGGGCGATGTTGCCTTTACAGCGAATGTTGGATTTTAAGCGTAATTAAAAAGATGCAAAATTAATCGATCATTTTAAGCTTACGTTAAGGTTTTCTAATATACACTGCAATCATTCCATCTCGATGGATGTTTGTTAGTTGACTGCTCCAATACTTGGGCCGGCACCGAAAGGTTGCCGGCCTTTTTCTTTCAGGCGGCGGGTAAGTGCAGTTCGGCCTGTAGGCCACCGAGTTTGCTGCGGCCCAGTTTGAGCGAACCGCCGTACAGCAAAGCGATGTCTTCGACGATACCCAGGCCATGCCCGTGACCCGGAGTTTTCTCATCGAGCCGGCGGCCGCGACGGGTGATGTTCTCCATTTCTTCCTCGGCGATACCCGGCCCGTCGTCTTCGATGATCAGGGCCAGCTTGTTATGATCACTTTCGCAACGCACGACCACGCGGGTTTTCGCCCACTTGAAGGCGTTATCTATCAGGTTGCCTGCCATTTCCTCCAGGTCCTGCGCTTCGCCCCGGAACCACTTGTCGTCCACGCTTTTTAATTCGATACTGATGGAGCGGTCCTTGTGGATGTGTTCGACCGCGAAGCTCAGGTCATCAATCACGCTCTTCACGCTGGTGCGATAACCGATGGCATCCTGTTTGCCGTAAATTCTGGCGCGTGACAGGTAGTGGTCGATGCTGTTGGCCATCGCATGTGACTGGTCGAGAATCAGCTGGCCCGACTTGCCGGACAGGCTGCGCGATTCATTGCGAATCACCGTAAGTGGATTCTTGACCGAGTGCGCCAGGTCGCCCAATTGGTTGCGGGCGCGCTTCAGCAGGGTTTCATTGTGGTCCAGCAGGTAATTCAACTCATCAGCCAGCGGTTGTACATCGCTGGGGAAATCCCGTGGCAGGCGCTCCATTTTTCCCACCTTGATGTCGCTGATCGCGTACTGGATCGCATTCAGGGGTCTCAGGGCGACGCGTACCTGCATGACGACAGCGACAGACAGCCCGATGCCGAGCACCAGGAAACTGGTTGCGATGTGTAAATAAAACTCCTGTACATCGTCCGATATCGCCATTTCCGGTGCGGTTGCCGCGATGGTCAGGGCTCCGGCGTCGTGCGGAAAGGCCACGTTGACTACCTGGGCCCTTAGAGTATGGCCGCCCGGGCCTGCCAGGTTTTGCACATCGTGACTTTCACTGACCATCGTCTCACTAAGGTCCAGCAGCTTGTCACCCAGCGAAGGCGAACGGTACAGGGAGTTGTCACCTTCCAGGATTTCCCAGTACCAGCCCGAGTTGAGGCGATGGAAACGTGGATCGGTCGGTTCCCGCGTCAGCACCAGTTCCCCGTTTGAGTCTGTTTCAATCGCAGCGACCAGTTCCTCCACGTGGGTGAATACGTGGTCGTCGTAATGACCTTCAGTGTGCTCTTTGTAAAATCGTCCCATCAGGATCGCTGTGAATACCAGTGCAATCACGATCCAGAAAACGGACAGCGTGATAATCCGCTTGGTAAGCGACTTATGCATTGACGGTGGGTTCGACGAGTTGATAGCCAAGTCCGCGGCGTGTCTTGATCATGTCTGAACATAATTTTCCACGCAGGCGGTTAATCAGCACTTCGATCACGTTGGAATCACGGTCGAAATCCTGGTCGTAAATGTGTTCGGTCAGCTCCGTTTTGGACACCACCTGGCCGGCGTGTTGCATCAGGTATTCCAGCGTGCGGTATTCCAGCGCCGTAAGTTCCACCAGGTTACCTTCCATGGTGACTCGGGCCGATGTCGCGTCCATCACGACCTTGCCGCAGTGACACTGCATGACCGAGCTTGAATGGCCGGTCGCCCGGCGGATCAGTGCTTCGAGCCGGGCCAGTAATTCCTCGTACTCAAACGGCTTGGCCAGGTAGTCGTCCGCGCCGGCGCGCAGTCCGGACACTTTCTCGCGCCAGGTGTGGCGCGAAGTCAGGATCAGCACCGGCACGTTGTTGCCCTTGGCCCGCCAGCGCGTCAGCACATCGATGCCGTCGATTTTGGGCAGTCCCAGGTCCAGGATCACCACGTCGTAATGTTCGGTATCGCCCAGGAACAAACCTTCCTCGCCATCGTGAGCCACATCGACGACATAAAGAGCGTGCTCCAGCGCGCTCTTGATCTGCCGGGTGAGCTCCACATTGTCTTCAACGACGAGAATGCGCATGTTGAATTCCTAGCCAATTGAGGTGTTACTGCCCCAACACTATTTTGCGGCCGTAATGGTCGTGCGGCACTGACATGTATCAAGATGTAAGAAGGGCCCGCGATGACTGGCAGGCCCTTTTCTTAAATCACTTTGATGAAGTTCATTCCGGACTGGCGCATTGACCAAGCTGATCGGGTGCGACTCGTTGAATCGGGATATAGCCGGTAAATTGCAATGATGGAATGTCGTAAATGATCGTGCCACTTTCACAGTTTTCGAACTGTATCAGGATCGATCCATACGGCTCGTTCGTGACATCCGGGGTATCAGAGTCGAAAACCCCTCCCAAGGTGTTTGTGATGGCCAATTCTGCTTGCGAACCGGAAAATTTACCTTGGGCGGTCAACCATCTGTGACCGGGATCCCCGAGGTTAGCGGTTACATCCTCGCTGGGGCGAACCGTATCGAAAGTCACCCAGCCCAGGAACAACACTTCAGGGTCTGGGTATACGGTTATGAAGAAACCCTGTCCCTTGGTATCGGGATTGAACCAGGCGTCGTTGAGTCCACGGTTTATAGCGAAGCCTTCTGAGGGCTGCAGGGCAAAATCACCGACAATTTCATCGACCTCCTCCTGGCCCAGGTATTGTGCAGAGTAATCAATTCCCAGAGCCTCTATATGACCGACGAAGGCTCTCAAGTGATTACGGGAGCCCGCCAGTACGTTGCTATAGGATTTAATCAATGATGGTTCGTCAGTTTCCTCGATCGCCTTCAGCAATTCATGAACGCTCATTTCCTCGATGTATGCGCCCATGCGATAGGCTTCCAGTAAGGAGACTGAGCCTCTGTTCACCAGGTCGTCGTACAACGGATCCAGTTCCGGATCCGAGAATGCTCCAGGCCCGTTGTCGGTGACAGGATCTTCGATTCCAAACAGGGTGAGTTTTTTCAACATGACGTCCATATGATTTTGTTCGGATTCCGAGATATTGTCGAATATGGGTTTACTCCACAACGCATGCATGTAAATGTAAGCATCCCTTGCCAGTTTTTCTTCTTCACGGAGGAAAACCAAGGTGGTCTCCTCGTCAGCATCCAGTTCCCCAACGTTCTGATTTCCCTGCTGCCCGATAGCGATGAACGGGCTGAATGCCAACAGTGCCAGACAAAATATAATTGTCTTCTTCATGAGATCACCTCCTGTTAATTCAAAGCATACGAAACGGCCGCTTAATGAAGTATTAATTCAGATATCACTTGCGGTTAAGGATTGCGCCGGAACAGATTCATCAGTGTTGCCCGGGTTCGTGGCCACCGTCCTCACCGCTGCCGCAGCCGGAGGTGCCACATTTCACAACGGCGACCTGCCCGCTGTAGTTAATGAGCGTGTACGTCACGCCCGGCGGGCCCTGAACGCCGGTTGCTTCCAGCAACTCGTATTTTTGATTCCGTCCCTGTCCCATCAAGATTGCGAGGACTTCCGCACAGGGAACCCCCTTTTCCATATCCAGATTGGAACCCGCGAGCAGGTTGGAATCCGTAAAATCCCAGGCCTGCACGTGGAACGTCTTGTTGCCGTGGTCATCCTGCGCCATGAGGCTCATGGGCAGAAACAGGAACAACACGGCCAGTAAACTAATGAGTGTTTTCATGGTTTTCTCCTCTTAGAGATTTTGTGTACTTGGGGCTGTTCCCCCGGAGAGCCCCGAGCCGGAGGGCCCGGGGCATTCGTTGATGGTTCGAAAATCAGTCAGTAACCAACGATTCACGTTTGCGGTTGCTCCTCCCACCTTCACTCCGGCAGGACTATTGAGCACACCTCGTCATCACCGGCACTGTCAATTTGCTGGACATAAATGCCGTTATCGGTGTCATGTCTGAACGAAATGACGCGGCGACTATCGTCAGCGGCGACTGCAAATCCGTAGACATTGCTCCCGGAAAAGTCGTTATCGACAACGCCAAAGACCCTATTCATGATGGTGTCCTTGTGGAGCTGGCCATCAGCTATGTGAAAATAGATTACACAACCTGGATACTTGTCACCCCGGTCATAGCTGTACCCTGAAAAGTCGAGGTAGTACTCATCGAAAGCACCCTCTATTCCATCACCCAACAATTTAGTCAAAAACGTTTGATTCGGAATATCGAGAATCCGGTTGAAGTACACGACCAGGTCCAGCGAAACGGGCCCCGAAACCCAGTAATCGCCTTTTTCCGCTGCGCCGCCAAGGGCCGCGGCGGCAAAGTCGAACTCTGGATCATCGGCGGTAGACCAGGAGCTGATGTCGGGCAAGGTCACGCCAGACAGTTCTCCATGGATCAGCAACTCGCGGAAAATCGCCAGGCTCTGCAGCGGAGAGTCAATCTCCGTGCCGTTCACGGTAATCCGGCCCACGTGATCCAGGCCCAGTGTTACATTAGCGCCTCGAAGCATCGCGTACACTTCGGCCAATTGCTGCTCAACGACCTTTGCCGGTGCACGGCCGGAGTTAATACGCCCGAAATGCACCTCACGCAGCAATCCGGAGTAGTCGGGAATGTCGCCATTGATCGGACTTGAGACCGCCACGTCACACTCCTCTCCAGCATACCCGGCGCCGCCAAGCGGAATTGGGGACACGTCCGTGCCATCGGCCCAATTGAATATGGGGTTCCCCAGCGTGTACTCGACGAACAGGTCAAATGCATTGTCGGCATAATGGTCGAGGAACTCGTCTTCGTCGATCTCCCCAAGTGCGATCGGTTGTTCGCACGCCACAAAGTCACCGCCCGGCTCTTCTGCCGCCACCTCTACCACTTCATCCCCTTGTCCCGCGGGCACTTCCACGTAGATTGGAAGGCCATCCTCCGTCCGATACTTGACGACCAGGTCGGAATAGATGTCGCCGTCACCCCGTCCCGGCTTGTCCGGCTTACCGCCGCCTCCACCAGGTGGCTCGTCAGGCTTGCCCTGGCCGCCGGAACCCGGTGAAGGATCCGGCTTGCCGCCGCCGACGCCGGGCGGTTTCTCGGCATAGGCAAACGATCCGGATGTGAAATCAACACCCGGGCCCACCATAAACGGCAAGAGGAGCAACCCCAGGACGACCAGCGCCCGGGTTGCCCAGGCAAAAAGTAGGCTGCGAGAAGCCGCAGCCAAGTCAAGAAAATGATTAACTTTCATGTTCTCCTCCTTGTTCGAGTGAACGGGATTTCATGGAAACCCACTTTCGATGGGCTTCGCAGTCGTTCTTGTTGCGGCTTTGGCAAAACAGGTAAGTGGGTTCAATATCACCCTAGCAGTTGTGCACTTAGTGAGAGCTTAAAACGGGATTAAGCTGATATTAAGATTCTGGATGTTGATGTCTTCGTGGATTTCGGTGTGCGCCAGATTTTATTAATCGGTGCTTAAATCACACTTCAGCATGGCTTAAGCCAGCCCGTGCTATTTATGTTCCATACACTCGTCACCGGGAGCAAAGTTTAAAAGCCAGAGGAAACCGATCTCCTCGCAGTCAGCGACCTTAGGTCCCCTGAGCGCTGACAACGGCCAGGCGCCGCGCATCCCCCCTCGCGCGGCGCCTTTTTCATTTTCGTGGTCTGCTGTCAGGCGGTCTCGCGAGCGCCTTCCGGGCTTTTGACGCCCAGCCGTTCCAGCGCGCCCTGCAATTGCCGCCAGCGTTGCTCGGTGGTGCCGGTGTAACCCACCGACATGCGTACCAGCCCGGGCGAAATCCCGGCTTCAGCCTTGTCCTGCTCGGTCATTTCGCTGGAAGTGGTGCTGCCGGAGCAGGACATCAGCGTGTCGAAGTAGCCCAGGCTGACCGCCATGTAGCCGAAGTGGTAATCGTTCTGCAGCATGTCCATCAACTGGTTGGCCAGGTCTTCCGTGCCCATGTCCAGGGTCAGCAGGCCGCCGTAACCGTAATCCGGGCAGTGGAGATTGCCCAGCAGTTCATGATCCGGATGTTCCGGCAGGCCGGGGTAACAGACATCCAGGCCCATCGCCTGGAGGCGTTCGGCAAACAGCTGAGCCCGCTGTCCGTGTTCCGCCATGCGCAGCGACAGGTGCGGGATCCGCAAACTGATGTCATAAGCGACCTGCGGGTCCATCGTCGGTCCCAGCAACATCAGCGCGCCGGTGTGCAGGTCCATCAGTTCCAGGATGAACTCCTTGTCGGCACAGATGGCGCCGGCAATGTGGTCGGACGCGCCGCCGATAAACTTCGTCATGCTGTGCACTACAATGTCCGCCCCAAGCTGTTTCGGGCTGATGATCAGCGGGCTGAAGGTGTTGTCGATGACCAGCTTCAGGCCGTGACGGTGCGCGATTTCGCTGAGTGCCGGAATATCGGCGACCCGCAGCGTCGGGTTGGAAATGCTCTCCGCATACAGCACGCGGGTGTTTTCATTAATGGCCGCTTCCACTTCGTGCAAATCCGTTATGTCGACAAAGCGGGTGGTGATGCCATTCTTGACCGGAAACATGTCGTGCATCAGTGCATAGCTGCCGCCATAGACGGTGTTGGAGGACACGATGTGGTCACCACTGTTGCACAGCTGGATCAGCGTGGCCGAAATGGCCGCCATGCCGCTGGCCGTGCAATAGGCCGCCTCGGTGCCTTCCAGCGCTGCAAGCTGGCGCGACAGGCTGTAAACCGTTGGATTGAAGTGCCTGCCATACAGATAGCAGCCGCCCTTGTCCGGCCCGGTCTCGCCATGAAACATACCGGCCAGGATATCCGGGTGCATCGCGGTAAAAGTCGTGCTGGCCTCGATCGACATGTTAACGCCGCCGTGCTCACCAAATTCGTGGCGCGTATTGGCCAGGGTCTCCACGGGGTTCTTGATTTTGGGGTGCTTGATGACGTTTTGTTTGCTGTCCATGATTCCGTTCCCTGCAGCTTGATTTAATATTAATTCGATAGTTGTTAATAGTATAGAATATAGTTCCTATATAACGAGATTAGACGAATTAAATTCTAAGGAAGTGCACAATGAAGGCTCTGGATCGAATCGACTACAAAATTGTCCGCCTGTTACGGAATAATGCTCGGTTATCCAACAAGGAACTGGCGAAGCAAGTCGGCCTGGCACCCTCGACCTGCCTGGTGCGAACCCGCATGCTGCAGCAGAACGGAGTGCTGACCGGCTTCAAGGCCGAGGTCAATCCAGCAGCGCTAGGCGTTGGCCTGCAAGCGATGATCTCCGTCCGCCTGAAACGCCACTTCAAACCGGATGTGGAGGCTTTTCGCAAACATGCCCTTGAGTTGCCGGAAGTCGTCCGCCTCTATCATGTCGCAGGCCCGATCGACTTTCTCGTACATGTCTGGACCCGAGACTCAGAGCACTTACGAGATCTGGCCATGACGGCATTCACGGCCCGAAGGGAGGTGTCTCACATCGAAACCGAACTGATTTTTGAGCACGTTAGCTGCCAGGAGTTACCCGCTTTTCTGGACGAGGTTCGGGACTAATCCAGCAAACAAGCCGATGCTGAATGAGGTGCTGGGCGGCTACCCCTGGTTTCAGAACCGTCGGCTGTCGGGAACAGCCGACCGAGCGCCCAGGGAAGGCTTGAGCGTGTCCTGAAACCAGGGGTAGCCGCCCAGCGCCTCTACCGGCACCGCACCCTCAAACTAAAGGAGTCTCAAGTTCACCTCAGCCCCAGAAACGCGAATCCAGCTCCCTGACGACACCCTTGTCGTACTTCAGGCCCAGCGGATGGTCGTACTTCAGTAGCAGCGGGCCGTCGATGTCGACGAAATCGCATAACTGGGCCACAACGAAGGCGGGCGCCATTCCAAGGGAGGTACCGACCATGTTGCCTACCATTAACTTGCAGCCCAATTCCTTGGCTGCATAAGCCAACTTCAGAGCTTCGGTAAGGCCACCGGTTTTGTCCAGCTTGATGTTGATCATGCTGTAGCGTTGGGCTGCGGTTTCCAGTTCACTGGTGTCGAGGCAGGATTCGTCAGCGGCCAGGGTGATGGGGGAGTCAAAGCCCTCCAGCATCTCATCTCCGCCACGCGGCAGAGGCTGCTCGATCATGCCGAGGTCGAGGTCCACGCATTTGGGGATCACTTCCTTGAGCTGCTCGAAATCCCAGCCTTGATTGGCGTCCACGACCAATTCGGCATCGGGGCGGGCGGCGCGGATGGCCGCGAGCCTTTCGTAGGGGCGGTCGGCACCGAGCTTGATTTTGAGTACTGGCGCATCGGCGGCAGCTGCGGCTTTTGCCGCCATTTCTTCGGGGGTTGGTTCCAGGCCGATGGTATAGACCGTGGTAACAGGCTTCGGGTCGATGCCGGTCAGTTGCCAGATGGTTTTGCCGGTCTTTTTGCACTCCAGGTCCCACAGGGCGCAGTCCACGGCATTACGGGCGCCGCCGGCCGGCAACAGGTGCTGCAGTTCTTCGCGCGTGATGCCTTTGCGGATTTCACCGGCGACGGCGTCCACCTGTTCAAACAGGATTTGGGCGGTTTCATCCAGGTAAAACACACCCTGTGCTTCACCACGGCCGACGAAACCATCTTCCGATAGCTGTACTACAAGGCCTGGCGAGGTTAGCCATTCGCCGCCGGAAATACGAAAGGGCTGGGTCAGTTCCCAGTCTTCCAGGTGTGCGCTGATTTTCATGATGGTTCCTGTGATTCAGACTGGATCAATGGCCCCAGTCGAGTATGACTTTACCGGCGTTGCCGCTTTCCATGGCATCGAAGCCCTGCTGGAAATCGTTGATGTCAAATCGATGGGTGATGATCGGTGACAGGTCGAGTCCGCTTTCAATGAAGACCGACATCTTGTACCAGGTCTCGTACATCTCCCGGCCGTAGACGCCGCGGATGGTGATCATGTTGAAAATAATTTTTTCCCAGTCGATTTCGTAGTTCTTCGACGGGATACCCAGCACAGCGATTTTTCCGCCGTGGCAGAGGTTGTCCAGGATGTTCTGGAAGGCCGAGGGCGCACCGGACATTTCCAGCGCCACGTCGAAACCCTCGGTCATGTTCAGCTCTTCCTGAACCTGTTCCAGCGATTCGCGGGTCACGTTGACGGTGCGGGAAGCGCCCATCTTATTGGCGAGATCCAGCCGGTAGTCGCTGATGTCGGTAATGACGACATGGCGCGCCCCCGCGTGCTGGCAGACCGCCGCAGCGATACAACCGATCGGGCCGGCGCCGGTGATCAGGACGTCTTCGCCCAGCAGGTCGAACTGCAGGGCGGTGTGCACTGCGTTGCCGTACGGATCAAAAATGGATGCGATGTCCAGGTCGATGCCCTTGCGGTGCTCCCAGACATTCGACATCGGCAGAGAGATGTACTCGGCAAATGCGCCGGGACGGTTAACCCCGATGCCGGACGTATGGGCGCACAGGTGCCTTCTGCCGGCCATGCAGTTGCGGCAGCGGCCGCACACCACGTGGCCTTCGCCGGAAACGATCTGGCCGGGGTGAAAGTCATTGACGTTCGCTCCCACGTCGACGATTTTACCAACGAACTCGTGCCCGATCACCATCGGCACGGGGACGGTCCTGGCTGACCACTCGTCCCACAGGTAGATATGCAGGTCGGTGCCGCAGATCGCGGTTTTCAGTATCTTGATCAGGACGTCATTCGTGCCGACTTCCGGCACCGGCACGTCTTCCATCCAGATGCCTTTTTTCGCTTCGCGTTTGACCAGTGCTTTCATGATGCTGTTGATTCCTGTGCAAATTGTTGCCGGATGTGGCGGACGATTTCTCCGCAGCCGTCGATCAGCGGGTCCACGCAAGGTAACCCGGTTTGAGCTGACAGTTCCGCAAGATAAGTGGTGCGTTCTTTTCCAGCCAACGCCGAAGTATTCACGCTGATGCCCACGCAGCGAATGGCGGGATTGGTCCGCCGGCCCATCCTGACATGGGTATCGATACATTCTTCGATCGAGGGCAGGTCGTAGTGCTCCCAACCCGATACGGCAGTGCGGGTAGCGTCGTGGCAGACCACGAAAGCATCCGGTTGGGAGCCGTGCAGCAGGCCCAGGCTGACGCCCGAATAGCCGGGATGAAACAGCGAGCCCTGGCCTTCGATCACGTCCCAGTGGTCGTCGTCATTATCCGGGGAAAGCAACTCGGCAGCTCCGGAAACAAAATCCGCCACCACCGCATCAATGGGAATGCCTTCCCCGGCGATCATGATGCCGGTCTGTCCCGTGGCTCTGAAGGTAGATTTCATGCCGGTTTCGCGCATGGCCTGGTCCAACGCCAGGGCCGAGTATTTCTTGCCGATGGCGCAGTCGCTGCCGACCATCAGCACGCGCATGCCGCTGCGCTTGATGCCTGTACCTACCGGCAATTCGGGCGGGGGAACCCTCACGTCGATCAGCCGGGCGCCGAATTGCCGGGCGGCAGCGACGATGGCCGGGTTATCTGCCAGCTTCACATGCAGCCCGCAGACCACGTCAAGGCCGGCGCGGGCCGCTTCTTCCATCACGGTCCACCATTCGGCCGGAACCGAGCCGCCCACCGGCGCCACGCCGATCAGCAGGCTTCCGACACCTTGCCGGGCCGCCTCTTCTACGGTCATGTCCGGCACACCCAGGTCTACGGAGCAGCCGGCAAAACGTAACTGGCCGGCGACCCTGTCCGGCCGCCAATGGACGATGCCAAGGCCGGTCTTGGCGTAAGTTTCGTCGTCTTCCTCGCCAATCAGGATCAGGTAGGGCGTCTTGAGGTCAACCTTGGTGCGCTGTTCCACGGCCTATGCTCCGAGGAGGTCTTTGACTGGGATGCTTTCGTCTGCGAGGGCGGTTTTGTCTACCGCCGCCCCGGCAAGGATCAGTTTCTTACCCATCATAAATTCCCCGGGACGATTGATGGCGTCAACCGCGAGCAGCCGGTCACCGAGGAAATAGAACACGGAGAAACTCCGCCCAATTTCCGGGTCACCTCTCTGCACGATGTTGTCGTAGCCCTGCGACAATCCGGCGATCTGCAATTTCACGTCGTATTGATCAGACCAGAACCAGGGCAGGGCGTGATAAGGCTGCGGGTCGCCATTGAGTGTCGATGCGGCTGTCTTGGCCTGGTCCATGGCATTTTGCACGGACTCAAGCCTCACCCTGCGCCTGTAGATCGGGTTGTAATGGCGGGTGCAGTCGCCGGCTGCGAGGATGTCGGGGTCGTTGGTGCAGGCGAATTCATCAACCAGGATGCCGTCTTCGACATCCAGTCCCGCTTCTTCGGCAAGACGCGTATGCGGCAGAACGCCGACAGCGATGATCACCAGGTCGGCATCGTGTTCCGAACCGTCGGCGCAATGAACGCGCTCGACATGGTTCTCTCCTTCAATCGATGTCACCAGTGCGCCCGTCACCACTTCCAGTCCCTGCTCGCGGTGCAGTCGCTCGTAAAAGTCCGAAACAACCGGCGCGGTGACGCGCTGCAATACGCGGGGCAGGGCTTCCAGTATGGTGACCGACATGCCCATCTGTCTCAGAATGGCGCCGGCTTCCAGGCCAATGTAACCGCCACCCACGATGACGGCGCTTTTTCCAGCCCCCATGAAGGGCCGGATTTGTTCCACATCCGCCAGGTTTCGCAGGTAGTGCACGCCGGACTTGTCTGATCCGGTCAGGGTAACGGTGCTGGGGTAAGCGCCCAGGGTCAGCGCCAGCTTGTCGTAGCTTTCGGTCTCACCGTTGGCCAGGTGCAGGAGTTTTTGTTCGCGGTCAATGGATTCCACCCGGTTTCCCAGCAGCATCTCTATACCGGCGTTTTCAATCACGGCGGCCGGCCGGATCGGTACCTGTTCCGCAGATTTCTCGCCGGATAGAATCGCCTTGGAAAGCGGTGGGCGCTGGTAGGGGTTGACGGGTTCATCGCCAAGCAACAGGATGCGGCCTTCCCAACCGCCCTGCCTGAGACTGAGGGAAAGTTGGGTGCCGGCATGACTGGCCCCGACGATGACGCATTTTTGCTTCGACATGCTGACATGATATATCCATGATCGGGCCAGTTACACCCGCTACCGGGGATATTCCAGGTGAACGTTCATTTTTAGCGGCCACACACTGTAATATAGGCAGCTTCGATAGTTATCAGAGAGACTGGATGGGATCCGATTCCACAATTCGCACAGTGATTGGCTTAATGATTTTGAGCCTGTTCGTGTCCGGCTGCGCCGGGACTGCGCGTGGCAAGAAGTCCTCCGTCTACCAGCCGGACGAGGCGGCGACGGTGAAGGATGTCAGCAGGTCCCAGGCGGATGCCATGGTCGTGATCCGGTATCCGGCCGTGGTTGCCCAGGAGGCGGAGCCTGCTTATTACCGCTCATTTGAACAGCATGCGATCGGCGGTGATCCTGACCTGGATGGCCGAACCCGCCAGGATACCGACCGGGTGGCCCAGTCGGTCATCACCAAGTCCAATTATTTTGCGATGTCCCTGTACCGCGAATTCCGGGACAAGCTGCCGCCCCAGTCTGTGCTGTTGTCTCCGCATATCATCACGCTGGACGAAAATGACAAGTTGACCAGTCGTCCCCTGCTGGCGGCGGAAGAAGTACCCAGCGTGGTCACCATCGACTTCAATATTTACAGCTTCCCTGATCCGCGGAAGATGATGGATTCCGAGCCGCTGACTTTCGGTGATATCGTTACGCCCCTGTTCGTGGTGCATTCGAACCGCTGGCTGCGTCCATCCACCCACGGTTTGCTGTTATCGAGCCAGTCATTGCTCGGCTCGGCCTGGAACCAGTCGGTGCGCCAGGCGGACCAACAGACGCTGGCCCGGCTGGACGATTCGATTTTCGAGTTCCAGCGGCCGCTGGATTTTGTCTCCTTCCTTCACCACGGCAACGAGAGTGTGGACGGGGTTCCGTTGAAAAGCGCCGGACAATCTCGCCGAGATGTGCTGAGTGTCGAAGTCCATCCCCTCGAGAAGATCCGCATGGACAGCAATGCCGTTGCGGTCCTGACGCGTGACACATCGGTCGATCCTTTCGCCGATGATTTCGTCAAGGGGGCCGCTTCGCGAGTGGTCAATTCCCTGAACAATGTGGATCATGACCGGGCAACGTTCTTCGCCCGTCAGATTGCGCTGTCCCGTTTTGACCCCTCACTGGGGGAAGCTTTCTTATCCCGCTCGCGCAGCGAAGATATCAGGGCCAGGCTGCAAATGGGGGAGGCGCTGATATCTGCAGAACGGAAATTCCTTTCAGCACAATCTGAAAGCCTGTACCAGGGTGCTTACGAAGGCGTCTACGGTGACCAGATGCGGCAGATGATTTCAGCCGAGTATCGCCTGCTCGAAGACCGCCGCGAACTCGCCCGCGCCCAGAACTTCAGCACCGCGATGGCTGTCGTGGCGATGGCGGGGGCCGTTTATGCCGGCAGCAATGGGAACAGCAATAATTTCCTGCGTTCACGCACCATGTCCAACGTGGCCATGATGACCTCATTGTGGGCGGTGAATTCAGCGTTCACCAGGCATGCCGAGTCCAAAACCGTGGGTGAAAATTTCCTGGTCCAGATGGCGCCGGCGATCAATCGCCAGGTATCGGTCCAGGTGGAATGGCTGGAGTCGAGGCAGGAGATCACGGCCAGGGACTTTGGGGAATTTCGTGACAAGACGCTTTCCCTCTACCAGTCGAGCGTTCGCTCCGCTTCTCAGCACACGTTTGATCCATCCTGTCAGTTCCGTCATCCTGAGCTGGAGCAGCCCGGCCGCTGGTTCGGCCTGTGCCGGAACGGGCTTGGGTTTTCCAACGGTTACGGACTGATCCGGGATGACCAGGGACATGTGGTTGAATATGTCGGCACGGCGGAAGCCGGCCGGGCCAGTGGTTCCGGTGCGATGATCTACCGGACCCCCGGTGAAATCGGGGCAGCATATTACGAAGGCAGCTTCAACAAGGGCGTGCCCGATGGCGTGGTGCTGGTCGAAGAACCGGGCCGGAAGCCGCGGATACGGAAATTCCGCGACGGTGCCGAAAATGGATCGGCGGATGCCGACCAGTTGCAGTTTGTGGAATTCTAAGGGTGACAGGGGCCAGGTGCAGGTGAAAATCATTTTTCGGGTAACGACTCTGGTCTTGCTGTTCAGCATCACGATGTTGCTGAACGGTTGCGCGGGCACGGCGCGCGGGTCGAAGTCTTCGGTCTACCAGGATTACCAACCCGTTGAAGTGGTCGATTACAGCCTGTCCAAAGCAGATGCCCTGGTTGTGATTCGCTACCCCGCGATTATTCATGCAGATGCGGAGGCCTCCTATTTCCATGCTTTCTCGCTGCACGCTATTGGCGGCGAAGTACCACCGGCCAACCGCACCAAGAAGGTCACAACCCGCATTGCCCAATCCATTCTTGCGAAGTCGAATTATTACGTCATGTCCCTGTATCGGGAACTGCAAAAGGAGCTGCCCGAGAAGACGGTTCTGCTTTCACCCCACATCATTCTCTGGGACCGGGAACGTGGCCTGTACAGCCGGCCGATTCTGGCAACCGAGCAGATTCCGAGTGTCGTGACCGTGGACTTCAACGTGTATTCCTACCCGGATACCACGGAATTGATGGACTCGCCGCCGGTGACGTTCGGAGACCTGGTCACGCCTATTTTCGTGGTCCAGGGAGACCGCTGGATACAGCCGCCCACCAACGGACTGCTACTGGCCAGTGCTCCCTTGTTGCAGACGGCGTGGGGTTTGTCGGAGCAGCAGGCTGAACGGGCGATTGAGCGCAGGCTCGAGGGCGGACTGGTCGACTATCAGCGACCGCTGGATTTTGTGCAGTTCCTGAACCGGCGCGCCGTTCCGCGAAAAAACCTGCCGCTGAAAAATGTGGGCGAATCCCGCCTGGAAGTCCAGTCTGTGGAGCAGTACCCGGTCGAGAAAATCAAGATGGACGGCCTTTTGCTGGAGAACCTGTCAGAAGATTTCTCCACGGACCCCTTCGCCGAGAGTTTTGTTAAAGGGGCGGCTGAGCGGGTCAAGCACACGCTGAATGAAGTCAACCATGACAAAGCCACCTTTTTTGCACGCCAGAATGCACTGGCGCGTTTTGATCCTGAACTCGCCATCGCTTTCCTGGCCCGTTCCGGCGGTGAAGACGTGCGCTCAAGGCTGCAACTGGCCGAAGCGCTGATCGAAGCTGAGCGGAAGTTCATCGCAGCCCAGTCTGTCAGCATTTATGACGGAACGTACCTGGGAGACTATGGCGGCAAGATGCGCCAGATGATCGAAGGCGAATATGCACTTCTGGAAAATCGCCGCAGCGCCGCGCGCAAGGCGAACGTGACAACCGCTGTCGCGGCACTGGCCCTGATCGGGTCGATTTATGCCGCGACCGCTTCCGGCGCAATAGGCGGTATCGCCATCCAGAGTTTCAGCGGCATTTTAGTGTTGGGCTCGTTATGGGCAATGAGTTCAACCCTGGAAACGCGCGCAGAATCGGCCCAGATGTCCGAGCACTTCCTGGCGCTGATTGCACCGGCCCTGGAGCGGCAGATTTCGGTGCAGATGGAATGGCTGCAATCAAAAGAGCGCATATCCGCGATGGGTTTCGCAGAATTCAGAAACAAAACGCTGACGCTTTACCAGGCCCGCGTGCGCTCACTGCAAACCCGTTACGATGACAACTGCACTTTCAGGCACCCGGCATTCAACGTCAGTGGCCGCTGGTTCGGTTCCTGCCGCGAAGGATTGGCCCAGGACCGGGGTTACGGTGTGATCATGGACAACGCCGGAAATTCGGTTGAGTACCTGGGCACCGCCGCCAATGGGCTGCCTTCAGGAACGGGTGGCATGATTGCCCGTTATGGCAGGGAAACCGGTGCATTTTATTTCGAGGGCGCCTTTGAAAAGGGCTTGCCGAACGGCATAGTGCAAGTAGAAGAACCGGGCACCCGTCCACGCATCAGGGAATTCAGGGCAGGAAAAGATGTCGGAAGTGGAGCGGCGGAACAATTGAGCCGCCTGACCTTCTGATTCCGGACAACATATGAAGTACTGTTTTTATCGAATCGCATCCGTTTTGGCGCTGACACTGGCAGTGATCTCACCGTCTGCTTTTGCTTCTTTCCAGATGGAATCCATTGAGGGGCTGGCGCCGGGTGAACAGTACCGGCAGCTCAGCCTGCTGATGCTGATTTCGGGTGGCGTGGACCCGGGCCTGGTCGATATGCTTCAGCCGCTGGCCCAGAGTCACCCTGAAGTGCTCGAGGCGGGCCGCTCCAACCTGGCGCTGGATGATTTTTCCACACCGCTGGCCCGGATTGTCGACCAGGATGTACTGCTCGCCAACGCGGCCCAGATGTTTCGCTATGCGCGCGAAAACAGCACAGAAATCCAGGCCAGGATGACGCAAATCGTGCAGGCCAACCCGATCCTGATCAGCATGGTCGATGTTAACGAGATCGCTGCTGACGCCATCATTATTCGCTCGGCCATCGCTGACAGTATCGAGTATTCAAACGCCATTGACGCGCCGGACTCTGCAGAGCAGTTGCAGGCGTTCCGTGGCCAGACGGTCTATTTGCGGAACATGATGGAGTACAACATCTTCCAGGAAGAACTGGCTGAAATCACCAACCAGGCAATCCTGGACCTCGGTGGGCGGCTGGACGCCTACCAGCGCATGTTTGACGATGACGTAGACCCGGACCTGATCAAGCGCCGTGTCGAATCGGCAGAGATCATGAATCAGCAAACCGGTGACCGTTATGAAGACCAGGCGAATATGCGGAACACCGAGTTGCTGATGATGCTGATCCTGATGGAGAGCCAGGTCCACTGAAGGCGGCCTGGCTTCCAGTCAGCGGTCATTAACGGAGCTGAACGTACCTGCGGCTTTTCGCCAGGTAGGCCCGTGAGGAATCGCAGCTCAACATATGTCTGAATAACCTGTTGTTGAGCACGTAGCCGCCGCCATTGCCGTACCTGTCAAAATCCGCGCCCAGGTCGGCAAAATTTTCATGAGCTTCCAGCCATTTGAAACTGAACTCTTCACCGCCACCACCATAGACCGGCCACCAGTGCCAGATAGAGGTGTCTGATCCGGCATCGGACAGATGCTGAGCCCATTCCTGCATCGCAGCGCCCAGTGCGACGAATGTCGCTCCTTCCTTCAGCGTGCAGTCGGAGAAGGTCAGAACCGAGTCGGTTGGTGTTTTGCTCTTTTCCGGCAGTTTGTATGGAATCGAGGCAAAATTGACATGAGCGTCGCAGCTCAAGACTTCGTCAAATGCAGCATGCAACCCGGCGTTTTCGGCATTGTACAGATCCTGGGCTTTACCCAGGGCGACGCCGCTTTTACCGGCTCCCAGCCAGATGACGTCAAACGTCTGATCTGCCCCGAAATAGAAGGGTGTCAGGGTCCAGGCCGCATAATCATCGATCCTGGCCTTGTCAGCCCAGTCATTCCATTTATCGACCACTGCGTCCAGGTCACCGGGACCCTTCCCTTCATGGAAGTTGCAGGTGAAAAGCTCAACAGGCACGACCTGTAATGAATCATCCTGTGCAAAAACGGGGCCCATACCTGCGTATACCACCAGCCCTGCCACGAGACTCTTAATTATTGCATTCATTGATCTGAATCCTCCCTCAGTCACAAACTTAAAACGAGTGCGGAACTAACTATAGGAGAGAATTTAAAATTTCGCTGGCCGGTTGGCGAAACGCTACTTTTTTGCGAATTTCCCTCTTTGGCTTAATAATGGGTGCCCCGTGAAAGCTCACTACCCACCCACAGGTGCATCCATGTTGAAAATTCTCACTTTTGCAATCGACCAACCGGCCCATCACAGGTGGACAAACGCTGATTGGAGAGCCGCATGATCAATATGACAATAAATGGCGAAAACACGCAGTTTGATGGCGATGGGGACATGCCGCTGCTCTGGTACCTTCGTGACCTTTTGACCCTGACGGGGACAAAGTACGGCTGTGGTAAAGGCCTTTGTGGCGCCTGTACGGTGCACCTCAACGGGGCAGCGATCCGCTCCTGCAGTGTCGCCATGGACCGCCTGGACGGCGCGGTGATCACCACCATCGAAGGCCTTGCGGCGGGTGGCGAACATCCGCTGCAGATCGCCTGGGCGGAACACAATGTGCCGCAATGCGGTTATTGCCAGTCGGGCCAGATCATGCAGGCGGCATCACTGCTCGCGGAAAACCCAAGCCCTGACGATCAGGAAATTGATGATGCCATGAGCGGCATGATCTGCCGTTGCGGGACTTATCAACGGATACGTGCGGCCATCAAGTCGGCTGCAGGAGGTGAGTCATGAGCGCTATTCGCCAGGTCAACCGCAGGGATTTTCTGAAAACGGGCGGCGTATTCGTAGTGGGCATTTCACTGTTCGGATGCGGAAAGGAAAAGGTTCCGGGGATGACGAAGTCTGTGCTGACCGAGCCCTGGTCTCCGGACGTTTATGTCAGTTTCGATTCCGAGGGGACGGCATTCATCATTTCCCACCGCAGCGAGATGGGGCAGGGCATCCGTACCGGTCTGCCGGCGGTTCTGGCGGATGAAATGGAGGCCGACTGGGAACGCGTCGAGATTGTTCAGGCGACGGGCGACGCCAAATACGGCAACCAGAACACCGATGGGTCGTGGTCGGTGCGCGGATTCATGCAACCCATGCGTGAAGCCGGTGCGACGGTCCGATTGATGCTGGAGCAGTCTGCTGCTCAGCAGTGGGGTGTTGATGTTGCCGAGTGCAAGGCCAGCCTGCATACCGTGGTGCACCAGCCCAGCGGCCGGAGCCTGGACTATGCCGAGTTGGTTGCGGGCGCCTCTGAATTGCCCGTTCCGGGCCTGGAATTATTGCAGCTGAAGTCTCCCGATCAGTTTCGCTACATCGGCAAACCTCTGCCCATCGTTGATATGCACGATATGACCCACGGTGGGGGGATGTACGGTGCGGACACCCGCTTGCCAGGCATGAAGTTCGCTGCAATTGCCCGTCCGCCGGTGGTCTTTGGCAAAGTCAAAAGCTACGATGCCGCCAGGGCTCTGGCGGTAGCCGGCGTCGAGCAAGTGGTTGAAATGCCTGCTGCTGAAGCGCCTGCCATGTTCAAATCCCAGGGCGGTATTGCCGTGATTGCCAGCAATAGCTGGGCGGCACTCAAAGCGCGTGACCTGCTCGAAATCGAGTGGGACGATGGTTCTAATGCAAACTATAACTCGGACAGTTATAAGCAGGCCTTGCTGGAAACAGTCCGGCAGCCTGGAAATGTATTGCGCCAGCAGGGGGATGTCGGCCAGGCGCTGGAGACGGCAGAGCAGAAACTGGAAGCTGAATACTATGCACCGCACCTCGCGCATGCTTCCATGGAGCCGCCTGCGTGCGTGGCCTCCGTTACAGCTGATTTCTGCGAGATATGGGCGCCAAGCCAGGATCCGCAGTCCCTGATCCCGATGGCCGAAGCGGTGACCGGCTTTAAGAAAGAACAGATCAGGATCAACGTCACGCTCCTCGGTGGGGCCTTCGGTCGAAAATCGAAATGTGACTTCGCCGAAGAGGCCGTCGTGTTGTCCAGGATGATCGGTGCGCCCGTTCTGGTGCAGTGGAGCCGCGAAGACGACATCCGGCACGACTACTTCCACACGGTGAGTGCCCAGCACCTGTCCGCCAGCCTAACCGCCGACGGCGCCGTCACCGGCTGGCGGCACCGGCTGGCCTATCCCAGCATCATGTCCACTTTTGATCCGGCGGTGAAATCGCCGGCAGCGTTCGAAACCGGACTTGGCGCACTGAATGTGCCTTATGACATCGAGAACCTGAGCATCGAGGTGGGAGAAGCCGAGTCCAGGGTGCGCATCGGCTGGTTGCGTTCCGTCTGCAACATTTTCCAGTCCTTTGGCGTCAACTCGTTTTCCGATGAAATTGCTTTTGCACGGAATAAAGATCCAAAAGACAACCTGCTGGAATTGCTGGGGCCGGACCGTGCACTGGATTTCACCGATGTCGGCCTGGAAGCCACCGAGAACTACCCCTTTGAAACCGGACGCCTGCGCAGCGTGATCGAACTGGTCGCTGACAAGGCCGGCTGGGGCAGGCCGATGCCGGATGGTCATGGGTTGGGAATAGCAGCCCAGTACAGTTTCTTGAGTTACGTGGCGGCAGTGGTCGAAGTGGCCGTGGAGGCCGATGGCAGCTGGACGGTTCCGCGCGTCGATCTCGCGATCGATTGCGGTCAGTACGTCAATCCGGACCGGGTAAAGTCGCAACAGGAAGGCGCCGTGGTCTTTGGCCTCAGCCTGGCCCGCGACAGCGAAATCACGGCCAGGAACGGGCGGATCGTGCAGGGCAACTTCAATAACTACCGCGTCCTGCGGATCGGGATGACACCGCAAACCCATATCCACCTGGTGGACAGCAAGGCTCCGCCGGCGGGTGTTGGAGAGCCCGGCGTGCCTCCGATCGCACCGGCAGTCGCTAACGCGCTGTTCGCTGCGACTGGAAAAAGGTTCCGCGAATTGCCCCTGGGGGGCAAGCTGGACCTGGCCGAAACCTAGGGCCCGGCGTGCAGACTGCAGTCAGGTTCAAATCCCGGGACGGTGCGGTGCTGGCGGGCATTTTGCACACCCCGGACGCCGGCACGCCCAGGGCTTATGCCCTGTTCGCCCATTGCTTTACCTGCACCAAGAACATCAATGCCGCGGTAAACATCGCCGATGCCCTCTGCCTTGAGGGCATCGCCGTGTTGCGTTTTGATTTCACCGGACTGGGACAAAGCGAAGGCGATTTCGCAGATACGCATTTTTCCAGCAGTGTCCAGGACCTCGTTGATGCTGCTGCGTTCCTTCAGCAGGAATACCAGGCGCCGGATATCCTGGTGGGGCACTCCCTGGGAGGAACAGCCGTTCTGGCAGCGGCCTCGCAGATCAAGTCTGCCCGGGCCGTCTCAACGATTGGTTCGCCTGCGGACGCCGAACATGTTCTTCATCTTTTACAGGACGACCTGGATTCAATTGAGGAGAACGGCGAAGCGAACGTCAAACTGGCCGGCAGGTCATTTCGAATCCGCAAAGAGTTTGTCGACGATGTTCGCTCGCAAAGCGTCAGCCAGGGCGTGCGGAAGTTGCGCAAAGCCCTGCTTGTCATGCATTCACCGGTGGATGAACTGGTTCCGGTTGAAGAGGCGTCGCGTATTTACCAGAGCGCCCTGCATCCTAAAAGTTTCATCTCTCTGGACAACGCAGATCATCTGCTGAGCCGGGAAAGTGATTCCCGCTATGCCGGTCACGTGCTGGCAGCCTGGGCCAGCCGCTTCATTCATGACGGGGACGAGGAGTTCGCTCCCGCTGTTTACCATACGGGCCACGTCGTGGTGTCGGGCCGCCCTGAAGACATATTCCGGGTGGCAATCAATGCGGATGGTCATCCACTGATCGGAGATGAGCCGGAAAGCTATGGCGGTACGGACGAGGGTCCGTCACCCTATGATTTCTTGTCCGCCGCTTTGGGTAGCTGCACGGTGATGACGCTGAACATGTATGCGCGGCGCAAGCAATTGCCACTGGAATCGGTGCGTGTTGACGTTCAGCACGGAAAAATACACGCGGAAGATTGCCTGGAATGTGAGGCTCAAAGCGGTAAGATTGACCGTTTCGAGCGTTCGATTCATTTACAGGGCGATCTCAGTGAAAGCCAGCGGCAGCGCCTGCTGGAGATGGCGGACCGGTGCCCGGTACACCGCACATTACACAGCGAAGTCAATATCGTCAGTACACTGGAGAAATAGATGTTCTTGATTGCAGGGAATTTCAATGCGTAAAACCCCCCTTTACGAGACTCACCTGGCAGCGGGCGCCCGCATGGTTGATTTTGGCGGTTGGCAAATGCCGATCAACTACGGTTCACAAATCGATGAACACCACCAGGTTCGCTCATCTGCCGGGATGTTCGACGTTTCACACATGACGGTCGTGGATATACGCGGTCCCGAGACCCGCGCTTTCCTGTCAAACCTGCTGGCCAATGACGTGGCGAGGCTGAAAACACCCGGCCAGGCGTTTTACAGTTGCATGCTCAAGGAAACGGGCGGGGTGATGGATGACCTGATCACCTACTTCATGAATGAAGACTGGTTTCGGCTGGTGGTCAACGCGACCACCCGGGACAAGGGGCTGGCGTGGCTGGAACGCCATGGGGCCGAATTCAGTATTGCGGTCACCGAACACCATGAACTCGCCATTATTGCCGTCCAGGGACCCAAGGCGAGGGAAAAAGTCCACGCGATCATGCCTGCAGATGCCGTCTCGGAACTGGAACAACTCCGGCCTTTTTCAGCACTTGATGTAGACGGGATTTTTGTCGCTCGAACCGGCTATACCGGCGAGGACGGCTACGAACTCCTGGTCCCCGGGTTGCAGGCCGAAGCATTCTGGTCCCGTTTGGGTGAGCAGGGCGTGAAACCCTGTGGCCTCGGCGCCAGGGATACGTTGCGGCTGGAAGCCGGGATGAATCTCTATGGACAGGATATGACCGAAGAGGACACACCGCTGGAATCCGGGCTGGCCTGGACGGTCGCGATGCGTGATGACCGCGATTTCATTGGCCGAACCGCTTTGGAGCAGCAAAAAGCGGATGGCGTTCCCGGCAGGCTGGTTGGCCTGGTGCTTGAAGGACGGGGAGTTCTGCGACCGGGTCAGAGGATCATCACTGAAGCGGGCGAAGGGATTACAACCAGCGGCAGTTTTTCTCCCACGCTGCAGAAAGCCATCGCGCTTGCGCGGGTGCCGTCTGCCGCTGGAGATCGCTGCGAGGTGGATATTCGCGGCAAACATCTTGCGGCCAGGATCGTCAAGCCGCCTTTTGTTCGGAATGGCAAGGCGTGCGAAGGCATTTTGTAACTGCGGGTGACTTTTTCAAAGTCAGTGCTAGAATGACTTCGCAGCCAACAACAAGGTAGAACCATCATGAGTGAGATTCCTTCAAATCTTCGTTACCGGGAAAGCCATGAGTGGGTCAGGGATGAAGGCAATGGCACGGCGGTTGTCGGCATATCGGATCCGGCACAGGCAGCCCTGGGCGACATGGTCTTCGTGGAATTGCCGGAACCCGGTATGAGCTACAGTCAGGGTGAAGCCTGCGCCGTGGTAGAGTCCGTCAAGGCGGCGTCTGATGTGTATGCGCCTGTTTCCTGCGAAGTCATTGAAGCCAATGCCGCACTCGAGGACAACCCCGAACTGGTCAACACCGATCCTTACGGTGAGGGCTGGTTGTTCAAGATCCAGTTGTCTGATGCTAACCAGATCACTGGATTGCTGGACGCCGAAGCCTACGCCGCCCAGCAGGACGATTGATCAGACTCCCTCAATAGGGATAACCGGCTTTCCGGTACACGAACGACATCAGCCAGGCCGGACCGATCAGCAGGAACTGGACGTCCTTGAAAAAGGACGGCCGTTTTCCTTCGAAAATATGCCCGATGAACTGGCCAATCCAGGCCAGCACAAACACTCCCAGCGCGACCTGCCACAGGGGCCATGGCGAGGCCTGTTCGATAAACGCTGTGAGCCAGAGCATGGCCAGGTTGTACAGCAGCAAACCCATGCCCAGCCGGCGTGACAGCCTGAAGTAGTACAACTGGGCAAGGATCAGTGCGATCACTGCCCAGTTAACGGGCACAATTCCTGAGCCTGTTTCCCAGGGAAATGGAATCGACCAGATCAGCGCCACGACGGTCCAGACAATGACCGGAACACAAATCCAGTGAATCACTTTATTCAGCTTGTTTTCATGGCTCTCGCCGTATTCCGCCAGGAGCTGATCAATCTTGCGCATGCGAGGTCTCCGGTCCGGTGATCCGCTCGAAAGCTTCGCGGTACTTGGCCGCTGTTGCTGCAATAATTTCTGCCGGTACAGGAGGTGGTGGCGGTGTTTTATCCCAATCCAGTGTTTCCAGGTAGTCCCTGACAAACTGCTTGTCATAGCTTGGCGGGCTGATCCCCATGCGGTAAGACTCCTGCGGCCAGAAGCGCGAAGAGTCGGGGGTCAGGACTTCATCCATGACGTGCAGCCTGCCGTCTGCGTCCAGGCCAAACTCAAACTTGGTATCTGCAATGATAATGCCGCGGGCGGCTGCGTGGTTAACTGCAAACTCATACAAACGAACGCTGGCATCGCGCACCTGCCCGGCGAGGGAATCTCCCAACAGTTGCCGAATCGCTTCAAAATCGATATTGACGTCATGCTGCCCGGCCGCGGCTTTGTTGGACGGTGTGAAAATAACCTGCGGTAACTTTTCCGCCTGCTGCAAGCCGGCCGGTAGCTCAATGCCGCAGATGGCGCCGGTTTCGAGATAGTCCTTCCAGCCCGAGCCGATGATATAACCCCGCACAATGGCTTCCAGCGGCAAAGGTTTGAGACGTTTTACGACCACGGAGCGGTTCCTGAGGATGGCGAGAACTTCCGGGTTGTCAATCACATCCTCGACCGCGATGCCGCTCAAGTGATTGGGAATGATGTCTTTCGTCCGCCCGAACCAGAAATTGGCGATTCGGGTCAGGATTTCACCCTTGCCGGGTATCGGTTCATTCATCACGACATCAAAGGCCGACAGACGGTCCGAAGCGACGATCAGCATGTGCTGGTCATCGATCGCGAAGCTGTCGCGTACTTTTCCCTGGTGAATCAGGGGGAGCTGCGTGACCAGCTCGGCGTGGTACTGGGGCAAGGTTCCGGTGCTCAAAAAAATTCCCTTCCGTGACATTTGGCTATAGGCGATTGCAAGCTGCAATTATATACTTCGTTGCCATTAAACGGGTATTGAGCAATATGTCCGGAAGTTCATTCAGCATTCCTCGCCATTGGTGGGGCAAGATCATCGGCGGAGTCCTGGGCCTTTTCAAGGGAAGCATCAGCGGGGCCGTTATCGGAGTCCTGCTGGGTCACATGGTCGATCGGTTCCTCGCCGGTTTCATCGGCGTGAGTTCCACGCAAAAGTCTTTTTTCGATGCGCTTTTCGCCACCCTGGGTCATCTCAGCAAGGCTGATGGTATCGTCACCCAGACCGAAATCCACATGGTCGAGTCACTGATGCAGCGGATGCAGATTACCGGTGATGACCGTCAGCGAGCGATCCGCCTGTTCAACCAGGGCAAGGAGGCTGATTTCGATCTCGACAAGACGCTCCATGCCTTTGCCCAGCACTCGATCGTGCGCCAGGACCTGAGGCAAATGTTCCTCCAGATCCTGGTCGAAGCGGCATTTTCCAGCGGCACGGTGACCCAGGCTGAGCACGAAGTGCTGTTCAACGTGGCCCGCGCGCTGCGGATCCCCGGCCACGTGTTTTCCTCCATGCTCAATGCGCGTGGCAGTGGCGGACAGGGCTATGGGCCCCAGGGTGCAGGCCGGAGCAATCCCGGTAAGCAAATGGGGAGCATGGCGCAAGCCTATGCCCAGCTGGGCCTGGAATCGAAAGCGACGGACGCGGAAGTCAAAAAAGCCTACCGCAAACTGGTCAGCCAGTATCATCCGGACAAGCTGGTCTCCCAGGGCTTACCGGAAGAGATGATGGACATTGCAAAATCCAGGGTCCGCGAAATCAATACGGCTTATGATCAGATCAAGCAGGCTCGGGGATTCAAGTAAGAGGGTTTTTGGGTAAACCTCTGGCTTTCGCCAACCGGTTTACACTCAAGAAAGTTTTCGTGTGAGAAAGGATGTGATTTTTATATTAGAATAAGTTAATACGAGAGAGAAGCCATATGAAACAACCCGTAGTGATATCACCATCTATTCTTTCTGCTGACTTTGCGCGGTTGGGCGATGATGTTAAGAGCGTACTGGACGCCGGTGCTGATTGGGTGCATTTCGACGTTATGGACAATCATTACGTGCCTAACCTGACGTTCGGTCCGATGATCTGCAAGGCGCTTCGGGATTACGGTATCGCAGCACCCATCGATGTTCACCTGATGGTCGAGCCTGTGGACGATCTTATCGGTCAGTTTGCGGACGCCGGGGCCACGATGATCAGCTTTCACCCTGAAGCCAGCCGTCACGTGGACCGGACCATCCAGCTGATCCGCGAACGGGGCTGCAAGCCCGGCCTGGTATTGAATCCCTCCACTCCGCTGGGTCAGTTGCACTGGACCCTGGACAAGCTGGACATGGTGCTGCTGATGTCTGTCAATCCGGGTTTTGGCGGCCAGTCGTTCATCCCGCATGTGCTGGGCAAGGTGCGCAAGGTGCGCGAGATGATCGATGCGAGCGGGCGTGAGGTCAGGCTGGAGATTGACGGTGGTATCACCGTGAATAATGTTGCCGAGGTCGCTGCGGCCGGGGTGGACACCTTTGTGTCCGGATCTGCCATTTTCGGATCCGCCGACTACCGCGAAACCATCAGCCGGATGAAGTCAGACGCGGCTTGAGCGTGTTTTTCAGCGGTATGGCCGTCACCACGTAGCGCCATGGGCCGCCCGCATCCGGGCTATTGAACGGGTAGCAGGTCACCAGGCTGATCCGTTCCAGGCCCGGTTCGATCACCAGCACTTCGTGCCTGCTGTCCACGATGTCCAGGGCACGAACTTCAAACCATCTCGAAGCCTTGGGCGTCTCGATGCTGATCAGATCCCCCTTCTTCAACTTCTTGAGAAAACCGAAATGCGTATCACGGTGACCACTGATGACCCAGTCTTTTCCGTTCAGTGTTCCCTCCGTAAAAACCGGGCCGAATGCCAGGTTTCGCCCTGAGTTTCCCTGCAGTACCACCTGGCGGATGCCGTAATCCGGCACGGCCATAACGGCTACCGCGCGCGTGTCCGCCCATGGCCAGGGCCGGCTTTGCGGGTTGCCCTGTAGCGAAGCCTGCCAGCTTCTTTCGATCAGCCATTGCGCCAGTTCCGCCTTGACCGGGATCCAGAGCGATTGTGAGAGCCAAAACAGCGAAAAAAAAGCGGCAGTAAAAGGAACTGCCGCATAAAGCCAATGACGGGGAGTGCTCATGGTTGAAGAGCGGTCATCGGCGAGCGATCGCCACCGGTATTTGCGGCCCGGGAGGGGGGTATGTACAGGAGCATACCGGTAGCGGCAAAAAACGAAAGGATGGACAATAAAACCTGCGTTTTCCAGCCTGTTGCAGTGCCTGAAAATCCGGAAGAAAGGGCGTTCCCTGCGGGCAGCAGGCTGGCAATGTTCTCACTGGCCAGCCCCTCGGACGGGGTCCGCCTGGGCGTTTTATCCACCGCGATCAGGCTGGTGTAGCGGGTAAGCAGACCATATTCCAACGCCACACCCAGCGCTTCGTGGCGGATGGCATCGGGTTCGGCGCCAAAAATCAGGCTGTCTTCCAGCGCCTCGATCTTGTCACGGGCCCAAAGCGAGGCCAGGCTGCTGCTACCGGCGGCAGTAACCGCGCGGGTATGCATTTCCCAATAACGTCCGTCGAGCTCTCCGCAAACGGTTACGTCCCGGGGTTCGGCTGGCAACCGGGCATGAACCCACAAAGGCTCACCCGCATAAAGGTCTGGAATGATTTCCGGGTAGAATTCCGCGTCCATGCCCCAGTCAATGCAGATGTTCTGCACGGCCGGGTTTTCAATCCGTGACCAGAGGCCGCCAATCCGCTGTTCAACTTCACCGACATGCCCGATGTGGGTATGGCTGCCGCGACCAATCTCCGCGGACTTGCGCATGAACCAGGCATTGGGAGCAGAACCGATGGACACGGTAAACAGGCGGCTGTCGCGAAGATCCTCTGCTATTTTCAGCAGTAATTCACTTTCATTGCCGATGCTGCCATCCGTCACGAAAACAATTTGTCTGAGCAACCCATCCTGTTCCGGAAGGCTCATCGCCATGCGCAGTGCTGGCGCCATGACCGTCCCGCCATCGGCTGACAACCCCTCGATGAAATCGGTTGCCTTCTGCAGGAATTCAGGATAGGCAGGCTCGGATTCTCTGAACAGCTTTTCGCTGTCGGAGCTGAATCGTATGAGATTGAAACGGTCATCCGGCCCGAGGTGCTCCAGGCCTGATTTCAATGCGGCCCTGGCCTGTTCCATTGAGGTGCCGGACATGGATCCGGATGTGTCTATGATGAAGACGACCTCCCGGGGTTGTGGCGCGATGGCTTCCATCAGCGGCGGCGCCAGCATCAGCAAAGCGTATATCGAGTCGCCGTCATCGAAGGTGGAAACCGTGGCTTCGGGGAGGGTCCCGAGTTCCGGCGCCCAGTTCAGTTCGAAGACGCGGTCCATACGTGTATCCGGGTCAGCCAGGAAGACCCGGTAGCCACCCGGCGAAGGGTGGATTTCAACATCGTGAAATCGACTCTCGATGCTGGCCAGTTGCATGCCGCTGTCCAATTCCACGTCGACGGTCAGGTAGTGGTCATCCTGTCCCGGGATGCGCGCGGCCGGGTGAGATTCCATGAGCGTGATGTTGCTGGCGGGTGATGGCTCCGGTTCCCAGCGCGGTGAAAAAGTCAGCGGAATCTGCAGGCTGAACAGGCCATCCCGGTAGTCCACCGGGGCAAAAAAGCCAAGGGTCACACTCACCGTTTCTCCAAAGCCAATGTTGGCAAGCCGGGTTTGAAACTGGTTCGCTCTTTGCTGTTCAACCAGCGAAGCGGTTATGCCCCCCGTTTTGGCCTGTTGATATTGCCTCAGGGCCTCCTTTTTTTCCTCGATAACGCCTTCGATGATCCGGCCCCCTGCATCAATCCGCATCTGGTCTACCGATGCGCCGACAGGCAAGGGAAAGCGATAGGTGGCCTCTGCCCATTGCGGCCCGTTATTGGTGAACACCTGTGTTGCCTCAACGCGAGCAACAAGGCCGGTAATTTTTACCTGGATGTCCGTGTCCAGCGCCAGCGAGCGATGGATTCCTGCCGGGTCCTGGAACTCGAGGCCGAAAAACGGATCGTCTGCGCGTGCGGATTCCACCCGGAGTATCAGCAGCAGCAACAGGATAATGGAGATCAGCAACAGGGCCCGGTCTTCCCAACGCAAGGGTTTTCGATCGGGATGTGAACTCCGCCGTCTCAGCAGGTTTTGCGCGAATCGGGTGTGGTTCTTCCAGGCATCTGCTTCGAGCTGATCGCGGATAGAAGGTTGGCTTGGCATTTCGTGCTCCGTTCGGATGTTGAACCTATTGAACGCTTTTGAAATGCCTTCAGCGTGGCTTCTCATGGCCATACGGCGGCTGAATTAAGGCAAGCTTGGGGCAGTGACCCTTTTGGGGCGCCTCCAGATTCCTCTGGACGCCCGGTAGCCGTATCATGAAGCACATCAAAGAGCGTTGGGAACGGGAGCAAGCATGGCAAGACACATCGCCATCGTGGAAGATGAAGCCGCGATCCGGCATAACTATGAAGACGCGCTGCGCCGCTACGGCTACCAGGTGTCCGGTTATGGCGATAAGCATTCGGCACTGACAGCGCTCAGACGGCGCCTGCCAGACCTTGTCATTATTGATGTTGGCCTGGGTGAGGAAGTGGAGGGCGGCTTTGAGCTGTGCCGTGAACTGCGCAGCCTGTCCCGCAGCCTGCCCATTATTTTTTTGACGGCACGTGATTCGGACCTGGATGTGATCTCAGGCCTGAGGCTGGGAGCCGATGATTACCTGACCAAGGAGATCAGTCTTCAGCACCTGGTTGCCCGGGTCGTCGCACTCTTTCGCCGGGTCGAAGCGCTTTCTGGTGGAGGGCGTGAGGAACAATTGCTGGAACGCGGGGCTCTGAAGTTTTCGGTGGAAAGAATGGAAGTGAGCTGGAACGGGCAGCCGGTGCCGCTGACCGTGACTGAATTCTGGCTGATCCATTCTTTGATCAGGCACCCGGGCCACGTGCGCACACGCCAGCAACTTATGGATGATGCGAATGTTCTGGTGGATGATCAGACCATTACCAGCCACATCAAGCGAATTCGCCGAAAATTTGTCCATGTGGATCCTGATTTTGACCGCCTTGATACCGTTTATGGTGCTGGCTACAGGTGGAAACCCGATCCGGAATGAAACTCAGGACCAAGCTGGTGGCCCTTTCCCTGCTGACCCTGGTGTTGCCATGGTCGGCCTGGAAGTTGTTGCAGGAGCTGGAACGCTTTCTACGTGACTCCGAGCAGGCTGCGCTGCTGGCTTCTACCCGTACCATGGCGAGTGCGATCCCGATGGAGTACAGCAGCCGGTTGTTGTTTTTGCCTGCAGATTACGTGCCGGTCTGGGATTTGAAAAACCTGCCGGCACTGGATGGCTACTCCAACGACTGGCCCGGTGCGGGTGAAGGCCGGAAGTTTTTTTCTGAAGATGGCCAGGTTGTGGTCCGTTTGCTGGCAGGTACTCACGAAGGGCAACTGTTTGTGTTGTTTGATGTGCGCGTCCCGGCCTCGAATGACCCTGCACGAGCCGACCGTATCCACCTGTTGACGCGCAGCCCGCGGGGTCTGTTCAGTTTCACCATCAACCCTTCTGCCCCCGGCCCCCTGCAGCTTCACAGTGATCGGGAAGACTCCGGGCAGATCGAAGGTTACTGGCTGGAGCAGGAAAACGGTTACCGGGTTGAGTTGGCGCTGCCGTCTTCGGTCAGAAATACCGATGTCAGTTTCCTGGTTGGCCACGAAACCGGAGCAGTCGGTCAGTCTGCCAGTGTCGCGGGTCCGCTGATCGACCCTGACCGGCCGGCCTGGATAAGCCTGGAAGCAGCATGGCCCGGCTTGTCGTCATGGCTGCACCGTTCTGAACTCGATTCCGCACGGACCTGGGTGGTCGATGGAGATGGCTGGGTGCTCGCCGATTCGGGCCTCGATACGGTCAGCGAAGGACAGCGGGGAACTCAACAGACGACCTGGTTGCAACGCCTGCTATATCGCGGGGTTGCCGCCTCACGTACCGCGCTCAGTGAGCCCTGGCCGGACTACCCGGTGCAGCTGGACGGTGACGTGGTTCAGCAGGCCCTGGCCGGTGAAGAAGCGATCAGCTGGACCCAGGACCTCGATACAGCAGTTGTCTGGAACACCGTTGCGGTTCCCCTGTCACTGCAAGGTGAATTTCAGGGCGCGGTCATTGCGCAATCCACCTCAGACGGATTGTTGCTGGTGACCAACCAGGCCCTGGGCCGTCTTCTGTTTACCACGCTGGCGATTGCGTTCGGGCTTGCCATTGGTCTCTGGTATTTCGCCACGCGCCTGTCACGACGGGTGCGAATGCTCAGCGCAGCCGTCAGCCAGTCCATGCAGGACAGCGTCAAGCCACAGGCCCTGCCTCTCAGGGACGACCGTGACGAGTTAGGCGAACTGGCGCGCAACAATCAGAAGCTGTTGCGCGCTGTGGCCGACTACAACCAGTACCTGGAAACCCTTGCAAGCAAGTTGTCCCATGAACTGAAAACGCCGCTGGCCATTACCCGGTCTTCACTCGAGAACCTTTCAAGCAAGGGACTGGACGGCGAGTCCATGCAGTTCCTCGAGCGTGCCCAGGAGGGTGTGGACCGCCAGTTTGCGATCGTCCGTGCGATGAGTGAAGCCAGTCGGCTGGAGGCATCCATCGCCGTGGCGGAGTGGGAAACCATTGATCTGGGGGAGTTACTCAAGCGGTGTGTCGAAGGCTATCGCAGTGTCCACCCGGGAAGGACTTTGTTGACCCGCATTCCAAAAGAGGATGCTCCGTTGAAGTGTGCTCCCGATTTGCTGGCCCAGGCGCTGGACAAGCTGGTAGACAATGCCGTATCGATGAGCACCGATGCCGACGAGGTTACCGTCGGTTATGGACTCTCTGATGCTGCTTACGAACTGTTCGTGCGCAATACCGGCAGCCACTTGCCCGAAGAGTTGCAGGACCGCTTGTTTGATTCCCTGGTGTCGTTACGGGACCGGCCTGGTCCGACGCCTCATCTCGGTCTCGGCCTGTACATCGTTCGACTGGTCGCTGAAGTTCATGGAGGTACGGCCAATGCGCAAAACCTGCCCAATGACCAGGGCGTTGAATTTCGAATATGTATTCCCGAATAGGTAATTGGGTCAGGCCTTGTTAGAATCGGGCCTTACGCCGCACAATCTGGAAAATCGTGGACAGGGAAGCATTCGAACAACTCAAGGCTGAGGGCTATAACCGCATACCGGTTTACCGATCCGTTCTTGCTGACCTGGATACGCCACTTTCCGTTTACCTTAAGCTGGCCGAGAGTCCTGACACCTATCTCCTTGAATCCGTGGAAGGGGGCGAAACCTGGGGCCGGTTTTCCATTATCGGACTTCCCTGCCGGAGGCGTTATTCTCTGACCGGCAAAAAAGTCACGGTATACGAGGATGGCCTCGAAATTCATCAGAGGCAGATTTCTGATCCCCTGGAATACGTCTCCGGGCTGCAAAAAGAATTCAATGCGCCGCTCATGAGCGACTTGCCGGTCTTCACCGGAGGATTTGTCGGCTACTTCGGATATGAAATCGTGCAGCAGTTCGAATCCCGCCTGGCGGATGACAGCAAACCGGATGAACTGGGTACACCGGACATGGTGTTGTTGTTATCCGAAGAGGTCGCGGTACTGGATAACCTGGCCGGTCGGCTACACCTGGTGGTGAATATCGATCCGTCTGCACCCGAAGCCTGGCAAGCGGCGCAGAGCCGTCTCGATGAACTCGAGCACCAGCTGCGCGACGTCAGCCCGGGTTACGGGGTACCAGTGCGCCATGACAGCGTTGCGGAAGATGATTTTGATTATGGTTTCAGCCGCGGTGATTTCATCCGTGCGGTGGAACGAAGCAAGGAATACATTCTCTCCGGTGATGTGTTCCAGGTGGTGTTATCACAGCGCATGAGTGTGCCCTTCAAGGCGCGCCCGCTGGATGTTTACCGGGCGCTGCGGGCGCTGAACCCGTCCCCCTACATGTATTTCATCGACCTGGGCGATACCCAGATAGTCGGTTCATCGCCGGAGGTGCTGGTGCGTGTGCAGAACCGGCAGATTACGCTTCGTCCCATTGCCGGCACCCGGCATCGCGGCGACTCACCCGAAGAAGACCTGCGCCTGGAGCAGGAATTGCTGGCCGACCCCAAGGAGCGGGCCGAGCACATCATGCTGATCGACCTGGGACGTAACGACGCGGGCCGGGTGTCAAAGACTGGCAGCGTCAGGTTGACCGACCAGATGATCATCGAACGGTATTCCCATGTCATGCATATCGTCTCGCAGGTGGACGGTGAGCTGGCCGATGGATTGACCGCGACCGATGCGATCCGGTCCTCGTTTCCGGCAGGCACACTCTCCGGCGCACCGAAAATCCGCGCCATGGAAATCATCAACGAACTGGAGCCGGTCCGCCGCAACGTTTACGCTGGAGCCGTCGGCTACATCAACTGGCACGACGACACGGACCTGGCCATCGCGATCCGCACAGCAGTCATCAAGGACGGCATGCTGCATGTACAGGCGGGCGCCGGCATCGTGGCGGATTCCGACCCTGAAAAGGAGTGGGAAGAAACCATGAACAAGGGCCGGGCGTTGATTGCAGCCGTCAACAGTGCTTCGATAGGCTTGTAGCAATCATCATTCAAACTTGCTGGCCCTGATGGAAAGAAACGAAATTCCTTTTTACAGAACACTGGCAGGCCGGATGCTTTTGTTTGGGATCCTTCCCACTGGCGTTATTCTCTGTGCGATTATTCTGTTCACCGCTACTTCGATGTCGGAAAACCTCCGCAAGCAGCGTGAAGAGACCATTCGTGTGCTGGTGGAGCGGGTGGCCAGTGAGATCGAGCTGGCAAACAACCGGGCCAGCCTCACGGCCCAGGTGATGGCCGAAGCCCAGTTGAAGGGGATGTTTGGCAACCGGGAAGCTTCCAGCGCTTTCGCGCGCCAGATGCTGGCTGACCACTCCGGATTTACCGGCGCATATTTCGGCTATGAGCCCAATGCGGATGGTCAGGATGCAAACTACGACGACACCGCTGCAGCGCGGTTGATGGGCAATGCCTGGGGCGACAACGGACGGTTCATTCCTTACTGGTTCCGCGACCCGAACGATAACAGCAAGCTGTTACTCACTCCGCTGGTTGATATGGAAACCAGTCTTTACTACCAGGGCGCCAGGGAACGTTTCCTGCAAGAAGGCAGACCCTTGTCGATGGTCACAGAACCCTATGTGTATGAGGGTAAGATGATCGTTGAGCAGACGTTTCCAATGGTCATTGACGGCAAATTCGTCGGCATTGCAGGTATCGACCGGGCCCTGAGCGATATCGAAACTTTTCTGGAAAAGATAAAGGCCAATGAAAGTGTGGATATTTTCCTGGTCAGCAGTGCCGGAAAGTTCGTTGCGACCACGCTGGGTTCCGAGCTGCAAACCCTGCCGGTCAGCGAGTCACCCTGGGCTGATTTGTTTGGCGAAATGATTGCGGCTCATGGTGAGACGCAGTTGCGGGTTGCTGATGACCCGATGCTGGAAGATTCCAGCTATTTTGCCGTGGCAGCGGTGCCGACGGGCAACTGGCATGTCATCGTTCGCGAACCGGTAGACGTCGTGATGGCTCCTGTCAATCGTCATACCCGGTTTATCCTGACGAGCGTAGCACTGGCCGTACTTTTAGTTGCGCTGCTTTCGTCCTTGATCACACGCCGCACGACCCGGCGAATCCGCAAGGCCGTGGCCGCGGCTGACGCCCTGGCCATTGGCGAACTGGGTATGTCCCTGGATGAAAGCAACGACTCCCGGGATGAAACCGGTTACCTCGTCCAAAGCTTTAACCAACTCGTGCGCACTACACGCGAAGTCACCGAAGTTTGCCAGGCCATTGCAGAAGGTGATTTCAGCAAGCGGCTGGAAAAGCGCAGCGAGAACGATGAACTGGTTGAGTCGATCAACCGGATGGCAGAGGCGCGGCGCCGGGCCGAAGACGAACTCTCAAGTGCCGAACAACGCAGCCGGTTGATCCTGGAATCCGTTGCCGATGGCATTTTTGGCGTGGATTCAGACGGCAGGATCACCTTCATCAACCCCAGCGCATCGGAATGTCTCGGTTTCACGCGCGAAGAGATGCTGGGCGCAAAAATACATGACCTCGCACACCACTCGCACCCTGACGGCTCCCATTACCCGGTCGAAAACTGTCCGATGTATCGTGCCTCCCGGGACGGCATCACGGCACAGCGGGATGACGAGGTATTGTGGAAAAAAGACGGGACGGCGGTTCCGGTTGAATACTCGGCAACGCCGGTTATACATGAAGACGGTGAACTGGCAGGCGCCGTTATCACTTTCCGCGACATCACCGAACGTCGCGCGGCGGAAGAAGCGTTGCGGACCAGCAACTTCCTGTCCGATGTTGCGCTGGAACTGACCGGTTGCGGTTACTGGCATATTGATTACAGCGAACCCGATGTTTACTTCCAGTCCGACCGTGCGGCGACGATCCTGGGCGAACCCCTGAAACCGGATCATCGTTACGACCTTGCCACCGAATGGTTCGACCGGCTGGTTGAGGCGGATCCAAAGGGCGCCGAGGCGACGGTAGAGCATTACCAGGGCGCCATTGACGGGAAGTATGAACACTACGAGTCAACCTATGCCTACAAGCGGCCTGTTGACGGTGAAATTGTCTGGATTCATGCGCTGGGTAAAGTCGTCCGGAATTCCCAGGGAGAAATCGAATTCATGTACGGCGCCTACCAGGACATCACGCTGGCGCGGCTGGCTGAAGCTGAACTCGAAGCGGCCAGGCAATCTGCCGAAGAAGCCACGCGGGCGAAGTCGGACTTCCTGGCCAACATGAGCCATGAGATACGCACCCCGATGAATGCGATCATCGGGATGTCTCACCTTTGCCTGAAGACGGAACTCTCGGACAAACAACGTAATTACCTGAAAAAGATTGAGCGTTCCTCGCACTCCTTGCTGGGCATCATCAATGACATTCTGGATTTCTCGAAAATCGAGGCCGGAAAATTGTCGATGGAACACATTCGCTTTGAGCTCGAAGAAGTGTTCCATAACCTCAGCAGCATGGTGAGCATCAAGGCACACGAGAAAAACCTGGAAGTACTGTTCCGCATCGATCCGGCAACGCCGTTGCAACTCATTGGTGATCCGTTGAGGGTCCAGCAGGTATTGCTTAACCTGTGCTCGAACGCCGTCAAGTTCACGGAACAGGGCGAAATCATTGCCGGCGCCCGGGTCGTTGAGGAAACCCGTGACGGGGTCGTTCTCGAATTCTCCGTGAGCGATACCGGTATCGGCCTGACGCCGGAACAACAAACCCGGCTGTTTATGCCATTCACCCAGGCTGATGCGTCGACGACACGCAAGTTTGGTGGTACCGGCCTGGGCTTATCGATCTCCATGAGACTGGTTGAATTGATGGGCGGGCGCATCTGGGTCGAGAGCGAGCCTGGTAAAGGCAGTACGTTCCGTTTTACCGCAAGGTTTGGCCAGGTGAATCATGATGAGCGCCGGCCGGCACGGGTCCACGCCCATTACCTGAGGGGAATGCGGGTGCTGGTGGTCGATGACAATGCCAGTTCGAGGGATATCTTCACGGAATTGCTCGAGTCGATGTCGTTTCAGGTCACGATTGCGGCTTCAGCCAGGGAGGGCCTGGCTGAACTGATCAGTGCGCCCAAAGACGATCCGGTAAAACTGGTCCTGATGGACTGGCGCATGCCGGAAATGGATGGGCTGGATGCAACCGCCATGATTCGTGAATCCGAAGAAATCTCTATTCAGCCCAGGGTCATCATGGTGACTGCCTACGGTAATGAAGCACTCCAGGAAAAGGCTGAGCAGGCTGGCATCAGCGGTGTGTTGATGAAACCGGTCAGCAGTTCCCTTCTGTTTGACAGCATCGTCCATGCGTTCAGCGACTCCATTGAAATCAAGGACTTGCCACGCTCGATTGAAGTCCAGGCCGGGCCGGAGGACCTGGAGGGCATTCGGCTGCTCCTGGTCGAGGACAACGAAATCAACCAGGAAGTCGCATGCGAGCTGCTGCGTGATGTGGGTGTCGAAATTGAGGTGGCCGGGAACGGCCGTGATGCGGTCCAGATGGTCGCAGCCGACGACTTTGACGGCGTTCTCATGGACATCCAGATGCCCGTGATGGATGGTTATGATGCGACCCGGGAAATTCGCAAGACATTTTCAGCAGAAGCACTGCCCATCATCGCGATGACGGCCAATGCCATGGCGGGTGACCGGGAGAAAGCACTGGATTGCGGCATGAACGACCATGTCCCCAAGCCGATTGATCCGGATCAGCTTTACACAGCCATTCGCCGCTGGTTCCATCCGCCAAAATCAGCCCGCGCCACCGCAGCGGCGGAATCCGCGGATGTCGCGGGCTCTTCACGTCCCGCACCGGACCTGCCGGACGTCCTGGACGGGATTGATATCGATTCAGGCCTGGCCCGCGTGGCAGGTAACGCCAACTTGTATCGTAAGATTTTGCAGAAATTCCGGAATGGTCACATGAACGACGCAGGGGAAATCAGCCGGGCCCTGGGTGCGGGTGATCTGGACACGGCGCAGCGTATAGCGCACACCGTGAAGGGAGTTGCAGGCAATCTCGGTGCCAATGATCTGCATGTGGCGGCCAAACAGGTCGATGCAGCCCTGAAGGCGAAGGATTTCGATGCGGCGCTGAAGGCATTGCCGGCGATGACGGCCGAACTGACGCGAATCAAACAGTCTGTTGATGCTGTATGGCCCGCGCCGGGTCCGGCTGGGTCGGAAGTGAAAGAGCCTGCCGTCGAGGTCAACCTGTCCCTGGTCAGCGAGCAACTGACACAACTTGAAAAACTGGTTCGTGGCTATGACTCTGAAGCGCAAAAAGTGCTCGATGAGCTGGCGCCCCTGTTGGAAAAAAGCCAATTTCGGGGAGCCGTGGACAAAATTGCCGAGCAGTTGTCAGACTATGACTTCGACCAGGCTTTGGAAGAACTACTCGAATTGAGAAAATTACTTCACTAGGATTCCTGCCGCTGAAGTGGCAAGATTCATCCATCTTTGTAAGGAAATCGCCATGACTGGTCTGGATATTTTTGCTTTAATCGTTCTTATCGTCCTGATAGTAGCGGGGCTGGCAATCTGGGCCATGCTGGGCGCATACCCGGGTAAAATCGCAAAGCAGCGTAATCACCCGCAGGCGGAGGCAATAGCCGTATGTGGCTGGTGGGGCGCCCTGACCCTGGGCATCCTGACGCCGCTGGCGTTCATCTGGGCCTACTCAAATTCGGAAGCAAGCCTGCGGGGTGTTCCCCGGGCCCAGGCCGATGACAAGAATCCTGAACAGGAAGGTGAAGCCTCATGATTGTTTTCCTGACCCTGATTTATGTCGCGGCCCTTTTTCTGGCGGTCAAAGTGGGATTGATTCGTCTCAACACGTTTTGGAAGATTTCACCGGCAATCTGGCTGGTAGTGCTGTTCCTGGTGCTGTTCGTGCCGATGCAATGGGGGGCGCCGGCCGGTGCGGTAAACCTGTATCGCTCAGTCATGGAGATCGTGCCTAATGTGAGTGGCGAGGTCACAGAGGTTAATGTTCGAGCGCTGGAAAAAGTCAGTAAGGATGAAGTCCTGTTCACGATTGATCCCACCCAGTACCAGGCGAGAGTGGATCAGATCCAGGCCCAGATCGAACTGTCTCAGGCGAACCTGGAAAGGTCGCAGGACCTGATGAACCGCGGTGTGGGCCGTCAGCTCGATATCGACATCTACCGCGCGGAAGTCATGAATTTCACAGCCCAGTTGGACAACGCCAACTGGGAGTTGAACGAAACCGTGGTGCGGGCTCCCTCGGATGGCATGGTCGTGGGTTTGTCTTTACGCCCCGGTCAGCGGGTAGTCAATATGCCGCTGCGCAGTTGGGTGGCTTTCGTGGGAGCCGGCGACCAGCGCATGGCGGTGGGTATTCCCCAGTCCCGTATACGGTATGTCGAGCCCGGGCAGAAAGCGGAAGTCGTTTTACGCATCCTCCCCGGCAGAACGCTGGATGCTACAGTTCTGTATGTCGTCAGAATCAATCCAGCCGCGCAACTGCCGCCCAGTGGGCTGTTGCCGCCGGCCCCAACCCCGGCCGACCCGACCTTTCCCTATGCTGCGATCCTGGAACTTGACGACAAGTCCATTGAGTTGACCGATGTCCCGGGAGGCGCGAGCGGCACGGCAGCCATCTACACCGATTCAGTCAGTGCGACGCACGTCATCCGCAAGGTAATGATACGCATGGAAGCATGGATGAACTACATCAAGCCCTGATGCCGGGTACTGCAGGAAGCAAAAAATCATGATCCTGATGATCGATAACTACGACTCCTTCACCTACAACCTGGTGCAATACCTGGGTGAATTGGGTGCTGAAGTTGAAACGGTTCGTAATGACGAGGTCAGTCTTGGCGATATTGTTGGGATGAAGCCGGAAGGTATCGTCATTTCACCGGGACCGTGCACTCCCAACGAGGCAGGAATCTGCCTGGATGTGGTGCGGGGACTGGGGACCATGGTTCCTATGCTGGGTGTCTGCCTGGGCCACCAGTGCATTGGCCAGGCATTTGGCGCTAAAGTCGTCCGCGCCGAGCGTATCATGCACGGCAAAACTTCGATGATCTACCACCGCAGCCAGGGTGTATTTGCCGGTCTGCCTCAGCCTTTTGAAGCGACCCGTTATCATTCGCTCGTGCTGCAACCGGATTCGATCCCGGATTGCCTGTCGGTCATGGCCTGGTGTGAATACAAAAAGGGCCATGAAATCATGGGTGTCAGGCACACTGAATACAATATCCAGGGTGTCCAGTTTCACCCGGAGTCCATTCTGACCGCGAGCGGTCACGACCTGCTGAAAAATTTCCTGCAATCCCTGCAGCCCAGTCACTGACCGGACCATTAAGAATATGGACATAAAGCGAGCCATTGCACAGGTAGCCGACGGTAAGGATTTATCCCTGGGTGAGATGAAGTCCGTAATGGGGCAAATCATGCAGGGAGAAACAACGGATGCCCAGATCGGAGCTTTCCTGATGGGGCTGAGACTCAAAGGTGAAAGCCTGGATGAAATCACGGGCGCGGTGATGGTCATGCGCGACCTGGCCAGTGGCGTGGACGTGTCCGGAGAGCACATGGTCGATATCGTCGGCACCGGTGGTGACGGGGCCAACCTGTTCAACGTATCGACGGCGGCCTGTTTCGTCGTGGCGGCCGCCGGCGGCAAGGTGGCAAAGCACGGTAACCGGTCAGTGTCATCGAGCTCCGGCAGTGCCGACTTGCTGGAGACAGCCGGCGTCGTGCTGGGCCTGGAGCCACAGCAGGTCGTGGAATGTGTCGAGCAAGTGGGTGTCGGTTTCATGTTCGCCCCGGCGCATCACAGTGCGATGCGCCATGCCATTGGCCCGCGCAAGGAAATGGGGCTGCGCACGATATTCAATATCCTTGGCCCGATGACCAACCCGGCAGGAGTAAAAAGACTGTTGATTGGTGTCTATGATGAAAGTTTGTGCCGGCCAGTGGCCGAAGTGCTGAACCGGCTGGGTGCAGAACACGTCATGGTGGTTCATTCAGAGGATGGGCTGGATGAAATCAGCGCGGCTGCCGGCACTCACGTTGCCGAAGTCAAAAATGGCGCCGTTTTGGAATATGACGTGAAGCCAGAAGACCTTGGCATGGAAAAGACGACGCTGGATGGCCTGGAGGTTTCAAATTCGGATGAATCGCTGGCCCTGATCCGCTCAGCCCTGTCCGGCGCTCCGGGCGACACCGCAGACCGGGCGCGATCGGTGGTTGCCCTGAATGCAGGCGCAGCACTTTACGTTGCCGGACTGGCTTCCAGCCTGGAAGAGGGCGTTGCTCATGCCGCGACCTTGCTGGAATCGGGCAAACCCTGGGGTAAGGTGGAAGCGCTGGTCGATTTGACCACCTCTTTTTAAGCGATATTCATGACAAAGATCCCTACTATTTTGCAGCGCATTCTCGAGACCAAGCGGGAAGAAGTGGCTCACAGAAGTTATCGGCAGAATTTAGCGACGATTCGGGCGCTGGCCTCGGACCAGTCTGAAATACGGGGTTTTTCGCACCGCGTTTCCGAATTGAGTGTGGACGGAACGGCCGTGATCGCCGAGGTCAAGAAAGCTTCGCCCAGCGCGGGCATCATCCGGGAAGATTTTCGCCCTGCAGAAATCGCGCTGAGCTATGAACAGGGAGGCGCGGCCTGTCTCTCGGTGTTGACCGATGAACACTACTTCAAGGGTCATGATGACTACCTGGTGCAGGCGCGTAATGCCTGTTCTTTGCCGGTATTGAGAAAGGATTTTATGGTCGACCCGTGGCAAGTTTACGAATCCCGTGCGTTGGGCGCAGATTGTATCCTGCTCATCGTGGCGGCCTTGCCGCGCGACCTGTTGCAGGAGCTGGACGGATTGGCGCGGGAAATCGGCCTCGACGTTCTGGTTGAGGCCCACAATGGAGAAGAAGTGGAAAACGCACTGACCACCGGGGCAAAGCTGGTGGGAGTGAACAATCGTGATCTGCATACGTTCACAACAGACCTGGGTACGTCGGAAAACCTGAAACCAAAAATTCCGGAATCCCGCACGATGGTGACGGAAAGTGGTATTCATACCGTTCACGATGTGGAAAGGATGCGTTCTTCAGGCATCCACGCTTTCCTGGTCGGCGAAGCGTTCATGCGTGCACCGGATCCCGGGTTGGCACTGAAGCACCTATTTTTTGAGGAAGCCTTACCATGACTAATATCAGGCGGTTTTGGGTATTACTGCTGTTCTGCACCCCGGTCCCGGCACTGGCGGATTTGCCACCAGAAACACGCTGGGCCGATCCAGGCAGTGTTCAGCTGGAAATCGAGTTTCCGGGCCAGGGCTATCATGCCCGCTGGGAACTGTTTCGCTGCGACTGCGGCGATTTACTGGTTCATGCCTGGCTTGAAGTGCCGGATGAATCGGTCTATGGCGATATTTTGCTGGTAGAAAACCGTGCAGTACTGACCCGCGGATTTGGCCAGTACGGGGAACAGGCGGCCGCGTCGCTGGATGCCGCCGCGCTGATGATGCAATTGGCGCTGCGCCTGCTGGAGCGTTCCGAGCCGGGAGGTCCCGCAAAAATTTCCGGCACCCGGGAAGTGGACGTTTTTGACGAAATCAATCACATCAACCTGGATACGGGTTCCGCCGCCGGAGGTTTCCAGGCGCCCTGGTCAGTGACTGGAAAAATTTCGGCTCCGGAGGAAGCGGAGCGTAAATTTGATCTGAATTTTACATTTACTGTGGGTGTCCCCGGTGAGGTTCAGCAGGCCAGTATGCGCTTGTACGGACAGGCGGATTTCGCCAACGCGGAGTTTCCGATTGGCGGGGACAGTTCGCTCGAAGGCTGGAACCTTGACTGGCGTAATGAAGGTGATGAAGTGGCCGGCGAGGCAGAAACGCTGGATGCCCTTCGCGCGTTGCTCAACCAGGACTAGATTCGATACACCAGCGACTTCATGATATCGGCCGTCAGCGTCATGGCACGGCGTATCGGCGGCGGTAGCTCGCGTGCACCCGCGTCCTCAGCCATCTGCGCGTGCTTGGCTTCATCCACTTTCATCTGGTCGAGTATGGCCTGGCTACGTGCGTCGCTTTCGGGCAGTTGCTCAAGGTGGTCCTGCAGGTGAGCCTCTACCTGGTTTTCGGTTTCCTTCACAAAGCCCAGGCTCCAGTCATCCCCCGCGATCCCTGCTACCGCTCCAATAGCGAATGATCCGGCATACCAGAACGGGTTGAGAACACTTGGGTGGCTGTCCAGCTCTTTCAGCCGGTCCTCGCACCAGGACAAGTGGTCGATTTCTTCGTCGGCGGCCAGTTGCATGGCTTCCCGGGTCGCGTCGTCATGGGCGGTTGCCGCCTGTCCGGCATAAAGCGCCTGGGCGCAGATTTCCCCCGTGTGGTTGATGCGCATCAGGCCGGCAACGTGTCGTCGGTCGTCTTCAT
>Ga0316191_10000022_pt1 | contig 65951 bp, 52 predicted proteins | sample Eddworburr2cm_MG_FD_204928 | JGI IMG/M metagenome (GOLD analysis project Ga0316191, IMG submission 204928) | Coastal sediment microbial communities from Maine, United States - Eddy worm burrow 2 cm | ecosystem: Environmental > Aquatic > Marine > Coastal > Sediment | place: USA: Maine...
GCGTCGGGGGCCTGCAGCCGGACGGTCGCATTCTCCAGTGGATCGTCGACGGCCAAACCACCGTCGACGTACCGCACGGTGAACTCGGCGTTGAGCGGCGCCAGGAGGTAGCTCCCGAGATACGGCACAAGCTCCTCCGGCACCTCGTCGTCGATCTCGTCGGGGTCCGAGGTTCTGTTCATGCGGACGAGCTCGTGGATCCTCATCTCCGCCACCTCGTCCGAGTCGTCCGTCTCGAAGTCGACGAACACTCGGTCCGTGATCTTGCATTGCCACGATCCGTCCTCATCGGGATCGTTGAGGGGCAGGGCGACCTGACCGGGGATGTCGACGACCAGGGAGCCGTCCTGGACCCGCAGCTCGACGGCTTTGTCGCGCGGACCGGTGTAGCTTCCGAGGAAGGGCGCGTACTCGTCCCGTAGCGCGTCGTCAGGAGTATCGGAAGCCGAGGCTACCTTGTAGTCGAGCACTTCCAGCTCGATCGGGTTGAGGGCGGTCGCGAGCGACTCGTGAACCCCGATGCGGATGTGGCCCGAGTCGACATAGTCGGCCTCATAGACGGTCGAGTCGAGAGGAACCCAGCCGGACTCGCCCATGTAGGCCTCGTTCCAGCCGTGCTGTCCGAAGGCCCCACCGTAGTTGGGAATGTACATGCACCCCCACACGACCCGTGCCGGGATCCCCACCGAGCGGCAGAACGCCGCCACCAAATTGGAATGCGCGCCGCACTCACCGGCCCGGATGTCGAAGGCTCCGCGTGCGGTACCGCCCCCCGGGATGGCGTAGTCGATGTTCTCGGCGACCCACTCGGCGATCCGACGGGTGGCGTCCCACGAGTCCGTCGCGCCCTCGGTGATCTTCAGCGCCTTCTTCCGGAGCACGGGATCGTCGGACTCGATCAGATTGGAGGGCTCGAGATAGGGCTTCAGCGCCTCGTCTCCCGAGAAGTCAGGAGGGAACGGCGGCGGATTCGAGCCGTCGTAGCGCCGATGCTCGATCTCGAAGACGCCCTCGACCAGGTTCTCCTCGACCGTGCCGGTGAACCGCTGGCCCGGCACGTTGAGGCTCTCGGGGTCGACCCACAGCCCCGTCGGCTCGATCTTCGCTCGCACCTTCATGTAAGAGATGGCCTGGAAGTCCGCGATCGAGACGTCGACCCTGGAGACGATGCTCGGGTCGAGGTTGGCGGCGTCGATCTTCCGGGTTACCGAGGCGTCGGAGAGATAGATCGTCCGGTTCATGACGTGGATCTTGACCACCTGGGCGGTGGCCGCGTCGATCCACACTCGCATCTTCACTCCGGTATCGAGGTCCAACTGGTCCAGGTAGACGGCGTCAAAGCTACCGGTCGCAAGCTCGAGCCGCTCGGTCCCGGCCTTGGTGTACTGCGTGCGATGAACCTCGCCCTCCCGGAGGTCGAAGACCGGATAGGTCTTCTCGGTAGCGTCGCCGTCCACGAAGTCCCGCTTCAGGTGGGTGAGGTAGAGCGGGTTTTCGAGGATGACGTCCGGGGGCAGCTCGACCGTCTTGTCCTCCGAGCTCAACGTCGAGCTGAAGTGGGCGGTATCGCCCTCGACCCGAACGGTGGTACGGACCTCGACCGGGCCCTGCTTGATCTCGCTCTCCTGATAAACGACTCGCCCGGTCGCCGGATCGACGTGATGGGCCATCCGGATCTCGGTGTTGAACTCCATCCCGAGGGCGGAGAGCATGACGAAGACCTCTTGATCGAGGACCTCGAGCTGCCGGTCGTCGATCACCTTCATCGAGCGGTTCAACGTCGAGTAGCCGCACAGGGTGCCGTTGATCTCGACGGCGTAGTGGTGCTCTTCCTCGACGGCGGCGTAGTAGTGGCAGCCCGGGAAAACCAGGGTCAGAAAAAGAGCGAGGACGCAAAAGGGGCGGATGCAACGCGGCGTATTCATTCCCGTCTCCTCCACGGCGACCCGGGATTCGCGCACCGCACGTCCCCCGGGCGCTCACCCCGCCAATACACGACAACGCCGAGGAGGTTCGACGGCAATCCGGACCTATCCGGTCGTTTGTACGATGAGCTAGAATTCGCTCTCTCGGTCCAGGGCAAGAGAGGCAGTCGTCATGGTCTCCCAGGCAGCACCGTCGGTGGCACCGCCCTCGAAAAATTCGCGTGTGCATCCGTGGATCGTCATCGCCGCGGCGGCGGCACTGCTGCTCGGTTGCAGTGCGCCCAAGCGCAATCCGGTTCCCATCGAGAAGATGACCGCCGTCGAGATCGCCGGCATGCCGGGGGTCCGGGCCTGGGGCGACGAGGCCAGCCCGCAATTTCAGGCCGATATCGAGCAGTCGATCCGCGACGAACATGAGGCAGATTATCCGCCGGTGGACGGGAGGCGCTCTTATGCGGCGCTCCTGATCTCCGGTGGGGGCGACAGCGGCTCGTTCGGGGCAGGCTTTCTCGAAGGCTGGACCGAGGCGGGCACGCGACCGAAGTTCAAGCTCGTGACCGGGATCAGCGTCGGCGCGCTGATCGCGCCGTTCGCCTTTCTCGGCTCCGACCACGACCCTCAATTGAAAGCCGCCTTCACGACGATCGACCGGCACGACATCTACAAGAGACGCAACGTGTTCAAGGTCCTCGGCAGCGAGTCGGTGGTCAAGACCGATCCGCTGGCCGAGCTGATCGCCGGCTTTCTGGACCGTGACTTCCTGGAGGCAGTCGCCCGGGAGCACGACCGGGGTCGCAGGTTGTACGTCGCCACCACGAACCTGGATGCTCAGCGGCTGGTGATCTGGAACATGGGGCTGATCGCGCGCCACGCCGACGAGCGAGCTCTGGAGCTCTTCCGACGGATCCTGCTGGCGTCGGCAGCGATCCCCGTGGCCTTCCCGCCGGTCTACTTCGAGGTCGTCGCGGACGGCGAACGGTACGACGAGATGCACGTCGACGGCGGCATCATCAACCAGTTCTTCTTCTTCGGCGCGACCCTCGACCTGCTCGAGGGAGCGGGACGCGGCACGGTCTACATCATCCGCAATGATGAAGTGGGCCCCGCTCCGGAGCACATCCCTCGCAAGATGGCGCGGATCGCGAGCCGCTCCGTCGACACATTGATCAAGGCCACCGCCATCGGCGACCTGTTCCGGGTCTACTCGATCGCCCGGCTGGGCGCGATCGACGTCAAGTACGTCGGCATCCCGGAGGACTTCAAAAAGCAGTCCCAGGATCTGTTCGACACCGAGGACATGCGCCGATTGTTCGAGATCGGGCGCGCGCTGGCCCTCGACGACGCCCCGTGGCGCACGACCCCGCCGGGGCTCGAGATGCTGGAGGCCGATCCCACCGACGCCGGACCCTGACCCAGGGTCCGCGAACAAATAACTCCCCGGATTCTGGGCGTCGAGGCGCCCGACTGGCAAGGCGCGACGACGAAGTCGTAGCAGCGCTACTTCGAGGAGGAGCAACGCCGCCAGACGGGATGCATCGGCGTCCAGAACCGGGGAGTTATTTGTTCGCGGACCCTCAGGGAATCGAGGCCAGCACCGCGAGGATCTCGTCCGGGCGTGGGCGCACCCGCCAGTTCTCGGTCACGTCGCGCCAGACCACCTGTCCTTGACGGTCGAGAACCAGGGTCGCCGGTCGCGCGATGTCGCCCCACGGCCCACCGGCTTCGTGACGAAGGCCGAAGGATTCGATGACGATCAGCTCGGGATCGGAGAGCACGCGGAACTCGAGCTCCAGGTCGCTCGCCATCTCGAGGTTGTGGTCGACGTCATCGACACTGATGGCGAGGATCTCGCCGTCCAGCTTCCGGAAATCGTCGATGCGTGCCTGCAGCCCGTGCAGCTCCGAGAGGCAGAACGGTCACCAGTGGCCGCGGTAGAAGATCAGCACCGCCTTGCGCCCACGGAGATCGCTCAGCGTGAGCGGACGGCCGTGCTGGTCGGTCAGCGTGAAATCGGGCGCCAGGGTCATCGCAGAGGTGGCCGGCGTCTCTCCCGGCATGCGGTACGAGTACCAGAAGATGTAGGCGTGGAAGAGCCCCGCGACGAGGAGGGAGAAGATCAGGGCGATGGAGCCCAGGATCTTGCGGCGTCCCTTCCGGAAGGCCGCTCGCACACCGAGCGCGCTCAGCACGACCCCGACCCAGATCACCGGCAGGTTGACCCACGGGAAATCTCTCAGAACCGCGAATCGAGCGAAGACCTGGTAGTACGACACGAACCCGGTGAACACGACCAGCGGACCGATCCAGAGCAGATGATTGCGGCGGCGAGGTGTGTCGGAGCGTGTCATCCTCGCGATTGTAGACGGGAACCGCCGGTGGGCAAAGGAAGACTCAGAAAAGCTCGGACCACGTCCCGCGGACCCACGTGAACGGCGCGCTGTCGGCGATCTTGGAGTCGTAGCTCACGGCGCCGTCGCCCGACCACGTCAGCTCGCCGACGAGCAGGGACCCCAGGACCGTGCCGTCGCCGCCGATTCGTAAACGGTGCCGGGGGGCGTAGATCGTCATCCACGACCGGCCGTCGTGGTCGAGCTTCCAGTCACCGTCGTCGTCTCCGCACGCCCAGATCTGGAGAGTGGCCGCCGCGTCGTTCTCGTTGACGAATCCGCGCTGCTCGATGGACAGGGAGCCGCCGATGACGATGTCCACGGTCTCGTCCTCCGGAACGACGAGATCGCCCTTGCCTCGCTTGACGACGTCGTGGAAGTACGACACGCCACTCGGCCAAACGATCGCGGAGCCGGAGCTGATCATCAGATCGCCCGAAAAGGGATCGAAGCTCACGCCGGGGCCCACCGGCGGAGGGCCGAACTCGCGTTCGGGACAGCCGATGTCCAGCAACCTCCTCGGAGGCTCCCCGAGGGTCGCGGTGCCCGAGATGACCTCCGTGTCGCTGATGATGCCGGCGGCAAAGGCGTTTCCGGCAAGGGTGGTCTTGTCCGAGAGGATCATGTGCCCGCCCGAGCCCACGGTGCCCGACACCACGGCGCCGCCGCTGATCCGAACTCCGTCGGCGGCGTAGATCGCGACGTCGAAGATCGTCTTCTCGCGCACGACGATCACCCGGGCGGCGCGGACGGCGTTCTGGAAGGTCCCCCGGGACGTGACGACCAGGAGATCGTCGGTGTCGTTGTCGGCGCCCCCCGAATCCTCGGGAATCCTCCCGGTGGGGAATTCCGGGGCGACGTTGTTGGTAACGACAACGCTGTAGCTCCCGTCGCCCAGGGGCTCGTCCACGAACAGTTTCCCGCCGCCGGCCAGAAGGTCGTCGACGTCGATGTCGCCGAGCTCCACCACGGCGTGATCCAGGCCGCCCTCGGCGATGCCGAACGCCACCGCCGCACGGGTCTCGTTGGCGGCGATGTGTGTTTCCGTCAGGGCGACGGCGACAAAGGCACCGGCCAGCACGATCAGGCTGGCCAGTAGAATCAACGCCAATACCAGCGCGGACCCACGATCCCCGGGGGCGTTTCCCGAAACGGCCCTTCGGGGACAGGAATCCTCATGGGTCTCGATCAACGTCGCTTCCTAACGCAGGTTCCTGAGAGTCACGTCCGTTCTCAACATGAAGGTCTCGTCCGAGTCGGCGGTCGACGGTCTCTGCGCGACCAGACCGAGCGTGACCCTGCGGACTCTCTCGAGATCGGCACCCCGGAGCGGCGCACGGATCGACTCATTCTCGGGGGTGGCGTCATCGAAGTACTCGAACGACAGCGCCACGATCCCGTTGGCGACCTCACTCGAGACTCCGGCCGAAAACGAGCTGCCGTTCCAGGGGGCCGTCTCGCGAATGAGGTTCGTTCCCGCCAGGCGGTAGGTCACGCGGTCCAGCTCGCCGTTGACATCGACATCGGCGAGGAACGTCACCGTGTCGGTATCAGCGGCCTGTATCGCGGTGGGGGAGCTCTGCTCGGGGATGACGCCGTCCGGGTCGTATCCAGCCATCCGAAGCTCGCGCGCCACCGACGCCAGAGCCACCCGAGCGTTTTGGTGGACCTCGATCTTCTCCTGGCCCCGGGCCATCGCGCGCTGGTGGACGAGGTAGAAGGACAGCGCGCCACCGAGGAAGATGGCGAACAGGGTCACCGCGACCAGGAGCTCGACCACGGTCATGCCCGCTTCCCGCCTCACTATCTTCTTCCTACCAAGGTCGCCAAACGGACGGTCTGGCCCGCCGGGGTTGCGATGGTGACCGTCACCTGTTCTACGCCCACGCGCGGCGTGTCGGTCTCGATGGTGGTCGTCCGGTCGTAGCCGGCGAACGCGCCGGTCAGCTCCTCGACGGTGGTGCCTTCCTCGAGGGAGCCCGACGGCCGATTCCGCAGCCACTCGATACGCGACTGCGCCAGGCTCACTGCCGCCGTTCGTTCGCCGTTGCGTTCGACACCCCGGAGCGCCGTCAGCGCCATGGTCGCGATCGCGGCCATGGCCACCACGATCACGGCGGTGGCGATGAGGACCTCGATCAACGTGAAGCCGCCGTCGCGCTTCATCGCAGGCTCGTTCCGCCCGCGCTCCGGATCTCGATCACGCGGGTCTCACCCGACCCATCGATCGTCGTCACGCGAACGGGGAAGCTCGTGGGGCCGCAGGTGTTCACCGAGGCCCCCATGGCGTTGAACATCACACCGCCCAGAAGCCGGCCGTCGTCGTCGCGGATCGAGTCGATCTTCACGTCGCCGTAGGCGCGGCCGATGTCGAACCATGTGCGCACGACGTCGGTGCCGTCCCGCGGCGCGCCCGGGTCCGGGAACTCGCATTCTCCGCCGTCGCGCACGATCCGGAAGTGGGTCGTCGGCAGTCCGGCGTCGGGGCCCCATTGCCAGGCGTAGACGCCGCCCCGGGTCGCCGCCATCGACTGCGCGGCGCGGATCTCCGCCAGAATGCGTCTCGCGGCGCCGTCACGACGGTTGGCGCGCAGCGTCGTCAGGGTCAGCGGCACACCGACGGCCAGAACCACCACCGCCAGCAGCAGCACCACCAGCATCTCGGTCAGCGTGAGACCTCTCTGACGGCCGTCGATAAGCACGCGGCAATTCTACGCTCAGAGAGGCGGGGTCAGGCGGAGGGAGGTTGTCGGGAAACCTCCCCGGGTCACTTGCGTTCGATGTGGGTGTGGAAGTACTCGAGCCACTCGGCGGACGGGTCGACGAACTTGATGCCCATGCCGGCGGCGACGATGCCCACCAGCTGCCCCGGCGCCCTCTTGGCCCACCGGACCCTGGCCCACATGTGGAACTCACGCTCGGGGAATTGAATCTTCACCTGGATGGTGCTGCCGGGCGCCATCACCGAGTTGGTCTGCACGAACAACCCACGCTCGGAGATGTTTCGGGTGAACGCGGTCTTGTCGGTCGCCCGGGTCCCGTAGCGCACCATCACCCGCCGTCGTGCCCGGTTGTCCTTGCGCTTGTCGGCGCTCGATACGCTCGACGACTTTCGTAAAGGTTCCGTGGCCATGGCGCCCTCCTGTTGCCCCCAGGAAATTCAGCCGATGGCCTCAAGTCAAACCTAGGTTTCCCGAGCCCCCAGCGCAATTACAAAACTGGGGACAGCACACCGATTTCCGGGTTGTCGGCATTTCGCGAGCCATCGCGGCCCTGGCCCCGTGGGGACTTTGACGGTAAGTTCCAGGCTATCATGACCAAACTACAGATTCTGTTCGTGTTGTTAATCCTCGTCCTGCCGGCTCGAGCGGCCCAGGCCGAGGTCGTGGTCGTCGAGGCCGATCGCGATGCCACGCTCATCGAGCATCCCGACGGGAATCTCGGAAACGGCTCCGGGCCGTCCATATTCGTCGGGCGCACAGGCCAGAGCCAGAACGGCGTTCGCCGTGCGGTGGTGCGTTTCGACGTCGCCTCGGCACTCCCGGAGCACGCCGTCATCGAGAGTGCCTCGCTGACCCTTTACCTGGCCCCGAGCAATCCCACGACTCGCGAGATACGCCTGCACCGGGTCCTGGCGGACTGGGGCGAGGGAGCGTCGGCGAGCTCCGGCGGGTCGGGCGCACCCGCGGAGACGGGCGATGTCACTTGGATTCACACCTTCCACGATTCCGAGTTCTGGGTGCATTCCGGGGGGCAGTTCGTCGGCCGCGTGAGCGCCAGGCTCGATGTCGCCGGATCCGGGTTCTACACGTGGGACAGCACCCACCATCTGGTCCAGGACGTTCGTCTGTGGACCTCGAATCCGAGCCGCAACTTCGGCTGGATCCTCATCGGCGACGAGACGGAGCCCCAGACGGCCAAGAACTTCGCCAGCCGCGAGAGACCCGATCTCGCCCTGCGGCCCGCGCTCGAGATCACCTACCGACTGCCCGGGTTCCCCGAGGCAACGACGCGGACCGACACCGACTGACACCGGCCGTTCTCATTGGACCCGGGACCGCCGGCCCTTTCGGACCGGCGATCCCGGGCGTCCGCACTTACCGTCGTAACCTCACGGACAGGCGGTCAACCCCGCATCGCGCGGCGCCACCTGGCCCGCGCCTCCCGAGTCGTACGTGCCGCCAGGCTGGCTGCGCAGGAGATACCACAGGCCGTCACCCGCGACCGGTAAGTCCCCGGTGATGTCGACGAAAGTCGCGGTCTGGTCGTTGCCGCGACAGTTCTGCGCCGCCAGCGAGAAGTCGCCGCCCACGCTGCGCAGATTGTTGAGACCTCCCCGGACGACGTCGAAACCGTTCGTTGCGGTCTCGATGTTGCCCCACCACAGCTGGGTGCGCTGGACGCTGAGCTCCAGCACGTCGCTCAGACCACCGTCCCGGATGTCGACGGTCTCGATGTCGCCGGTGGTCACGACGCGGTTCCCCACGACGATGGCAGTGATCCCCAGCGCCTGGAGGTTGGCGTTGGCGTTGATAGCGTCCGCCAGCAGCTGGACGACCTGGGCGGCCGTCAACCCGGTGGTGTTGCTGGCGCGGATCAGCTCGCCCGAGACGATGAGGTCGACCCGGCCTCCACCCTGACCCGTGCCGGTTCCGCTCAGCTCGACGTACTCCTCGATCTCGCAGACCGGGTTGCAGCCGTCGGCGTCGAGCGCGTTGCCGTCGTCGCACCCCTCCGTCGGATCGAGTTCCGCGTCGCCGCAGGAGATGGTCTGGAACTGCCGCATCATCTCGTGGTCTTCGTGCTCGAGGATGTGACAGTGGTAGGCGTACAGACCCTTGTAGTCGTCAAACCGCGCGATCACCCGCACGATCTCGTTCGGCCCGACCATCGCGGTGTCCTTCCAGCCGTACTCCTCGGCCAGCGGCGGCTGCGGGTTACCGTTCGGGATGATCTCGCCGCCGGCACCGGTGGTGAAGCCGTCGCGGTCCAGGATCTGGAAGAACACCAGGTGCATGTGCATCGGGTGCGAGACGTTGGAGTCGTTGATGAAGCGCCAGATCTCGGTCGTGCCGAGCTCCGGGAACTCCGTGATGTCGTCCCAGTGCAGCTCGTTGATCTCCCAGATCGAGCGGCCGCAGCCGTCGGTGCCCGAGCGCTTGAGCCGGAAGTCGCGGGAGAGAATCGAGTCGCCCTCCTGCAACCGCTCGATCGGTCGCAGGGTGGTCGGCACGGGATCGGTATGTCCGACCTCGGCGGTCACCACGAACTTCATCACCTGGGTGAGGTCGACGCTACCGCCAGGAAACGGCGCGGGTGCGCTGTTCACGAGGAAGATCTCATCGCCGGGGTTGTAGCCCGCGAAGTCGACCACGACATCGTACCGCTCGCCGGGCCCCATGGTGAGCTGGCCCACGCCGTTGACGGGCTGTTCGAGCAGACCGCCCTCGGTTCCGATCACGGTGAAGGTCAGCAGGCCGCTCGGAGGTTCCAGCGACAACGTGTAGACCCTGGAGGTCGACCCGCCGAGCATGCGGAAGCGGTATTTGCCCTGCTTGACCTCGAAGTAAGGCCAGACCCCGCCGTTGACCATGACCTTGTCGCCGAACCACATGTCTTGCCAGTCGCTGGGGTAGCTCAGCGTCCCGTCCGGATTGAACTTGCGGTCCTGGATCACCAGCGGGACCTCGTACTCACCGCCGGGGAGGTTGATCGCATCCTCGACGTCGTCGCGCATGAGGTACGCGCCCGCCAGACCCATCATGACGTTGAGCCGCGTGATCCCGAGAGCGTGGTCGTGGAACCACAGGTAGCCGGCGTCCTGTTCGTTCGGGTAGACGTAGGTCGCCGCGGGATCCCCCGGCAGGAAGGTGTCCTCGGGGTATCCGTCGACCGCGGCGGGGACGTGGCCACCGTGCAGGTGGACCACCGTCTTGGCGACGTCTTCCGCGCCGTGGATGCAGACTTCGCCCAGGTCGTCTTCCTGAACGTCGACGTCCAGGTAATGGTTGTCGGTGCGCGGTACGCCGGTGTCGAGATCGCGGATGTCGTTGATCCAGTTGACCGTCACGGGCAGACCCGAGCGCGCCACGATGATCGGACCGGGCGTTTGCGGGGCGGCCGTGCCGTCGCTGTAGCCCCACACCCGCGTGGGGTTGGGCAACTCGCTGTGCATCTGCTGCTCGAACTCCACCATGGTGATGTCGTACTCGGCCGCTCCGCCGATCGTGCCGGCCACCGGCGTCGCGATGGGGGGGAGCGGCAGCGGATCGACGAACGCCGTCAGCACGACCTCACACTCGACCGTTGCGCAGGTCGATCCCGCGCCCTGATAAACACCGCCGCCGCCCTCGCAGTTGCTCTGGGTGTCCTCGGTGCAGGTGCCGGCGTCGGCGCAGCAGGCGCCGATCGGATCGATGCACGGGTTCGGCGCGCAGGTCGTTCCGTCCCCGTTGTAGACGCCGCCCAGGGTCGTGCAGTCGGCCGGGGTCTCGAGCGTGCAGGTCTCGCCCTGGCAGCAGGCGCCGACGATCGTCGAGGGGGTGAAGTTCACCACCAGCGACGGCCTGTCCTGACCGCCGTTGTTGGTGTTCTCCACCGTCGCGAAGCGCTTGGCGGTCTCGATCTGGGTCTCGTCGCCGATGACGATCCAGCCGAAGTTCTGCGAGGGATTGTCGAGCCAGAACTGCACGTCCGCTACCATGCCCGACGACGAGCCCCAGGTGTAGGCTCCGACGCCCCCGACCAGGGTCGATGCACTGTTCGTTCCCGAGAAATCGCCGCCGGGCGTGCCCCAGAACTGCGTCGAGTAGAACGTATGATTCCAGGTGGGGTCGCCGGTGGTCGGCGTAACGCCCCTACCCTGCTGCGAGTTGCCGGTGTTCGACGTGCCGTTGCCCCAGTCCGACTGGAGCCGGTGCAATGTAAGGTTGAAGCTGTTGTTCTGGGCCACCTTGGTTGCCACCAGGGTAAGCTGAACGCTGTCGATCGTGGAGCCGGCCGGGATGTTGCCGGCGATGTTGAACGCCAGCACTCCGCGTCGCACCGCCACCCGGGTGCCGGCGCCGGGGTCGGCGTCGGCGTCCTTGACCTTGCCGACGAAAAAGTTCGGCCCCAGAGCGTTACTGGTGTCGTTGAAGCTGGTCTGCTGAACCGGCTCGTAGAGCGTATTGTCCCGGGTCGGTGGCAGCGTCACCGTGTCGGCGCGTAGCGCGACCGGAATCGCCAGCAAGATGGATAGCGAAACGGCGATGCAGATTACCCGATGCATGTTCCCCTCCTCACGGTGCAGGCCAGCACACGAACCCCCTCTGGAGCCCCAGAGTCGGTCGGTTCACGGGTGCCGATTTGTATTGAAGCCCGCCCGCTCTGAACTCATAAGAACCCACGGGCACAACAGAATCAATAAGATCTATGGAGTAAATTAGTCTTTTTTGCAGGCGGCGCGGCTCCCCTACGAGCCGGATCGTCCGCTACGAACCGTCTTTGTTCAGAACAGACCGGCCACAGGGCCGGGCCGGCCCGGTCACGGGGACACTCTCCTGAGTGAAAAAGGAGAGTGTCCCCGTTATCTCAAGGGCAGGTTCCGGTGATGTCTTTCGCCGTGACGGCGCACATCCCGCTGTCGGTGAGACCATTGCGCTCACCCTCGGTGCCGACGCCCCACGAGCTCTCGACGCTGACGCCGTCGTCGCCGACCACCACGAACCACAGGTCGCCCGCGGGAACCGCGGTCCACGCCTCGGGATTCAGGATGCCGCAAGCGGCTCCCGAGACCGTGTAGGTCGAGACCTGTCCCAGCGGCCCGTAGAGGATGTTCGCGTTGGCGGGAGCGCACTGGTCGTCCCACGTGACCGAGAGCTCGCTGCCGTCGGCCGTGATCCGATCGGCAAGCAGAGACCCCGAGGGAATCGGCGGCGGGCTCGAGCTCGCCGCGACACACGTCTCGTTCAGGCACAGCTCCGGTGCGAAGAAGTGCACCACGACGTTGTCGACGTACCAGTACAGCTCGGCCTGGGCCTCGTAGTAGTGCCACCGGATCTCGACGTCCGGAGCGTCTCCGGCCAGGGCCGAGATGTCGATGACCTCGTGCACCGGGTTGGCGGTCGATGTACCCGTGAAGCGCGCCACGTTGACCCACGCTCCACCCGTCAGCGACGAGCGCACATCGACGTCCGCGATCTCGGCCGTGTCCGCCTCGAACCAGTGGTCGAACTCCAGCGTCACGATCGGGTCGTCGACGAAATCCATCACCGGGGTGATGAGATCCTCGTCCATGCGGTCTCCGCCGCCCGTGCAGCTCGAGTCGACGGCGGCCCAGGTTCCGGCCACGGGGGCAGCCGGATTCGGACTACCACAAGCAGCGGGATCGGCAGCGCTGTCCGCGTACCACGTGAAGCCGTCCGCAGGCCCACTGCGAGAGCGATCGATGACCGTCCAGGTCGCGGGAATTCCGCTCGTGAAGTCCTCGCTCAGGGTGACGCCGCTCCGCTCGGCGATGACCTCGCCGACCATCTGCTGGAACGTCGCGGGCCAGGTGCCCTCGTTGGTGGTCATGTCGACCTGGAACTCCACCGTCTGACCGCAGATCAGCGCATCGGTCAGCTGGGCGATGACGTGCGGCGGCTGGGTGGTTCCCGTGACGCCGGGCTCCAGGTTGCCGACGGTGGCGGTGTCGTCCAGCATCGTGACGCCGGCGGTGACCGGCGTGACGTGAACCACGGCGTCGGTCACCGGGTCGGTGCCGTCGTTTTTCACGTCGACGCTGAACTGGACCTGCTCACCGACCTCCCAGCGGTTGTTGCCGAGGCCGGCCGTTCCGGTCGAGCAAGCATCGACCTCGAGCTGGTGGAGCTGGAACGCGGCGACAGGACCGCACTGCTGGGCCTCGAAGGTCAGGATCAGATCCCAGCTCGTCAGCTGGCCGGTGTCCCCGCCGGCATCGTCGGTGACCTCGAGGGTCCAGTCACCGTTCGCGGGGATTCCGTCCAGCGTGGACAGGTCGCCCTCCGGCTGATAACGCCCCGTGAAGGGTGCGCTGCCGCTGGTGATGGAGACCGTGGCCTCGTCGTCGAAGATCGTGTCGACGAAGTCGTTCCCCGAGCCGCCACTGTCGGTGGTCAGCTCGACCCGGGTGGCGTCGGGACCGATCAGGAAGATGTCCAGGTCGCCGGTATACGTGTGGATGATGTTGAGTCGGACCTCCACGTCGAGGACCGTATCGTCGTCGGTGACGGTGAGGACGCTGTTGAAGGAGGTGTTGTCGACGATGGGGATCGGGGTGTCGGTGCTGGGATACTCGGGCTGGTTGTTCACCCCGGTCGCAAACTCGTGGAACTCGCCCTGGTTATCGTCGGTCACCGCATTGCCGACATCGTCCGTCGAGCTTACCGAATAGACGTAGACCGTGCACTCGTCGAGCCCCTCGAGCTTGATGCTGTGAGAGGTGGTGAGATCCTCGTCGGCGAGGGTCGTTCCGGGCACGAGCTCTCCGTAGGTCACCGAGCTATCGGCCAGCTCGTCAGTGTCCCACGTGATCGTGGCCTCGGCGCCCGTGATGCCGCTAGTCTGCACGTTGGAGATCACGGGCCCGGCGCAGTCCAGCGTGGCGGTGTCCTGAACCACGACGTTGGTGCCGCCCAGGCCGTCGTCGGCGTCGACGTAGGTCGCGGTGACGACGTCGCCGTGGGAGACCTGCAGAACGCCCGTGGCGTTGGTGGTGCTGAGCGGGATCGTGGCCCGGAAGTCCGCGGTCGTCGCGGCGGTTTCGGTCAGCAACACGGTCTCCCCGCCGGGCTCGGTCGTCGAATCGATGGTCACGGTGACGGTGTCGATGACCTCGTCACTGGTGTTCAGGTCGCAGTCGACCACGCGAATCCTGGCGTCGCTGGCGCAGTTGTAAAGCGCGCGGTCGAGCTGGAGACGGCCCTCCGAGGTGCAGTTGGTCAGGGCGCCGCCGCTGACCACCAGGGCGAAGTCCGCGTCGACCTCGGGGGTCTCGAGGTGGGCGTCCTCGTTGATCTCGCTGGCGATCACCTCGATCGCCCACACGCCTTCCTCGGGATTCTGGACGAAGACGTTCTCGACCGTGTCGATGGAGTCGGCGGATCCTCCGGGGGTCGAGAAGTTACCGTCCAGAAGGCCGTTGTTGCCCCAGTAGACCGTCGCGGAAGGCGAGGTCACCTTCAGGGTGAGGTCGTTGATGCGATTGACGCCGGCGCCGACGACTCCCATCGGGTCGGCGTAGGTCATCGTGACCCGCAGCTCGGGCTCGCCGGCCTCGACGAAGGCCACCAGCTCGATGCTGTCCAGGTTCTGGAGCACCTCGGTCTCGTCGACGAAGCCGATCTTGTCGCGCATGTCGTAGAGGTACTGCGCGCTCGGCATCCCCCAGCCTTGGTGGACCCGCGTCATGTCGTGGGTCTGACCGGTGAAGGGGTACTGGGTGGCGGTGTTGATCATCGCGGCCTTGGCCGTCGTCATGTGCGGCCGGTTTTCGAAGACGGTGCCTCCGGGGTTGGGGACGTCGTTGCCGAAGACCTGCTCGTTCCACATCTGGTAGAAGAGGCCGAAGTAGCCGGCGATGCTCGGCGTGGCTCCACTGGTGCCGCCGAACTCGGTGTAGCCACCGCCGGAGGACGCTGAAAAAGTCAGGTCGTAGAAGAAGCACAGGTCGGGCTTGATCCGGCCGTCCTCGGCCGGGCCGATGCTGCCGCTACCGGACGACCACGAGTCGTCGTCGCGGGTCAGTGTGTTGAAGTGATCCACGGCGCCGCCGGAGACGATGTTCTTGGCCCACGCCTGGGGGCGAGAGTCCTGGTTGCCGGCGTTGCTCTGAGACTGGGTGATGGTGATGTCGTTGATGAACAGGATGTCGTCCATCTCGGCCGAGATGGTGGTGTAGAAGAAGGTCCGTGGGTCCCCCGTACTGTTGGTCTGGAACACGGCACGGTACGGGCCGGCCGGGTCGACCAGCTCCGCGGTGTGCGTGTAACGGGTCGGGCCACCGCCCAGGAGTCCGCTGCTGTAAGCGAAGATCCCCACGCCGTCGGGGATGATGCCGCGCGCCTGGGGGTTCGTGCCTTGCCCGAACAGGATGCCGTAGACCGACGTGCCGTGCGCGCTGCTGCTGCCCGCCACGTGGATGATCGGGGGTACGGTCCACTCGGGGTGGTCCACGTCGACCTCGGTGTCGGCGACCTCCGCCCGGACTCCCTGGCCCGTGTAGCCGGCAACGCTCTCGACGTAGTTCGCTCCGCCGATCTCTCTAACGATGTCTAGGTCGGTCTCGAGCTCGCCCTTGCGGTCGATGAACATGACGTCGTCGAGCACCGCGATCTCACCGACGTGCTCGAGGGTGAGGGTGGCCTCGATCCTGAACCCCTGGGGCGTCGAGCCGTGAATCTCGCCGCCCATCTCCGCAATCTTGGCCATGACGCGATCCTGGGCCGCGATGCCCCGCTCGTGGAGCATGATCGAGTAGCGGCGAGGGGCGATCTCGGCGTCCGTCAGGATCTGTTCGCGGATCTCCTCCTCGAGCTTGTAGGCGGGGTGGACCGGACCCACCCACCGGACGAAGGGGAGCGCTTCCACAGCCTCGCGTACCCCCGGGGTCATCCGGACGAAGTGGCCGTGATTGGCAATGTACTTGTACACCTTGCCGCCCATCGCTTCGATGGCCGCGCGGAACTCTTCGAGAGGCTGCGTCACGAACTGCACCAGGTAGAGGTTCGATCCCTCGCGGGCCACCAGCGCGCTCGGCACCGACGGCTCCGTCACCTCGGGATCGAACTTGGCGTACCGCAGCGCCATCACGTAGGAGGTCTCTCGGACCGTCGCCATCTCGCTGCCGTCGAGGCTGATGGCGTAGTGCGGCACCGTCCGCCCGTCGGACGACACCTCCGACCACAGGGCCAACCGCACCGTGGAGCCCGCCACATCGATCAGGCGTTCGCCGGCGACCTCGTTGGAAGTGGTGTGGAACGGCACGCCCCCGTCGAGGCTCAACGTCCGAACGTTCGAGTCCGAGCGGACGGCGAGGCCGGTTTCAGCCGGCTCGTCCGACGACCCCATGGCCGGGGCGGCCAGGGCTAGGACCAGCACGACGGACAGCGCAAAAACGCGAGACGCCTTCAATGACATTTCTAGCTCCCCCCTGATTGGCAGGTTTACTTCCTCGTATCGCTGTGCGGTGGGATCGGCGAGGTGAGGGCGGACCCGTACCGGGGCACAGGATTGCTACGGACACCGGTATGCGGTCGAACGGACGTACCCAACCCCTCCTTCCGACCATCCTTATTTACGCCGATCCCGCGGATCATGCCCGGATTAACTCTCGGAAGCAAGAGGTGTGAATTCGGACCAGTCCGGTCTCGGTTCCAGTCAGTCGACCGATTGGCCGAATTCCTCCCGTAGCGACGTCGAATCCCACGCCACATCGCGGTCGTGTCCGACCTCCTCCAGATCAGCCCGCATCACATCCTCCAGGTCCCGGATCATCTCCCGCGCGCGGCTGATGTAGGTCTTGCGGTCATGGCGCATCCGGACGAGCTCCCGGACGTGTGCCTCGTCGTGGCGCCGGAATTTGCGCGCCGCACGAACGGCCTGATGCGAGCGGAATCCCAGCTTTCGCAGGGCATCGACGCCCACCCGCAACGATGTGTCGAGGTGCTCGCGGTAGACGTGCTCCACGCCGGCGTCGAGCAGGTCGTAGGTGTGGGGCCGACCGCGAGCCCTGGCCAGGATCTCGAGGTTGGGGAAGTGCTTCTTCACCGTCCGGACGATCTCGAGACTGTCCTCAGGACGGTCCACCGCCAGGATCAGCAGCTTTGCGCGATCGGCACCGGCGGCTTTCAGCAGGTCGGGGCGCGAGGCGTCGCCGTAAAAGACCGTCAGGCCGAGCTTGCGCAGCAAGTCGACGTGGTCGGAGTCGACGTCGAGAATCGTGGTGCCGACACCGTTGGCAAGGAGGAGCCTGCCGATGACGTGGCCGAAGCGGCCGAAGCCCGCGACGATCACCGGGTTGTGCTCGTCGATGGTGTCGGCGGGGCGCTCCCCTCGCTCACGGGTCCCGAAGCGGGGTTGCACGAGCTTCTCGTTCACGATCATCAACAGCGGGGTCAAGCCCATCGACAGCGCCACCACGGCGATCAGCGGTGCGGCGACCTCCGACGTGATGACGCCGTTCTGGGCTGCAAACGAGAACAGCACGAAGGCGAACTCTCCGCCCTGGGCCAGGGCGAAGGCAAAGAGCAGGTTCTGGTCGAGACCCATCCGGAAGACCCGTCCCAGGACCAGCAGCACGATGAGCTTCACGACGATCAAGATGCCCACGAGCGCGGCGATCGTGCCCGGGCGGGAGGCGATCAGGTCGAAGTCGACCGAGGCTCCCACCGAGATGAAGAACAGGCCCAGCAAGAGTCCCTTGAAGGGCTCGATGTCGCTCTCCAGCTCGTGCCGGTACTCGCTGTTGGCGAGAACCACGCCTGCCAAAAACGTCCCCAGGGCCGGGCTCAGACCCACGGAGGCCATCAGCAGGGCGATCCCGATAACCAGCAACAGTCCCGCGGCGGTGAAGATCTCCCGGAGTCCGGTTCGGGCGATGACGCGAAAGGCGGGCTGCACCAGGAAGCGCCCCGCGAGGATGATCCCCGCCACGGCCCCGAGCACGGCCGCAGTCTGGGCCCAGGCCGGAAGACCTTCGACCCACGTGCCCGCATGGCCCGCGTCGTCCGTGCCCTTGGCGAGTGCGCCGGCGGCGCCGAACGCCAGCAGCGGCAGGATCGCCAGCATCGGGATGACCGCGATGTCCTGAAACAGAAGCACCGCGAAGGAGCTCTGACCGGCCCGGGTCTTCATCAGTCCCTTTTCGTTCAGGGTCTGGAGGACGATGGCGGTGGACGACAGCGCCAGGATCAAGCCGATCGCCAGCGACATCGACCACGGCAGGCCCATCACCATCGCGACCCCGGCGAGCGCCATCGCGGTGACCGTCACCTGAAGCCCACCGAGACCCAGGATCGGACCGCGCAGCCGCCACAGCAGCGCCGGCCGCAGCTCGAGCCCGACCAGGAACAGCATCATCACGACGCCGAACTCGGCGAAGTGCATGACGTCCTGGCCCTCCCGGCCGACCAGACCCAGACCGAACGGGCCGATGGCGATCCCCGCGATCAGGTAGCCGAGCACCGAGCCGAGGCCGAGCCGCTTGGCCAGCGGTACCGACACCACGGCCGCCGCCAGGTAGACGAACGCTTGATAGAAGAAGGCCTCGCCGTGCATGGATAATCCCCGTTACCGTCGGTTCGTGAGGATCCGGTCGAGATCCGAATTCAGTCGTGAAAACTCCCGGGCAGCCTCGAAGTCGATCGTGCCGTCCCGCAACGCGACGACCATGCGCCGGTAGTCCGCGGCGTGGGCGACCACGTCGGAATCGGTCAGCGAGTGCGTTCCGTGCACCACGAACGGTGGAAGGTAGTCCATCCCACACAACCGGGCTGTCTGCTCGATCGGCGCCAGAAGCTGCCGGATGGTGAAGTTGTTGTGCCCCTCGCCGCAGTAGGCAGCCTCGCGGCCGCCGGCGGTGAGGGCGCTGACGAGCTTCTTGCCATGAAGCGCGGTTCCCTGTGCCCCGTAGGCCCAGCCATGCTCCAGGACGAGGTCCTCCCACTCCTTGAGGATCGCCGGGGTGCTGTACCAGTAGAACGGGTGCTGGAACACGACGATGTCGTGTGCGAGCAACAGCGTCTGCTCGTGCTCGACGTCGATGTCCAGGTCGGGGTAGGCCTCGTAGAGATCGTGAAAGGTCACGCCCTCGATGTCCCGGACCGCACGAACGAGCTGACGGTTGACCCGCGACCGTTCGAGTGCCGGGTGTGCAAAGAGAATCAGGATGCGATTCGCGTGGCTCACGGTGCGCGTCCGGAATCCGGCACAGCCGCCGGCGGAAAGATCGGGAGTCTAGCACCGACCGTGTTAATTAAGAAAATATAGGTATACAATCCAGCGCTCGTATCGCGATCCGGGCCCAGGGAGGATCCCGATCATGATCTCGACAACGCAGGCTGGGGAGGCTGGCGCAATCGCGCTGGTGGTCGGTGTCGGGTTGCCCCTCGCCGCCTACCGCCGTCACCTTCTTGCTGCATAGCAAGCAGACCGAGTCGAAAGCTGCCCGGGGATCTGCTGGCAGGTCGCGCCAGCTTCGAGGTCTCCCTGAAGGACTTCGGCGTCAAGGGCTTCGACGGCGCCATCGGCTCGAAGGTCGGTGAAACGATCGGCCTCGACGTGAGCTTCACCGCCACCAACGACAAACCGACCGAAATGAACGCCGGCAACCCCTGCGGCGGAAAGACCGCCAAGCATCGCTCCTGACCCAACCCCCCCCTCTGCCAGGAGGGCGCACCTTCGGACAGCCCGAAGGTTGCGCTCTCCACCTTTCTTCACGATCAGCGCAGGACGGGGGGGGGTTCGCAGGTGACCACCACCTCTCGGGCCGTGCACGGGTGGCGGAAGGTGAGCTCGGCGGCGTGCAGGTTGTAGCCGGGGTCGCCGGGTAGGGCGCGGCAATCCGGCGCGGGGATGCCGCCTGCCGGGTACAGCGGGTCTCCGACGAGCGGATGTCCCGCAGCGCCCAGATGGATTCGGATCTGGTGGGGTCTGCCGGTCGCGATGCGAACGTCACACAGGAACTCCCCGTCACGTTGCTCCACCACGGTGACGTGGCTGACCGACGCCTTGCCGTCGGCGGACACCGCATGCACCGAGCCGAGCAACGGGTGGGGCACGGGACCGATCGGGGCCTCGACGTCGAAGTCACTCCGGGACGGTTTCCCGACCGCCAGGGCTCGGTATCGCTTGCCGACGTCGCGAGAGATCCACTGCCGGGTCAGATCCGCCAGCGTTCCTCTCGTTCGGGCGAACAACACGACACCGGAAGTCCAGCGACCGAGGCGGTGAAGAGGCGAGGCGCCCGGGGCGTACGCGCGAACGCGGTGCAATAGCGTCGCATGCAGAAACCCGCCACCGGGAAGCGTCGGCAGCCCTGCCGGCTTGGCCACCGCTAGCAGATCCTCGTCTTCGTAGAGGACCGCGAACGATGTCGGCGCGTCCGGCTCGGTCCACGCCGGACGCCGCCACACCAGGATCTGCCCTCGTCGCAGAACGGAGTCGGGACGCCCGGGGGTCGAGTCGAGCAGGACGCGCCCCGATTCGATCCGGTCCGTCCACTCCGCGGCCGAGGAGTGACGGTACCTCCGGGTCAGATAGGCGAGTAGAAGCTCACCGTCCGCCTCGGCGCCGATCCGCTCTCGATACTCGAAGCCGTCGTTCACGTCGGCTTCATTCTAGCGGTCCTCGAAGCCGCCGAGCCCATGCCGTGTGGTGGCTCACAAGCAAGCGGCGCCTGCCCCGGTCTCAGGTGCCTGCCCCGCGTTATACTCCCACTTAGATGCCCAGGCGAAAGCAGCCGACGATCTTCGTGGTCTCCGACGGCAGGGGCGAGACCGCGACCCAGCTGGTGACCGCGGCAGCCTTGCAGTTCAGCAAGCAGTACCGCATCGTTCGGGAGTCCGAGGTCCGACGGCCCGCGCGCGTCGAGAAGATCGTCAAGAAAGCCGCCGCGGCCAATGCCGTGATCTTCTACACGCTGGTCGCGGATGACACCCGTGCGGAGATGCGGCGAAGTGGCAACGAGATGCTCGTGCCCACCGTGGACATCCTCGGTCCCGCGTTCACCGCGCTCGGCGACCTGTTTCGCACGAAGAGGAGCTCGACACCGGGGTTGTTCTATCGCCTCGAGCACGAGCGCTTCGACCGCATGGCGGCCATCGACTACACCCTGACCCACGACGACGGCCAGCGTCCCCACGAGCTAAACCAGGCCGATCTGGTCATCGTCGGCGTCTCGCGGGCGTCCAAGAGCTCGACCTGCTTCTTCCTGGCCTATCACGGTACCAAGGCTGCGAACGTCCCGTTGCTGCCGGACATCCCGCCGCCGGAACATCTCCTGAAGTTGCCGCCGAACAAGGTTATCGGCCTACGGGTTGCCGTCGATCGGCTGATCACCGTCCGCGAGGCGAGGGCCAGCCATCTGGGCTTCCAGGCGGCCGATCCGTACCTCGACCGCAGGACCGTCGCCCGCGAGGTCATCGCCGCGCACCGCATGATGGAAAAGTACGGCTGGCGCTGGGTCGAGGCTTCCTACCTGGCAGTCGAAGAGATCGCCCGCGAGGTCATGCACCTCGCCCGCTCGTGAGCCGCTACCCGTCGGCCGGGTTGTTCCACGTGCCGGAGAAAACAAACTCGCTTTGAGGATTCCTCTGGCGGGGTGCGATCTCGGGAGCTCGGAGTGGCTCGGGGAGCTGCTCGACGCTTCCCGGATAGCCGATCGCGATACCGGTCAAGGGTTGGAACCCCTCGGGAACGTCGTAGGTCTTCCGGATCTTGTCCACCTCGATGCCGGCCATCTGGTGAACGCGCAGTCCCAGGTCCGTCGCCTGCAACGAGAGGTTGCCCGCGGCCAGTCCGACGTCGTGAAAGGCCGAGCGATTCGGGCGGTCGTTCCGCGTGAAGGTCTCTTTGGCCACCGTCAGGATCAGCACGCCGGCGTTCTTGGCCCAGCTCTGGTTGCCCTCCATGAGGCACCCGAGCATCCGTTCGAACTCCTCGGAGTCTTCGCGCCGCGCGACGAGGAAACGCCACGGTTGCTCGTTGAACGATGAAGCGGCCCACCGCGCCGCCTCCAGGACGGAACGCAGTGCCTCCGTGGGGACGGGCTTGGGCTCGAAGGCGCGCGGGCTCCAACGCTTCGCGATCAATTCGTGAACGGGATATCCGGTCTCGGCAATTTTCTCCATTCCTGACTCCCTGGCCGCGAACGCGGCCTGTCGCTTCGGAACGACGACGAATCATCGAGCGGGCGGGCGCCGGACCTAGACCGGTCGACGCTAGCGCTGGCGTCGGGCGAGTCGTTTCCGACCGGTGTGGCTTCGTCTTCTTCGCTCATGCAAGAATCCCGGCTGTCGCGTTCAGTCGATGAATTGTAGATCGCCCATCGAGCTCGAAACGGTGAACCGGAGGGTCGGCGGCTTCAGCTCCGCCTCGACGGGTACATCGATGCCGCCGCGGTCGAGCCCCTCGAGGATCACGTCGTCGGGCAGCCACACCGTGCCACCGCCCATGTTGCCGTCGATGGTGATGTCGGCGTCGTTCTGCCACTCGCCCCGCAGGTCGATCGACATGCCGCCCATGCTGTACCGGACGTCCAGCGTCCTGGGGCTTGCGTTGCCCAGGTCGCTCAGGTTGCCTCCACCCTGGGACGTGCTGACCGACATGCGGTCGATGGGCTGGCGCAGCGGCTCGTCGAACCGCACGTCGACTCCGCCCATTTGCACGTCGATGTCGGCCGAGGTCAGCCAAAGCCCGCCGAGTCGCATGTTCGAGCCGCCCTGCCTGATGTCGACGTCCAGATCGAGGGGAACGTCGAAAGGCAGGTAAAGGTGCACGTGCGGCGTCGCTCCTCCCAGCAGTTGCCTGAGCCCGAGGGTCCACCCTCCACCGCCGGTACGCCGCAACGCGACCCGGTAACTCCACGGCTCGCCCTCGGTCGCCCCGGGCTCGAAATGCTCTTCGAGAGTGAAGGTATTCGAGTCGTAGGTCGCCTCGACCCGCAGCGATTCGCCCGGCTCCGCGGGCGCCAGGACCAGCTCCGCCTGCGAAACCTCGGCGAAGATCTTGCCACCGGCGCTGAGCTCCTCGGGAAGCGCGACCGATGGGATCTCGGGAGTGAGCACCTGGCGCTCGACGCTTTCGGAGCGAACGCCCATCCACGCCACGGTGAACAGCGCCGCGCACATCAAGATCGCTATTCCGAGCAGGCCGAGGCAGCCGAAGCACCCGTACTTGAACCACGTGGCGCCGGTACCGGCCATGGGAACCTCAGCGCCTGGTGTTTTGCTTCCGGTTTCTAATGACCATCATCGCGCTGTTGAGGCGCTGGATCTTGCGGGCCCGGTTCTGGGTCTCGACGACCTCATCGGTAACCACCGGCGTTCCTCGAAGCTCGCGAAGGTAGCGGTCGATCTCGTGGGAGAGCTGGTTCAGCTCACCCAGCGTCATGCTCCGCAAGGTGCGGTCGGTCACCGAGATGAAGCCGCCGGCAATATCACGGCTCATCGAGTACGCGCTGCCGCCCATGAATCCAGCCATGGCGGCATGATACTCCAGTTGCCCCAAAATCTGGAAACGCCCCCCGTCAGGGGCATGAATCGGACGGGGTGCGTCCCTCGCCCAGCGTCGATTCTCCCGCACAGTTCACGGCGGTGGTGACGTAGAACAGCACATCGCCCGGGTCGGGCACGGAACCGTCGTCCGTCGTGGAGGTCGTCGCCAGTCCGGGCAGGTAGCACGCCAGATCGGAGGCGTCGCGCTGGGCTCCGCGATAGACGTCGTAGCTCGCCGCTTCGGTCACCGCGTTCCAGCTCAGGGTCGCGACCGTCTCCGACCTCGACAGCTGCAGGTTCGTTACCTCGCCCGGCACCGTCAAGGTGCAGCCGGTGCAGTCGATCACGACGAGATCGTCGATCGCCGCTTCCACGACCGATGCCGCGTTCAGATCGGCCGCGACGAAGCGCAGCTGGACGACGCTCGCCGGCGTCACCACGTCCGAGACGCGGAAGGTGTGGAAGATCCAGCCTCCCGTGGTCCCGACCCCCGAGGGTCCGACGGTCTCGACGTTGGACCAGCTCTGTCCGGAGTCGCTGGTGATGTCGACGGTGAAGACGTCGGCCCCGGGATCGTTGCCGGTGTTGTTCGAGTACCACCGCCAGTAGCCGATCCACGGCTCGGTGTATCCCGTGAGGTCCAGCGAGGGTGAGAACAGTGTGGTCTTGCCGGCGTCGACGTCGTTGGTTCCGGCGGGGCCGCCCACCACACCCTGGCCGGTGACGAAGCACATCGTGCCCGTGCCCGGCGTGTGGTCATCCTCGGGCTGGGCGGCGGTGCCGACAGGGTCCGCCCGTTCCCACACGCCGCCCGTCGCCGTGTCGTCCCCATCGCCCACCGTGAAGCCCGTGTCGCTCTCGAGGTCGTCGCTGACCTCGCACTCGTCCAGCACCCCGTCGAAGTCGCAGTCGTCCGACCGGCCGCTCGAGAGGTCGCACTCGTCGGGGATCGCGTTGGCGTTACAGTCGTCGCTGAACCCACCCGAGATGTCGCAGCCGTCGGCCGTCCCGTTGCCGTTGCAGTCGTCCTCGCACTCGTCGGGGACTCCGTTGGTGTTGCAGTCGTCACTGGTCATGGCGGATAGGTCGAGCGAATCGTGGACGCCGTTGTCGTTACAGTCGCCCACCCGCAGGAAGTAGACGTCTTGCTCGCCATTGAAGGTTGCGGAGTAGGCCAGCGATGCGCCAGCGGTGTCCGAGATCATGTGGTAGTAGTCGCCGATCTTGGTCTGGACCGGATGGCCAACCCGTGAGTTGAACGACGGGCTGACGGCAAGCCCCGACGAGAAGGACAGCCCCGCGTCGGTCGACCAGGCGTAGTAAAGCTCGGAGGATTGCGCTGTGAGGTCGTTGCGGGTGTCGTTCCACACCACGTCGATGCGCCCCTCGGGCGAGACCGACATCGTCCCGAACCACTGCCATGCGGTGCCGCCCGGATCGTCGTTGACCCTCAGCGGAGCGCTCCAGTTCTGGCCGCCGTCGGTGCTGCGGATGATGTGAACGTCGAGCGGGTCTCCCCCGGTCGGATCCACCGAGCCGAGCACGTAGACGTTGCCGCGAGTCGGGCCACTCGAGCGATCGACCGCGACCCACACCTGCCCCATCAATCCGCCGGGATTGGGCGTGCCGCCGGTGATGGTGGTGCCTCCGAGGTCGATGTTCGGTGCGAGGCCGAAGGTCGGGGTGACGAGCGCGTCCAAGGCATCGGTCGACTTCAGGATCATATGGCCGGTTCCGAGCCGGTTGACGCCCACGATGTATAGCTCACCCTCGGGACCGACGTCGTCCGTGCCCCACTTCGGGTGCCGCGGCAGGACGTACGGACCTTCCCACGAGAGGGCGCTGTCGGTCGAGCGGGTAAAGTCGGTCCCCGGCGCGCAGCACGTGTATTGCGAGTTCCAGATGGCGTAGATGTGGCCGTCACCGAGACCGCCCGTGATGTCGATCGTCTGCCAGTTCTTGTCGCCGCCGGGCGATGAGGTCGGCGCCGTCCAGGTGACACCCTTGTCGGTGGAGACGAAGTACTCGGTCGTGGTGATCGAGCTGAGACTGTAATAGTAGAAGTTGCCGACGCTGTCGGCCGCGAGAACCGGGTCGCTACGAAACTGGCCCGGATCGAGCGAGCCCGGGAAGGTCCAGGTCGCGCCGCCGTCGTGGCTGTAGGCGTAGCCCGCCTGCCGAAAATCCGAGGCCACCGAGTCGAACTGCCGCCAACCGATGACGATGTTGTCCGGATTGAGAGGATCGATGGCGATCGAAGGCTCGTTGGCCGCGTCGCCGACGATGTTGTTCTGGAGGGCGTCGACGTTGACCTGGATGCTCTGGTGAAGCCCTTGCATGACGATGGCACGGGGCGAGCGGGGCAGGCTCTCGCGCCTGATCGGCACCGCCGGGGGATCGACGGGATCTTCTCGGTGGCCGACGGGCGCCGCGGTTTCGGTCTCGGCGTGAAGTTCGGTCCGTGCGATGTCCCTTTCGCCACGGACGTGGCTGGTCGACAGGGCCAGCAGCGCCAGCATTCCACCGATCAGCACTCTTCCGGCCCGTCGTCGCATGACCGTGCCCCTCTTTTCGAGCTGGTCATATACCCCCATGGTAATGCCGGAACAAGGGAACGATCCTGATCTCCAGAGGCGGCAACAGGAATCTCTCCAAAGGGCCTCCTAATACCCCCGTTTCGCGGTAGTCTTCGGCACGAGACAATGGAGGCGGCGTGTGACCCGACGACGACCGCGAAAGGAGAGCACACGATGAGCTCCGTATACGAGAAGCCCGTTTCAGGGAGCATCGACGAGGTGGGAGAGAGGCTGGTGCGGGCCGTCGAGTCCCACAAGTACGGCGTGCTCGGCACGATCGACCTCAAAGAGAAGATGAACAGCAAGGGCGTCGAGTTCGAGCCCGCCTGTCGCGTCTACGAGGTCTGCAATCCGCTGAAGGCCAGCGAGGTGCTTCAACATGACATGTCGGTCTCGACGGCGCTCCCGTGCCGCATCTCGATCTACGAGTTCGGCGGGCAGCTCCGGCTCGCCACGCTGAAACCCACCCGGATCCTGGGCGTCTTCGGCCACGAAGAGCTGAATCAGCAAGCGCTCCAGGTCGAGCAGGACCTGATCGCCATCATCGACGAGGTTGCCGGGGCCGAATGATCTACCCCGGGCTCGGGGTCCGAAGAGCTAACGACGGGTCGTCAGATAGTCCTCGGCGAACTCCTCGAGCGTCTTGCCCAGCGGGGTGATGTCGACCCGCATCTCGCGCCCGATGGTGCCGCCGATCCGGATGCCGAACCGGATCTCTCCGTCGTTGACGTCGAACACCACCCGCTCCCCGATGTGAGCGGCGGTGAACGCTTTCAGCCTGGACTCGCCGCCGGGGGTCGCGACGAGCGTGATGGTGCGCCGGGGTTCCTCCCCCGATCTCCGGACTTCCCTGCCCGAGGGTACGGCCTCGACGTCGGCTTCCGTCATGATCGGCGGACCGCTCTCGGGGCCGACGCGAAGGGTCACGCCCTCGGCGAGGGCGCTCCGCGAGAAGCCGACCTCGTGCACCCACTCTTCCACGATCGTCCAGCCCTCGAGATCCGGCGGTTCGAAGAGCCCGTCGGCGAGGGGAGCGTTCCACTCCAGGTTCCCGAATACCGTCCGGTAGCGCCCCTGGGTCTCGTCCCCGAATTCCAGCTCGATCTCGATCGGCACCGCCGTCTCGGCCGACGCCCACACGCGAACCACGCCGTCGACCGGCGCCTCGTCGCCGCCCGGCAGCTCATCGGCCCGCGCCTCGAAGCCCACGACCGGTACGCCTTCGATCTCGCGCTCACCGATGATTCGCGCGCGGTCCGCCGCCAGCCCTCGAAGACGGTTCCAGGTTCCCGCCACCAGCCCACGAGGCATCACCTCGCGACCTTCGAGCGCCGACCCGGCGTAAGACAGCGTGGTGTGATGAGCGGACTTGTCGCGGTGCGAGAGGCGCACGATCGTCGACTCTTCCCGGGCGCTTCTCATGATGAGCGTCGACTCGACCCGTCCGGGCGCCACCGTGCCGCGGGGAGGTGGGAATGGACCCGGACCGGAGATGATCTCGGTTCGGGACAGTCCCGGGTCTTTCTGTAGCGCCCTGTAGTGGGTCACCTTCACGGCGCCCGACGGCGACGTCTCTTCGGAAGTCACCCACGCAACCATCGAGTGGACCTGCTCGAAGTGCTCCGCGACGTCGGCCCACGCGAGAGCCGGTCGAGTGCCTCCCGGCCACAAGACGATCAGCGCCATCAAGACCGCGGCCGCGGCTGCCGTGACCCACCACGGGGCACGCGTTCGCCACGATGGTTGCGAGGAGTCCGGTGCCCCGTCTCCGGTCAGGGCCGTCAGGATGTGCTCCTTCGTCTCCCCCGGCATCGCCAGTTCCGGCTGCGAGCGGGAGAGCAGCTTCTCGACGTTGTCCTCCAGGTGATCTCGTCGGTTTCGGTGATTGTCGTTCATGGAATCACCCTCCGGGAAGTCGGCCGGTCCTCGAGCGAACCGGCGAGGGTCAGGAACGCGGCCTTGAAAGCCAGCCTCGCCCGATGAAGCGTGCTTTTGACGGCTCCCTCGGTCGTTCCCCGGGATGCGGCGATCTCCTTGAGCGGCTGCTGCTGACAGTAGCGCCGCGTCAGGGCCTCGCGATAGTCCTCGGGGAGATGGGCGAGCGTCATTCGGACCAGATCGGCCGTCTCGTTCTGTTCGACGATCTCGTCCGGCAGCGGCGAGCGCTCCATCTCACGGTAGGCCGCAACGAGGTTCTCGTCGATCGCCTGCCAGCGCGCGGCCTCGGCGCGGTGTCGTTTGCTGCGCGTCAGTGCCGACCGGATGCAGTTCCTGGCCGTGTAGGTCAGCCAGGTCGACATCGCGCCCCGCCCGGGGTCGTAGTCGCCGATCCGGTCCAGCGCCGTGACGAACGTGTCCTGGGCCACCTCGGCGGCCAGCTCGTGGTCCTTGCCGACACGATAGAAGACGAAGGTGTACACGCCGTCGGCGTGATCCCTGAACCAGCGCTCCACGGCCTCGGGGCACCGCTGTCTCAGACCCGCGAGGTCGGTTTCCGAAAATGGGCTCGGGTGCTTTCTCATGGCACCCATTCAATGTCGTCCGGCCGCCGCCGGGTTGCGCGGAAAAAGGACAAAGACGACGGGCTATGGCTCCAGGGTCCTACTCCTGGCTCGTGAGCCAGGTGGCGATGCTTCCGCCTCCCATCTGCGCCGGGAGCTTGAACTCGCTGCGGATCTTGAATCCGGGTTTCGACTTCGAGATCCAGATCGTTCCGTCGCCACCCTGGTCGTCCAGCGCCGTCATGGTCGTCTTCCACGTCTCGAAGGTGCCGGCCTCGACCTCGACGGTCTCCTCTCCGGTCACCTCGAACGAAAACACGCGGACCTTCTGGCTGCGCGGATCGAACGTCCGCACCGCGGTGGTGTAACCCGGTTCGAGAGGCAACTGGCAGAGCACCACCTCGAGCGCGGCATCGGTACCCAGCACCGGAGCATCCAGCGTCACGTCGATCGGGACCTCCCGGCCCCCCATGTCGATGAGACCGGTGACGGTCTCGTCACTGAAGTCGATGTTGACGCTCACGGGGCCCTGTCGAACCTCGCGACGCAGTGGGCCGAGGTCGGTGGCATCGAGGAAGTAGACGTCCGAGACGTCACCCTGAGGCAGAGAGGCCAGTGCCGCGACGCGCCAGACCTCACGCTCCCCGAGCGTTTCAGCGGTCAATTCACGCGTGCTCTCGATCGTCATGGCGTCGCCGGTCGCTCTCGTCACCACGGTGACGTACCCGGCCTTGGACGGCTCGAGCGAGCTCACGTCGGGCACCGGCAACGGCGAGGTCTTCGCCATCTCGAAACCCTGGGGGACCATCGGCATCTCGACGGTGGCGATGTCGACGGTCAGCGAGGCGATCCGCTCCTCGATTTCCGGGGCGGCGCCCTCCTGGTAGCGTCCTCCGAGGTGCTTTGCCAGAAACTCCTCGGTCACCGCGAACATCGCCAGTCGGTTCGTTTCTCCTGCGAACCCGTGGCCCTCGTCCGGAGCGACGAGGTACTCGACCGGCCGCTCCAGATCGCGCAGCGCGACCACGATCATGTCCGACTCGGCCTGCTTGACCCGGGGATCGTTGGCCCCCTGGATGACCAGCAGCGGCGCCTTGATCGCGGTGGCGTGGTAGAAGGGCGACTGCTCCTCGAGTCGCTTGCGATCCTCGGGAACGTCGGGATCGCCCACCCGCTTGAAGAAGATGTTCTTGATCGGGCCCCAGTAGGGCGGGATCGAGTCGAGCAGCGTGATGATGTTGGAGGGGCCGACGATCGACACGCCGGCGGCGTACAGGTCGGGTGTGAAGGTCACACCGGCGAGCGTCGCGTAGCCACCGTACGAGCCGCCCATGATGGCGACCCTCTTCGGATCCGCGATGCCCTCGTCGACGAGGTACTTGACCGCGTCGGTGAGGTCGTGCTGCATCGCGCCGGTGCCCCATTCCTTGTTCCCCGCGTTGAGAAACGCCTTGCCGTAGCCGGTGGAGGCCCGGAAGTTCGGCAGGAGGACGGCGTAGCCGCGGTTCGCGAGAAACTGCGTGATCGGCTCGTAGCCCCACACATCGCGCGCCCACGGACCCCCGTGAGGGAGGATGATCACGGGCAGGTTCTTCGGCTCGACACCTTTCGGGACCGTCAGGTAGGCGGGAATCTCCAGGCCGTCCCGCGCCTTGTAGCGTAGGGGCTGCATGGTCGCCAGGTCCTCGGAGGGCAGGTCCGGCCGCGAGTCGTACAGCTTCTTCAGCTTCATCTTCTTGCTGTCGAACAGCCAGGCCTCGCCGGGGTTGACGTCGCGGCTGACGTAGACGATCTGATAGCGCTCGTCCTCGGTGCTTGAAGCGACGCCGATCTCGCCGTCCGGAAGGTTGGCGCGCAGGAACTCGAGCTCCTTCTTGATCCCGTCCGTCCTCGGATAGATGCGTTGACGGTCTCCGACGTAGACGGTGCCGATCAGCTCCTCGGTGACGTCCGAGAACAGCGCCGTGCCAAAGTCAACTTCGCCCTCGGGGTCGGACTCGACCAGCTCGGTTTCTCCGGTCTCGGCATCCATCAGCATCAGCCGCGCCAGATCGACGTCGTCGCCCTTGTTGCTGACGATGTAAACCTGCTTGCCGTTCTTGTGGAACCGATAGGGCGCGCAGGACTCCTCGAAGGTACAGGTATAAATCGCCTTGCCGAGCTTGCCGTCCTCGACCAACAGCAGCTCGCTACCGCCGTCGTCGGTGGCCCGGAAGGCCAGCCGCACGTTGCCCGAGAGGTCGGCTTCCCAGGCGGCGATGTTGCTCTCGTTCTGGATCAGCAGCGTTCGCTCCCCCGTGCCGATGTCGAGTCGGTAGACGTCGTGCATCGCGGGGTCGCGGTCATTCAGTCCGACGAGGATCTGATTCGGTGTGGCCTCCGGCACGGCGTAGATCTGCGCCTTCGCACCCTCGATCGGTGTCAGGTCGCGTGCCTCCGGGACACCGTCCTTGCCGGCCTTCCCCTTCGGGTCGACGGCGTAGACGTGGTGATTCTCGTCGCCGCCTTTGTCCTGAACGTAGAGGATGTACCGGCTGTCCTGGCTCCAGAAGTAGCCGCGCACCGGTCTTTCGGTATCGGCGGTCATCGGCTTGGCGGCGTCGAACGGTTGCGAGGTCTTCTTGACCCAGATGTTCATCACGCCGCCAAAGGGCTTGCGAAACGAGATCCACTTGCCGTCGGGCGAGATCTGAGCGCCGGAGATCTCCGGGTCGCTGAAGAAGACATCACGATCGATCAGCGGCGGGAGATCGGAAAGGTAATCGCTCGTCGCCTCGTCGGCCGCGATCGCCGACGGCACCACCGTGAGGCTCACCACGGCCATCGTGACGAGCCACACGAATGCTGTTCTTCGTTGTGCGTTCATGGGTTACTCCTCGGGAAGTGTCGTCATCGCCGAAGCACCGATGTTCGTCCGCATCCGCCTACTACCGCCCGGAAAGAGCGGTCCACCGGCCAAACGGACCGAATTGCGCTCGAGCCAGTATACGGGTCAATCCTCGAACAGTTTCTCCTCGACATTGTCGAGATCGCAGACCAGGTAGCCGCGCTCGGCCGCAAGCTCGTGTTCCCGCCGCCCGTTGTACCCCCAGGCCGCCAGGGCGCACCGCGCCCCGAGCGAGGCGACCGAGTCGAGGTGGTTGACCTTGTCGTCGATGAAGGTCATGACGTCGAAGTCGAGTCCGAGTCGAGCGCGCAGGCGCTCGAGGTGGACCGATTTCCGCGGGCCCGCCCCCCTGTCCACGACCCGCTCGAGCGGAATCAGATCGGCGATGCCGTAGTCACGCAGCAGGACCTCGACCGAGTCGCCGTCCTTCGACGTGGCGATGGCGTAGGTCACTCCACGTCCCGCGCGGCGCCGGAGGAGATCGAGAAAGGGCGCGTAGGGCTTCATCAGATTCCGCCAGCCCTCGGGATCGGCCGCGGCCATCTCGGAGCGGGTTTCGTAAAACCGGCGGACGTACCGCTCGAGCCCATCCGGATCCAGCCCGGCGCGGAAAGCATCGTACGTCTCCTGGTCACGGAGCTCCGCGCCCGCCTGGAGGGCCGCCAGGATCGTCCCGTAGTCCGCGGCGCCGTTGCCCAGAGGCATCAAGTCCATGAAAGATCCGAATAGGGGATGAGAGGCGCCCTCCCCGTCGGTGGGTTCGAGCGGCGAGTCCGGATAAAGGTCGAGAAACGTGCGAATCGCGACGATGAAGGCTTCGTGGACGCTGTCGGAGACGACGCCGTCGAAGTCCATGACCAGCACTTTCATGAGCGAGACAGATTCTACACCGTCGTGACTTACCGGAGGTGAATCAGCTAGAGTGCCCCGGGGCGGGGCCGGTTTGGCCTCTACCCTTAACGGATTCGAGAGAAGGAGCCAGCAATGAGATACGCACCTACCTTGGTCGCTCTGATGGCCTTCGGGTTGATCTTCGCTGTTGCGGGATGCGGCGGCTCGTCGAAGGATTCCGAGTCGGCCATCGAGGGGCTCACCGAGAAGGCCGAAGACATGGCCGAAACCGCCGGCGAAATGGCCGACCAGGTCATGGAGATGGCGCCCGACGACTTGAAGGCGAAGGTCGAGGAGCTCAAGGAACAGATTGTCGAGAAAGAAGACGAGCTGGCGAAGCTCACCGAGAAGCTCAAGGGCCTGTCGCCCAGCGACCTCACGGGAGACACCGCCACCAAGCTCAAGAGTGAGAGCGAGACGCTGACCCAGGAGATCGAGGACCTCAAGAAGCAGGTCGAGGACTACCTGGCGAAGCTCGGCGGCTAAAGCAGCTTCCACAGGACCCTGCCCCTCAGGGCGGGGTCCGTCGACGACACATGGACGGACCTTCGGTGGGCCGCCGATCGGCAGCGTCGATCATGGTAACTTTCGACGTCGACGGAGGTGGCGGCGATGCCGAGCCCGATCGTGATCGTCCACGGCTGGAGCGACGACTACAAATCGTTCCTCAACCTGGCCCGTTTCCTGAGGGACAGGCTGAAGAGGTCGGTGACCACGATCGACCTCGCCGACTGGGTGTCGCTCGACGACGAGATCACCTACCGCGATCTGCGACACGCCATGCAGCGAGCGTGGACGACCCACCGGGAGATCCGGAACCGTAAGAACGTCCACCTCGTCTCCCACAGCACCGGCGCGCTGGTGGTCCGCGACTGGATGACGACCTACTACACGCCGGAAACGGTCCCGGTGAAGCGCCACGTCATGCTCGCCCCCGCGAACTTCGGCTCGCAGCTTGCCCACAAGGGGCGAACCTGGCTGGGGCGCGCCTTCAAGGGCTGGAGAACCGGCCTCGAGACCGGAACCCACCTGCTGCGCGGTCTCGAGCTGGCCTCGCCGTACACCCGGGAGCTGGCCGAGCGAGACCTGTTCGGCGGCAAGCGATGGTACGGACCCGACCGGATCATGGCCGCGGTCCTGGTGGGCAACTCGGGCTACGGCCGTCTGGCCACGATCACCGACGAGGTCGGAAGCGACGGCACGGTGCGTGTCTCGACAGCCAATCTCGACGCCGCCCGTCTTGCCATCGACTATACCTCCGATGCCGAGCGGCCGAGGCTGGCACTACGGCGCCCGCCGGGTAAGTCGGCACTGGCTTTCGGTGTCAGCGACGGTGACGATCACGGCAGCATCGCTTTCAAGAAGAAAAACACGCCGCGCGGCGCGCATGCGGCCAGGTGGCTCGAGGCGGCCCTGACCGTGCCGCGCACACGCTGGTCGTCGTTTGTCGATGAGCTGGCGCTGGCAAATCGGCGGTTGTACGAACCGGGCTCCGACGATCCCTACTTCCACGGCTATCAGAACACGGCGGTGAGCGTCCGGGACGACATGGACAATCCGGTCGAGGAGTTCCTCGTCGAGTTTCACCGCAACCGCAGGGGCCGGTTTGCCCCGGATCAATTCAGCGCGTTCTTCCAGCGAAGCGTCATCAACGATGTCCACAACTACACGACGGACCCGTCCTGCCGGAGCTTCTACTTCGACATCGATCTGCTCCGGGGGCGGGTCGGCGAAAAGCCACTGTTTTTCGAGCTCGAGGCGTTGCCGAGATTTCGGCGCGGCAACGCGGTCGGCTACGGTTCCCTGGGCAAGATCCCGCTGGACCCCACGGAGGTCGAGAAGTACTTCGTGAGGAACCGCACGCTGCTGGTCGATGTGCGCATTCCACGTATCGTCGGCCCGAAGGCCTTCAAGCTCGAGCCTTCCGACTGAAACCCGATCGGGCCCATCGGACGCTCCGCCAAACGGGCTATCGCGCTCTCGCGGTCCACCACCGGATTCCCAGGAACATCAGGAGGGTCACGCCGAGGAACACGGCAACGATCCACCCACGGCGCGCGCGGTTGGCGGAGACGGGCAAGGGAACGACGTCGCCATCTCCCAGCACCACCAGACCGGCCCAGGATTCCGCCGGCGCTCCCGCCTCGATCGAGCTCCGTCGCGCCGCGGCGAGTGCGCCGGCCACCGATTGTCCCCGGCCGAGCTCCACGGCGAAGGTCTCCATCATCGCGGCGGTCTCGGCGTCACGCACCGGCCAGAGGCTGCCGACCACCGCCCGCGCGCCGGCCCTGAAGAAGGCCTGCGCCAGGCCGACGACACCCTCACCGGTCAAGACCTCTCCCGATGCGCTGTGACACGCCGCCAGCACCACGATCTTGCCGTCGAGCTCGAGGTCGACGATCTCTCGCATCTGCAGCAACCCGTCCTCCCCAGGCGCTCCCGAAGCCAGAACGACGGCCGAGCGGGACGGTCGCCGCTCGTCGGCCAGCGCGTGGGCGGCGAGGTAGACGATTCCGAAGCGATCCGGCGCGACGGTCTTGAGGTAGCGCTCGCTCGCACGGGCGCCCTCTCGTAGCTCACCCGCACCCATGGCCCGCAGCAGGGCCCGCGCCTCGCGTCGCGAGTGCGGAAGCGAGCCCAGCTTCATGGTTTCGATCCACGAAGCTTTCGCCGCGCGGTGCAGGTCCGGGTCCCGTTCGGGCAGTTCGGGATCGACCATGGCGAGCACCCCGGCCCCGGCGAGCGGAGCGTCCGCGCGTTTCCAGTGCAGCCATGACGTGGCCGAAGGTGCGTAGGAAATCTCGAACCGAGATGCCAGCGGTGGCTCGTCGTCCCTCTCGCGCAACGCCTCGAACGGCAGCCGGTGGAGCACACGGTCTGGAACGATCACGAGCCGGGTGACCGTCGGCGGGAGGGAGTCGAGCCCCTCGGCGACCAGATCGCGGTACAGGCCCGTCGACGCGGGGCCGTCGCTGCCGTCTCGGAGGCGAAAGAGCCCCAGGTAAACGTCGATCTGCTGCTCGAGGATAGCGATCCGTGGAACCGGGTGCACATGGACGTCGTCGCGCGTGATGACGAGAACCCACGCGCCTCCCTCCCTCAGCTTCGCGTGCGCTCCCAGGTATCGATCGTCCGGCACCTGAAAAGTCAGCAACGCCTGATCTTCTCGCAACGCTGCCTGCACGTCGATGAGCGAGGGTACCGCTCGTGAGCTCCATGCGGCGAGTGACGGATCCGATCGCGCGATCCGATCGCGAAGGTCGACCTCGCGATTCTCGAGCCGCTCGATCTCTTCGAGGACCTCCCGTCGCCGCGGAGGGTCGCCGCCCGCTCGCATCAGCTCGGCCTGCAGGTCCGCGATTCGGCCGAGCACCTCCGCGCGCTCAGCGTGCAGTGGATGGTCGCTCTCGGGACGGTTCCTCTTAACTCCGGCAGAGTCGAGGCAGTCGAGCAGCATCCGCGCCCTCATGCGCTCCAGGGTACGAAAGGCCAGGTCGAGATCGTCGTCCGGCCGGGTCGAGTGGCCGAGCGAGCCCAGCAGCCGCCCGGATAGACGGTAATAGGGATGAGTCCACTGAGAGAAGACGCGTGCCCGGACCTCGCCCTCGGGCTGCAGCTCACGAATCCTCTCGATAGCGTCAAAGGCCTGTTCGTAGGACGCCAACCCAGCTTCCCGGGATTCCCCATCCCACGCAAGAGATGCGCGGAGAATCAACCCCCGGGCCAGGTGGTACCGATCGCCGACCTCGCGCGCCTCGTCGATGGCGTGCTCCAGCATCTCGAGGGCCTCGGGCTGTCGGGAAGGATCGTCGTGAAAGATCGCGTACGCCATGTTGCGGCGGGCCTGAAGCGTAACGTCGACTTCGTTCGTCTGCAAGCCGATCTCCAGAGCCCTGCGCTGTTCGGCAAGAACTTCCGGTCCCTCGAGAAGCTGTCCGAGCAGCATGCGTGCGTCGGCCTCTGCGCGCGGGTTGCCCGCTTGCAGCGCCACGTCCCGCGCCTCGCGACACAGGGCGGTCGCCTGCTCGTCGTCGATCCTTCCCAGGTAGGCCATCTGCGTTGCCAGAAGAGCGATGTTGAATCGCTCGGTCGCCTCGCCCCACCGATCGCCGGTGCGTCTTTTTAGCTCCGCATCGCGCCGGAAGTGGTCCAGGGCCGTTCGCAGGTCTCCCATGTGCCAGCACGCGACCCCGAGGCCGGAAAGCACATATCCCTGGAGGAACGAATCACCTTCCGGAAAGACGACCTGCTCGGCCCGACGAAACATCCGCCGCGCCTCTCCGTGATCGAAGCGTCGTAAGGCCTGCTGGGCTTGCTCGGCCCACACCCAGGCTCGCAGGCCGTTGTCATCCGCGGCGTCGGCCGCGAGAAGTGCCTTGACGAGCTGCGCGTCGGCTTCCTCGAGGCGACCGGACACCCCCAGACGCCAGGCAAAGGCCCGGCGGGCATAGACTTCCCCCGCCCAATCTCCCGCCTCGTGCAGCTCTCCCGCCGACTGCCGGAAGAGCGCCTCGGTCCTCTCGCCGTCGCGCATGTCCTCGATCAGGGCGAGAATCAATCGAGCGCGCAGGCGCGTCGGATCGACCGCCAGGAGGGCGTCCAGCCGTCGAACCGCTTCGTCGACCCTGCCGTGCGCACGCGCTGCCTGGAGGTAGCAGCGATAGGACTCCGGATCACGCGGGGCGCGGATCACCGCAGCATCGCAGTCATCGAGCGTCGGGGCGCCCGACGCCACGGGACCCGCCGCGCTTCCCGCGCAGCCGATCAGCGCCGCCAGCAGCGCGCACCCTGCACGGCTCGAGCGGGCCATCGCTCACTCCACCCGCGTACGGAACGTGATCGAGGCGGTCTTGCGTCCGTCGGGCAGCCGTGCTGTCACCCTCCACAGGATGACCTCACCCGGGGAGACGCTCGCGAGCGAGGACGGATCGACACGAAAGCTCGGCTCCGAGAGATCGAGCCCCTGGGCGACCGGAGTCAGATCGGCCGTGGTGACCCGCACGTCGTAGGTCGTCCCCTCGGGACCCGCAGACCAGCGCAACGTGCAGTCGTTGCGCTCGAGCGAACGATCGGCCTTGAGCTCGGAGACGATCCAGTCTCCCGACGTGTCACGGTAGATCGGCTCGCGCACCTCCGCCGGCTTCCAGAGCCATAGAGCGACCGCCGCGAGCAGCACCGCTGCGGCTACCGCCGGGACCCACCGCCTCCAGCTCGTTGCCGGGGCCCGTTCCGCGACCTCGCCTGCAGGAGCGAGCTCGCGTGCCAGCTCCCAGGCCGTTGCACACGACGCGCACGCCGCGATGTGGAGAACCACCGCACGGTTCTCGGCGCGTGCCAGCCGACCGGTCGCGGATTCCCACAGCGTCTCCACGCGGTAGCACGCCGCCCCGTCGCCCTTCGCCTCGGTCTGCTGCCGCAGCTCGTGACGCAACTGCTCGACATCGTGTCCGGTGTCGCTCATGGCGTCCATCCCTTGCCCGAAAGGCACTGCCTGAGATCCGCGAGCCCTCGATAGGCCAGGTGCTCCGTTCTCTTCAACGACCAGCCGAGCCGTCGCGCGGCCTCGGGTACCGTGCCGCCGCGAAGGACCAGGGTCACCGCCAGCCGACGCGGCACGATCAACTCTTCGAGACAATCCACGATCGCCTTTCCGATCTCCCGCCCGGCGCCGGCCCGCTCCGGGTCCGGTTGCGCCGAGCGTGTTTGCTCGACACCGGCCGAGGTCTCGAGCGCGGATTCCCGCCGGCGGACGCGGCGACGGATCTCGTCGACCGTCGCTCCGTGGGCGGCCTTCCGCAGGTAGATCGAAGAGAAAGTCCGATTCCCCCCACGTCGGGAGAGCGATTCCAGGAGCTGAAGCAGGGCGTTGTGCGCGATGTCCTCGGCCTGCCCGGCCAGCCAGGCGGGGCAGACCCGGGAGACTGCATCGACGACGCGGCGGCGCAGCTCGGCGACCTCGTCGTCGGAGAGGACCTTCGCGACGGATCCCAGATTCGGATTGCGGGCGGACGCGGCCATGGGGATCCCGAGGTGAATGACGCGGAGGGGAATCGATTCTATCCGCGAGGCCCAACGGGATTCAGGACGGGAAGGGTCCGCAAAACGTCGCAAACCGGAGTCGGGTCGCGGGGGGAAGGCAGTGCCTCGTTCGATAAGCAGTTGACCGGGCGCGCGAGCGACCCGGATGACTGTCGAGAAAGGAGCACGGCCATGCGCGCATCACATCGGTGCATCTTCGTATCCGCCACAATACTGGCCCTCGGGCTTTCTGCCGGGACGGCCCGAGCGGACATGAACCTCGGCTACACGTCCGCATTCGAGACCGCCCCGGCGGTGGCCTCCAACCCCGTCACCGGCGAGTTCGCCGTCGCCTACCTCACCGAGGACTCGGTGGACATTCGGGTCATCGTTCGATTGTTCGACGGCGAGGGTTCGCAGCAGGGTAGCGATCTCTTCCCCTTCGGCTCTCAGGATGCGATCGTCAGGCCCGAGATCATCTACAACCCCGACAGGAACGAGTTCCTGGTGGCGGGGATTCTCTCCGGATCGCCCAACGACGACGTGCAGGTCCGCAGGATCGACGCCGAGGGGAATCTCCTCGGCACCGCGCAGTCCCTGTTCACCGGCCTGGCAAACAAGAAGTATGCCGCCTTCATGGACGTCAACCCGATCCGCGCGACCTTCAACTACATGATGGACGAGTACGTCGTGATCACGTGCCTGGACACCGGAACCACGACCCAGCGGCGAACGATCTACGGCCAGCGCATGAGCGACGACCTTTCGACGTTTCACACCGAGGTCAATCTCAGCTCGCACACCCTGGATTTCCAGGCGTGGTCATACTCGATCGCTCACGGCCCCGCCAACAGCACGCCGTGGGGCGGGCACTACCTGTTTGCCTATTCCTGGGACACGCAGGGCCAGTCGCGGCTCGAGCTTCTCGACTCCACGCTCTCGCCGATCGTGAGCCCCATCCCCTTCGACTGGGGTACACCAGCCCAGCAGGCCGGCTGGGCCGACGTCGCCTGGGGGGTCGTGCGAAACACGGCACAGTTCTTCGTGGTGTGGTCCGACGGCAACAACACCCTCGGGCCAGAGTCGTGGACCGGCATCTGGGGCAGCTTCATCGATCCGAGCAGGACGAGCTACAACCCCACGCCCGACAATGTCCCCTTCCCGTTCTCGTTCATTGCCTGGCACCTCGGGAACTTTCAGATCTACAAGCCGCGCGTGGCCTACAACCCTTCCGCCCAGGCGTTCTTCGTGGCCTGGAACGAGAGGCCGACGAACCACCCCGACAACGCGCCCGACCTGTGCACGCACATCCGGGGCAACTGGGTGGACTATCCGGAGTTCGACGTCGCCGAGCACCCGTACCCCAACGTCGTGATCTCCGACGTCACCTGCACCTGCCTGCCGGGCACCGGCGATTGCGACAGCGAGGAGGATCCGCGGTTGCCCGACGTCGCCCCGTTCGGCAGCGGATCGGCGGTGGTCGTGTGGGAGCAGGACTTCCCGTTCAACCCCGTCGACAAGGACATCATCGGGGATACGTTCGGACACTTTCGACCGCCCAACGATGACTGGACCAGCCCCGAGATTCTCACCGGGCCTTACGTCGAGGCGGAGGGCACGCTGCTGGGCGCCACGCCGGACGGCGGCTCCACCTGTTGGGGGGGCGGCGAGGAGCCCGACGTCTGGTTCAAGTACACCGCTCCGGCCCACGGCATGCTGATCGTCAACACCTGCGGCACAAACGCCATGTTCGGGCCCTACACCGGCATGGACTCAATACTGTCGCTTCACGAGCCGCAACATGCCGATCAGATTGCTCTGGAAGCCTGCAACGACGACGTCTCCGAGCACGATCAGGGAGACCTGTGTGGCGGCGGCGACCTGAGTGCGGTCGATTCATTCCTCTGGTGGCCGATGCCGGCCGGAGAATCTTTCCTCATGCGCGTCTCGAGGTTTCCCGATACCGGCGGTGGGGCCTTCCGGCTCAATCTCGAGTTTCTGGAAGGCGCTGGCGGTGCGGGTCACGTCGGTCGCGACGGCGTCTTCAACGATGGGGCCCCGTTGACGATCGCCAAGGCGCCTGGCGGGGAGCTGGTCCTGATGTGGGACGTCTCCTGCAACGGCGCCGACGGAGACTACGCCGTCTATCAGGGCGAGATCGGCTACTGGGACACGCACGAGCCGGTGCAGTGCGGCACCGAGGGCATGACCGAGGTCACGATCTGGCCCGAGCCCAGCTCGTCGTACTTCATCGTGGTGCCCCACAACGGGACGTTCGAGGGTTCGTACGGCGTCGACAGTTTCGACGCAGAGCGGCCGCAGGGTCCGGTCGCCTGCATGACACAGCACGTCAACGAATGTCCGTGACGAAAATTCGGTAGCGACCCGTGGCCCGCGCAGGCCCGGGCCGTGCTCCAGGCGCCCTCGGTTCTCCCAAAAAGAGCACCGAGGGCGCCTTCTCCAAAACTGGGGACAGCTCACTCATTTCCGGGTTTTCTGGATTCTGTCTCGCGCGCGGGATCGGGGACAGGCACCGAATCCGCCGGCCGGCACCGAGATCGTGTGCGGATCCACGAGGCGGCGGATTCGGAGCCAGTCCCCGAGAAGTCAGCTCTTGTCGCGGGTGACTTCGACGGGGACGGAGCTGGTGAAGATGTCGTGGACCGGTGAGTAGGTCGGGCCGTACTTGACGATGTCGTCGAGGATCTCGTCGGGGACGTCGCCCTTGGCCTTGATCTTGAATCTCACCCGCACCTTCTCGTAACCTGCACGAACGCTCGGATCCATGCCGAGGAAGCCCTTCAGGTTCAGATCGCCCTCGAACCGTGACTCGACCGATTCCAGCTCGTAACCGTGGGCCGCCGCGTGGTAGACGATTCCGGTGGTCATGCACATGGACAGCGCGCTGAGCGCGTACTCCACCGGGTTCGGACCGCGATCCTCGCCGAGCAGCAGCGGGGGCTCGTCGGCGTCGAGAACGAAGGGTGCCGGCCGCTCGTGGGTCGCGCAGGCGCCGTCGAAGTCGTTCATGGTCGCCTGGTTGTGGCCGCCGTCCATCCAGCTGTTTCGGACGCGGAACTTGAACCTGGCGATCACACCGTTGTCCTTGATCGCATCGATCGTCTCGAACAGCTGGTCGACGTTGACCCCGTTGACCACCTTCTGCGTCTGGATCTTGGCTTCCGACATGTCGAACCTCCTCTATTGATGCGCGAGCTCGGCTCGCTGTGTTTGTGCGGACGCCTGCACAGAAGGGCACGGGGCGTGCCATCGACGCTCAAATACTCTAAGTCACTGGCTTGTAGAGAGTTGATGCCGCCTTCGGCTCGTCACGGTCCTCACGAGATCTCGCGAATTACGGGATCTCGCAAGCCCGACTTGCGAGCTTTCGTCAGGAACGGTCGTCGGACCGGCTGATTCCCAGCGCCTTGATACGGGAGCTCAGGGTCGAGGGTCGCATTCCCAGCAGCTCCGCCGCGCCGTCCGCTCCGGAGACCTTGCCGCCACAGCTCTCGAGAGCCCGCTCGACGTTCGCCCGCTCGAGCGCACGCATCTCGGCCTCGGTGCGCACGCGGTCCTCGGAGACGGTTTCGGGCACGGCGTCCGGTCTCGCCGCGGGGAACGCGCGTTCCAGGTCGATCCGGCCATCGCGGGAGGTGATCGCCGCACGCTCCATGACGTTGCGCAGCTCACGGACGTTGCCCGGCCAATCGTAGGCGCGCAGCCGTGTCTTGGCGGCCTCGTTGAGCGGCTCGATCTCGCGTCCGAGCTCGCGGGCGAGCTTCCGCAGGAAGGTATCGGCCAGCAGCGCGACGTCCTCGCCCCGCTCGCGAAGCGGCGGAACGCGGATCGGAAAAACGTTGAGGCGGTAGAACAGGTCCTCGCGGAACTCTCCGCGCTTGACCGACTCTTCAAGGACGCGGTTGGTCGCGGCGATCACCCGAACATCCACCTGCTGCGTCTTCGAGCTGCCCACCGGTTCGAACTGACCTTCCTGAAGCACGCGCAAGAGCTTGACCTGCAGGTCCGGTGGAAGCTCGCCGACCTCGTCGAGGAAGATCGTTCCACGATCGGCCATCGCGAAGCGCCCCTCGCGCCGCTGGGTCGCACCCGTGAAGGCACCGCGCTCGTGGCCGAAGAGCTCGCTCTCCATGAGGTTCGCCGGAATCGCCGCGCAGTTGACCTTGATCATCGACCGGCCGCTGCGCGGGCTGGCGTCGTGGATCGCGGCGGCGACCAGCTCCTTGCCCGTTCCGGTCTCGCCCTGGATCAGCACCGTTGCCCCGGTTTCGGCGACCTGATCGATCTCGCGCAACACGGCGAGCAGCGCCTTGCTGTTTCCCAGGATGCGCTCGTACTTGCCGAGCGCGCGGAGCTCGCGGCGCAGATCCTCGGCCTCCTGCTCCAACGATCGGATGCGGGTCTCGGCCTGGAGGCGCTCGTCGACATTGCGGAGAATCAAGGTGTGGAATCGCCGGCCCCCGACCTCGAACCGCGACAGGGTGGCCTCGGCGGGAAACTCCTCGCCTTCGATGGAGGCCGCGCGAAGACCGCCGGCGATCCAGACGTAGCGCCGGCCTTCCGGCAGTGCGCCCAGCTCACGGGCCGATGCCGCGAGCCGGTCCGGACCCTCGCCCCGAAGCAGCGTGTCGAAAGGTCGCCCGATCAGATCGGTCGCGGCGCCGACGAACGCCTTCTCAGCCGCCGGATTGACTCGGGTGACGCAGAGCTTCTCGTCGAGCTCTACGATCGCGTCCATCGCGCTGTCCACGAGACGGCTGAGCTTCTTCTCGCGCTCTCGAACCTGCGCTTCCGCGCGTAGCCGGCGTAGCTCGGCAGCGGCACGGTTGGCGAATATGCGGAACAGGTCGGAGAATCGTTCGTGCTCCGGCATCGGTCGCGTGTCGAGCACGGCCAGGTGACCCAGGATCGAGCCGTCCGTGTCGTGAAGCGGCAAGCCCATGTAGCTGACCGCGCCGACTTCGGCCAAGTCGGGGTCCTTCGGGAAGAGCTCGATTACACGGTCCGGCACCCGAACCAGGCAGTCATCGTTGATTACCGGCTCGCATGGGGTCCCGGCGATGGCGTACTCGTACTCGTCGACCCAGTCGCCGTCGAGCCAGAACGCGTAAGACCGCAAGCGTCCGCGGTCCTCGATGAGCTCGGTCACCCACGCACCATGGACGTCGAGCGCGCCGGCGACGTGGCGCACGAGCTCGCGGAAGAACCGTTCGCCCGTATGGGTCGCGGTTCCCTCGACGATCGCCCGGATGGCCTCCTGCTCGGCGGTGTCGCGCCTTTCCTGGTCGGTCATTGGGCAGAGGATACTACGGGGATGGTCAGACGTGGGGTCGGGGACAGGCACCGAATCCGCCGGCCGGCACCGAGATGGTATGCGGGTCCACGAGGCGGCGGATTCGGAGCCAGTCCCCTACTCGCCAGCCCCGGCGTAAGCGACGCCGCTCAGGTGGGCCAGGTCCCGGTTCCAGGTTGTCAGGTCCTCGACGCTGAAGTCGCTCAGGTGCGTGTGGCCGCAGGCGCGTGCCAGGGTGCTCATCAGGTGGACCGAGGCGCGGAAGAACCGATCGAGGCGCTTGGCCGCTTCGTCGACGACCAGCCGCGAGCGCAGATCTTCACGCTGCGTGGCGATTCCCACGGGGCAGTTGTTGGTGTGACACGCCCGCATGCCGAGACAGCCGATCGCCTGGAGCGCCGAGTTCGACACCGCGATGCCATCGGCGCCCAGCGCCATGGCCTTGACGAAATCGGCCGGCGTGCGCAGGCCGCCGGTGACGATCAGCGTGATGTCGTAGCGCGGGAGGCTATCGAGGTGCCTCCGCGCGCGGGCCAGCGCCGGGATGGTCGGCACCGAGATGTTGTCCTTGAAGATGTTCGGCGCGGCCCCGGTGCCGCCGCCGCGGCCATCCAGAATGATGTAGTCCACGCCGATGCGTATCGCGGCGTCGATGTCTTCCTCGATGTGCTGCGCCGAGAGCTTGAAGCCGATGGGAATGCCGCCGGTGGCCTCGCGGACTTCGGCCGCGAAACGCCGGTAATGGGCCTCGCTGTCCCAGTCGGGGAATCGCGGCGGGGAGATCGCGGCCTGCCCCTCCTCGAGACCGCGAACCTCGGCGATCTTGCCCTTGACCTTGTTGCCCGGAAGGTGGCCGCCGGTGCCGGTCTTGGCGCCTTGCCCACCCTTGAAGTGAAAAGCCTGCGCCTTCGCGACCTTATCCATCGTGAAACCGAAGCGCGCCGAGGCCAGCTCATAGAAGTACCGCGAGTTGGATGCCTGTTCGTCGGGCAGCATCCCGCCCTCGCCGGAGCAGATGCCGGTTCCCGCCATTTCCGCCCCGCGGGCGAGCGCGACCTTGGCCTCCTCGGACAGCGCGCCGAAGCTCATGTCCGAGACGAACAGCGGGATCTCGAGCTTCAGGGGCTTCTCGGCGTTCGGCCCGATCACGAGATCGGTGCCGACCTCGACGTCGTCGAGCTGGGGAAGGCGGGCGAGCTGCGCGGTCAGGAGCTGGAGGTCGTCCCAGCGCGGCAGGTCGCGCGCCGGAACCCCCATCGCCGAGACCGCGCCGTGCGCCCCGGTCCTCTCCAGACCGTGAGCCGCCAGCTCCTGGATCATCTTGACGTGGGGCTCGATCGGCGTGCCGTGGGTGTCGGCGTAAAGTCCCTGGTACGCCTCGCGGTCGTAGGGCTGCGGACTGGCTTTCTCCCAGGCCGCGACCTCGTCGGCATCGACCCACACGCCGTCGTTTTCGACCCACGACGTGAACTTGTGGAGCCGCTCCTGGTTGTTGTACTCGCTGACACCGGTCCTGTACTGGTAGTCCCAGAGGTGCACGCCGCAGATGAGGTTCTCGCCGTCGACGTGGCCGTCGGCCAGCAGCGCGCCGCGGTGCAGACAACGGCCGTACAGCACCGATGCCTCGTCGCGGTCCTCCCAGCGGATGACCACCAGGTCGACGTTCGCTACCAGCGCGTAGGCCGGCTCGAGGGGTTTCAGCTCGTTCCAGTCCGCAATCTTGACCTTGTTCATCGATGCCTCTCCATGCAAACGCCCCGGATGTCTCTGAATTCCAGTCCCCCACGCCTTTCCCGGATTGGGGACAGGATACTCATTTCCGGGTTTTCTGGAAGTGGATTTGGTGCGGGGTCGGGGACAGGCACCGAATCCGCCGGCGGGCTGAGAGGTCGGCGTGCGGGCATCGAGGCGGCGGATTCGGAGCCAGTCCCCGACTCGTGGGTTGACGAGGATATATTTGGTGTCTACAATAGTTGTATATTGCAGATAGTGGAGAAAACGTTGAATCAGCGAGAGATCCGGGAGTTTCGGAGCAGCCTTCGGCAGTTCGAGCGGGTGACGAACCTGCACCTCAAGACCTGTTGCGCCGATGTGACCCTGGCCCAGTGCCTCGTGTTACTGGAGGTCGAGGGACACGAGCGGCCGACCGTCGGGCGGCTCGCGTCGCGGCTTCGGCTCGACAACAGCACCCTGACCCGGACCCTCGACGGTCTGGCGACGAGAGGCCTCGTCGAACGCATTCGCGACGACGGTGACCGCCGCGTGGTCCGAATCGAGCTGACCTCCGCTGGAGAGGACGTGTGTCGGACGATCCACCGCGACAACGACGCCCACTATCGTCGCGTCTTCCAGAAGATCCCGCCGTCCAGGCGCGCCACCGTGCTGCGGAGCTTCGAGCTCCTGGTTCAGGCCTTGATGGACTGCGAGGCCGAGTCGAGCGCGGACACCTGCCGCGACTCGACGGAGACACCCAAGCCAACGCAACGTCGATCCGAACGTCTGACCCGGGGGCCGTAGGGAGGAGATCGCCATGAGATGGATCGTGCTCGTTCTCGCCATCCTGTTCGCGGTATTACCGATCGAGGGAGGATCTGCAGACTGGCCTCAGTGGCGCGGCGCAAACCGCGACGCGATTTCACCCGAAACCGATCTCGTGGACGGTTGGCCCGAGGACGGCCCGCGAGTTCTGTGGCGCATCGGCATCGGGCCCGGATACTCGAGCGTCTCCGTCTCGAACGGCAAGCTCTACACGATGTGGGACCAGGGCGCGACCCAGCATCTGTTTTGTCTCGACGCCGCCTCCGGCAAAGAGCTGTGGCGACTGCCCCTCGGCAAGGCGTTCAAGAACCACTATGGCGACGGCCCCCGCGTCACGCCCCTGATCGACGGCGAGATCGTCTACGCGATCGGAACCGATGGTCTCCTGGTGGCGGTGAACAAGGCGAGCGGCGAGATCGTCTGGCAGCACGACCTCCCGAAGGAGTTCGGAACGAAGCTCCCGACCTATGGCTTCTCGTCATCGCCCATGGTCGTCGGGGCCAGGTTGTTGATCGAGGCCGGCGGCAAGAACGCGACCTTCATGGCTTTCGACAAGAAGACGGGCGAGCTTGCCTGGTCGTCCCAGAGTGACCGCCCGGCCTATTCCTCCCCGATCGACGTCTCGATCGACGGCGTTCACCAGGTGGTGTTCTGGAGCGCCCACGGCCTGCACGCCATCTCTCCCGACGACGGCAAGCTGCTGTGGAAGCACTCCTGGGAGACCTTCTGCCCCGTCACCGGCGATCCGCTGAATACGGGTACGCCGATTTTCGTCCCTCCCGACCGGATCTTCATCTCGAGTGGCTCCGGCGCCGCCCTCCTCCGAATCTCACGCGAGGCCGAGACCTTCGAGGTCAAGCCTGTCTGGAAGTCCGAGCAAACGAGAAGCGACGTCAACACCGCCGTCCGACTCGGCAACTACGTCTACGGATTCGATCGCAGCATCCTGCAGTGCCTCGACGTCAGGACCGGCGAGGTCAAGTGGAAGGCCCGTGGCTTCGGCAGAGGATCGCTGATCGCGGCGGACGGTAAGCTGTTCGTCCTCGGAGAGGCCGGGAATCTCGCCATCGTCAACGCGAGCTCCGACGGCTTCGTCGAAAAAGCCGCCGCCGAGGTGCTCAGCGGGAAGAGCTGGACGGCGCCGAGCATCGCCGGCGGCAAGCTCTACCTCAGAAACCACGAAGAGCTGGTCTGTCTGGACGTGACGGGGACATGACGGGGGCCGATCTGCTATGATTCCGCCCTTTTGTTCCGAGGGAAGCAGAAAAGGGAGAGGAAATCATGCCCAAGACCCATGTCTGGAAGATCGCGATCGCCGGCGTCGTATTCGCGGTCGCCTCAATGGCCCAGGCTGCCGAGCCGCCCTGGATCTACGTCGAGGGCGGTTACCTTGTCAACGACCCCGACCTCGAGGGGATCGACTCCTCCGAAACCGGCGACAACTGGTTCGTGGGAGGAATGGGTGGCGGCAAGATGTGGCACGTCTTCGTCGATTATCAGCAGGGCGATTTCGTGGATGGCGTCGACAACAAGAACTGGAAGCTTGGAGTCGGCTGGCACGGTCTCCTGGGTGAGCGCGCCGATCTGGTGGCCGACGGGGCCTACCTCAAGAACGATGAGCCCTTCGACGACAGTGGCTGGCAGGCCAGGATCGGGGTTCGCTGGCGGATCATCAAACTGGTCGAGGTAGCCGGCTTCGTCAGCTACGTCGACTTCAGCGATCTTGACAGCGACACGGTCGGTGAGCTGCAGGCGCTGCTCTACGTTTGGCGAATCGGGATCGGGCTTTCGTACGAAGGAGGCGGAGACGTGGCCGATCAGTACGGGGCCTTCCTCCGCTTCAACTTCGGCAAGAAATAATCTGCTTCGAGGTCGGGCGCGCCTTGCGCCCGACCTCTTCCTTCCGCCTCTCCCGTCAGTCCACGAATCAGCTCCGATGATTTCGCGCTCGCAGGGTGGCGACCGCGTCTTCGAGAACGGGCAACACCAGTCGGTCCTTCTCGCGGTTCGTTGCCTTCTTGCTGACGATGATCCGTTCGAGCGAAAGAACCCTGACCTTCGTCCTGCCGATCGTGACCTCGATGGTGTTCTCCAGCTCCCGGTCGAACCCATCGAGCCCGTGCATGGTCACGACGATGTCGAAGAGTGCTACGTTTCTACCTCCGAGCATGGGCGGAGTGGATGGGGTCGGTGGGATGTAGACTCCCCCCACCCGCTTCAAAGCTTCTTGCAGGCGAGGATCGCCCAGATCCCTGAACCACAGGTCGATGTCCTGCGTCACCGCCGGTGCGCCCTGCAGTGCCGCGGCGGCGAGCCCGACGATCATGAAATCGACCCGCTGCCGGACCAGCTCGCGCAGGAAAGCCTGCTCTTGCTCAGTGAAGATCGACGGCGCGGCCACGCAGCAGGCTCCTTCTCAGGCGGTCGACGGGAGGCTCCTCCAGCAGCACCAGTGTGTGCCAGACGTTCTCGAACGAGGCTTGTGGGTGCTGATCGACGACCCGGATCGCTTGACGGATGAGCGCCCGGGTTCGCCACTCCGCGGCCGGGGCCTCCCGGAGGATCGCGGACGGCGCCACGCCGAGCTCCCCGGCAATGGCTAGAAGCGAAGCCGGGAGCACCGAGTCCTTCCTCGCCAGGGAGTAGTAGGCCGTGCGGCTCACGGCAGCGCTTTCGAGCAACTCCTGGAGGGTCAAGCCCTTGATTTTGCAGCGCTTCTTGATCTGATCGGGATCCAGCTTCATTGTGAAAATGTACTATTATTTAGTACATGCTGCAAGCGAGACGACTTCCTTGCCCAGGCACCAGGCCAGAGTTCCCCGGCTTGACTTCGGTGTCGGAAGATAGTGTCGTTCGCTCAAGGACTCCCGGACGTCTTCGCCTTGTGCAACCCATCGATAAGGTGGTCGGCAAGCTCGGGCGCGATGCCGTGACGGTCGACGAAGTCCCTGTGTAGGTCTTCGGGAAGCTCCGGTCCGAACGCCTCCATCTCGACGACCGCTTCCCGGGCCTCGTCGAAGCGGCCGAGCTGGGCGAAGGTGGCGGCTCGATAGAGGGAGTTCCGGTAGTCCTCCGTTCTCCACTTCTGCACCTCCGCCAATGCGTCTTCGTAGCGACCGTTGTGGTAGTGATCGAAAAAAAGTGCGGCGTAGTACCACGTCGGCGGATTGGGCGTGAGCTCCAGCGCTTTCCGCGCCATCGGAACTGCCCGATCGAATTCCAGGCGTTGAGAGAAGCGAATGCCCATGTAGGCCTGCCACAAAGCGTAATTAGGGTTGAGCGCGATCGCACGGTCGGCCTCGACGCGGAAACGGTCGAACTCCCCGCGCTGGTAGTGGGTCAGCGCCAGCGCGGCATGGGCTACCTGGTTCGCCGGCTCGAGACTGACGGCTCGCTCGGCGGCCTCGAGAGCTCGATCCAGAACATCGGGTTTCACGGCCCCGTGCCACCGATGCCGGTGTTCTTCGGCAAGGGCGTAGGCCAACCATGCCCACGCGTCCGGGTAGTCCGGTTCCTGCTCAACCGCGCGCTTCAGGCAATCACTGGCCGCGAGATGCTGTGCGGCGGTGTGGTCATGCAGGTAGTTGTACGCGCGCAGAATACAGTCGTAGCTGTCGAGGCTGCTGGGAGGCTTGCGCCGCGCCTCCGCCAGTCCGGCGCGCGAGAGCGCACCCTCGGATCCGGCGATCGCATGGACCACCTGCTGCGTCAGGTCGTCCTGCAGGCTGAAGAAATCACCCGCGGTGAGGTCGCGCGTATAGCTGTCACGCCAGAGAGTCACCCCGTCGCGGGCATCCGACAGCTGTGCGGTAACCCGGACCGTTTCCCCCGCCTTGCGCACGTTTCCCTGGAGGACGTAACGCACACCCCCGAGGTCGGCGCTGACCCGCCTTAGATCCGCGGTGTCTCCCTCGTAGCCCGAGGTCGAGTGACGCGCGATCACGGACAGATCGGGAAAGCGGGTCAGCTCGGTGACGATTTCCTCGGTGAGGCCGTTGCTGAAGTAATCCTGGTCCGGGTCGCCGCTGTCGTTCACGAACGGGAGGACGGCGATCGACGGTCCCTTCGCCGGCGCCGACTCCGGTGCCGCCGGCGCGTCGCGATCGGCCATTTGCCAGCTCACCACGGCGGCAAGGGCAACCAGCAGTACCGTGACGGCCACGCCGATCATGCGCGATTTCCGCGGCCCGGTTGCCGCTGGGGGTATCGCCACGGGGCCGCGGGAAGCCGATAGGGGCGCGTCGCGCTGCAGGCACTTCAGGTCGGCGCGCAGCTCCGCGGCGCTCTGATAGCGAAGATCGGGGTCCTTCTCCAGCGCCTTGTTGACCACGCGCTGCAGCTCGGCGGGCACCCGGGCGTTCAGCTCGACGGGTGCCGTCGGGGCGCGATTGAGGATCGCATCGAAGACCGCCGCCGACGTGTTCCCCTCGAAGGCGCGACGTCCGGTGATCATCTCGTAGAGCACGACGCCCAAAGAGAAGATGTCCGTGCGGCAGTCGAGGTCCTTCCCCAGCGCCTGCTCGGGCGACATGTACGCCACCGTGCCCATCACCGACCCGGGTGCCGTTCGGTCCAGCTCGGTTCGCGTGGGGTCGTCGGGGGAGGTCGCATGGGCCGGGCCGCCTGCGAGCTTGGCGAGACCGAAGTCGAGCATCTTGGCGTGGGGCGAAGTTGTCAGGTCACCGACCACGAAGATGTTGGCCGACTTGATGTCGCGATGGACGATTCCCTTGTCGTGGGCGGCGGCCAGCGCGTCAGCGACCTGGGCCGCCAGATCGACCGCCGTTTCGATCTCGAGGGCGGTGCCGCGGATGATGTCGTCAAGGGAATGCCCTTCCAGAAGCTCCATGACGATGAAGCGTCGCCCCGCCTGCCCTGAGCCCGTCGAAGGGACTTCCCCGATGTCGTAGACCGAACAGATGTGCGGATGGTTCAGCGCCGAGGCGGCGCGTGCCTCGCGCAAGTGCCGGTCTACCGCCTGATCATCCTGCCCGCCTTCATCGGGCACGAACTTCAACGCCACGTGGCGGTGCAGCCGGGTGTCCTCGGCTTTCCAGACGACCCCCATGCCACCCTCGCCGATCTTCTCGATCAGGCGATAGTGAAGCACTTGCCGGCCGGCCTCGATCTTCAACTGCCCGTTCTCCTGATCCGCTTGGGTTCCCAGTTGCAGCCTCGGAGGGCTGCGCGCTGCCCGGATTGTACGTCAAGGTCGGAGCCTGGCTGCTTCAGGGGCAGGCGAGAGCCGTCACCGGGTTCCGGCACGGGACCGAGGCGTGGGGCCGCTGCGCGCCCGTGCCGTCGACACCGTAGGATCCCTCCTCCGATCCGTCGGTGGGCACGACCCGATAGTAGTGGTCACCGAGACCCGCGTTGAAGGTCGCGGTCGCGGCGCCTGCCGTGCTGCACAGCACCTGCTCATGGTCGTAAACGGGAAGCGCATCCAGGTGGCCCTGGTAGACCTCGTAGTCGGTGTCGCCGAAAGAGCACGAGGGGTTCCATCGCAGCGTGATCGACGGGGCGGCCCCCGCTCCCTTCCCGACGATCTTCAGGCCCGGCACCGTGCCGCCGGGAGCGAACACGAGATCGGGCGCGAAGGCGTCGGCGCTGCCGTTGGCGATCTCGCACGAGGTGGTGCCGATCCCCTCGCCCGGACAGCTGTTTGTGGTCACGGTGGTCGTCCCCGCCACCGCTTCGGACGCCACGTCCTCGACGGCACCCCAGGGGTTGAAGTCGGCAGTTGGCTCGGCGCGGGCCACGACGGTCGTGAAGCTGAACGCCGTGCCGGGTCCGAAATCGGGACAACCGCAGCTCACCGCCGTAGCGCCGGAGCCGCATCCGTCCTGCTCGGTCCAGCCCGCACATCCGAATGCCTCCCAGGGAATCGCGACCTCGAAAGCCAACGACGGAGGACGCTCCGGAACGCCAGGAAGCTGGTTCACCACTTCGTAGACGCCCAGTGCCGACCACGCCCCGGTCCAGCGGCTGAGCTGTGCCGCGTCAAGCCCGATCAGCAGACGGGTCAGGTCGTACGTCACCAGATAGTCGGCCCGGGTCAACGGGCTCGAGCCGAGACCGACCCGGGCCAGCGGCGTCGTGCCCAGGTTCTCGCAGGTCTGGCTCACGTCGCAGAGATCCAGCGGATCATAAGGATGGCAGCCCGAGCCGCAGATGCGAACCCGGCAAAGCTCGCCCCCTTCGCAGGTCCCCTCGTCGCAGCACATGGGGGCCTCGAAAGAACGGGTACAGAAATGACAGTCCTCGTCTTCCGTGCAGGCTCGGTCGGGGGAGCCGCTGCAGACACCGGGGGCGACCATCGTCCCGTGAGGGTCGACCAGGTCATGGGTCCCTCCTGATTGGAAGTCGATGGCGATTTGAATGTTGGGCATCGCGGTCGGGTCCCCCCAGGTGTGCACGTCCACGATGAAGTAGAGCGCAAACTATTCTTGGGCCGTGGCGACGGTGCGAAGGTCGTTCGCCACACTATCGGTCCGCGCGTCGAACCAGACGGTCTCTTCTTGTGACCCGGAGCACACCTGTCCGGCGGAGCAGTCGTTGTCGCCCAGGCAGGCCGTCAGGTAAAAGTCCCCGTCGCAGAAACCACAACCCAGCCGCGCCGCGCTGTTCTCGATTCGACGGCTCGATGGAGCCCCGAAGCACCAGTCCTTGGCTTCTCCGTCGACATATCGTTCCGCTCCCGGGGCATCACCCGCCGCAATCAACAGCAAGGACAGCGCCAGAGCGATCGCGTGAGTCCGCGACGTCATCCTGAGATTGTACCAGCGACCCTGGCGATGGAGACGGACCCGGCTCGAGCCTCGAGTTCGGGACAGGCACCGAAACCGCCGGCCGGCGCCGAAATCGAATGCGAGACCTCCGAGCGGCGGCTTCGGAGCCAGTCCCTCAGCGCCAGCGGAATATCGCGAGGGCGGCCACGAAAGTGGCGACGCCCCAGGCCGCGGTCAGCGCGACCTCGTCGAGGATGCTGAACAGGCTTGCGCCGTCGAGCATCACCTCGCGCAGTGCGTCGTTGAGGGCGGTCAGCGGAAGGGCCTGCACCACGGGTTGCATGGCGTCAGGAAAACGTGAGGTCGAAAAAAAGATGCCGGACAGGATCCACAACGGCATCATGACAATGTTCATCAAGCCCGACACACCCTCGACCGTCTTGACACGGCTCGCCACCAGCAGGCCCATGCCGGCGAAGGTCATCGCGCCCAGCACCGACACGAAGGCGAGGGTCACGATGGAGCCCCGTAGCGGCACATCGAACAACAACGTCGCGAAGGCCACCAGGGCGCCGACCTCGAAGACCAGCAGGAACAGCCGGCCGAGGATCTGGCCGAGCAGGAACTGGCTCCGGCTCATCGGCGTCGCGACCAGTCGCTTCAGCAGCTTCTTCTGACGGGCGGTCACGATGTAGAAGCCGATGCCCCACATGCCCGTCCCCATGATGTTCATGCCGAGAAGGCCCGGGATCAGGAAGTCGATGTAGCGCGAGCCCTTCTCGTTCATCTCGCGCGTGTCCACCGCGATGACGTCGACCCGGCCGGCATCACTCTGCAGGGCGTCGTTCACGGCCATCCGCGCGGCTGCACTCTCCGGTCGCGTGGGGTCGTACCAGTAGGTCAGCGGGTCACCCGCGATCACGACCAGCGCCACCCGGCCTGTGCGAAGACGCTGGCGCGCTTCGTCGGGGTCGAGTAAGGCGGAGCGGAAGCCCTCGGCCTTCTCCAGGGCACGCTCGATCGCCTCGGCCCCCGCGCCGCGCTGCACGCCGATCGAGATCTCCTCCGGCCCGCTGGTGCGAAAGGCGATGCCAAGCGCCAGCGCCAGCAGGATCGGGAAGACGAAGACCCAGAACAGCGCTTCGGGCTCGCGGTACAGCTCGCGAGCCTTGGTGAGCGAGAGCTGCCACACCGGCATGTTGCGCAGGAACCGCATCACTCGTCCGCCTCCAGGCGCCGACCCGTCATCGCGACGAAGACGTCCTCGAGGGTGGCGTGGTGGGTGACGAGGCTCGTGAGGTCGAGGGCCTGTCTTTGCAGTTCCTGAAGCAGCGCCGGCACGACCTTGTGAACCTCCGAGACCGTGAGGGAGACCGTACCGTTCTCGGCGCGCACCGACTGCACACCGGGAAGCGATTCCAGCGGCGCGACGTCGGGTGCCGGCTCGGACTGAAACTCGACGACGTGCTCGGCGCCGAGCGAGGCGATCAAGCGCGCCGGCGTGTCGAGGGCTATCACCCGTCCGTGATCGATGATCGCCACCCGGTCGCACAGGCGGTACGCCTCGTCCATGTAGTGGGTGGTCAGCAGCACCGAGCCGCCACGATCGCGGAAGGCGCCGACACCCTCCCAGATCTGTCTGCGGGATACCGGGTCGAGACCCGTCGTGGGCTCGTCGAGAAAGAGCAGCTCCGGGTCGCCCACCAGCGAGCAAGCCACCGACAGCCGCTGCTTTTGCCCGCCCGAGAGCTTCCCGAAACGGGCGTTGGCCTTTTCCTCGAGCTCGACCCACTTCAAGACTGCCTCGGGCTCGGGGCCGTTGCGGTAAAAGCTGCGAAAGAGGACCAGCGTCTCGAGCACCGTCAGCTTGTCGATGAACTGGGTTTCCTGGAGCGTGATGCCGATCCGCTCGCGGATCTTCCGGCCGGCCCGTTCCCAGGTCTGCCCGAGGATCTCGACCTCGCCCTCGTCGCGGTCGAGCAGGCCCTCGAAGATCTCGACCGTGGTGGTCTTTCCTGCGCCGTTGGGGCCGAGCAGGCCGAAGCACTCACCGCGGCGCACCTCGAGGGAGATGCCGTCCACGGCCAGGACGTCGTCATAGCGCTTCACCAGCCCGCTGCACCGGATGACGTGGGTCATAAACACGGATTCTACAGCAGCGGACTCTTGTAACTGGGGACAGCACACTCATTTCCGGACTTTCCGGGTCTTCGAGACTGTCAGGATATCTACCGAAATTGGTGTACTGTCCCCATTATGGATGAAGCTGAGATTCGGGCCATTACCCGACCACATTCGAATCTGCTCACGCTGTACTTCCTGCAGGCGCTGATCACCCTGCTCGGCTTCCCCTTCGTCTTCCTCCCCCTCTTCTTCAAGTACCACACCCTCCGCTACAAATTCGACGACGAGGGGATCAGCGCCGCGTGGGGCATCCTGTTCAAGCGCGAGATCCACCTGACCTACCGCCGCATTCAAGACATCCACGTCAGCCGCAACCTGATCGAGCGCTGGCTGGGCATCGGCAAAGTCGAGATCCAGACCGCCTCGGGCAGCGCCTCGGCCGAGTTGGCCATCGAGGGCATGGAGCACTACGCGGCGGTGCGCGACTTCCTGTACGGCAAGATGCGCGGAACGGGGACAGGGGCGAAGACAAGCGCAGCCGCGGCCACGGCTCAGGCGGCTGTCGGTAACGATGCAGAGGTCGTCGCGCTGCTGCGAGGGATCAAAGACGACGTCGAGGGCGTGCGGCGCGCGCTGGAAAGCCGCGGAGAGGAGCGCTGACCATGTACACGCTCTTCAAGGGCCTCGCGCTCCGACTCATGAAAGCTCCGACCGAACCGCCTGAACCCCCGGCCGGCAGTCACGACCAAACCCGGATCTACCGCGCGAGCCCGAAGTTCCTGACTTACCGGTTGCTCGGTTTCTGGCTGATCTTCGGGCTCAACTGGTTGATCCCGTGGGGCATCTTGCTGGCTGGCCTCGCGAACGGCGAGACTCCACCGGTGGTCATCGGCCTGATGCTGATGCCGGCGCTCGCGGTCTTCCAGTTCTGCTACTACTTCGCGATCCGCATCGACTACGACATGCGCTACTACATCGTGACCGACCGCTCCCTGCGGGTTCGCGAAGGGGCGTTCATCGTCAAGGAGATGACGCTCACCTACGCCAACATCCAGAACATCCGCGTAGTCCAGGGCCCCCTGCTGCGCTTCTTCGGAATCTGGCACCTGCAGGTCGACACCGCGGGCGGCGGCGGCGTCAAGGAGGGGCAGCCCGGCACCAACGCCCACCGCGTGCGGATGGCGGGCATCGAGAACGCCCACGAGGTTCGCGACACCATCCAGAGGCACCTGAGACTGCGGGGAGTCAGCGCCGGCCTCGGCGACCCCGACGACCGCGACGACGACTCGCCACGCACCGTGACCTCGAGTCCCGAGGTCCTGGAGGCCCTCCGCGCCCTGAAGCGCGCGACCTCCACCCTCCGCGCCACCACCGAGACGCGAGGGTAGCGAGGGGTAATGCCGCCACGCGTTCGCGCCGTGGTATCCTTTCTTGTTTCACCGAGATCATCCAGGAATGAACGCACGGATCGTCACAGGCGTCTCGGCGGTCGTCCTCGTCGGGCTGGCTCTGGCCATCCCCCGAATCGCCGATGGCGTGCGCGCCGACCAGGGCCCGGGAGCGGCCTCGTCGTCCCCCCGCGCTCTGCAGGTCGAGGTCGTCCGCCTCGAGCCGCGACTTCTCGAGGAACGACTCTCGACGACGGGGACCGTGCGGGCCAACGAGCGGGTCGACCTGGTCAGTGAGATCTCCGGCGTCATCGAGCGGGTCCACTTCAGCGAAGGCGTAGCGGTCGAGCGGGGCCAGCTCCTGGTCAAGCTCGAAGACGCCGAGCTGCAAGCGCAGCGCGACCGGGTCCGGTACCAGCTTCACCTCGCGGAGATCCGTGAGACGCGGCAGCGGGATCTGCGGGAGCAGGGCGTCGTCAGCGAGCAGGACTACGACCTCGCCGGCACCGAGCTGAGCGTCCTTCGCGCCGAGCTCCGCCTGGTCGAGGCCAGGCTGGAGAAGACGGAGATCCGAGCGCCGTTCGCCGGCGTCATCGGCCTGCGGTACGTCAGCGAGGGCGCCTTCATCTCGCCCCAGACGATCATTGCAACCCTGCAGGACCTCGACCCGATCAAGATCGACTTCACGCTTCCGCAGAAGTACGCCGCCCGGGTGGGACCGGGCACGCGGGTGCAGTTCCGGGTCGAGGGCTCGCCCGAGGCCCATGCCGCCGAGGTCTACGCCGTCGAGCCGCGTATCGCCTCGGAGACACGCTCGCTGGTGATTCGCGCCAGGTCCGGCAACCCGGACCACCGCCTCCTTCCGGGCGCCTTCGCCGACGTCAGCCTGGCGGTCGCCGAGGTCGCCGACGCGCTGGTCGTCCCGAGTCTCGCGATCGTCCCGGAGCTCGGCGGGAAGAAGGTCTTCGTCGTCGAGGACGGTCTCGCCCAGCCGCGGCAGGTCGAGACCGGGATTCGCACCGAGACCGAGGTTCAGATCACCCGCGGTCTCGCTCCGGGTGAGCGGGTCATCGTCTCGGCGATCCAGCGCCTGCGGCCGGGCCTTCCGGTGGAGCCGGTCTCGCCGTGACCCTCTACACGCTGAGCATCCGCCGGCCGGTGCTGGCGATCGTGATGTCCACCGTCATCATGATCTTCGGCTTCCTGGGGCTGTCGTTGCTCGGCATCCGGGAGTTTCCCGCCGTCGACCCTCCGGTCATCACGGTCAGCACCGACTACCGCGGCGCCAACGCCGACATCATCGAGACCGAGATCACCGAGCCGCTCGAGGAGTCGATCAACGGCGTCGCCGGCATCCGCACGCTGACCTCGACGAGCCGCGAGGGACGCAGCACGATCGTGGTCGAGTTCGGGCTCGGCGCAGATCTGGAGCGGGCTGCCAACGACGTCCGCGACGCGGTGTCGCGCGCGATCGGCAACCTGCCGCCCGACGTCGAGCCGCCACGGGTGTCGAAGGCGGACGCCGACGCCTCACCGATCCTCCAGGTCACCATCGGCAGTCCCACGCGCGGTCTCCTCGAGCTGACCCGTATCGCCGACGAGCAGTTCGCCGAGAGGCTCCAGACGATTCCCGATGTCGCACGGGTCGACATCTGGGGCGACAAGACCTACGCCATGCGGCTGTGGCTAGACCCTCAGCGACTGGCCGCCTACCGCCTGAGCCCTCTGGACGTCCGCCGGGCGCTGCAACGCGAGAACGTCGAGCTTCCGGCCGGGCGGATCGAGGGAAGCTCGGTCGAGCTGCCGGTCCGCATCGAGAGCCGACTCTCGACCCCCGAGGGCTTCAACGACCTCATCCTCAAGGAGGACGCCGGCGGCGTCGTCCGATTGCGCGACGTCGGCCGAGCCGAGCTCGGGCCGCGCAACGAACGTACCGTCCTGAAGAAGGGCGGCGTGCCGATGGTGGCCGTGGTCATCCGGCCCCAGCCGGGCGCCAACTACATCGAGATCGCCGACGAGTTCTACCGCCGCGTCGAGGAGATCCGGCGAGAGCTGCCGGACGACGTCACGACGGCCTACGGTTTCGACAGCACCGAGTTCATCCGTGATTCGATCGCCGAGGTGCGCCAGACGATCTTTCTGGCCCTGTCGCTGGTGGTGCTGATCATCTTCCTGTTCCTGCGCGACATTCGGACCACCGTGATTCCCCTGCTCGTCATTCCGGTCTCGCTGGTCGGCGCGTTCTTCATGATGTTCCTCGCCGGCTTCTCGATCAACGTTCTGACGCTCCTGGCGCTGGTGCTCGCCATCGGGCTGGTCGTCGACGACGCCGTCGTGGTCCTCGAGAACATCTACGCCAAGATCGAATCGGGTCTCGATCCGATGCAGGCCGGCGCGGTCGGCACGCGCGAGATCTTTTTCGCGGTCATAGCGACGACGCTGGCCCTGGTGGCGGTGTTGTCGCCGGTGATGTTCCTCAGCGGCCTGACCGGCCGGCTGTTCCGCGAGTTCGGCGCGACGCTGGCGGGCGCGGTGATCATCTCGTCGTTCGCGGCCCTGACGCTGACCCCGATGCTGTGCACCCGCATGCTGCGGCCCCACGCGCGTCACTCGCGCTTCTACCGGGCGACCGAGCCGTTCTTCCGCGGCCTGGCCCGGTCGTACCGCGGCGCGCTGGGCTGGATGATGGCCCGCCGGTGGCTGGCACTGCCGTTGGTCTTGTTCTGCTCGGCGGTCATCGTGCTGTTCTTCAGGATTCTGCCCGCCGAGCTGGCCCCTCTGGAGGACCGCGGCTCGATCCGGATCTCCGCCAAGGGGCCCGAGGGCGCGACCTACCTCTACATGGACCGCTTCATGGACGAGATGGGCGAGGTGCTGGCGAGAGAGGTTTCCGAGAGCCGGCAGATCGTGTGGGTGACCTCGCCGGGCTTCGGCGCCGGCACGTCGATCAACTCGGGCTTCGCGCGGGTCCGTCTCAAGCCGGCCGACGAGCGCGAGCGCAGCCAGATGGAGATCGCCGACGCGCTCGTTGCCCCGCTCCGGGAGCTGACCGGTGCGGAGACCTTCGTGACCCAGGATCCGACCATCGCGGTGGGCCGTCGTCGCGGGCTGCCGGTGCAGTTCGTGTTGCAGGCGCCCACGATGGAGCGGCTCGAGGAGGTCCTGCCGGTCTTCGTCGAGGAGGCGGAGCGCGACCCGGCGTTCTCGGCTGTCGACGTCGATCTCGTCTTCGACAAACCCGAGCTGAACGTCACCATCGACCGCGCCCGAGCCCGGGATCTCGGCATCTCCGTCCTCGACGTCGCCCAGACCGTCCAGATCGCCCTGAGCGAGCAACGGCTCGGGTTCTTCGTCCTGGACGGCAAGCAGTACGAGGTCATCGGTCAGGTCACGCAGGACTACCGCAACGAGACGATCGATCTGCGCAATCTCTACGTCACCGCGGGCAACGGCACGCCGGTCCAGCTCGACAAGCTCATCACGGTCACCGAGCGATCCAGCCCGCCGCAGCTCTACCGCTTCGACCGCTACCTGTCCGCGACCGTCTCGGCGGGGCTCGCCCCAGGCTACACGATCGCCCAGGGGATCGGCGCCATGCAAGCGATCGCGGAGCGGGTTCTGGACGACTCCTTCCACACGGCGCTGACCGGCCAGTCGAGGGATTTCGAGGAGAGCTCTTCCGCCCTGGCATTCGTCTTCGTGCTGGCCGTGGTGCTGCTCTATCTGGTTCTTGCCGCCCAGTTCGAATCGTTCCGCGATCCGTTCACGATCATGCTGACGGTTCCGCTGGCGCTGTCCGGCGCCCTGTTCTCGCTGTGGTGGTTCGGTCTGACGCTCAACGTCTTCAGCCAGATCGGCATGATCATGCTGATCGGCCTGGTGACGAAGAACGGGATCTTGATCGTCGAGTTCGCCAACCAGCGCCGCGGCTCCGGTCGCACCCTCATGGAGGCCACGATGGAGGCCGCCGAGGCGCGCCTGCGGCCGGTCCTGATGACCAGCCTGTCGACCATCCTGGGAATCCTGCCGATCGCGCTGTCGCTGGGCGCCGGGTCGGAGAGCCGCGTGCCGATGGGCGTGGCGGTCATCGGGGGATTGACGCTGGGGACCTTCCTGACGCTGTTCGTCGTCCCGGCGATGTACTCCTATCTGACTCGCAAGAAGGTCGGCGGGAAGTTCGTCGACGAGCCCGAGCACGGTCGCGCCGCCTGACCCAGGGGACGGTCCCCGGCCCGACGCCCCACGGACAATGAAGCCTGGACGGTTCCCGACCCGGCGTGAGCTCCTTCGCCGTCGGGGCGGGTTGGCACCACTCCTGCACCTCTGCCCGGAAAGCGACCCCGTTCCCGCCGGAGTCGGGTCCTCGTTTCGAGGCCGGGCCCGGCGAGGGATCGGTCCAAGGAGGAGGACCCATGAACAACTTCGGACTCGTGACGACATCCGCCCGCCGTCCGGGAAGCTCGCCCGCGCGCTCGGGCCTCGGGATCGTGTTGATCCTGGCCCTCACGATCCTCGCCGGAACGGCGCAGGCCTCGTACAGCCTGTTCGACGATCTCGAAGACGAGGTGCTCGGCCCCGTCGGCGGTCAGGACGGCTGGTCCTCGAGCGGAGGGGACAACCAGATCGTCGTCGATCCCGCGGATCCCGACAACCAGGTGCTGTACGTCCCGTCGGAATCGTCGGTTCTTCGAAAATCGCTTCTCGACGAGGGCGTCGGCGTACCTGACGGTACGGTGCGCATGATGTACATGAGAATCCGCATCGGCAACAACCAGACCTTCTCGGTGGGAGTGTCCGGCATGTCGGCCCCGCGAGAGTACAGCGACTTCGCCACCGAGGTCGGCATGGCCAACAGCACGCAGAACCTGGACCTGCGGGCTTGGGACGAGGACGGGGCAAAGTACGACATGCTGACCGAGCTTGCCCCGGACACCTGGTACAACATGTGGGTTCTGGTCGATGCCTACCGGAACGTCTACCAGATCTGGCTCAACGACGTCCCGGGGGCCAGGGCTTTCGCCGAGGACAGGCTGCGCGCCCCCGATGGAAACGACACCTTCGCCTTCCGCACCGGCCGGACGAGCGACCTGATCACCTTCTTCGTCAAGACCTCCGGTGGCAGCAGCGGCGAGAACTTCGGACCGGTCTACTTCGATGACATCTACCTCGAGCAGACCGACGCGTTGAACCTGAGCAACCCGCTTGACTCGGACGTCAGGGAGGAAGTCCGGGATCTGTCCTTCGATGACGACGGCCAGACACTCTACTGGAGCTCCCTGTCGTGGACGAACGTCTACGACGTCGTCAAGGGCGACCTCCACGCGCTGAGCGATACCGGCGGCGATTACTTCACGTCGGTGACATCGTGCCTCGAGGACAACCTCGGCGGCACCTTGGCGCTCGACACGGAGTCGCCGGATCCGGGCAGCGCGTTCTTCTACGTCGTGCGCGGCGTCATTGGAGCGGAAGACACCGGCACGTTCGACACGCTCGGACCCGGGCAGATCACCTCGAGGGATGCAGGCATCGAGCTCGCCCCCGACACCTGCCCGTAGCCGGCATCTCCGGGGCACTGTCGCCCCGACGAAATCTGCCGCGGTCCTCGCTCGACCTCGACGATTTCGTCGAGTCGGGGAAGCCTGTGTCCGATCGGACCGCCGGGGGAACCGTCAAGCCGCCGTCTTGCGTACGCGTACATGGCACGTCTCCTGCAAGAAGCCCGGGTGGGCAAACACCGGAGCCATCGACCGAGGGAGCGAGGTTCCGGAGACCGAGAAAGGAGAAATCCCATGAGAGCAACCTGGTCAGCCGCGGTTCTCGCCGTCTTGCTGATGGCTCTCGGCGCCCCCTCGATCGCAGCAGGCGACGCGCCGGACAAGATCGAAGGCGAGGTAGTCCAGCTCATGCAGCAAACGGGCAACGCCGGCGAGCTCGACACCCTGATGATCCGCACGCGCCAAGGCGAGCAGATGCACCTCGCGCTCGGAGAGGCCGGCACCAGCGAGGGGCGGGTGCAGGTCGGAGATCGGGTCTCCGCAAGCCTGGCGAGCGGTGAGCCGATCGAGCAAGGTTATCGGGTGCGGTCGATGAAGGTCCGGCGCACCGGAGAGACCCTGCAGTACCGGGACGCCTCCGGACAGATGCTACAGACCCAGACCCGCAGCCGTATCCACGCCGGCGACGGTACGGGACCGGCAACCCAGACTCAGAGCCGAACCCGGGCCCGGATCCACGAGCCGGGCACCGGCAACTGCCCCTACGGCGGCGGCTCAGGAAGACGTGGGGGTGGGGGTGGCGGCCGACGCTGAGCCTCCCCCTCCGACGCTACCCACACCCCGACAGAGGGGAGCGGCACCCCCCCCGCCGCTCCCCTCACGCTCGTATTAGACTTGCCCGGATGACGCCAGTATCCGGCAGGCTTCGTCCCGCGCTGACGATCGCTCTTCTCGCCGTCTTCGGGGTGGCCGTGGGGGCGTGGGCGCTGGTCGAGGCCCACTTGCAGCGCGCCGAGACCGCCGAGGTTCTCGTGGCCGAGGCGCGTGGACTCGCCGGGACGCTGGGCCCGTCCCTCGCTGCGGCCGCCGCGGCGACGCGGGAGCTGGACGAGCTCCTCACGGCCAGGCTACTCGCCGGCGCGCGACTCGTCGCGGGGCTACAGGCTGCCGGCGCGCTGAGCCCCGACGCGCTCGAACGACTCGTCGAGCGGGACGACCTAGATTCGATCGTCGTCGTCGGGCGACACGGGAGGGTCCTTCTCGATGCGGGTGAAGGCGTCCCTCCGAGGGTCCTGGGCAGGATCGACGAAGCGGTGCGCGGGCTCGCGGACGACGTCGTTCTCGTTCCGTCGATCGAGGACGGTATCGAGCATCTCGGCGTCGCCACCGCGATTTCCGGCGGCGGAGCCGTGCTCGTTCGGATCCACGCCAGCACCGGCCGCACCTTCGACGCTCAGATCGGAGTGGAGCATCTCCTCGACCGGCTCCTGGAGACCGAGGGCGTCCTCTACCTCGGCTACCGGGAGAGGCCCGGCGGTGTCCGGGGCGAGGCCACCTGGGACGGCGGCCCGGTGCCGCCCCCCGCCCAGGAACCGTCCGAACCGCGCGAGGTCCGCGGGCGTACGGTCTTCGAGGTCGACGTGCCCGTCAGGTCGCCCGCGGGGACAGAGGCCTTCCTGCGGGTCGGTCTCGACGGCGCGCCCCTGGTTCGCGCGTCGGCCTCCGCGATGCGTCGAACGACACTGATAGGAATCGTCCTCGTGGTCTTCTCCGTTTCGCTCGGCGGCGTCGCGCTCGTCGTCCGCCGGCGCGCGGCCGATCGCGAGGAAGCGGAACGCCGGCTCGCCGAGGTCGAGGCCGCCCGCAAGCGCAGCGAGCGGCTGGCCGCCGCAGGCGCGCTTACCGCCGGCCTGGCCCACGAGGTCCGCAGCCCCCTGAATGCAATCGTTCTGGCGGCCCAGCGAATCGAGCGCAAGCATCCCGCCGAGACCGAGTGCGTCACATTCGCCGGGACGATCCGCACCGAGGTGAAGCGGCTCGAGGCCGTACTGCGCCAGTTCCTCGAGCTGGCGCGCCCGGTGGGTGACGAACGTCGCCCGACGGATGTGAAGGAGCTCGCCGAGGAAGTACGAGCGCTGCTGCTCGAGGAGGTCGAGCACGCGGGCGCGTCGTTTGACCCTGTCCGGGGCGCGGGCTTTGCCGCGGTGGATCGCGGGTCGATCCGACGGGCGCTGATCAATCTCGTGCACAATGCCATGGAGGCGAGCCCGCGAGGCGGTGCGATCGAGCTGGTGGTCCGCGAGGAGGAAGGCGGCGTCGGTATCCACGTCCTCGACCGGGGGCCCGGTATCGACGAGGCCGAGGCCGAGCACCTGTTCGACGCCTTCGTCACGACACGCGCCGAGGGGAGCGGTCTCGGGCTCGCACTGGTGAGAAGGGTCGCCGAGGAGCACGGCGGACGGTGTCACCTGACCCTACGATCCGGAGGCGGCGCCGAGGCCGTGCTGTGGCTGCCCTCGGAAGGAGAATCCCCGACATGAGCCTCGACGCAGGCATTCTGATCGTCGACGATGACGCCTCGCAGAGGTCCCAGCTCGCCGGGTTCCTGCGCGACCTCGGGGCCGAGGTCGCCGAGGCCGGCGACGGCCGCGAGGCCCTGGAGCTGCTCCCGAGGGTCAGCCCGGACGTCGTCATCACCGACCTGCGGATGCCGAAGATGGACGGTCGCGAGCTGCTGCGAGAGATCCGGCAGATCAATCCCGAGATCGGGGTCCTCGTTGTGACCGCCTACGGCACGGTGGAAGACGCCGTGGCGTGCCTGAAGGACGGTGCCAGCGATTATCTTCTCAAGCCGCTCGACCTCGACGAGGTCGAGCATCTCGTCAGACGGGAGGTGGGGCGCCGCCACCTCGAGCGCGAGAACCGCGAGCTGCGCCGGCGGCTGGGCAGCCTCGAGTCGGTCGAGGGAATCGTCACCGCCGGGGGCGCCATGGCCGAGGTTCTCTCGCGGGTCAAGCGCGTCTCGACCTCGTTGGCTTCCGTGCTGATCCTCGGAGAGACCGGAACGGGCAAGGAGCTCGTCGCGCGGACGATCCACGCCGCCGGTCCGCGCTGCCAACAGCCGTTCGTCGCGGTGAATGCCAGCGCCCTCTCCCCGACCCTTCTCGAGAGTGAGCTGTTCGGTCACGAGAAGGGCGCGTTCACCGGGGCCGACCGCTCGCGGGTCGGACGGTTCGAGGCAGCCACCGGCGGGACGCTCTTCCTCGACGAGATCGGCGACCTTCCGGCCGAGGTCCAGATCAAGCTGTTGCGCGTGCTTCAAGACAAGGCCGTCGAACGCGTGGGCTCGAGCCGTCCCGTCCCCGTCGACGTCCGGTTGATCGCAGCGACCCACCGCGACCTTCCCCGGGAAATCGAGGAAAGCCGCTTTCGCGAGGACCTGTACTACCGGCTCGCCGTGGTGAGTATCGAGATCCCGCCGCTGAGGCGGCGGCGCTCGGACATTCCCCTGCTCGTCGAGCACTTCATCTCGAAGTACGCCGAGACCGCACCCGACGGTCCGACGACGGTCTCCCGGGAGGCAATGGACCTTGTGGTCCGCTATGACTACCCGGGAAACGTCCGCGAGCTAGAGAACATCGTCCAGCACGCAATGGTCCTGGCCCGCGGAGATCAGATCACCACCGACGACCTCCCGCCGGCGGTGCTCGGCGCTGCCGTCGAGCCGTCTGCCGCGGCAACCCTCGATTCCGACGCGAGCCTCCCGGCCAAGGTCGCGGCGCTCGAGAGGGCCGCCATCGAGGAGGCCCTGGCGGCCGAGGGCGGCAACCAGTCGAAAGCGGCCCGCCGACTCGGTATCTCCGAGCGGGCCCTACGCTACAAGCTGGCCAAGTTCCGTGGATCCGACTGACGCCGCGCCAGGCAGGTTTCGTCGCATGCCCGAGGACAGGTTCGACAAATTC
>Ga0316191_10000023_pt1 | contig 64055 bp, 49 predicted proteins | sample Eddworburr2cm_MG_FD_204928 | JGI IMG/M metagenome (GOLD analysis project Ga0316191, IMG submission 204928) | Coastal sediment microbial communities from Maine, United States - Eddy worm burrow 2 cm | ecosystem: Environmental > Aquatic > Marine > Coastal > Sediment | place: USA: Maine...
TTATAGTTAATTTCCTTTTTCATGGAGCTTTCCATCGAATAGAAACCGCTTGTACAGGTTAATAAGTCGACAAAAGTCCTCCTGTCGGGGTTGGCGCGGATCTTTCAATGAAGGCAGACACAGTGGACACCGTGCATCGGTGTGCGGGCCCAACGAGGTAGCTAGAACGATGATGCGCAAGACGATTTTCAACGAGGCAATCGAGCCCGAACAGACGGGTGACGAGATGAACGATTCCCTCGACAACATTTCGGGAGAGCCGACGACGCCCCGTCGCCGACTCGAGCGTGAGCTCGAGCGGGACAAGCCGACCGCGGCGATCCTGCCCATTTATCTCCGAGAGATGGGCGCAACGCCGCTGATCGACGAGACCCGAGAGGTGGCGCTGGCTCGAGAGCTCCAGGAGGGGCGAGAGGGCCTCGCCAAGGTCGCGCTGAAGCTGCCGGCCAACTGCCGCCAGCACACTCTCGAAGGTGACGTGGAGGGTCCCAAGCGGGGCCGAGAGTGGCCCCTGGATCTCCTCGAGGCCTTTTACTCGCGGCTGCTCCTCTACGGACGCGAGCACAAGGAGCCGCGCGTCTCGGCGTTGCTGCGCGATGCCCGGAGACACAAGCGCCACATCGATCACGCCCGTGATGCGCTGATCCTGGCAAACCTGCGCCTCGTCGTGCACATCGCCAAGAAGTATCTCAATCACGGGATCTCCTTCATGGACCTCATCCAGGAAGGCAACATCGGGCTCATGAAGGCCGTGGAAAAGTTCGAGTACGAGCGCGGCAACAAGTTCTCGACGTACGCCTACTGGTGGATCAAGCAGGCGATCGAGCGTGCCATCGCCGACAAGGCCCGGGTCATCCGGATCCCGGTGCACGTCAACGAGAAGATCAAGAAGATCTCCCGCGTCTCCCGTGAGCTCGGCGAGACGCTGGGCCGTAAGCCGACGCCGCAGGAAATCGCGAAGAAGCTGCGGATGCCGGTCGTGAAAGTCGAGGAGATTCTCGGCGTCGTTCAGGATCCCCAGGCCCTCGAGGACTTCGGGTCCGCCGAGGACAGCCCGGGGCTGCTGAGGTTCGTGGCCGACCCGAATGCCCCGTCTCCGCTCGAGAAGACGGTCGACCGCGAGCTTCGGGAAAAGGTCGAGGCGACCCTGGAAGTCCTCAACGCCCGTGAGAGGGAGATCATCCGACTGCGGTTCGGTCTCGGTCGCGACATGCCCTACACCCTCGAAGAGATCGGACGCGTCATGGGCCTGTCGCGCGAGCGCGTACGTCAGATCGAGGCCACGGCGCTCAAGAAGATCCAGTCGGCGCAGGACTGCCGACACCTTCGCGAGTTCCTGGCGTAGGGTCCGACCCCAACGGAAACACGAAGGCCGGAGCGAGAGCTCCGGCCTTTTCTTTTTCGGTTGCGGAGAGTGTTACCGGCGACTACTGCTGCCTCGACTGCTCGAGCGACCGCCGGAACGACTGCCGCCGGCGGTGCCTCGACTGGAGCCACCGGCGTGGCTTCCGCTGCTGGCGCGGCTTCCGCTCGGGGAGCGACCGCGGCTCCCACTGCTGGTCGTCACCTTGCCGGGGCTGCGGGAACGACTCGGGCTGCCGCGGCTGACGACCCGTCCTTGCACTTGCCCCCCGGCGCGGCCGCGATGACCGTCGCTGATCGTCTCCGATCCACGCTTCCCGTTGCGGGGGTGACGGTACTTCGCCGGGGGTGGCGGCGGGTCCTTGCGGGGAACGTAGTAGCCATGGCGGGCCGTCCTCCGATCGTACGGGGGCCTCTTGGGGACTCGAATGTAGTCGTCGCGGCGACCGGGAGGGTAACGGTAGGGGGATCCGTTGTAGCCGAAGCGACCGTAGATCGGATATCCGACGTACCGGTCATTTTCCGGCGCCAGCGCCGGCTCGGCCAGCGACTCCTCGATGCTCAGCGCGCGATCGGTTTCGATTCTCGTGCGCTCACGATCGAGATGCTCCTGCACGAAATCCCACTGCCGGTCGATGTCTTCGACCGAGGGTGTTGGGGGATCAGGGGCAGGAGTCTGGGGTGGGCCGAAGCGTTCGAGGTCCTCGTTGGTGTACCTCGGGACCTCGCCGTCCTGGGCACCGGAGCCGATGCCCGCCGCGACAACCACCAACACGAATAGGCATGCGGAAACTCGTGTAACTCTCATGAAATCTAGCTTACGCCGGTCCCGGTTTCCGCGCTACCGTCGAAGGTGAGCCGACCCGGATCCTCCGGAGGTGCCTGATCGCTGTGGAAATCCCACGCGAAGATCCAAAAGACCCTCAAAACCAGGGGATTCAAAAGGGTGTGGGTCGTAAAATATTGATAACAGGTGATTTGTGCCGCTGCTCCTCGCCGGAGGCGGGTTGGGCCCGAAAGAGACGCGGAAGCGCGCCGCCGGATCCATGCACAGGTCTTCCACAGTGGGCGCCGTCGGGTCTCCCCACCACAGAAGCCGCGCTGGCCATTGCGGCAGATGTGCCGCACCGAGCTTGCGAAATCCATGGCCAGAGGCTCGATTCACAGGTAAATTGCCTGGCCTAGGGGTTGCCATGACTATTTTCGACCTCCGTCAGGCATTTCATCACTCGCTTTCAAACATGCGTGGCTGGTTCGAGGATTCTGCCGTCTCGGGAAGGTTGACCGTCCTCGATCGGCTCTCGATTCTCGACGCCTGGCAGCAGGAGATGGCCGAGTTCTTCGAGAAGAACGGCTACTGCCTCGCCTGCAACCGGCGCCTGAACCGCTGCCGGTGCCCCAAGGTCATGAACTGACGCGTCCCGCCCTCGCTTCACCCACAACAGCGTGGTAGGCTGACCGCTCGTCGTGCCACGCCTAACCGAGGCTCGCAGCCACCACATCGACGCCATTTATCGGGAGTCGTACGCTCTGTGGGGTGCCGGGCTTTCCTTCGAAGACTATCGCTCGTTCTGGGCGGACCTGAGCACCACCGGTTGGGCACACGACCATCTCAGCTACCTGGTGTGGCTCGATGACGACGGCTCGATCCTCTCGAGCCTCAAGCTCTATCAACCGCGAGTCCGACTGTACGATCGCCAGGGGACCGTTGCGGGGATCGGCGCGGTCTTCACACCCCGTGCCCTGCGCGGGCGGGGGCATGCGTCGGCACTGATCCGGGAGGTTCTCGACGAAGCTCGACGGCGGGGAGACATTGCCGCCTTGCTGTTTTCCGACGTGGGTACGGCCTTGTATCGCGCACTGGGATTCCTCGAGCTGGCCGCCGAGGAAGCCTGGGGTGAGATCCGACGGAAGCTCCACGATCCGCCTCCGGGTTGGAGCCTGACGCCGATGACGCCCGCCCATCTGGACGACATCATTCGAACCCACGACCGCTGTTCCCTCGAACGCCCTCTGGCGATCCTCCGCGATCGCGCGTACTGGGAGTACCTGATCGAACGGTCGCGGAGCTTCTTCAGTCGCCTGGACGGAACCGACCTGTCGTCTCGATTCCAGGTCGCCCTTCGGGATGGCAAGTTCGCCGGCTACCTTGCGACGGTGGACGGCGGGGACGTCTGGATCGTCCGTGAGATCGAAGTGGTAGACGACGACCCGCAGTTGTTCGCGACGGTGTTGGCGATGGGCGCGAACGAGGCTCGCTCCCGTGGCCGGCGCCGGTGGTATAGCTGGCTGCCGCGCGGGGGGGCGGCAGCGACTCCCGGCCTACCGGTTCGATTCCGCCCGCGCGGGCGAGCGATACCGATGCTGCGGAGACTCGACGGCGGCGAGCCACCGGCCGCTTCCGCGCCTCCCGATGCAACGTTCATCCCATATCTGGATCAATTCTGATTCGGAGGGTCGGACCGGCTTGCGGAGGCTCGATCCCGTGCTTGGCGCGGTTCTTGGCCGCCGGCAACGGGATTTGGTATAGACTTCTTTCTTGGAGGAATTCGGATCGCAAGGCCCTCGAGTGCGTGCGCCTGGCAAGCCCCAACCCGCAGACCGTGGGTCGATCCGTTGCTGCGTGGCCAGTCCCATGACAATACGGCCCGCACTCCCCACCCGGCTCGTTCTCCTCGCGCTCGTGCTGTGTCTGCCCGTCGGTGTCGCATCGTCCGCCGCCGAGCCTGACGGCTCCTCGACGGGCGGTGACCGCGCGGCCAGCAGCCTGCCTGGAGGCATCGAGGTCTGGGCAGACCAGTTTCAGGAGACCGAGACCGGCGAGGTCGTTCTGGAAGGTTCGGTCACCGTTGCCTGGCGTGGCTCGAAGTTCCAGGCCGACCGCGTCGTGCTCCGGGAACAGCGCTTCATCGAGGCCGAAGGCAACGTCCTCGCTGTCTGGGGCGTGAACAGGATCTCCGGCTCGCGCATGACCTACGACCTCGAGCTCGATCAGGGCGCGATCGAGGACGCCATGGGATTCGTCGAGCCCGAGTTCTTCGTCACCGCCGGCAAGGTCGAGAAGATCGGCGAAGACCGCGTGAAGCTCGAGTCCGCCAACGTGACCACCTGCACGCAGCCCGTCCCGTACTGGTCGTTTTCGGTCTCCACCGCGAAGATCAAGGCCGAGGGCTACGCCAGGATGTGGAACGTGAGGCTCAAAGCGGGGAAGGTGCCCGTCTTCTATCTCCCCTTCATGCTCTGGCCGGTGAAACAGGATCGTTCCGTCGGCTTGCTCCTTCCTGACTTCGGCAGCACCGAAGAGCGGGGCAACGTCATCAGCCAGGCGCTGTTCATTCCCATCGGCGACAGCGCCGATGTGACGGTCGTGGGCGAGTACTACACCAAGGCCGGTTTCGGGGCAGGGGGCGACTTGCGATTCGTGCCCAACCGGTCGGGCGCCGGAATCCTGAGCGGGTTCTACATCAACGACAAGGTGGCCGGACCGGCGGTTTGCGACCAGCCGCCGTGTTCGCGGTGGCGTGCGTCCTACAAACAGACCCAGCAGTTCCTGAACGGATTCCGGATGGTCGCCGACATCAACCAGATAAGCGACTTCAACTACTTCAGCGACTTCGAGCGCGACATCCGTCTCGTCTCCTCGCCGTCGGTTCAGGCCCGCCTGGAGTTCACCCGCAACGGGGCCTGGACCAGCGTCAACATCCGTGATTTTCGTCGTGAGCAGATCGTCTTCTCTGTGGGTGGGAACGACACCCTGGTCCAGCAGACGCTCCCGGAGGTCGAGCTTCGAGGACGGAACCGACAGCTCGGAAAGTCCCCGTTCTATATGAGTTACCTGTCGTCGCTGGCCGCGATCCAGCAGTTCGGTCCCAACGTCGACGCTGACTACTACCGCGTCGATCTGTTCCCCACCGTGTCGGTTCCGCTGTCCCAGCTTCCCTGGCTCGAGGTGAACCCGACCTTCGCCTACCGGCTGACCGCCTACAGCCAGACCGATGGAGATCCCGGGCTAGGAGGTGTCACCGGTGTTAACGACCCCCTGGTCCGCGGGGTCGGCGGAGCCTCCATTGACATCGTCGGACCGAAGATCTCTCGGGTCTACGACCGCGAAGGCAAGAACACCAAGGTCAAGAACCTCATCGAGCCCCGTGTGGCGTACGCCTTCAGGGAGGGCTTCGACGAATCCGATCGGGTCATCCGCTACGACGAGGTCGATCTCATCGCGCCGGAGAACCTTCTGACCTACGGGATCCGTAGCGTGTGGTTCGTCAAGAGGCCCAGGGCGGAGGCGCCGGCGCCTCTCGGGAGCGGCGAGGCGATCATGTGGCCGAGCGGCGACGCCAGCTCTCCGGCCGAGCTGGAGCCCTTCCCCGTCCTCGAGCCGCAGGGGCTCCCCGAGCCGCTGGGAGCCGACTCAGGCCCGGCGGAGTCACTCGAGATCGCATCTCTGGAGCTCGTCCAGCGTCGTTCGATGGACAACATCATTACTTGCGCCGACCGGGACGGCGACGGGGTAGGTGAGAAAACCAGCAACTCCTCTCCCGTGACGCTGACGGGTCGCTACAATCCGAATCGGTCGATGAGCTTCGACCTGAGGGCGGACTGGCATCCCATCTACCGCCACGTTCAGAATGTCAGCTTATCGGGATCGGCGCGGAACAGGATGTTTCGGGCCGGGTTCTCCGTGGTGCACACCGAGGGCAAGGCCTGCTCGATCGGCGGTCAGTTCGTTTCGGTGGACCGTGCGGACGACACGCAGTTGGCGCTCGACACGGGACTCGTGCTGCTCGGAGGGAAGCTCCGGCTGGATCTGGCCGGGTCCTTCACCGCGAACCCGGGCAAGGATCCGACGACGAACACGACTCTCTCCAAGTTCCCGCAGAAGCGGTATCGCGCCGAGTACTACACCCAGTGCTGCGGCTTCCTGGCCGAGTACTTCGAACGCGACTACACCACGGCCCGCCGGCAGGAGTTCCGCTTCACCATCGACCTGCGCGGGATCGGGAAGTTTCTCGACGTGCACCACGGGCAGGAGTGAGCGTGGCCGCTGTGGAGTCGCCGGTGATCCTGGTGCTGGGCCGTTCGGGGCTCCTCGGCAGCGCCATGGTGGCACGGCTCGAGCGCCTCGGGCGTCCCCACCGTACCGTCTCGCCGGCGGAGCTCGACCTCGGCCGCCCGGAAACGGTCGAGACCGGCGTGAACGCTCTCGCGCCCGGCGCGGTCGTGAACGCCGCAGCCTTCACCGACGTCAACAAGGCCGAGCTACCCGAGCATCGCAGCGAGGTCTTTCGGGTAAACCGGGATGCGCCGGGAGCCGTGGCGCGGGCCTGCGCCGCACGGGGGATCCCACTGGTCCATGTGTCCACCGACTACGTCTTCGACGGTTCGAACACCGAGCCGTACGTCGAGGACGATCCTGTTGGCCCGTTGCAGGTCTACGGCGAGTCCAAGCTGGAGGGAGAGCGCAGGGTCTTCGACGCGTTTCCCGGCGCTCTGGTCGTTCGAACCTCGACCCTCTACGGATCGGGCCGACCGAGCCGACCGCACTACGTCGACGCCATCGCGTCGCAGGCACGGCAACGGAAGCGGCTCGAGGTCGTGGAGAGCCCGGTGTCGTCGCCGACGTATGCACCGGATCTGGCGGAGGCCATCCTCGCTCTGCTCGACGCGGCAGCGACCGGCGTGGTCCACGCGGTCAACGAGGGCTCGTGCAGTCGCCTCGAGCTGGCGAGGGCGATCGTCGAGTCCATGGGATTGGCGGATACGGTGGAAGTGCGTACCCGAGCCGAGCCCGAAGGCGCGCTGCAACGTCCCGCGTTCTCGGCGCTGAGCACGGCGAGGCTCGCTTCGTTGACGGGCAGGCCACCGAGGCCGTGGCGCACCGCGCTGGACGACTACCTATCGCGGCGTCGAAGGTGATCGCCCTGCCTCACTTCACCTCCACGAAGACAGGGTTCGAGACCACACGATTGAGGCGTCCCGCGGCTCCCAGCACGCGGAAATAGTGGCGGCCGGGGGGCAGGGGATGCTCCACCTCGATCTCGATGGGGAGCGGATCGGCCCACCGGCTCACGACACGTCCGTCGACGATCAGCCGGAGTTCGAACGGGGGCTCGCCGGTCGGTGCCGCGTCTTCCCAGCTCAACGCGATTCGGACCGTGACCGGAGCGCTACCGTGAACCTCGTCCCCGTGGGTCCCCGCCTCACCGTCGCGTGGGACGACCTCGAACGTCTCGAGCCGGAACTTCTCTTCGAGTCCCATGAACGTCGCGTAGGCGTGTCCGCCGCGCAGGGACGCGAGCACGGCGGCCTCGGAACGCTCTTCGAGCAGCAGGATCGTCCTGCCGCCGTCGAGATCCCCCCAGGCGTCCACGGCGCCCGCATTTCCGTGGAAGTCGATGCCGGTGACGACGAAAGGTGGCGTGCGGCGCTCACCGCGAACGTAGGCGAGAAGAGCACGATCCCACTGTCTCCCTGGCTCCGTTGCGGTGACGTCGTCCCCATAGAGACCTTCGAAGCCGTCGTACCCGTCGGTTTCCAGGAGGTCGTCGGGATGAGGCCCGCTGACCATCGTGGCGCCTCCGACGGTCACGTCGGGATAGGACGCCTCGGGGTAGCTCCAGTAGATCACTCCGCCGCGCGCCTTGACGAAGTCGATCAGTCGCTGGAACGATTCCGGCTCGTGGCGGCCGTGGTGCGGTAGCGCCACATCGCCGAAGGGGTAGTTGTTCCAGGCCCACGCTAGCCCCAGCACGAACAGGACGAGGGCAATCGAGCGCGACATGCGCCTACGTCGCCCGGGCACCTGCAACGCAATGGCACCCGCTCCGAGAACGATCAGCGGCGGCCACACTCGGTGCCAGCCAAGCGTTGTGTTCGACCAGGTCTCGTTGCCGATCACCGGCAACTGCTCCACCTCGGGGTCCCCGAGCCCCGCGATCCACAGATGCCGGTCGAAGTCGTGCAGCGAGAGCCCGCTCCACGGTGAGCCCTGCCAGTAGTAGCTCGGGGCGGCCTCGACGCCGGGGACGATCAGGACATCGGGGAACCGTCGGCGTGCTTCGTCGATCGCCTCCCGATACCGCTCGACGCCGTGATCGAGAACGCCGGGTCGCTTCCGGCGGTTCAGCCCCGGGATACCCAGGCGATCCAGCGGCCGGACACCGTACGTCACCTCGGTCAGTAACGAGTCGGTCAGGATCACGACCTCGACCCCGCTCTCGCTCGCCTGGTGGGCGATCTCCGGAATCGAGAGAATCCCATTGCTGAACGTCGAGTGAACGTGGACCGCGGCAACGACCGCCCTTCGGGTCGCGCCGGCGAGGGAGTCGATTGCCGAGCCCACGCCGAGCACCAGCACGAGCGCGGCCGCCACCCGGAGAGCGTGACGGGGCGACTCCCGGAGGGTCGTCCACGCACGAGGGTCGAGGCGGCTCACCGTGCCGTCATCGATCACCTTGTCGTCGTCATCGCACCGGCACAGCTAGACCACGCGCCCGACGGCCACGCGCGCAGGCCGGACCACGTGGTCGCCGAGGCGGTAACCGGGCCGGAGGGTCTCGGTGACCTTGCCGTCACGATCCGGATCGTCGACCGGGTCCACGCGAAGGGCCTCCGATGTGTTCGGGTCGAACTCGTCGCCGGCCGGATCGAGCTTCTCGACGCCACGTTTCTCCAGGGCGGCCAGGAAGCGATCCCGCGCGAGGGCGACGCCATCGGCGAGCGGCTTCGCCTCGGGTACCTGCTCGGCGTGGTGAAGGGCCAACTCCAGGTCATCCACGGACAGAAGCAGCTCGGATATCAATTCGCCGAACTGCAACGTGACGCGTCGGTCGACGTCCCGCCCCAGTCGCTCGCGAAAGGCATCGTGCTCGGCCTGGGCCTCCTTGAAGGCGGCGATGTACTCCTGCAGCCTGGCTTCCGCGGCCCGGGCTCTCTCCTCGTACTTTTCGATGATGGTGGGCCGAGTCGAGGGGGAGTCGTCCGTCTCTTCGTCGTCCCGATCCTCTCGCGCCCAGTGGCGCCGATCCTGGACCTTGAAGGCGGCATCCGAGTCGTCTCCGCCCGTCTGGGCGCCGCCGATTTCGGTCTTGTCGTCCGGATCCGTCAACGCTCGCTCCTCCTGTGGGGATCGGTTCTCCCGCAACCAAAGTTAGCACGAACCGGACGTGGAATTACAGGGAGGGCTAGATCGCAGGATTGTCGAGCCATCGCCGGATCATCTCGCGCTTGGTCCGCCTAGCCTCGCCGAACTGCACTAGATAGTGCAGGATCTGGTTGTCGCTCCAGGACCACAGGCGTCGTCGATACTTCGGGTCGTTGACGTCCTCGCGCAGGACGTTCACGATGCGGCCTCCCGTCGAGCTCGCCATGCGCTCGGCGGCCTCGCGGTCGGGAACGATTTCGGGCTCACCGCGTTCGGGCACCTGCACGACGTAACCGGCGACCTTGGCATTCCAGTCCCGAAGGTTGTAGGCGAAGGCTCCGAGGACCTGGATGCCCACGGAGCAGCCGACCAGCACCGCGAACAGCCCCACCAGCCACTTCCGGCGCAAGATCGTATCCAGTACCGGAACGAGGAAGAGCACAAGGAACCACGCCAGATCGACGATGAGCCGATAGCCGAATGACCATCCGCCCCACCAGTAGTACCACTTGGAAGAGAGCAACAGGATCCCAACGACGGCAATCGTCAGCGGTCGCAGACTCGCGCACGCCCGGTTGTGCCAGATCGAAACCGCTCCCCACAGCGCGAAGACCAGAAACGGCGAGAAGACCAGAAGGCCCCGGGACGGGCTGACGAGGTGCCCGGCCAGACCCTCGAGCAGCGGCGTTTGCCATGGCCCCGCGAAACCGGCGATCGTCTGCGCCTCGGCCTCGCCTCTCAGGGTCTGCCCGAATCGAAGGGGCGACCCGAAGTGGTAGGCATTGAACGCGGCGAGGAACAGCAGCGGGGGAGTCGCGGCCGCGGCGTACGCCAAGACGTGCCGGCGGTGAGTCACCAGGAGGTAGACCCCCACGGCGACCAGGAGCAGGCCACTGTTGGGCCGACAGGTCACCGCGCAGGCGTAGGCCAGCCCGCTCCATGCGGCCGCGGACCTTCCCGGCCCGAGACGCGAGAGGAAGTACGTCCCGAGGGCGAGAAAGAAAACGTTCGGGCCGTGTTGCCACAGCGTCTGGCTGCTGGTGCTCCACGCGGAGGTGCCCAGGCCGTAGGCGAGGGCGAGCAGCAGCGCGCGCTCGCGGGTGGTGAAGGCGAGAGCGGTCAGAAAGAGGAGCGCTCCAGCGCCGGCAACGAGGATCGAGGCGACGCCCTTCGCCGCGTACCACAGCGCCCGGGGACGGCGTGCCAGGTCGCCACCGATCGATCCCAGAAGGCCCATCGCGGGAAGCGCCGCGAGCCCGGCACCCGGTCCGTACATCGATACGTAGATGCCGTCTCGAATCGTCGGAACAATGTAGTACTTCTCGCCTCGCACGGTGACGCGACCCTCGGCCCTCAGCTCGGCGACGGTGCGACCGTCGAATCGCTCGTTCCAGTCCCTGGGATAGATCGGGATCGAGCGGTCCCCGAGGTCGAGATTCCAGACGAACATGAAGGGCATCTCCGACGGCGTGAAGGTCATGTTGCCCTCGTCGAGGATGCTGAGCGCGAGGTAGACGTTGGGCTTGGCGTCGTTGCCCGGAAGGAAGTCCCCGTTGACGTTGTAGATCGCGAACAGGAAGACGACGATCCCGACCGCCCACGCCGCGTTGGCACGGCCTGTCTTCGGAGGGGCCTTTGCGGGATCGAACACCGGGTCCCTATTCCACGTAGCCAAGGGACCTGAGTCTGTCGATTTGCTCGGCGCTCAGCGATACCGATTCCCGAAGGGACACCAGAGGGGCCGCGCCGCCGTCGAGACTACATTCCACGCCGGGTATCCCACTCTCACCGAGCGGGACCATGGTTCCAGGAGGCGGAATCCCGACGGCGCCGGTGTGGTAGCTCGACCCATCCAGCAGGAGCGAGATCTGGACCTGGGCGCTGCCGGCGGGAGGAACGAAGACGACCCCCTTGTGGATGTTGGCGACCTCGAGCTCCAATCCGTAGTGATCGGAACGCAGTCGGGTCACGCTGGTGCCGAGCGGTATCAGCTTGTCACCCTCGCCGAGATTGTAGCCCAGCGGCTCGTCCGGGACGGCGGCCTCGAACCGAACGGTCCCCTCGAATCTTGCCGTGTGCTCTCGCGTCCCCCGGCACAGAAGTCGCAGCCCCGGCACGTCGTTGTAGATGTAGCCCAGCACGGTAGCGCGGGACGACTCGACCACCTCGTCTGGGAAAGAGGGCGTCTCGCAGTCCACCGGGCCGAGGAGATTCACCTGTTGACCGGGATCGTCGGCGATGTTGTACAGACCTTCCGGAATCGGGATTCGATTCTGAGCGAGCCCGTCGGAGCTCTGCCCGGCATCGAGGCGGACATACTCCGAGGGAGAAATGTAGGCGTAGTCACGGTGGAGGACACTGAATCGCTTCGGCCCGTCGCGGGTGGTCTCGAGAATCAACCGGCGGTCGTCGGGGGAGACGACCTCGCCGGCGAGCTCTTCCACGATCGGCCGCGCTCCCGATGGATCGCGGACGAACTGGGGCTCCGGCACCTTGCCCGCCAGCAACGAGATCACCGCAGGAAGGTCGGCGATCACCGAGGGGTGCTCGACCCGGGTTCCCGGCTGGATCCGGTGTGGGTACCGCAGGATCAGGGGAACTCGCGTGACCTCGGAGTACAGCGTTCCACCGTGTCCGAACGAGCCGTGCTCCTTGAACTCCTCGCCGTGGTCCGAGAAGACAGCCACGATGGTGTCGTCCAGCCTGCCGTCTTCCCGGAGGCGGTCCACCACCCGTCCGATCTGGTCGTCGGTGTAACGGATCTCTCCGTCGTAGAGGGCGACGACGTGGCGCGCGACGTCCTCGGGCAGCGGCACGGCCGGATCCTCGAACTGTCGGAGGAAGTCGTATTCCCCTGAAGACGGTCCCTGGTAGTCGTCGTCGAACCGTTCCGCGTAGCCGGCTGGAGGGGCGTAGTCGGCGTGAGGATCGAAGTAGTGCAGGAAGAGAAAGAACGGTCGACGGCGGTGGTCGTCGAGCCACCCCAGGGCTTGATCGGTCACCTCCTCGGCGATCTGAGTCGGTCGCGTGACGTACTCGTCGAAGCCCCTGGAGAAGCCGTACTGCCCGTCGAGGTAGACGTGGCTGACGAATCCCGCCGAGGCGTAGCCTTCGCTTGCGAATGCCTCGGCGAGCGTCGCGATCTCTTCCGACAGCCTGTCGTTCTGCCCTTCGACCTGATGGGTAGACGGAAGCAGTCCCGTCAGCGCGCTGATGTGGGACGGTAGGGTCCAGGACGACGTCGACCAGGCGTTTGCGAACCGCGCGCCCTCGGCCGCAAGCCGGTCGAGAGCCGGGGTCGTCGGACGGTCGTAGCCGTAGGCCGCGACGTGGTCCTGGCGCAACGTATCGATCGAAATCAGCAGAACGTTGGGCGGCCGGTTCTCCCACCGCGTGCAACCCCAGAGGACGACGATAGCCGCGGTGAGGGTTGCGGCGGGCAGGAGGAGACGCTTCATTAATTCACCGAGAGGTCCACTCTACAGCACGCTCTTTTCCCGGGCCACCGGTGCCCATCGGTGATGGCGAAGCGTGGGTCGTCGGGTCAGCGTCCGAGCAGCCTTCGGATTCTCTCCTCGATGGGAGGGTGGGTGCTGAACAAGCCCATGACACCGCCTCGGGACAGCGGCTTGACGATGAACATGTGGCTCGTCGCCGGGTTGCTTTGCATGGGAATACGCTTCGAGTAAGTTCCGAGCTTCTCCAGGGCGCGCGCGAGGCCGTGGGGGCTTCCGGCAATGTGTGCGCCGGTGGCGTCGGCCGCATACTCGCGCGAGCGGGACACAGCCATCTGGATGACGAGGGCGGCGATAGGAGCGACCAGGGTCATGACCAGCAGCCCGAGGATCCCACCGTCGCGGTCGTCCCGGCCCCCGAAGCCTCCCAGCATGGCTCCCCAGCGAGCCATGGTCGCCAGCATGGTGATCGCTCCGGCGATGGTGGCCGCGATGGAGCCGATGAGGATGTCGCGGTTCTTGATGTGGGCCAGCTCGTGCGCGACGACTCCCTCGATCTCCTCGTCGTCCATGGCTTCCATGAGACCGGCGGTCACCGCGACCGCCGCGTGACTCGGATTGCGCCCGGTTGCAAACGCGTTGGGCGCGGGCTGCGGCAGGACGTAGAGCGCCGGCTTGGGGAGCTCGGCCCGGGCCACCAGGCGATCGACGATGGCGTGGAGCCTCGGGGCATCGGACGGGGAGACGGGACGCGCGCGGTACATCTTCAACACGATCTTGTCGGAAAACCAGTACGAGCCGAAGTTCATCACCGCGGCCAGTCCCAGAGCGAAGACCATGCCCGAGCGTCCCCCGAGCCAGTTGCCCAGCAGGACCATCACGCCGGTGAGCGCCGCGAGGAGCAGGGCGGTCTTGATGTAATTTGACGTGCTCATGGTTGATTCACCTTTGCAACGACGCCTCGACGATGCTCGCCGGAGCGTCTCCTGGAACTTGGGGAATCCGGGAGAAGTCTACTGGACCTGCACCTGGATCCGGCTCGGAGGTTCTTCCCGGCGTTTCGGGAGCACGATCTCGAGGACTCCGGAGCGGTGGGTGGCCCGGATCTTTTGCCGGTCGATCGAAGGCGGCAGTGCGAGCTGAAGCGAGAAGCGCCCGTGGGGCCTCTCACTCCTGAGGTAGGCGTCGGGTGCCACCGACGCCTCAGGCTTGCGTTCACCCCGGAGGGCGAGGGTGCCGTTCTCGACTTCCAGCTGCACATCCGATGTGGTCAGGCCCGGAAGGTCCACCCTCAGGATGTAGCGGTCATCGACCTCGAAGACGTCGACCGGAGGCTGCCAACCCGTCGATGCCACCGTCTCGCCATTCCCCGAGGTCGGGTTGCGGGCGGCCACGTCGTCGAACACGCGGTTCATTCGATCGCGGATCTCCCGAAGGTCTCGGAGCGGATCCCAGCGCTGGATGGCCATGGTCGATGCCCTTTCATGGCTTGTCTGATCGATCATGTACCTCGTTTCGGGGGCCTTTGGCCACCGAAATCGACACGACGCCCCGGTCACCGGACCGCCGGCTCTGCCCGCTCCGCCCGCGTCAAGGTCATCGCCGTCCCGTCATCGTCCACGAGAACCGCATCCCCCGGGGAAAACTCCCCTTCGAGCAGCCTGAGCGCCAAGGGGTCCTGGACCATGCGCTGGATGGCGCGCTTGAGCGGCCGCGCACCGTAGGCCAGGTCGTAGCCGGCCTCGGCGAGTCGTCGCTTGGCGGCGTCGGTGACCTCGAGTCGCAAGCGGTGCTCGGCCAGGGTGCTCTCGAGGCGCCGGAGCTGCAAATCGACGATCTTCAGCAGATCGTCCCGAGTCAGCGACGAGAAGATGATCGTGTCGTCCACGCGGTTGAGGAACTCCGGCCGGAATGCGAGGTGCAGCTCCCGGTCGACCTTGCGCTGCAGCTCCTCGGGACTGTCGCCGGCGTGCTCCAGGATGTAGTCGGAGGCCAGGTTCGACGTCATGATCAGGATCGTGTTCCGGAAGTCCACGGTTCGGCCCTTGCCGTCGGTCAACCGCCCATCGTCCAGGACCTGGAGCAGAACGTTGAAGACCTCGCGGTGAGCCTTTTCGACCTCGTCCAGCAACACCACCGAATAGGGGCGTCGCCTTACGGCCTCGGTCAGCTGTCCTCCCTCGTCGTACCCGACGTAGCCCGGGGGAGCGCCGATCATCCGGGCCACCGCGTGCCTCTCGGTGTACTCCGACATGTCGAGCCGTATCAGGGCTCGTTCGTCGTCGAACAGGAACTCCGCGAGGGCACGGGCCAGCTCGGTCTTGCCCACGCCGGTCGGACCCAGGAAGATGAACGACCCGACCGGGCGGTTGGGGTCCTTGAGTCCGGCGCGAGCCCGGCGCACCGCGGCGGAGACCGCAACCACGGCGGCATCCTGCCCGATCACGCGTCGGTGAAGCTCGCCCTCGAGGTGAACCAGCTTCTGCGTCTCGCTCTCCAGCATCTTGGCGATCGGGATGTTGGTCCATTTCGAGATGATGGCGGCGATCTCGTCCTCGGTGACTTCCTCGTTGAGCATCGCACCGTCTTTCTGAAGCTCGTTCAGGCCGGCGTTCTCACTCTCCAGCCTGGCCTCGAGCTCGGGAATCTCTCCGTAACGCAGCTCCGCGGCTCGCTGAAGCGTGGAATCCTTCTCGGCGCGATCGGCCTCGATACGGGCCTGCTCGATCCTCTCCTTGATGGTACGGATGCGGGTGATGCGGTCCTTTTCTTCGTTCCAGCGCGCCTTCATACCCGAGAGCTGCTCGCGGTGGTCGGCGAGCTCCTTCTCGATCTTCGTCCGGCGCTCCTTCGATACAGGGTCCTTTTCGCGCTTGAGGGCCTGGCGCTCGACCTCGAGGCGGGTGATCCGCCTCTGAACCTCGTCGACCTCCGCGGGGACCGAGTCGATCTGCAACCGAAGCTGTGCCGCCGCCTCGTCGATCAGGTCGATGGCCTTGTCCGGTAGGAAGCGGTCCGCAATGTAGCGATGGGAAAGAGTTGCAGCAGCGACCAGCGCCGAGTCCTGGATTCGAACGCCGTGGTGGACTTCGTAACGCTCCGCCAGGCCTCGGAGGATCGAGATCGTGTCCTCGACCGAGGGCTCGCCGACCCGCACCGGCTGGAACCGGCGCTCGAGCGCGGCGTCTTTCTCGATGTGCTTGCGATACTCGTTGAGGGTCGTGGCGCCAATGCAGCGCAGGTCTCCCCGTGCCAGGGCGGGCTTGAGGAGGTTGGCGGCGTCGACCGCACCTTCGGCGGCCCCGGCGCCCACCAGGGTATGCAACTCGTCGATGAACAGGATGATCCGTCCGTCGGACGCCTCGATCTCTTTCATGACCGCCTTGAGCCGGTCCTCGAACTCGCCGCGGAACTTGGAGCCGGCGATCATGGCGCCCAGATCGAGTGCGACCACCGAGCGGTCCTTGAGCGTCTCGGGGACGTCGCCGTCGGCGATCCGGCGCGCGAGTCCCTCGGCGATGGCGGTCTTGCCGACCCCCGGCTCGCCGATCAGGACCGGGTTGTTCTTGGTCCGGCGGCTTAGCACCTGCATCACGCGGCGAATCTCTTCGTCCCGTCCGATGACCGGGTCGAGCTTGCCCTTTCGTGCGAGCTCGGTCAGATCCCGTGCGTAGCGCTCCAGGGCTTGATACTTGTCCTCCGGATTGGGGTCGGTCACCCGGGCCTCGCCGCGGACGTCCCGCAAGGCGGCCAGGATTCCCTCCGGTGTCGCGCCAAGGCGCTTCAGAGTCTCCGCGGCGTCGCCCTTCGCACCGGCGAGTGCCAGCAGCAGGTGTTCGGTGGAGACGTAGTCGTCGTGGAACTGCTTGGCGATCTTCTCCGACTCTTTCAGGGTCGATACGAGCTCCCGGGACGGTCCCGGCTCGGTGCCGCCTTCAACCCGGCCGATGCCGGCGAGGCGCTCCCGGGCCGCCGCCGCGATCGCGCGAGGGTCGGCGCCGAGGCGCTCCAGGATCGGTCCCACGATGCCCTGGTCTTGCGCGACCAGCGCACCCAATAGATGAAACTGCCCGATCTCGGGATGACCGGAGCCCGCGGCGAGCTCGCGGGCTTCCTGGATGGCCTCCTGGGCCTTGAGCGTGAATCGGTCCATACGCATTCGTCAATACCTCCGCCTACGCAAGTTTTCTTGAGATTTGAGCCCTTCATTGTCAAGCAACCCCCTCTCGTGCCAGGCACCGTTTCGCTTGTGCAATCCACGGCCCTGAAGCCAATTAGTGCCTTGAGATCAATGACTTGCAGCTTGGGTCCCATGCCGGGATGAAACGAAAGTGATGCCTGGCACCCTGGTTCTAGGTGGGGTTTAGGTGGCAGGGGAAGAGTAGGCCGGGGGTGGGCTCGTTTGGGTAGCGGACGAGGTGGAGGGTTTTGTCGCGTAGGACGGCGAAGATGTTGCCTGAGATCGTCGTCCTGATGCGACCTTGGGGGCCGCCGGAGCCCAGGATCAGGGCCTGGGGGGCAGAGAGCGAAAAGTCACCGCTTGCGGGGTCCAGGGTGTGGACCCCCAGGACCGAGAGGATCAGCGCTCCTCCCTCGGCCATGGCGTAGGCGTTGCTCTCGCTCACGCTCTCCGACGCGCCCAGATCGAGCGTGTCCATACCGTACGGCACGGGCGTGGGGTCCAGCCCGAGGCGGTTGGCGTACTTGAGATCCAGGATGGGTGTGCGCAGGCACCCGTTCGAGACGAGCTCGCAGCGGCCCGCGGGCACGCCCTCGGCCGTGAAGCGGTACGAGCCATTCCGGAGAGGTTTCGTGGGATCCAGGGTCAGGCTCAGATCGTCCCGCAGAGCGGGGCGGTCGCTGCCGAACTCGTCGAGCTTGAAGAACCCATCGCCGTGGGCGACGCTGGATCCCTCGAGGCTTTGTAGCAGCGTCGCCATGAAAAGACGTTCGACGACGTGCGGGTGCACGACGACCGGATGAACCCCCGGTGGCATTGCCGGCTGCGGTTGTCCCAGGAGTCTCACGATCTCCGCGGCGCGGTTCAGACGAAGCTCGAACGCGGGTTCGTCGTCCAGGCTTCGGGCGCTGAAGCCGTCTCCCCACTCGCCGTCGAAGCTGACGTGCCACCCGGCCGAGGTGGCGCGGTCCTCGACGTCGAGCCCGATCGAGGTCACCAGCCGACTGCGGGACTCGGCCGCGGCGATCGAGCCGCTCCAAGTGCCGAAGTCGTTCGCCGCCAGGGTCTCCCGGACCCTCGCCAGGCGACGTCCCACGAGGTCGAGATCACCGTCGATCAGCCCCACGACCCGGTCGTCGTGCAACTCGACGTCGGGGAATCGGGCTGGGCCCGAGACCCGCGCCGCGTCCGGGTCGACGTAGGCCGCGTCCCGAGCTCGTTCCAGGGCCGCGTCCGGGTCGTCGGCGATCTGACGCCGCTCGAGAGAGCCACGGCTGATCTTGCCGTCTTCCCACGCCACCACGTATCGCGCGGCCAGCGACTCCGAGACCCGCAGCGGGGTGTGGGCATTCCCCGTCGCGCCGTCCCGCGTGCCGATCGACAGTCGCCTGCGCTCGACCGCGTACACCGACCACGCCTCCGCCCCGACGCCGCCGGGCCGGCCCGAGCGGACGGCCTCGATCCACCGCTCGAGGGCGATCCCCATCAGTCCTTCCCGCCGATGCGGACTAGCGGGTCCGGCTCGAGGAAGAGGAAGTAGTGGCTTCCACCGCTTGAAGGAACGCTCTGCCCCCACTTGCCGCACGTTCCGAGGGCATCGAGCACGAGTGGACCGAACGCCTCCCGGATCGCTCCGAGCGCTCCGAACATCGAGCCGGAGAAGATCGCCGGCTTGTGCAGGCGGACACCGTCACCCGATAGCTCGTAGATCGCCTTGCAGTTGAAAACGAAATCCCCGGTGGCGGTGTTGACCTGACCGCCACTGTAGCCCGACAGAAAGACGACACGTGGATGGCGCTTCAGGATCCCGGCGGAGACCAGGAGGTCCCGGACCTCTGCCGGGCCGTAGTCGTCGAAGCTCCCGGGTGCCGCCAGAGGATCGTCGACCTCGATCCGGATGTTGCTCATCCGCGGCAGAGGAGGGGCACGGAAGGAGCCTGCCCGCGCGGATCCGGTGAGACGCACGCCGCCCTCGCTGGCGGACCACGGATCCGACAGGCCGTCTCTCAGTCGGCCATGGTCGACGACGACCGCCCGCTCCCGACGGATACCGTTGGCACTGAACGGCTGCCAGGCGTGATCGCCCGCCACCGGTTCGTCGACGATCGAGACGTGGGATGGGCCGACCCGCTCGCCCGACCGGAATCTACCATCGGCGGCGAGGATCGACGATCGAAAGCCGTCGGCCTCGGCCGCGTGACCGAAGGCCTCGTGCGCCAGCCCCTTGGCGAGCGCGTAATCGATGACCAGCGGGAAGGACCCGGCCGGATGGGCAGGGGCGTCGGGGAGGTCGCGGGCAAGTTGCGCGGCTCGGATCGCCCGTCGCAGGAAGACGGCGACCTCGGCATCATCCCACGGCAGGCCGGGGTCAGGACCGGAGATCGCCACGCCCACGCCATGCGTGCCGTCGCGACCGGTCGAGGTCGCGCCGAGACGTAGCACGCAGCGGGGCATGACGAAGGTCACGTCGGTGCCGTCCGATCGCATGATCCGCCACCCGTCCAGATCCGCCAGGAAGCTCACCCTGAGGCTCACGCCGGCGACCTTTCCGGCGACCTCCCGTTCGATCTCCGCGAGCCGCGCGGACAGGAGCGACAGATCCAGACGGTCGAAGGCCTCAGCCGACGCAGGGATCGCGCTCTCCACGACCGGATCGAGCTGCGGCAGAGCCGACGAGCGCGAGCCGAGCGCCGCGGACCGCCGCGCCGCGTTCGCCGCGCGGCGGAGCAGATCGATCGCGGTCTCCGGTGCGAAATCGTCGCGGCTGGCGAGGGCGGTGCGACCCTCGTCGGTGAAGACGTGGACGCCGTGTCCCGAGGACGAGGTGTGGGAGGTGTCCTCCGGGCGGCCGTCGCGAACCAGCACGTGGCGCACCTCGCGCACCTGCGCGCGCCAGATCAGCATGAGCCCGTCCTGCCGCGCACGGCGACCCATCTCGCGGCCGAGCGAGCCCAGGCCTTCGAGCTCGCCGATCACGCTCCCGGCCATGGTGCTGGCTTCAGCGCCGCGAGGGCACCCGGATACGCCAGCGCCGCGCTCGCGGTGCACGCGTGTCCGAGCGCGCCGAGCGCGAGCGAAGTGGAGGCGGCGAAGTGGTCCCGGACGTGACGAAGACCACCGAGCGGTCCCCGTTGGGTGCCGGGGCCCCGTCCTCGACGTGGGCGCGGATGAGCTCCAGGCAGGTCTCGGTGTGGGTGTGGAACGGGTGGTGGCCGGCGCCCTTGATCACCTGGAGCGCGGGAAACGGATGAAGGCCGGGAAAGGCCAGCGTGCGCTCGACAGGCGCCACCTGGTCCGCGTCACCGTGGATCAGGAGGATCGGCACGCGGGGCACCGTCGGCAGGAGCTCATCGATGCGGTAGTGCAGCAGGCAGTGCTCGAGCGTCGAGGTCAACGACCGGAACGTGAACCGCCGGCAGTCGGCCATCACCGCCAGGGGGAGACGTTTCATGTATCGGGCGGTGAGTCTGAGCCCGGTTCGTTTCATCTGGGCCAGGTTGTGCGACACGGAGTTGGCCATCAGGAGATTGCGATATGACGCCGAGCCGTCGAACCAGATGGCGTGGGCCTCCTGAGCATCGTTGAGTCGCGGCAAATTCAGCAGCGTCAGTCTCTCGATCCGCTCCGGGTACTGCGCGGCGATCTCGAGGCCGACGATGCTTCCCAGGGAGTGCCCGACGACCTGGACCTTGCGGTCGCCGAGGCCCTCGTGCTCCAGGAGTCCCATCATCGTCTCGACGAAAAACCCCGGAGTGTAGTCGGTGAACGGCTTCGGCGAGAGGCCGAAACCGGGCAGATCCGGGATGATCAGACGGTGGCGCCGCGCCAGCGGAAGGATCCGTGGCAGCCAGTAACGTCGCGAGCCGGTGATGCCGTGAAGGACGAGGATGGGCGGAGCCCCCTCGGGCCCTACCACGGAGCGGTGGAGCTTGAGAGAGCGCGGGGAAAACCGGGTCGGGGAGTGCGGCTCTTTCTGCATCGACCCATCATCATACACATGTCCGGAGGCGGTTGCCGGTGGTCCCGACCGCGGTGTAGCATGCCGGCCCCGGGGTAATCCAAGATGGCCGAATCCATGCGGCGCCGGCTCGAAAGGGCCGAAGAGGAGCGGCTCGCGCCTTACGCGCAGAGCTCGGCGGAAGCCACGCGCCGTCATCCGATCGAGGACGAAGGCCGGGCCTTCGACTATCGCACCGAATTCCAGCGGGATCGGGATCGAATCGTCTACAGTCGCGCCTTCCGTCGCCTGCGGCAAAAGGCCCAGGCCGGCATCCTTCCCGTCTACGAAGACCACCGTCGCAATCGTCTCACCCACACCCTCGAGGTGACGCAGCTGGCCCGGACGATCGGCCGCGCCCTGAGCCTCAACGAGGACCTGGTCGAGGCCGTGGCGCTCGGTCACGATCTCGGCCAGCCGCCTTTCGGTCCCGCGGGCGAGGGAGCCCTCGACGACCTCATGTCCGGACGCCTCGACGGTAGGGGGGGGCCGGGTCTCGGCGACCTGGGTGGGTTCTGGCACGCGTGGCAAGGAGTGCGGGTCGTCGATCGGCTCGAGAAGCGCTACGACCATCCGGGGCTCAACCTGACCGACATCGTCCGCGAGGGAATCCTGCTGACCGGTGGCGGAACCCGTTCTCTTCCCGAGCCTATCGAAGGTATCGATGGGGACCGTCCGCCGGTCTTCGAGATCCAGGTGGTCGCGCTGGCGGATCGCATCGCCACGGCGGTTCACGATCTCGACGATGCCTTGCAGGCCGGGGCCGTGGACACGAGCCGCGTCGAGCGACTTCTCGCGGTGCAGGAGCTTCGCAAGAAGCTCGGCGCACGCTACCGACCCAGGGCCAGCCGTTTCATGAAGATCAACGTCATCCACCGCGGCCTGACGCACCTGCTGGTCACCGGCACGATCCTGGCGAGCAAGACGTCGATCGGCCGCTGGGCGTCGACGGGTGGCGTCACGGATCGCGATGCCTTCCGCACGGCGGGTCGTGAGTCGATCGACGGGGGAGAGGTGCGGCTGCCGGAGGCGGGACGGCGCTTGCTGGAGGACCTGGAGGGCTTCCTGGAAGCCCGGGTCCACCGGGGTTACGAGGCCGATCGGGTCGACGGCCGCGGGCGCCGGGTGGTGCTCGGGTTGTTCGCGGCCTACCAGGCCGATCCGACCGTCCTGGAGGATCACGTCCTTTTTCGCTACAAAGAGGGTGCCGCGCTACGATACCTCCGCGACCTGCCCCGTTCGGCGGTGGAGGTCGAGGTCGCGCGTCGCTACAGGCCGGACCCACGCTTCGCCAGGCTCCTCGCGGACTACCTGGCGGGTATGACCGACGCCTACGCGATCGCGGAGCACGACAAGCTGATGCGCATGGGCGCGATCCCCATCCCCAGCGCCGAGCAGCTGCGCCGGGAAGAGAGCTGAGGAGAGCCACGATGAACCGGACGCTACGAGAAGTGGATCCCGAGATGGCCGACGTCATCGCTCGCGAGGTCGAGCGGCAGGCCACGGGACTCGAGTTGATCGCTTCCGAGAACTTCGTGAGCGAGGCGGTTCTGGAAGCGGCGGGATCGGTTCTGACCAACAAGTACGCCGAGGGCTATCCCGGTCGACGCTACTACGGCGGTTGCGAGTTCGTGGACGAGGCCGAACGGTTTGCCATCCGGCGGGCCAAGGAGCTGTTCGGCGCCGAGCACGCCAACGTCCAGGCGGTCTCCGGCAGCCAGGCCAACCAGGCGGTCTACTTCACGGTGCTGGAGCCGGGCGACACCGTGCTCGGGATGGATCTGTCCCACGGAGGCCACCTCACCCACGGCCATCCTCTCAATCTCTCGGGCAAGCTCTTCAACTTCGTGCCCTACGGCGTCAGCAAGGATGACGAGACCCTCGACTACGATGCGCTCGAAGCGCTCGCGCAAGAGCACCGGCCGAAGCTGATCGTCTGCGGTGCGTCGGCGTATCCCCGGATCCTCGACTTCGAGCGGATTGGGGCGATCGGGCGCGACGTCGGGGCCCCGGTCATGGCCGACATCGCTCACATCGCGGGGATGGTCGCTGCCGGAGAGCACCCGAGCCCCGTACCGCACTGCGACTTCGTGACCTCGACGACCCACAAGACGCTCCGCGGACCGCGCGGCGGACTGGTCCTGTGCAAGAAGGTCCACGCCAAGGCACTCAACAAGACCGTTTTCCCGGGGCTTCAGGGCGGTCCCTTCATGCACATCATCGCGGCCAAGGGCGTGGCCTTCCACGAGGCGCTCCAACCGCCCTATCGCGCCTACATCAAGCAGGTCCTCGCCAACGCCAAGGCCCTGGCCGCGGCCATGGCCGGCCGCGGCTACCGGATCGTCTCCGGCGGTACCGACACCCACCTGTTCCTCCTGGACGTCTTCTCCAAGGGCATCACCGGCAAAGAGGCCGAGAAGGCCCTCGAGAAGGCGGGGATCACCGTCAACAAGAACACGATCCCGTTCGATACCAACCCCCCGATGGTGGCCAGCGGGCTGCGGATCGGGACGCCGGCGGTCACGACGCGGGGCCTGCGAGAGCCCGAGATGGACTCGGTCGCCGAACTGATCGGCCGCGCGCTCGATGCCCGGGAGGACGACGACGCGTTGGCGCGCATCAGGGGTGAGGTTGCGGTCCTGACCTCGAGCTTCCCCCTGTACGCCGCTCGCCTCGCTGCCTCGGAAGCCTGAGTTGGAGCCCGCGGGCTCTTTCTTCGCGCCCTCGGGTCCGCTGTCGCGCGCTCACCCCGCCTACGAGCACCGCCCGGGCCAGGAGGAGATGGCCCGCGCGGTGGAGCGGGTCCTCGGCGATGGCGGAACGCTCATGGTCGAGGCCGGCACGGGGATCGGGAAGACCCTCGCCTATCTGGTCCCCGCCCTTCGCAGCGGTTGTCGGGTGATCGTCTCCACGGGCACGCGAAACCTCCAGGATCAGATCTTCAACCAGGACCTTCCGCTGCTGCGCGAGCGAGCGGGGATCGAGGTCTCGGCCTCGTTGATGAAGGGCCGGGGCAACTACCTGTGCCGCTATCGGTGGACCGAGTTCGCCAGGGAGCCGATGCTGGAAGTGCTGGACGAGCGGCTGTGGATCCCGCAAATCGAGAGCTGGAGCCGCTCCACCACGACGGGCGACCGTGCGGAGATCGCGGACCTTCCCGACCAACTGCGGATGTGGCGGGACGTCAACGCGCGAGCCGACACCTGCACCGGAGCGCGGTGCCCCGAGTACGAATCGTGCTGGCTGACGCTCATGAAGCGCGCGGCCCAGGACTCGAGCGTCGTGGTGGTGAACCACCATCTGTTCTTTGCCGACCTCGCGGTTCGCACCGCCTACGGGGCGGTGTTGCCGGACTACGACACCGTGATCTTCGATGAGGCCCACCTTCTGGAAGAGACCGCGACGTTGTACTTCGGCGTTCAGGTGTCGTCGGGACAGTTCGAAGATCTCGCCAGGGACGCCGAGTCGATCGCGGCCAGAGGCGGCGGGCCGTCCAGGGGCGGGGGAGGCGCATCCGCGCTCCGGGAAGCGGCCCGCGAGTTCTTTCTTCCCGTTCGCGAGCGGCTGCGCGACCCGCGAGAGCGCCGACGGTTCGAGCCGCCCGAGCGGGGTGGCGTTGATCTCACCGAGCTCGCCGAAGAGCTCTACCTTCGCCTGTCGGAGCTGGGGGGCCGCTCGGCCCCGGGCGCGCGTGAGGGCGACACCGCCGAGGCCGTGCAACGGCGCGCGGAGGACCTCGAGTCGTCTCTGCGCCACGTTTTGCACCGCGCCGATCCCGCGTTCGTCTACAGCATGGAGCTGAGGGGTCGCGGCAACGTGGTCTTCACGGCCTCGCCCATCGACGTCTCGGGGCTGCTTCGTGAGCGACTGTTTGACGAGCTCCACGCCTCGGTGCTGACCTCGGCGACGATCGCCGTCGAGGGTCGGTTCGAGTTCTTCCGGACGAGGCTCGGGCTCGAGGGTGCGGAGACTCAGGTCGTCGAGTCGCCCTTCGACCATGACGAGCAAGCGGTTCTCTACCTGCCGCAACAGATGCCGGAGCCTCGCGAGCGCGGGTTCATCCCGCGCGCCGTCGAAGAGATCGAGGCTCTACTCGAGATCACCCGAGGTCGGGCCTTCCTGCTGTTCACGTCGTTCGCCAACCTGGAGCAGGTGCGCTCGAGTCTGGAAGAGTCGGGGCGCTGGAGACTGCTGGTGCAGGGTCAAGGCAGCAAAGTCGCCCTGGTCGAGTCGTTCAAGACGACCGCCGAGGCCGTGTTGCTGGGCACGACGTCGTTCTGGCACGGCGTCGACGTTCAGGGTGAAGCTCTTTCGTTGGTGGTCATCGATAAGCTGCCCTTCGACGTCCCGTCCGATCCGCTCGTCTCGGCACGGATCGAGCGAATCCGTCATGAAGGAGGCAACCCCTTCGGCGAGTACCAGCTTCCGCTGGCGGTTCTCGATCTCAAGCAGGGGCTCGGGCGTCTGCTGCGCAGCCGGCGCGACCGCGGGATCCTCTCGGTGCTCGACCCTCGCCTGACAACCCGGCGCTACGGCCGGACCTTCCTGAAGTCACTACCCCCGTACCCGGTAGTCAACGAGATCGAGGACTGCAGAGAGTTCTTCGAGTCAGCGGGGGAGGGTTAGACGTCTACTTCGCCGATGAGGTCGTGGATCCTCGTCCTCAGGTCTACAAGCTCGAACGGCTTGTAGACGATACCGTCGGCCATCGAGAATTCCATGAACATCGTCTCGCGGTCGGGATCGTCGTCGAGGCGGCGTCCGGTGACCAGCAGGACCTTCGGGATCGGGTCGCAGGTCACGCCCTCACCCGTCTTGACGAGGCGCGAGACGCGGTAGCCGTTCTCTTCCGGCATCATGACGTCGAGGACCATCAGGTGAGGATGGAAGGTCTCGGCGTGGCGGATGGCCGCACGGCCGTCTGCAGCTGCCTCGACGCGGTAACCCTCCCGCTCGAGGATCTCCGCCATCAGGTCGACCATGCACGGCTCGTCGTCGACGACGAGGACTCGCTTTTCCACTCCGCCCTCCGGATGCTCTGGGAAGGCAAATCTAGGCTGCAGGCACGGAAAGACAAGCTGGAGGGTGTTTCTCATACCGCGAGAGGGAACTTGACAGGTGGGTGACGGGGTGGCATATTGTCCTACGACAATAGGACAAAGAGGGTGCCTCGATGGAACTCGATCTGGACCCCAGCAGCCCGGTTCCGCTGTATCTCCAGCTAGTCGAGCAGGTTCGGCGCCTCGTGGCGCTGGGCGCGCTGCGACCCGGTGACCAGCTCCCGACGGTGCGCGAGCTGGCCGTGCGCACCCGCGTGAACCGCAACACGGTGGGTCGGGCCATTCAACACCTCGAACGTGACGGTGTGGTCCGGACGCGGGTCGGCCAGGGCACATTCGTCGTGTCGGACGGCGCTTCGAGCATCGATCCCGCCCGGCGCGAGAGGGCCCTCGAGGAGGCCCTGGACCGTCTCTTGATCGAGGCCCACACGCTCGGGGTTCCCCTGGAAGAGCTCGGCTGGCGCCTGTCACGCAGGATCGACGCCTTCGTGGCGAAAAGAGCCAGCGAGATCCGGCAGTCGTCGGGAACCGAGAAGGAGGACGAGAGATGAGCCGACCGGCCGTGGTGTGGGAGGGAGTCGAACGCCGCTTCGGCCGGACGGTGGCTCTGGCCGGCCTGGATCTCGCCGTCGAGCCCGGGACGGTGATGGGCTTGATCGGCAGAAACGGGGCGGGCAAAACGACGGCTCTTCGTCTGGGGCACGGCGTCCTGTTCCCCGACGCGGGCCGGGTCCGGGTGCTGGGGCTCGACCCCGTGGAGGACGGCCTGGAAGTGCGGACCCGGGTGAGCCTGCTGACCGAAGAGTCGAGCCTCTACCCGTGGATGACCGTCGAGGAGATCCTGAGGTTCGGAGCCGGTCTCCATCCCCACTGGGATCGCGACCTCGCCGATGGCCTCGCCAGGCGCCTCGATCTCGAGACCTCCGCCAAGATATCGACGCTGTCGCGCGGCACCCGCGCCAAGGTCGCGCTGGTCCTCGCGGTGGCGTGTCGGCCCCAACTGCTTCTTCTCGACGACCCGACCGCCGGTCTCGACCCGCTGGTCCGCCGCGAAGTGCTCGAGGGCGTGCTCGAGGCGGTCCCCTCCGAGGGGGGCGCCGTCGTCTACGCCTCGCACCTGGTTCACGACGTCGAGCGCGTCGCCGACCACGTCGCGGTCCTCGACCGCGGACATCTCCGTCTCCACGGAGCGCTCGAGGGAATCAAGGACAGGATCCGCAAGGTCACCGCGGTCTTCGAGGGCGGAGCGCCCGAGGGCGTGAGCCTGCCGGGGAAGATCGACGCCCGCGCCGACGGCCGGGTGCTGACGGTCGTCGCCGAGGGAGTCAACGGGGATCTCGACGCCAGTCTGAGGAGCCTCGGGGCGAGGGAAGTCGAGGTCGAACCGATTTCTCTCGAGGAGATCCTGGTCGCTTGCTTAAGGCAGGGCAACGATTGTGACGCGGAGGTGGAGCGTGCTTAGGACCTTGCTGTGGAAAGAGTGGAGGCAGCTGAGACAGCTCCGCTGGGTCGGCGCGGGCCTCGGAGCGCTTCTCCCGATCGTCGCGCTGGCCGCACCGAGGGCCGCGAGACACGGTTGGGTTCCCTTCGTCGGCACCGCGGACCCGTACTCGGCCAACGAGATCCTGCTGGAGGCGCTACCGCTCGCGCTGGGGCTCGGCTTGTGGCCGTTGATCGCGCTGCTCATGACCGCGCAGGCGTTCAGCGGGGACCGTGCCGCGCGCACCGAGAGCTTCCTTCTGGAAAGGCCCGTGTCCCGCACCCGCGTGTGGGTCGCCAGAACGCTGGCCTCGTTCGGCTCGACCTGGCTGGTCGTGACCGTCAGCTTTCTGATCTGGCTGGGGATCGCGGCAACGGCCGCGGAACCGACGCCAGGCAAGTGGTCCTTCGCGCTCGAGGCGTTGCTGAGGGTCGGGTCCCCGGCTGTGGCCGCGAGTCTCCTGGGCGGCATGATCGCGGCCTCGATCCTGAGCGCACCGCTGGCGGCGCTGCTGCTCGGTGTCGTTCTGGTGATGGTGCCCATTTTCATCGCGAGCACGCTCGCCGAGTGGTTCTCGCTGGCGACCCTCAGGGACATGCCGGTGGGCCTGTTCGTCCCCGCGCTCCTGCTCGTCGTCTATCCGCTCGCGTCCTGGGCCGCCACGTGTCGGGGAGAGCCGGCCGGTCGCGGGCGCATCTTCCGCGGGACGACGACGATCGCCGCGGGTCTTTTCGTCATGGGGCTGGTCTTCTTCGCCTCGGCACCCATGGCGGTTCGCGCGCTTGCGAAACAACTCGACCACGGCGCCGAGCTGTCGCCCTCTCCCGCCGGTCCGTCGGCGTGCTTCGGATCATCCCGGAAGGAGAGCGGGGGTTGGATCGTCGACCTCGAGACCGGCGATCGTATCCGTTTCCTTGCGCCCCCCTTCTGGCACGCGGGATGGAGTGAGGACGGCAGCCGCATGGCGGTGGTCACGATGTCGGGCCCGATGGGGTCGACCAGCCCCGCCATGCGCATCGAGTTCTACGACGCGCAAGGCCGCTCGGCGGGGCGAACGCTCCGATACGACGAGAACACAGGGATGTGGCGGATGCGATGGGCCGGAGACCGATTACTCCTCTACGAGGCCACGGCGGACCTGGACGCGGAGGCGTTCAAGAGCTTCCGGCTACGGGTCTACGACCCGGCAACGGGAGCGTCGGAGTCGGGCGACGCTCCCGAGTATCTGCGGATGGCCGGTCTTGTGGGGCCGACCACCGACGGGAGAATGTTCGCGGTCATCCGAGAATCCGAGGATCGTGACGATGGGGAGCGCGGCAGCCGGTACGGTCTGTATCCCGTCGATCTCGAAACCGGTGAAATCGGCGCCCAGCCCTTGCTTGAGGACGCCGGGCAGGCATGGTTTGCGGAAGCGGCCCTGTCCCCGTCGGGTCGGTACTGGATCCTCGACCGGCGAGCCGGGAGAGGTGAGCTCCGGCCCATTCTCGACCTCGAGACGGGAGAGGAGATCCAGATAGAAGGCCTCGTGCGCCAAGCCGAGTGGTTGAACGACGACCTCCTGTTCTGGGTCGACACGGTCGGCTCAGAAAGGCGGCTGGTCGTGGCCGAGCCGGGGAGTACCCCGAAGGTCCTCAAGAGCTGGTCGGGCCTCGCTGTCGTCTTGCAGGTCTCACCCGATCGCAAACGCCTGCTCGTCACCGCCTCGAAGGCCCTGGAGACTCAGGCAGAGATCGTCCTCGAACAGCAGATCGTCCAGACCTGGGTCTTCGACACGTCCGACGGTCGCTGGACGGAGCTCACGGCCTGGCCCGCCCACCCCTACAAGGGGTACACCTACGCCACGACGTGGGCGGGTCCGCGGACCCTGGCCAGGACGGGGCCGCGAGTTCTGGCCCTCGAGAGCCTGGAGAGGCCCGGAGAGTTCATCCCGGTGATCGGATCGCTGCACGACTGATCCCGGGGCGGTGTCACGTAAGATAGGGAGTCCGCCGGCGGGAGTACCCGCGGCGCAGGACGGGGGCTCCCGCACATGGCGTCGAAGACCGGGTCCAAGACCCTCTACCTCGTGGACGGCACGTCCCAGCTGTTCCGCGCCTACTTCGCCCTTCCGGCTCTGACCAACGCCGAGGGTCTGCCGACCCACGCCATCTATGGCTTCACGACGATGCTCCGGAAGCTGATGAACGACGAGAAGCCGGAGCACCTCGCGGTGGCCTTCGATCTTCCCGGGGGAACCTTTCGCCACGACCGCTACGCGGAATACAAGGCCAACCGTCCTCCCGCTCCCGAGGATCTCAACGTCCAGGCGCCGTACGCCCGGGAGGTCTGCCGGGCATTCCGGATCCCCGTCCTCGAGCTCGCCGGCTACGAGGCCGACGACCTGATCGCGACCTACGCGCGGCTTGCGCGGAACGAGGGGTTCGACATCGTGGTCGTCTCCTCCGACAAGGACCTGCTCCAGCTCGTGGGCGAGGGCGTCAAGGTCCTCAACCCCGTCAAGAACACGGTCCTGGACACCGAGCAGACCGAGAAGAGCTTCGGGGTCGCGCCGGAGAGGGTGATCGACGTCCTCGGCCTCATGGGCGACTCGGTGGACAACATTCCCGGCGTGCCGGGCGTGGGGGCCAAGACCGCCCTCGCGATGGTCCGGACCTACGGTGGCGTCGAGCAAATCCTGGAGCGTGCCCGCCGCTTCGTCGCGGCCTGGAACGCGCGCGACGCTTTCGTCGAAGCCCTCGGCGTCGCCGAGAAGCAGAAACCGCTCGAGAACGCCGCAGCCGAACGACTCGAGGCGACGGCCCTGGAGGTCGTTTCCACGTTGAACGAGCTTCGGGAGCACGAGGCGGACGCCGAGATCCGATCGCGACTCGACGCCGTCGCCGGACTGCTCGACGCCGCACCTCTCGAGGGACTCGCGGGAAGGGCGGGAGAGACCGGGTGGGCAGTCGCTCGCGATCTTCGCGACGTCAAGCGCGAGCTCAAGGCCCTCGATCGTGGGAGCGCGAAACGCGTGTGGTACTCGGTGCACGAGCACGCGGAGCTGGCCCGGCTGAGCCGCGAGCTGGCCACGCTCGACCACGACGCGCCGGTCGACTTCGACCCCCGGACGGTGGCGGTCGGGCCGCTCGACCTCGAGAAAACAAGGGAGCTGTTCGAGACCATGGGATTCCGGGGCCTGCTCGCGGGGCTCGACGAAATCGGCTCAACCGCCGTGGCTCCCGAGGAGCGCGCGCGCGAAGCACGGCCGACGGACCATCGAACTGTCCTTGACCTGAAGTCTCTCGAGGAGGTGGCCGAGGCGTGCCGGGAAGCGGGCCGATTCTCGATCGACACGGCGACCGACGGCGACGACCCGCTGCGCGTCGGGCTGCTGGGTATCGCGGTGGCGTGGGGCCATGGGGAGGCCGCCTACATCCCGGTCGGACACGAGGACCTCGGTGCCCCCGACCAGCTCGGCGTGCCCGAGCTCGAGAAGATCGTCGGTCCGGTGCTGGCCGATCCTGCCGTCGGCAAGGTCGCCCACGATCTCAAACGGCATTTGAAGGTTCTCATCCGCCGTGGGCTCGAGGTCGCGGGCTGGGAGATCGACACAAGGGTCGCAGCCTTCCTTCTCAACCCCGGCCGCACCGATCTCGACCTCGGCGCACTTGCGCGCGAGTACCTGGGTCACGGGGTCGAGGAAGAGGCCAAGACCTCGAAGCCGGCGTCGGTCGATCGACCGGCCGTCGAGCAGGTCGCGCCGCACGCGGCAGGATGCGCCGAGGCCGCCCTGCGACTCGCCGAGACGCTCACCCTGCGGCTCGACGAGGCGGGCCTGGCCGAGCTGTACCGCACCATCGACGGACCTCTGCTCCCCATCCTGGCCCGGATGGAGCTCACCGGGATCCGGGTCGAGCCGGCCATGCTCGGCGTGATGTCCCGCGAAATGGAAGAGGGGCTCGATCGGCTGCGAGGCGAGATTCACGGCCTCGCCGGTGTCGAGTTCAACATCGACTCGCCCAAGCAGCTCCGCGAAGTGCTCTTCGAGCGCCTGGGACTCGAGCCGAAGCGCAAGACGGCGAAGAGCCGGGTGAGCTCGACCGATGCGCGCACCCTGGAAGAGCTGGGTACCGAGCATCCGATCGCCCGCCGGATCCTCGCCTACCGCGAGTTGGCCAAGCTGAAAGGAACCTACGTCGACAGTCTCCCACAGCTCATCGACTCCGAGGACGGACGGGTCCACACCACCTACCATCCCACCGGCGCCGCCACCGGGCGGCTGTCGTCCTCGGACCCGAACCTCCAGAACATCCCGGCGCGTACCGAAGCGGGGCTGAGGATCCGATCGGCGTTCGTGCCCGACGAAGGTCACCTGTTCCTGGCCTCCGACTACTCCCAGGTGGAGCTCCGGATCCTCGCCCACCTGTCGGGCGATCCGGAGTTGCTGGAGGCCTTCCGGCGCGGCGAGGACATCCATCGCCACACCGCGTCGCTGGTCTACGGCGTGGCCCCCGATCTGGTGGCCGACGCCATGCGTCGCCGCGCCAAGGCGGTCAACTTCGGGATCGTCTACGGCATGTCGGAGCACCGCCTCGCCGCGGAGCAAGAGATGAGCCACGGCGAAGCGCGGAAGTTCATCGAGGCCTACTTCGAGCGATTCCAGGGGGTCAAGGCCTACATCGAGCGAATCCGGGACGAGGTTCGCCGGGACGGCGTGGTGCGCACGCTCTTCGGACGCGTGCGGTACTTCCCGCAACTACAACAGAAGGTCAATCGCGCCGTTCAGGAGCAGGCGATGCGGGCCGCGGTCAACACGACGGTCCAGGGCACCGCCGCCGACATCATGAAGATGGCGATGCTGCGCGTCGAGCACCTGCTCCGAGAAGCGGATCTCGCTGCCCGGATGTTGCTCCAGGTCCACGACGAGCTGTTATTCGAGGTGCCCGAGGCGGAAATCGACACCGTCGCCGCGCTGGTCCGACAGGCGATGGAAGAGGTCTGCACCCTGGAGGTGCCGCTGGTCGTCGATCAAAAGCGCGGAGCGAGCTGGCGCGAGGTCACCTGAACTCCGGCCTTGGTCGGAACCTTCTTTTCGGGCTAGAATCCGTCGCCCACCCCGGAGGCCGAATCCACGATGTCCACCGATCCGAAAAAGCCTGAAACGTCACGCATCCTGATCGTCGACGACGAGCTGTCGGTGCGTGAGCTTCTCACCGAGGGTCTCGAGACCTTCGGCTACCGGACACGAATGGCCGCGGGGGCCGACGCGGCGTATCGCATGATTCAGGAAGAGCAGCCCCATCTCGTGCTTTCCGATATCGACATGCCGGGCAAGACCGGCCTCGAGCTCCTCGACCAGGTCAAGAAGCTCAACCCCGACATCGAGGTCGTGATGGTGACCGGCGTGATCGACGCCGACATCGCCATCAACTCGATCCGGCAGGGTGCGACCGATTACGTCACCAAGCCCTTCAATCTCGAGGAGGTTCGGATCGTCGTCGACAGAACCCTCGAGAAGCGACGCCTGGTCCTGGAGAACCGTGCCTACCAGCAAGAGCTCGAGATCAAGGTCGAGGAGCGCACGCGGGAGCTCCGGGAGAAGAAGCAGGAGGTGGAGAGGCTATACGGCGAGTTGCAGGAATCCTACGAGAGCACCTTGCAAGCGCTGGTCACCGCCCTCGACTTCCGGGACAACGAGACCCACGGTCACTCGTGGCGTGTGGTCGAGTACGCCATGCTGGTCGCTTGCAAGCTGGGGCTCGAGGAGCCGGAGCTGACCTGGGTCCGCCGCGGTGCCATCCTCCACGACGTCGGAAAGATCGGAGTCTCCGACGCGATCCTCCGCAAGCCGGGCAAGCTGGACGCCGAAGAGTGGGAGGAGATGAAAAATCATCCCGAGATGGGCTACAGGATGCTGCAGCACATCAAGTTCCTGGAGCCTGCCCTCGGCATCGTCCTCAGTCACCAGGAGCGGTGGGACGGCGGGGGATACCCGCGAGGGCTCGAGGGAGAAGAGATTCCGCTCGGGGCACGGATCTTCGCCGTCGTCGATACCTTCGACGCCATGACCTCCGACCGGCCCTACCGTCCGGCCTTGAGCATCGAGAAGGCCGTCGAGGAGGTTCGCACCTTCGCCGGCACCCAGTTCGACCCGACGGTCGCGGACGCCTTCCTGTCGATCCCCATCGACACGTGGAACGAGATCCGGGAGCGGGTCCACGAGCAGGTGATGGACCTCGACGAACAGGTCCGTCGCGCCCTCGGCTGAACGGACTTCCCGCTACTCCAGCGGCGGCAAAGGCTCGCTGCCGTCCCCTTCGTAAACCTCGACGGAGACGACGACGTCGTCGGGAAGGACGAGCAGAGCGACTCCGGGGAAGTTCTGAACGACCCGCCCGAAGGACGTGAGTCGGCCCACGAGCTGCGGCTGCGCCGAGTGGAAGAGGACCCATTGGCTTCCGCTGCTGCCTCCGCCGGCCGCCGCCATCGCCAGCGTTCCGGCCGCGACAGGCACCCGGCTCGGCTCCCCCCGCAACCGGTACCCGGGCCCACCGAGTCCGTCGCCGCGGGGGTCGCCGGATCGAATGAGTACGTTCGGCTCGAGCCCGAATACCGCAAGACCGTCATAGAAGCCTTCCTCCGCCAGCCTCGCGAAGTTCCAGGCGGTCAGCGGCGCGTGTTGCGCGTCGAGGGAGAGGGTGAAGCGCCCAGGCGAAAAACCGGGACGTTGCACGGTCACGATCGCGGCACGGGATCTCAGTGCCCAGGTCGCGATGGCGCGGTACTCGGCGAGGGAGCGTTCGCTCGAGGGACCGACCTGATCGCGGAGGTCGAGGTCGAAAACGGAGCGCAGGAGCTCGGCGGCACGCTCGCGCACTCGGCGGTCCGGATCGGCGAGCCCTGCCATCAGGAGCTCTCGAGCGGGTGATGACGCTCCACCGAGCGCTGCGGCGTCCAGCACCGTCACGCGCACCAGCGGGATCTCGTCGCCGGCGGAGAGCTCCCACAGGCGGTCGAGCATTTCGAAGCCTTCCCCCGAGTCGCTGCCGTCGCCTACACGGCTCCCCACCGCGCGGGCCACGGCCGCGCGCACCGCGGGATCGGACGCGCCGACCACCGATTGGATCTCCGCGAGCGGGGCTCCGGCAACGGCCAGACCGTCGACCGCCGCGGCGCGAACCGTCGACGCGTCCTCGCCCAGCCCTCGCCGCATGAGATCGAGTGTCTTCGGGTCGCTACGGCCCGTCAGGCCCCGCAGCGCGGCCTCGCCGAGGCGGGGGTCTTCGTCGAGAAGAAACCGGGGAGTCAGCGAGAGCAATCGGTCCGGATCGACCCGCCCCAGCGAGGCGATCGCGCGGACGCGGAGCCAGGCAGGCCAGTTCGGTCCGATGAGGTCGAGTAGCAAGCTGGCGGCCTTGCTCGTTCCAACCACCCCGAGACCGTCGAGCAGCGCCGCCGTTACCTGTCCGCTGGCATCCTTGGACGCAAGGCGCAGGTGCGGATCCACCGGCGCACCCGGGTAGGCCAGCGACCCGACCGCGTTGACGCGAACTCTGAGATCGGGATCTTGCAGAAGCGTGCCGAGTACGACGGTCTCGGCTTCGTTCGCGGGAACGTCCAGCCCGGCGGCAACCTGCATGCGGACCGCCGGGTCGGGGTGATCGGCCAGTGCTACGAGCCGTTCCCGGATCCTCTCTCGATCCCGTTTGGAGCTCCGGACGATCCCTCCATTCCCGTCGTCGCCGGAGGCCAGCCGGGCCAGGGCGTAGATTGCGGCCACCGCGGTCGCCTTCTCCTCCGAGGCGCTCGTTTCGAGGAGCGCGTCGGCAAGGGCGGGGGACTCGGGAATCCGCCACGCCGCCAGACAGGCAGCCGCGACGACGCGTGGGTCCGGATCGCGAATCAACGTCGCGACCCCCTCCTCGGATCCGTGCCGTCCCAGGTACCACGCGACGCTCGCGCGGACGTCGGCGTCCGGATCGTCGATCATGGCCTCCAGTAGGGACCTCGCGCCTGGTCCTTCGAGAAGCGTGAAAGCGAAGACGGCCGCGCTCCGGACCGACGGGACGGGATCGGCAAGCAGCCTTTCGAGCTCGGACCGTCCGATGGGAAGGCCGAGCCGCCCCAGTGCCCGGGCGGCACGGGCCCGCAGCGACGGGCTCGGGTCGGCGAGGGTCTCCCGGAAGGCATCGTCGACCTCACGAAGATCCTCGGCCCTCAGGATCGCGGCGTAGGCGTCCACCGCCGCCAGATCCTCCGGGTCGGGCGTCCCGGGCTGTCTGTGGGGAGCAGAGACGCAGCTGGCGGTCAGCGCGACGGCTGCGATCACCTGGGTCCAAGCTGAGACCGACATGGATTCCTCCCGCGGGGAAGTACCTGATCGAGGCCGGATTATAGAATCTGGCGCCGCTTGACGGCGATAGGGGGCGCTGGTAACTTGGCCGCGTTGCTGCCGTCCGCCCGAATAGGGCGGGTTCGGGTCCGAGACGACTTGCCCCACAGGGGCGACGGACCACGGAAGCCGCAGAGGGGGAAGGAAGTTCCCGCCGGAGCTTCTGCGGAGGAAACCCCGAATGAATCGAACATTTCGAGTCGCTCTCGCGATCGCGGGGATCGCACTGATTCCGTGCACCGCGAGCTCCGAGACCGCAACCCAACCTTCCTTGGACCAGGTCCTGGCCCGTTTCGACGAGGTGCAGCAAGGGGTCGCCACCCTGAGCGCGCAGTTCACCGAGACCACGGTCAACGAGCTCCTCAAGGAGCCGATGATCGCCCGCGGGCAGTTCTACATGACCAAGCCCGATTCGGTCATGTGGGAGTACAGCACCCCGGAGAGCATGCAGTTCGTCATCGCCAAGGACGAGTACGTCGGCTACTTCCCCGCGCGCAAGCGCGCCGAGCGACGGAACATCCAGCGGTGGCGAGACCAGATCTTCCGGTTCTTCGGGCTCGGTCAGGTTTCCGGCGAGCTGAAGAAGTTCTACGACATCCGGCTCGAAGAGCCAGGCCCCGAGATGAAGGGCGCCTACGCGCTGGTCCTGGACCCCAGGAAGCGGCGCGTGAAGAAGCGAATGGAGAGCGTTCGTTTCTGGGTCGACCGCGATACCTACCTGCCGATCAAGGTGGAGTACCGGGATCCGAAGGGGAACACGCGGGTCATCCAGTTCCACAAGATGCAGCTCAACCCCGATCTTTCGGCGGGGCTGTACAACCTCAGCCTTCCGTCCGACGTCACGGTGACCACCGGCTTCGGCGGTATACACGGCTTGGGCTCGACCCACTAAGCGCGACCCGGCTCCCGAGAGCAGCTGCATTCCCGATCTATCGCGAAAACGGCCTGCAGGTCCGGATCCGCGGCCATCGCGGACGGCTCGTGTGGGAGAGACGATGAGCGACGTCGGGTTGGTGCTGGACCCGGTCTTCGAGGAGCACGACACCGGACCGGGTCACCCCGAGAGACCGGAGCGGCTGGCGCGGATTCGCGCGAGCCTGGAATCGGTCGGCCTCGCTGCGCGTGTTCGTCGGGTCGAGCCGGTCGAAGCTACCGAGGACGTCCTGACCCTGGTCCACGATGCATCGTACGTCGCCCGGGTCGGTGAGTCGTGCTCGGGCGGGGCATCGGTCCTGGACTCGATGGACACCGCCATCTGTCCGGTCAGCGCGAGGATCGCGAGGCTCGCCGCCGGTTCGGTGCTCGAGCTCTGCCGGCGTGTCGCCGAGGGCGAGCTGAGCCGAGGCTTCGCGGCCGTCCGTCCGCCGGGCCACCATGCGGAGCGCGACCTCGCGATGGGATTCTGCCTCTTCAACAACGTCGCCGTCGCCGCGCGGGCCCTCCAGCGCCTCCAGGGTATCGGGCGGGTGCTCATCGCCGACTGGGACGTTCACCACGGAAACGGGACCCAGCACATCTTCGAGGACGACCCGAGCATCTTCTACTTCTCGTGTCACCAGTCCCCGCTCTATCCGGGAACCGGCGCTGCGTCCGAGCAGGGGCGGGGCAAGGGGCTCGGGACCACCCTGAACCTCCCGCTCGACCCCGGCTCCGGGGACAACGAGTTCCTCGAGGCGATCGACGACGGGCTGCGCCAAGCCGCGGAGTTGTTCGAGCCTGACTTCGTGCTGTTATCGGCCGGGTTCGACGCCCACCGAAGCGATCCTCTGGCACAGCTCGACGTGAGCACCGAGGCCTTCGGTAAGGCCACCCGGGTGGTTCGCGAGATCGCCGATCGGCACGCCGGAGGCCGATGGGTCAGCGTTCTCGAGGGGGGCTACGACCTGGACGCCCTCTCCGAAGCCGTCAGCGGGCACCTCGCGGAGATGCTTCGGGACGGCTGAGGACTGACGAGTCGCCTCAGGACAGCTCCGCGAAGGGAAGCTCGACCACCGAGGCTCGGAAGGCGCCGTCCTCACCGACGACGAGCTCGGTCCCGGCCCCCGAATGCTCACGTCTGACGTAACCGAGCGCCACGGTCGTGCGCCGTCCGGGAGGAACCAGCGCGCTGGTCACCTCGCCCACCCGACGCGATCCGGCGAACAGCGGAGTACCACGCGCAGGCGGCTCGAGCTCTCCGGAAAAGACCAGCCCGCGAAGGTCCCGGGTGACCTTGTCGTAGGTGTTGAGTCGCGCGACGACCTCCTGGCCGATGTAGCACCCCTTGGAGAAGGACACCGCGTCCCACAGCCCCGCCTCGAGCGGGTTGTGGTCTTCGGTCAGCTCCGTCCCGTTCTCGGGGAGCCCTCGAAGGACCCGCCAGCCTTCCAGCGCCCTGTCACCGACGGGTCCGCCGCCGACCTGGGAAACCGATGTCGCGAGTCGGCTCCAGACCTCGACCGCGCCCGGTCCCGGCACCAGGACCGACAGGCCCTTTTCGGAGAGCCCGTCGTGGCCGACGACGTGAAGGTCCACGCCCTCGACGCGACACGGGGCCGAGCCCCACGCAGCGGGTGTCGGCAGTCCCGCCCCTGCCACCGCGTCGCGGGCACGCGGGCCGAGCACCGTGAGGTGGGTCCAGGCCGAGGCGGCGTCCCCGAGACCGAGCTCTTCGCGAAAGGTGTAACGGTCGAGGTGAGAGCGCACCCGCTCGGCGCCTCCCGGGCCGCTGACCATGAGCACGCCCGTCCCGGTGTCGAGACGATGAACGAACAGCCGCTGGACGATACGGCCCTTGGGCGTGGTCAAGACCGCCGGCTTGCCGTCGGACGGGGCCAGGGAACCGAGATCGGCTGTCGTCAGTCGATGGAGCAGGTCGAGGATGTCCGGACCCGTGGCAAGAGATCGGCCGAGATCCGAGCGTTCGGCCAGCGCACAGGTCGAAAGCGCGGCGTCCAGTTCCCGGGCGGAATCGCCGAAGTCGATCGGCCGTCCGGTCTCCGGATCCCACGACGCGCCGTCGACCGCGAGACGGTCCCTGAGAGTGGTGTCCACGGTCAGCCGAAGAACTCGATGGGAGAAAACTCGGGGACGATCCCGGCGGCCTTGCCCTCTTCCAGAAACCTCCGGATCGCCTCCCGGCCACGATCACCGTAGTCGAGGGTCAGGTCGTTGACGTACATGCCGACGAAGCGATCGGTCAGCGGCGTGTCGAGACCACGGCCGAATCCCAACGCGTACTCGAGGGCCGCCTGCCGGTGATCGAGGCCCCACGCGATGCTCTCCCGGAGAATCCGTGTCAGGTGCCCCATGGTCTCCGGTCCGAGATCCTTGCGAACGACGTTCCCCCCGAGGGGAAGCGGCAGGCCATCGGTCCGCTCGGCCCACCAGACACCGAGGTCCACGACCTTCTCGAGCCCGCGCCGCGAGTAGGTCAGCTGCCCCTCGTGGATGATCAGACCGGCGTCGACCTCGCCCTCGGCGACCACGTCCAGGATCCGGTCGAATGGCACGACGTGGTGCTCGAAGTCCTGCCCCAGGGCGAGGCGCAGGGCGAGAAAGGCCGAGGTGAGCGTTCCCGGCACCGCGACGGTACACCCGGCGAGATCGCCCAGGGACATCGGCTCGCGCGAAACGACCAGCGGGCCGTAGCCGTCGCCCATGCTGGCGCCGCAGGACATCAGGGCGTAGCGCTCGCTCAGGTGGGTGTAGGCGTGGATGCTGACGGCGCTGACCTCGAGCTCTCCCACGAGCGCCCGACGATTGAGCGACTCGATGTCTTCCAGAACCTGCTCGACCTCGAAGTCGCCGGTGTCCACCTCACCGGAGGCGATCCCGTGGAACATGAAGGCATCGTCGGGGTCGGGGCTGTGCCCGATTCGGACGTGCCGCGGAGTGCGTTCCGGCACGATGGCGCTCCTTTGGGTGCGTTCAGGGGAGGGGATGATATCCCGGGGTTCTGACGGTCGCCAGAGCGAGCTCGCCCGGGCGGGGGTTGTCGGCGAGGGCGGTAGAGGGGACAATACTGATCGCTGAGGAGCGGGGAGAATTCGATGAAGCGGAAGAAGATGACTGCATTGATAGGCCTCTTGGTTCTGGCGGTGGCTTCGGGCCCCGGCTTCTCGGAGGAAGAGGGCGAGAAGGCCGAGCCGGACAAGGTCAGGGTCCAGCACGTGCTCGTCGGCTTCAAGCACAGCGTCGGCGGAAAGAAGATCGATCGAACCAAGAAAGAGGCCGAGAAGCTGGCGAACGACGTGCTCGAAACCGCGCTCGCCGGTGTGGAGTTCCCGCTGCTCGTCCAGAAGTTCTCCGACGACACGTATCCGGGGATCTACGTCCTCGTGAACAAGGGCGAGACGCCGCAGGGGAGGGAGCATCGCCGGTACGACATGTTGGCCTGCTTTGGCGACGTCGCGTTCTCGTTGGAAGTCGACGAGATCGGGATGGCCGACTATCACGCGACGCGGTGCAAGTACGGTTGGCACATCATCAAGAGGTTGGAATAGTCACGTGGCGCGAGACGATCTGAAAGATCGGGTCGTGCGACTGACGGACGACCTCGTGGAGTGGCGCCGCGCCCTCCACCGCCACCCGGAGCTCGGCTTCGAGGAGCACCGCACCGCCGCGTTCGTCGCGGAGCGCCTCCGGGAGCTGGGACTCGAGGTGCGCACCGAGGTCGGCCGCACGGGGGTCGTCGGTGTGTTGCGTGCTCCGGAGGCCACCGGCCCCGCCGTTCTGCTGCGGTCCGACATGGATGCCCTGCCGGTTCAGGAAATCGAGGGACGGGAGTACGGCTCCCGGGTGCCGGGCAAGATGCACGCCTGCGGCCACGACGGCCACATGGCGATGCTCCTCGGGGCCGCCACGCTGCTTCGCGATCTTCGGGACGAGCTTCGCCGTGACGTCGTCTTCTGCTTCCAGCCCGCGGAGGAGGGGCAGGGCGGGGCGCGTGAGATGCTCGACGCGGGCATCCTCGAGGACACCCGGACCGGGTCGGCCTACGCCCTCCACCTGTGGTCCCAGTTTCCCGTGGGCACGATCCAGATGCGTCCGGGACCGACCATGGCCGCCCAGGACGAGTTCACCGCCCGGGTCATCGGCCGGGGAGGCCACGGAGCCCTCCCGCACCGAACGGCGGATCCGGTGGTCGCCGCTGCTCACGCCATCACGGCGTTGCAGACGGTGGTCGCCCGCAACGTCGACCCGGTGGAGCCCGCGGTCGTGACGGTCGGGTCGGTGCACGGCGGCAGCGCGCCCAACGTCATTCCGGACGAGGTGTTGCTGCGCGGGACATTGCGTTCGTTTTCCAAGGACGTCCGCGAGATCCTCCGGGAACGGGTCCGCGAGCTTTTCGACGGCACGGCGCGGGCCTACGGCTGCGTACCGGACCTGGACTTCGAGCCCGGCTTCCCGGCGGTGGTCAACGATCCCCGATCCACGGCACGAGCGCGAGAGATCGCAGTCGAGGTGGTCGGCGAGGGCAACGTCGTCGAGCACCTTCCGATGGCGGCCTCCGAGGACTTCGCCTACTTCCTGAGGGAAGTTCCGGGGACGTTCATTTTCCTCGGGGCGGGCAACGAGAAGCGTGGGATCTGTGCGCCCCACCACTCGGCCGAGTTCGACATCGACGAATCGGCGCTGCCCCGCGGGACCGAGTTGCTGGTCCGCCTCGCGATCCGGGGGCTCTGAGCCACTCAGTTCGTGATCGAGACGACCGGTCCCCGTGCCGTCTCCCCGGAGTCGGTCAGGCTGAGCAGGATCTGGACGATGGCGAAGGTGCGCTTCAATGCGTCACGCGCCGGGGGAGCTAGGAGCTCTTCGCTCGATCTCCGACGTCATCGTCGTGGGGAATCAGCGACGCCGCCTCGTGGTCGAGTAGCACCTCCCGCCGGGCGTGGAACGGCGCGACCCTCTCGCAGGGGTGAGGCGGTTCGTGGTCGATCCCGCCGAAGGCCTCGGCGATCACCCGCGCCTTTTCCTCGCCCGTGGCGAGAAAGATGACGCGCCTCGCGGAGTTCAGTGCTTTCAACGTTAACGTCAGGCGCCAGGCGTCGAGCTTGGCCACGTGATTGGCAGCCACCCAGCGCTCTTGTTCCTCGAGCGCCGCCGTGTCGGGGAACAGGGATGCGGTGTGCCCGTCGGCGCCGATTCCGAGAAGCACGAGATCGAAGCGACGCTTCGACCGGCCCAGAAAGAGGTCTCCGAGGCGCACCTCGTAAAGCTCTGCCGCCTTTTCGGGCGGGCGCTCTCCCTTCATCCGCAGCACACGGTGATCGGGGATCTCGAGCGGATCAAAGAGACACTCTTTCGCCATGCGGTAGTTGCTGGCCTCGTCATCCGGCGGCACGCAACGTTCGTCACCGAAGGCGAAGAAAGTCTCCTTCCACGGCACGCGGTCGCGGTAGGGAGGTTCCGTCAGCAGGTTGTAGAGTCGCCGCGGGGTCGAGCCGCCGGCGAGGACAACCGTAAAGCGGTCGTTTTTGTCGACAGCGCGCTTGGCCGACTCGAGGAACTTCTTGGCCGCGGCCTTGGCCACCGCCTCGGCGTTCTTGTAGCGGTGCACCTGTGCGGGGCTGGGTTCCCAACGGGCTTCCTCTTCCTCCGAGGAAGGTGCCGTTGCCTGCACGCCGGCGGTGTCCGCTGGAGTCTGCGGTTCAGGCTCGTTTCGGTTCGTATCGGCACTCTTGTCGTGCTCGGACTGCTGGTTCATGAGCGTCCATTCATCCAATCAGGTGTTCCCGCGAAGGTCCCCGCGCGTAGCCTGCCACGCTCGTCGTCGTGGGGGATGGCACTATACCGCACAGCCTCGGCCTCGTTCCCGGAGGCGTCCGCGACCGGGGAACCCACCGTCGCCGAGGGCACGGATCTCCGATCCACAAGGTCGATTACGGACTACCGAGCGCAACTTCGGTACCTCGCGATTGTGGTACCGTGCCTCGCGGCTGAGAAAGTCGCACCATGCCTGCGTTTGCAGGCCGAAATCCGTTGGGCGCCGATCGATCTCGGTCGGAGTCTCCAACCAGGAGAGAGTTGACGATGAGCTCAAAAGCAGAAGGCCAGGACAAGCCGGCCGGGTTGTCGTCGGCGAAGCGCGAGGACATCTGGGCGCTCGTCATCGCCGGTGTCGTGATGCTGATCTCGATGGCCGCGCCCGAAGCCGTCTACAACATCTTCAAGAAAATTCTCTATATCTTCTGAGGGAGGGACGAGATGTCGATGATTCGATCGCTGTTCGTCCCGGGCTGGTCCAAGGTCATCCCCGGACTCATTGCCTGCGCGCTGTTCGCATGGATCGTCATGAACGTGGACTACATGCTGGGCAAGTACGACAAGGCTAACGTGGCCTCGGCGGCCCTCCCCGCGCTGGAACAAGAGCTGGCCACGGCCACGGCCGAGGGGGACGCGGACGCGGTGGCCTCGACCGAGAAGAAGATCGCGAAGCAACGCAAAGCGCTCGACAAGGTAGGCGGAGCCGTCGGCGATAGCTGGGGCTGGGCCACGCTGCTCTACGAGAAGTTCCAGTTCAAGTACGTGGCGATGCTGTTGATCGGCGGCATCCTCATCCGCAATCTGTTCGGCGTGCCCGAGTTCCTCAAGGCCGGGATCGGCGTCGCCCGGCCCTTGATCAAGCCGGGGATCATCATCCTCGGCGTTCACTACGTCTGGACCGACGTCGTTCGGGTCGGTGGAACAGGGCTGGCCCTGGCCGTCGTGTTCATATTCGGCACCGCGATCATCGTGATGTGGCTGTCCCGGAGGTTCGGCGTCGGCGACGGTCTCGGCGGGATCATGGGCGCGGGCACCGGGGTCTGCGGGGTCTCGGCGATCATCGCCACCGCGCCGGTGGTGGGAGCCAAGCCCCGGGACATGGCGTACGCCATCGGCACCATTCTGTTGTTCGGCACGGTGATGCTGTTCGTCATGCCGTACCTCGGCCAGGCGATGGGGGTCTCCGAGCCCCAATTCGGCGCGTGGGTAGCGTTGGCGATCCTCAACACGGCCCAGCTGATCGCCGCGGCCGAGTGGTACGGCGAAGAGGCGCGCAATACTGCCGTGTTGATCAACGCGGCGCGAATCATGCTCATCCCGTTGATCGTCGTCTTTGCGGTGTGGTTCTACGGGATTAAGGCCGAGGGCAAGAAGGGCAGCTTCTGGGCGACCATGCGGGCCAAGTTCCCGGTGTTCATCCTCGGCTTCTTCGTCCTCATCATCCTGAACAGCATGGGCATCGCAGCCCTAGGCGGCCCCAAGGTCGACGGCAGCCCCTTCTGGGCCATGAACGCCGTGTACAAATGGTTCTTCGCCATCGGTTTTGCCGGCATCGGGCTTTCCATCTCCATCGAGGACATGAAGAAGGCGGGCGGCGCGGCATTTGCCATCGGGTCCGGCGCGGCCACGGCCAAGATGGTCATCGGTCTCATCGTTGTCCTGCTGCTTGGAACGGAGTTGCTGAGAGTCGCGGGTGGGTAGTAGCGAGCAGGGCTGCATCCTGCTGGCCGTGGACGGGGAGCCCCACACCGAGGAAGCGGTGCGCTGGGCGCTCGACCTGGCGATCGGCTTGGGCATGAAGCTCAAACCCGTCCACGTCCGCGACCCCTACCTCAAACAGTTCTACAACGATATCTACGCCCAGGGGCGCGAGGAGTATCTCGAGCACGTGCAGGACTGTCTCGAGCAGAAGGCGAGGAAGGCGTCCGAAGCGTTCGAGGCCGCGGTTCGACAGCACCTGGAACGAATGGGTCACCGAGGGGATCTGGGTTGGTCCTTCGACGTGCTCGACGGCGATCCCGCGAAGCAGCTCAGCGGGCTGATCGATCGGGGTGGGTTCACCATGCTCGTTCTCGGGCGTCGGCGCGGCAGGCGAATCGCTGTCCTGAGAACCCGCGATCTCGCCGAGCGGCTCTCGTCCGTCGGTTGCGCGGTGCCGATGCTCGTCGTTCCCGGGCCCGAGGACCCGCCATCCGGTCGCAACGCCAGGTAGACCCCCAGGAAGATCATGCCGCCTCCCACGAGGACCGCCGTCCCGATTCGCTCACCGAGTAACCATGCGGACAGGGCTGTTGCGATCAGGGGCTGAAGGTAGATGAACAGGGCTACCAGGTACGATCCCGCCCGTGCCAGCGACCAGTACATCAGCAGGTAGGCCAGGGCCGTGGGGAAGATGATGATGTAGAGCCCCAGGCCCCAGATCCTCGGCGGCACCGACGCCGGAGAAAAGGCCAGAAGCTCGGGCATTCCGACCAACAGGACACCCAACGATCCGAAGGTCAGCAGTACCGCGGTTGCCCCGAGTGGGTCTACCCGCGTCAAGAGCCGCTTCGAGATCACGAGGAAGAAGGAGTAGGACAGGGCGTTGACCAGGGTCAGGAGGTCGCCGACCACGGTGCAGGCCCCACCGAGGTCGGTGAACGACTCCAGCCCCGCTCCTCCCCGCCCGCCGACGATGACGAGCATCACCCCGGCAAGGGAGACCACCAGCGACAAGATCTTGCTGGACGACAGCGTCTCCCGCCCGAGGATCACGCCGAACAGCAGGGCCCCGACCGGAATGCTCGTCATGATGATCGACGAGTGGGCCGGGGTCGTCCGGGAGAGGCCCTCCACAAAGCAGATCTGGTTGACCACCACCCCGAAGACCGAGAAGGCGGCCAGTCGAATCAGATCTCCTCGCTCCGTCGGGATTCGGCGGCCCAGGGCCCGGGCCGCGATCAGGAGGAGCAGGGCGGCGGGGATCACCCGGAGGACCGCCCACGCGCGCGGCGGGATGAACTCGAGCAGCACCTTGGCCGCGAGGTAGTGCACGCCGAAGAAAACCTGGACCAAGACCAGGGCCCCGACCACGGTCATGCGCTCGCGCTCGGGCGATTGGGACATCGAATCTCCGCACCAACGGGGCACTACCGCGGGCCGACCGGGCTTCGAGCCCTCATTTTCCGTCGGGGATCGTCCACGGGGCCCAGCTCCAAGTTTCTGATTCTACTAGGTTTGCGCGCGGAGCGAATGGAACGCTCCCCGGGATGGTATTATTTGGATGATATCGAGACCGGCCGGATTGAACAGCCTATATCTACTTGGGGTCGGTCCCACGGGTTGGTGGGCGTTCGAGGCAATGTCGACGTCGCCCACGGGTGAGGCAGACAGGCCCACACAGCGGCATCGGCGCCCGGACCAACCCACTGTCTCATCCGGGCCACGATGTCGGACCCGACGGTTCGCATAGCACCCCGGATAGAGTCGTTTTGAACGTCGGCGGACGGTACCGAACCGGACCGATGCCCAGGCTGGAGGGCGTTGCATGACGTCGATCAACATCCTGCCGAGATCGGGACCTGGCGCCGGACCGCGATTCCGCCCACTGCTCCGCCGCCACATCGACCAGATTCCCCAGCTCCGGAATCTCTCTCCCGATGACCGACTGGCCCTGAAGGCCGTCTCGGCAGTGCTTCCGTTCCGGGTCAACCGGTACGTCATCGACAACCTGATCGACTGGGGCAAGGTCCCCGACGACCCCCTCTTCCAGCTCACCTTCCCGCAGCGTGGGATGCTCGATCCGAAAGACTTCGACCGGATGGCCGACCTGGTGCGGCGTGACGCCCCGGCGGCAGAGATCCGGGCGGTCGCCCGCGAGATCCAGATGTCGATGAACCCGCACCCGGCCGGACAGGCGGATCTCAACGTCCCCCGCATCGACGGCGAGCCGCTGCCCGGGATGCAGCACAAGTACCGCGAGACCGTCCTGTACTTTCCCGGTCAGGGGCAAACGTGTCACGCCTACTGCACCTATTGTTTCCGGTGGGCCCAGTTTGTGGGCATCGAAGATCTGCGGTTCTCGGCCAACGAGGCGAGCCTGCTGGCCCGCTACCTCCGCCGACACCACGAGGTCACCGACGTCCTGTTCACGGGCGGCGACCCGATGGTCATGAAGACCGACAAGCTGCGCAGCTACATCGAGCCGCTCCTCCGCATCGACCACCTGATTCACATCCGGATCGGCACCAAGGCCCTGTCCTACTGGCCCCATCGGTTCACGACCGATGCCGATGCCGACGATCTTCTGAGATTGGCCGAGGACGTCCACCGGGCCGGGAAGCACTTGGCGATCATGGCCCACGTCAGCCACGCCGCGGAGCTCTACCCCGGGCCCGTCCAGGAGGCGATCCGGAGGCTCCGGGACGCCGGTTGCATCATCCGGTCCCAGGCGCCGCTGATCCGTCACGTCAACGACACCTCCCGGGCGTGGGCCGAAATGTGGAAGCTGCAGCTCGACCTCGGGATCGTGCCGTACTACATGTTCGTCGAGCGTGACACGGGAGCGAAGAACTACTTCGAGGTTCCGCTGGCCAGGGCCTACAACATCTACCGTCGCGCGATACGCAGGGTACCGGGAACGGGCCGGACGGCCCGGGGGCCGTCGATGTCCGCGACCCCCGGAAAGGTGGTCGTCGACGGCATCACCGAGATCGGCGGCGAGGAGGTTTTCGTTCTGAACTTCCTCCAGGGGCGTAATCCTCGCTGGGTGCAGCGTCCGTTCTTCGCCCGCTTCGACCCCGAGGCCACGTGGCTCGACGATCTGCGGCCGGCCTTCGGTGAGGAACGGTTTTTCTTCGAGAAAGAGATGACCGAGCTCGAGCGCAGTCCCGGCGAGAAGTTGTGGGGAGTCCCCGAGCCGGTCTAGCCCGCACCCTGTCGTCGTTGCCGTCCGGTCCGTGCGGCCGAAGTACCGGGGGCCTCCACGGCGTCCCTGCGGAACCCGCTTAGAATCGCGCGGACGGAATCGCCTCGTTCGATCGTCTTCGTTTTGGCGACGTCCAAGCGCAGCACCTATGATGCTGAGGTGAGTCCGAGGCTATTCGACCGGCGCCCGCTGACCGCGCTGCAGGTGGAAGTCACCAGTCGGTGTACCCGCCAGTGCGCGATTTGTCCGAGGACGGTGCTGGCCCCGATCTGGCGGGACGGCGACCTCGGCGACGCCGGCTGGGACCGACTGCGGAACGATCTGAACCTCGCGCGTCTCGTCCACCTTCAGGGGTGGGGGGAGCCGTTGCTGCATCCCCGGCTTCTCGGAATGGTCGATGACGCCAAGGCCGCGGGGTGCGACGTCAGCATCACCACGAACGGAGACCTCCTGGACGACGCGATCGACTGGGTGGTGAGCCGCCGAGTGGACATGGTGACCGTTTCCGCGGCCGGCGACGCAGCCACCCACGCGGATCTTCGTTCGGGGTCACCGCTCGAAGCGCTGTGGGAAACCGTGGCGCGACTCGTCGCCCGTCGCGGCCGGCGAAAGGCTCCCCGGGTCAAGGTGAGCTACCTCTTGACCAGGAAGAGCTCCGAGCAGATGGCCCGAGTGGTCCGGGCCGCGGCCCGTGCCGGTGCGGACGAGTTCTTCGTCATCCACCTGGACTGCACGCCGTCCCTGGAGCTGCTCCGGCTCGCCGCGTTCGACGCCTCCGGTGTCGACCCGAGCGCCGCCGACGCGATCGAGGAGGCGCGCCGCGCGGCCAGGTCCTGCAAGATCGCGTTCCGCGCCCCTGCCCTCGCCGAGGAGAGACCCCTGGTCTGCTCCCTGAACCCGCTCTCCTTCGTGTTCGTCAGCTGGGACGGGAAGGTCGGGCCGTGCGTCAACCTGGGTCTGCCGGTTCAAGGGCCCATTCCCAGGTGCGTCGACGACGGCCCGACGGACGTCGAGCGGTTCGTCTTCGGCGACCTGGCCGAGAGCGGCCTCGGCGAGATCCTCGACGGCGAGCGATTCCGGTCCTTTGCCCGGTCGTTCGAGTCACGCATCGCCGCCGAACGTCGGTTCCTGGAGGAGGTCGCCGGCCGGAATATCCTGGACGCGCTCCAGTATCTCGACAAAGCCGAGCGTCAGCGCGAGAAGGATCTGGCAGCGAACCCGTTCCCGAAGGCCTGCTCCGGCTGCCACAAAGCAGTCGGCTGGTAGGACACAGCTTCCCCCGCAGAGCGAATCCCGTCTCCCCGAATCACGGTCTGATGGGTCGCGTCCCTGGGCACGCCGATTGCACCCTCTCTTGATCGCGGCGGCTCCTGGGCAACCCGTGAGCTTTCCGCAAGGTGTGTTTCGCCGCAGTGGCTCGGGGCGTTACGCGACCGTGACGTTCGGCCATGATCATCCGGAACGCCGGAACCCCTGGTCCGGGCGCCCCGTCAACCGAGGAGATGACCGATGGCCGAGGCGGCTACGAGACCCGTTTCGCTGCCCTGGGAGAGCGAGGCCCCGGAGGGTCAGGCGCAAACCCAGCTGGTGCACCTCGCCGACGAGATCCTGGAGCGGTGCCGAGGCGAAGGGCCGGCCAATTGCGTGGCGCGTTGCCCCCTGCACGTCGACGCTCGGGGCTACGTCCAGCTGACCAAGGAAGGTCGCTACCAGGAGGCCCTGCAGCTCGTACGCGACAAGCTGCCCTTCCCGGGTGTCCTGGGTTATCTCTGCGCCCATCCCTGCGAGCTGCACTGCAAGCGGATCGACGAAGACAACGCGATTCGCATTCGCGACATCAAGCGGTTCCTGGCCGATTGGGAGCCGGGGGAGCCGCAGCACGTCCTCGATCGCGAGCCGCAACGTCCCGAGAAGGTGGCCGTGGTGGGATCGGGACCGGCAGGGTTGATCGCGGCGCACGATCTGGCGCGCGCCGGTTACTCGGTGACCTTGTTCGAGAAAGAGTCGGAGATCGGCGGCTGTCTCGTTCACAAGATCCCGGGATTCCGCCTGCCCCGCAAAGTCGTGGATCGCGACCTGTCGATCATCTCCGCGCTTCAGCTCGAGGTTCGGACGGGAGTAGAAGTCGGTAGCGACGTCAGTCTCGACGAGCTTCGGGCGGAGTTCCAGGCCGTGCTGCTCCTTGCGGGATACGGGGGCGGCCTCGAACTCCTTCGTGACGGCGAGATGAACCTGAATCGCACGATCCGAGACACCGTCTACGCCGACCCCATGACGTGCGAGACCGGCATACCGGGCGTGTTTGCGGGTGGCGACGCCGTCAGCGGTCCGGCGACGGTGATCCACGGGCTGGCGTTCGGGCGCCGCTGTGCGAAGTCCGCTCGACGACACCTGGAGGGCCGCGACCTTCGGGAGGACCGTGAGGGGCCGCTTCAGCCCCGGCTACTTTGGACCCTCGAGATCGACGAAGGGGAGCGCAAGCGGCGGGAGCGGACTCCGGTGATGCTCCAGCCGTACAACGAGGCCATTGGCGAGGCCGGTGCCCGCGAGGACGCCGAGCGCTGTCTCGACTGCGAATGCGGGCTGTGCGTCAAGGATTGCGAGTTCCTCGCGAAGCACTGCCACTCGCCCAAGGACCTGGCCCGACGCGTCAAGGAGGATTGGCGGCCGGACGACGCGCTGAAGATGGTCTACTCGTGCAACGTCTGCTCTCTGTGCGCCACCGTCTGCCCGGAGGATCTCGACACCGGCGCCCTCCTGCTCGCAGCGAGGCGGGAAGCGGTCGGGGAAGGCAAGGGCCCCCTGCCGGTGCACAAGGGGATCGTCGGGTACTTTAACGCGGGCGTGTCGAAGACTTTCAGCCTGGTCATGTCGGAGCCCGGACGCAGTCGAAGCAAGAGGCTGTTCTTCACGGGCTGCGCGCTGCCGGCGGTGGCCCCCCAGCACGCGATCCGCATCTACGACGAGCTCCGCAAGAACTACCGGGGGACCGGGGTGCTGATGTACTGCTGCGGCGCCCCCGTGGACCTGCTCGGAATGGAAGAGGCGTTCTCGAACTCGAGAGAGCAGATGCTCCGGATGGTGGAAAGCGTGGGTGCGGAGCAGCTGGTCGCTGCGTGTCCCGACTGCACACACCTCCTGAAGGCCACCGTTCCGGAGCTGAGCGTCACCACCGTGTGGGAAGCGCTCGCGGGGAAGTGGCAGCCGCCCAGGGACCGGGAGGGCGTCACGGTTTCGATTCACGATTCCTGCAAGGCCCGACACGAGCCCGGGATCCACTCGGCGGTGCGCCATCTGCTGCACGACGGCGGCAGCGCGGTGGAGGATGTCGAATACGCCGGTGAGCTTGCCCGATGCTGTGGCTTCGGGGGAATGATCTACCCCGTCGATTCGGAGCTGTCGCAGAAGATCTCGCGCAGGCGCGGCGACGAATCGCCCTTGCCGATGATCACCTACTGTGCCGGCTGTCGGATGGCCCTGGCCGGCTGCGGGAAGGAGGCGATTCACATCCTCGACTTCCTCCTGTCGCCGGACTGGGAGGCCAAGACGCGCAAGAAGCCTCCGGGCAGCCTGCCGCGCTACGTCAACCGCCTGAGGACCAAGTGGGCATTCAAGAGAATGCGACCCCTCGGAGCCGAATGAAAGGGGAGAGGATGGGACGCGAGCAGCTGACCATCACCGTCAACGGGAGGGAGACCCAGGCCCCGGCGGGCGCCCTGCTGCTGCACTTTCTCCGGGACATGGGGATCGTCGTTCCCACGCTGTGCCATGACGAGCGCCTGACCCCGTACGGCGGTTGCAGGATGTGCGTGGTCGCCCGACGCGACGGGCGGGGTGGGCTGGTCCCGGCCTGCTCCACGCCGGTGCAGCGGGGAATGGTGATCGAGACGGATGCCGCCGAGGTCATCGAATCACGTCGAAGGCAGCTTCAGCTGCTGGTGCTCAATCACCGCATGGAGTGTCCGGTCTGTGAGCGGAAAGGCGACTGCAGGTTCCAGGACCTCATCTACCAGTACGGCAGCCCCGAGGATCCGCTTCCTTTCGAACGGGTCCTGGCGCCCAGGGACCTCAAGTCTCGGGTGATCGTTCGCGACCCGGAGAAGTGCATCATCTGCGGCAAGTGTGTCCGGATCTGCGACGAGATCCAGGGCGTGGCCGCGATCGGCATCGTCAACCGGGGGCTTCAGGCACAGGTGGCCACCCTGCTCGACCGGCCCCTGGACTGCGAGTTCTGCGGCCAGTGCGTGAACGCATGTCCCGTCAGCGCGCTGATGGCACGGCCATACACGTCGGACATCCCGGTGTGGCAGCGCGCGGCTTCCACGACGACCTGCTCCTACTGCAGCTGCGGCTGCCAGATTACCGTCCAGACCCACGAGGGGACCCCGCTACGGGTGACCTCGGATGTCGGCTCACGGCCGAACCGGGGGAAGTTGTGCGCCAAGGGTTGGCTCGGCTGGGACGCTCTCGACAACGCCGAACGTCTCGAGATGCCTCTGCTCCGTCGCGACGGGAGTCTCGTACCTGTGACGTGGGACGAGGCCTTCGACGCGGTGGTGGCGTCCTTGCACGAGGCGCGCGCCGCCACGCGACCGATCGTCGGCCTCGGCAGCTCGCGCCTGACCGTTGAAGACGCGTACTTGATGCAGCGATTCGTGCGGACGGTCGTGGACTCGCCGCACGTCGATCTGGGCCCGGTCGGTGGTGTCGAGGCGCTCATCGAGGGCATGGGGCCGGTGACCGGCTCGCCGAGCTCCAACGCCACGATGGAAGACCTGGCCGAGGCCGACCTCGTGCTGGTGCTTCGCGGCGATCCCACGCGCACCCATCCGCTGATCAAGACCGAGCTCGTCCAGGGTGTTCGGCAACGAGGCCAAAAGCTGATTCTCGCGCACGCCCTCTCGGGTGGCCTCGAGCGCCACGCGGAGATGTTCCTGCCGCTGGAGCCGGGGACGGAGGACGTGCTGGTCCACGGCGCGGCGGCGGAGATTCTCGCGCGGCACGCCTCGGCGGCGGAGTCGTTGCTCGAGATACCCGGCTTTTCCGAGTGGCGTTCCAGCATCGCGGACTACACGCCCGAGGTCGTCGCCTCTCACACGGGCGTTCCTGCCGAACGGATCACGGAGATGGCCGACATGCTTGCCGGTGCGCGCAAGGTCGTTGCCGTCGTCGTGACCGGTCTCGGGATCCCCGGAGACGGAGGGCGCGTTACTCGCGCCGCCGCGTGGCTGATGAGTCTCTTGGGGGGTGAGGAGGCTCGCCCAGCCGTGATGATCTTGGGGGAAAAGGCCAACGTTCAGGGTGCAATCGACGTGGGGCTCCATCCGGGCCTGCTGCCCGGGCACAGGGTGGCGGGAGACGAGAACGCCCGCACGGAGATCGAAGCGCTCTGGGGTCTCGGGGTGCCCCCCGGACCGGGGTGGTCGGCCAAGGAAAGCTTCTCCCGTGCGGCCCGAGGCGAGGTAGGCGTCCTGTACTTCGTCGGTCAGGACCCGGTGGCGGCCTGGCCCCAGTACTTCCAGGCGCGGAAGGCTATCGAGGGCGCCGACTTCGTGGTGGTCCAGGACGCGTTCCTGACCCCGACCGCTCGCCTCGCGGACGTGGTGTTGCCTGTGCGGATCCTGGGCGACCGCGAGGGTACGCTCGTGGGTGCGGACGGCGTCCGGCGGTCCCTGAGCCGCGTGAGGACACCGCCGCTGCCCCTACCGCAGGACGGTCAGGTCATCGTCGAGCTCGCTCGACGCCTCGGAAAGAGCCTGCCTCCCGTCGAGCAGGTGGAGCAAGAGATCGAGAAGCTGGTCCGCTGGCCTCATGCTCGGGCATCGATACGGCGTTTCGCGGCGGTCAGCCCGCCGGTCCAGCCCCGTCCGTGCTCGGGGATGCTGCTGGACGTCTCTCCGCAGCTGTTCCACTCCGGGTCGGTCACCAGACGGAGCCGCTCATTGCAGGAGCTGGCGCCTACGGTCGCGGCGCGGCTTCGTCCGTCGGACGCGCGCGAGATGGGCGTCGAGAACGGCGAGACGATACGGATCGTGGCCAATGGCCGGGAGCTGCTTCTTCGGGCGAGACTGGACCGCACCGTCCGGCGCGGCACGCTGGTCGTGCCGTGGCAGAGCGGGACGGGTGACGGAACCGCCCCGCTGGTGATGGAGCAGGGAACTGCCGTGATGGTCAGCGTGAGGAAACCCAAATGAGCGACGCTTTCACCACCAATGGGGCCAGCGAGCCATCCGGCTTCTTCGGCGCGGAACAGGCGCAGATCACCGAAGATCTCGATCCCGCAATCTGGTCGGAGATCGACGACTTCCTGGCGAACAACCCCGGCGGTCAGGAACGGCTCATTCCACTGCTCCACATGGTCCAGGAGTCCGTCGGGTACCTTCCGTTCGCCACTCAGGAATACATTGCTGACAAGCTGGGCCTCTCTCCCGCCCAGGTCTATGGCGTCGTCAGCTTCTACAATTTCTTCACGACCACACCTCGCGGGCGCTACCAGTTCAAGGTCTGCATGGGAACCGCGTGCTACGTTCGACAGGCCCAACGCCTGGTCGACGCGCTCCGAGTCGACCTGAACGTCGAGCTGGGAGGTCTCTCGGAAGACGGTCTCTTCAATCTCGACCAGGCGCGATGTCTGGGGGCCTGCGGGCTCGCACCGGCGGTGATGGTGAACAACCGGGTGCACGGAGAGCTTACGCGGTTGAAAATGCAGAGGCTCGTGCGCAGTCTCCGGTCGCAGTCGGACAAGAAACCGAAAGACGGCCCGGACGGATCCGGTGGGGAGGCTTCCCGATGAGTGCCGAGGAGCATGCCCGTGCACCGGTGAAGGTGCCCGACGAGGAAGGCCGGATGGACCCCACGGTGAAGGTGTGTGCGGGGACCGCCTGTGTCGCGAGCGGCTCTCTGGAGATCGCGGAAAAGTTCCGCGAGGCTTTCAATGGGCACCCGGAGCTTCGCGTTCAGGTCGACGAAGACTGTCTGTGCGGGCAGGATGTCGGGATCACCGGATGCCACGGGTTCTGCGCCGCCGGTCCGCTGGTCAAGGTTCCCCGTGTGGGCGTCATGTACTGCCGGGTCACCGAGGACGACGTCAACGAGATCATCGAGACGACTCTCGCAAAGGGCGAGCTCGTCGAGCGGCTCCTGTTCAAGGACCCGCGGGACGGGACGCCGTGCCGGAACGAACATGACATTCCGTTCTTCCGGAAACAGATGCGGGTCGCCCTGAGGCACTGCGGCGAGGTCGACCCGGAGGACATCGACGACTACGTGCGCGTCGGGGGCTACGGATCGCTCGAGAGGGCGCTGGGAATGCAGCGTGCGGACGTGGTAGACGAGGTCAAGCGATCGGGTCTTCAGGGCCGCGGCGGGGCCGGGTTCCCCACCGGTTTCAAGTGGCAGATCGTGGGCGAGGCCGAGGGCACAAAGAAGTACGTGGTCTGCAACGGGGACGAGGGCGATCCTGGCGCGTTCATGGATCGAAGCCTGATGGAAGGCGATCCCCATGCTGTGCTGGAGGGGATGACGATCGCCGCCTTCGCGGTCGGTGCGCGACGCGGCTTCATCTACGTCCGCGCGGAGTATCCGCTCGCGGTTGCACGCCTCAAGGTCGCGGTGAGGCAATCTCGGGAGCGGGGCTACCTGGGGAGCAAGATCCTGGGTCGCGACTTCGACTTCGACGTCTCCATCGTCGAGGGCGCGGGTGCATTCGTGTGTGGTGAGGAGACCGCCCTCCTGAGGTCCATCCAGGGACTGCGGGGAATGCCGCGGCCTCGACCACCCTATCCCGCCCAGGAGGGGCTCTGGGGTCGGCCGACGCTGATCAACAACGTCGAGACCTACGCCAACGTTCCCGTGGTCATCTCGGACGGGGCCGAGAAGTTTTCCGAGGTCGGCACCGAGCTGAGCAAGGGTACGAAGACCTTTGCCCTGACCGGCAACGTCAACAACATCGGCCTGGTCGAAGTTCCCATGGGAATAACCCTCAGGGAGATCGTCTACGACATCGGCGGCGGCATCCCGAAGGGAAAGCGGTTCAAGGCAGCGCAGACCGGCGGGCCGTCCGGCGGGTGCATCCCGGCGGTTCACCTGGACACCCCGATCGACTACAAGTCCCTGCAGGAGCTCGGAGCGATGATGGGTTCCGGCGGACTGGTGGTCATGGACGAGACCACCTGCATGGTGAAACTCGCGAGGTTCTTCCTCGAGTTTCTCGTGGACGAGTCCTGCGGCAAGTGTCCGCCGTGCCGCATCGGGACGCGGGTGATGCTCAACATCCTCGACGGTATCACCAAGGGTAAAGGGACTCTCGAGGACCTCGATGTCCTGGAAAAGCTGAGCCGCCACATTCAGTCCACGTCGCTGTGCGGCCTGGGGCAGACCGCGCCCAACGCGGTCCTTTCCACATTGCGACATTTTCGCGAGGAGTACGTCGAGCACATCGAGTGGAAGCACTGCCGTGCGTGCGAGTGCAAGGAGATCGTCGGCTCGCCCTGCTCTCACGCCTGTCCGGCGGGTATCGATATCCCGAGGTATCTCCGCGAGTCCGCTCAGGAGCGCTTCGATCAAGCCTACCTCGTCGTGCGGGAGCGCATCCCGCTGCCCCACGTTTGCGGGCTGGTCTGCTTCGCTCCTTGTGAAGCTCGCTGCAGGAGGGCGCAGCTCGACGAGAATCTCTCGATACGCGCGGTCAAGCGGGCCGCGGTGGAATACGGCTCGCACGCGGAACCCACCGACTTCGAGAAGCCCGAGCCCAGCGGCAAGAAGGTCGCCGTGGTCGGCTCCGGGCCTGCCGGTCTGACTGCCGCGTACTACCTCGCTCGGCGATGCGGGCATCAGGTGACCGTGTTCGAGAGATTGCCCGAGGCCGGTGGAATGCTGCGGTACGGCATACCCCGCTACCGTCTCCCGGGGGAGAGCCTCGATCACGAGATCGACGAGATCATCAAGAACGCGGGCGTCGAGATCCGGACGTCGACGCGAGCGGGATCGGCGGAAGAGCTCAAGAAGCAAGGATTCGACGCGGTCTTCCTGGCCATCGGTGCGCACGAAGGTTTCCGAATGAACATCCCCGGCGAGGACCAGCGAGGGATCTGGGATGGCGTCAGCTTCCTGCGGCGGATCGCGGAAGGGAAGGACGTCGACCCGGGACGAAGGGTGGCGGTGGTCGGCGGCGGCAATACCGCCCTCGACGCGGCGCGAAGTGCCCTGCGTCTGGGCGCGGAGGCCGTCACGGTCCTGTATCGAAGAAGCCAGGAAGAGATGCCGGCAGATCCGGTGGAGGTCGAGGCCGCGATCGAGGAGAAGATCGATATCAACTACCTGACGCTTCCGGTGAGCGTCCAGCGTCAGGACGACGAGCTGGTGGTCGATTGCATCCGGATGCGTCTCGGCGAGGCCGACGCCAGCGGCCGCCGTCGTCCCGAACCGATCGACGGCTCCGAGTTCCAGCTCGACGTCGACAGCATCATCGTCGCGATCGGCCAGAAACCGGGCGATGCCGACAAGCTGGGCGTCGGACTCGGTCGCGGGGATCTGGCCGTCGTCGATCCGCACTCGCTGGCGACGGATTCCGATGGCGTGTTCGCCGGTGGCGATTTCGTCCTCGGCCCGGCTTCCGTGATCGACGCGATCGCGCACGGGCGTCGCGCCGCGGTCAACATCGATCGCTACCTCGGAGGATCGGGGAACATCGACGAGACGTTCACCGCCCCCGAGGACCTCACCGGCATCCAGGGGCCCGGCGAAGAGGAAGGAGCCAGAGGACGGCTCATACCCGAGCACCTCGTCGCGGGCAGTCGCAAGGAGCAGTTTGTCCAGGTGGAGCGCGTCTTCACCAAGAAGCAAGCCGTAACCGAAGCGACTCGTTGCTTGCATTGCGACCTGGAGCTCACCTAACCTGGCAGCAAGTGTGGAGCGGAGGGTCCATGGCCACGAAAACCGTACTTCTCGTGGACGACGATCAGGTCTTTGTCGCAGCCGTTTCGGCCGTGCTCGAGTCCCGCTACCGGGTCCAGACCGCCGCCAACGGCACCCAGGCCTTCGAGAAGATCTTGCAGAGCCCCCCGGACCTCATCATCCTGGATGTGATGATGGACTACATGTCGGAAGGCTTCGACGTGGCCAAGAAGCTGCGCCGCGATCCCGAGACGAAGGCCATTCCCCTGATCATGCTCACCGGAGTCGATGAGCGGTACAACTTCCGCGAGGAAGTGGAGGAGTCCTGGGTCCCTTGTGACCGCTTCCTCGAGAAGCCCATTGAGCCCGAGTCGTTGCTTGCCGAGGTCGAGGCCCTGATCGGGTCCCCGCCTTCGTGATCGCCCGATCCTTCCAGCAGATCTTCGCGCCCGAGCTGCACGGACGACTGGTGTGGTTCAACCGGCTGCGCTGGTGTGCGGTGGCCGGCCTGACCCTCGCCTCGCTGGCCGGCCCGCCGCTGGGCTTCCCGTCGGTCTGGCCGAGCTTGTTCGTCGTCGCCAGTGTCGTAGCGGCCTACAACCTGCTGTTCCTCCTGGTGGTGCGTGCGCAACGGCTGGAACACGATCCGTCGACGTTGTGCGCCATCGCCTTCTGCCAGATGGTTCTCGATCTTGCGGCCCTCATGGTCACGATTCACTTCACGGGCGGCCTCCAGAGCCCTCTCATGGTGTTCTTCGCTTTTCACATGGTGATCGGCACGATCATGATCACCGCCCGCTGGGCCTACCTGCTGGCCGGTGCCGCAAGCCTGGGCGCCTTGCTGCTCCTGACGGCGGAAGCTCGGGGAGTGCTCGGATTCCACCCACTCGTACCCGACAGCGCATTCGATATCACGATCTCGCGCCTCAACCTTCTAGCTCTGATCTTCGGCGTCTTCGGGATTGTCTACCTGGCCGATTCAGTGGTCCGCCGACTCAAGAGACGCAGCATCGAGCTTTACGAGGCCACGGACGCCCTGAGCGAGCGAACCGAAGAGCTGCACCGGTTGTTGAAAGAGATGAAGGGGGTCGAGCGGCGAAAGTCCCTCTACATGCGCATGTCCGCCCACCAACTCCGCTCGCCGCTCGGCACGATCCGGACCGTGCTACGAGTGCTCGACAAGGGCTTCGTCGATCCGGCCACGGACCAGGGGCGAAAGATGCTGGCGGGGGCCGTCGACGTCACCGACAGCCTGCTATCGGTGATCAATGACCTCCTGGCTCTGGCCAAGATGCGGGAAGGCCGAAAACACGCACCCTGGTCGCGTGACGTCAACCTGAACCAGCTACTCGGCGACCTGTTGGATTCCCTGGCGCCCGATGCGGAAAAACGTCACGTGGCCCTGGTCCCGGACTTCAAGGGCGTCGCCGTCCTGGGCTGGGGCATTCCTCCCGATCTCGTTCACGCTTTCGAGAACCTGATCTACAACGGAATCAAGTACAATCTTCCCGACCGATCGTTGACGGTCGAGCTCAGGATCGCGGACGAGTTCGCGGTGATCCGGGTCATCGATCAGGGGATCGGTATTCCCGAGGACTACCTCGATCAAGTCTTCATGGAGTTCGTGCGGGCGCCGAACGCCAAGCACCACGAATCCGAGGGGACCGGTCTGGGCCTCGCCATCGTCAAGGAAGTGGTCGAATCTCACGGGGGAACCGTCTCCGTCGAGAGCCGCACCGGGGAGGGGAGCACGTTCACGGTCCGTCTCACCCTGAACCACATCCCGTCGGAGGCGGAGCGGTTGTTACAGACGGGTAACGGCGGCGGTTACGGCGCCGAGACCGGGAGACGCGTCTGACCCACCGGCCCGCGTCGAGGTCTTCTCTGCTCCACGTTCTGGGCCGGTAGACGTCCTCGAGGGCTGGTACGCCGATTGCTATCCGTTCGAGACGTTGAAGTCTGTACGGACAACGCGGTCCGAACAAGGAGGAGTTGCGATGAGGTTACGCAGACTGGCGACGTGGACGGCCGTGGCGGCCCTCCTGATCGGGCTGGCCGTGGTCAGTCCGGCAGTCGCAGGAGAGAAATACAAGGGCTTCGAGCGTGGCGAGGCGCTGATCACACCCCAGGAGCTCAAGGGCTTGATGGACGCCAAGGACTCGAAGCTCGTGCTCATCGGCGTCGTCAAGGGCGGCCTGACCGGCTCCTTCACCCGAGGTCACATCCCTGGCGCCTACAGCGTCTGGCGACCGGACTACACCGAGGAGGATGGTGAGCCCTACCCGTTCGGCGGGATGATGATGCTCCCCGGGGACTTCCAAAAGTTCGCTCGCTCGCTCGGTATCGATAACGACTCGAAGGTCGTGATCTACGACGAGAAGTACGACGCCACCCGGCTGTGGTGGGGGTTCTACCTCTACGGCAAGACCGACGTCCGGATCCTCGACGGCGGTTACGAGGGCTGGAAGGCCGCCGGGTACGACACCGAGATGGGAACCGGTGCCGACAGGGACGAGAAGGCCGGCAACTTTGTGGCCAAGGCTCGCACCTCCCAGATGGTGTCGTCGATGGACGACGTCTGGCGGGCCAAGACCGACGACACGGTCCAGCTGTGGGATACCCGCGAGCCGGACGAGTGGAGCGGTGAGAAGCTGAAGAAGGGCGCGTTCCGCAAGGGCCGCATCCCGTGGGCCACTTTCCTGAGCTGGAAAGACTTCCGGAAAAAGGTCAACGACGCCACGCCGACCGAGTTCAAGACGGCCGACGAGATCAAGCAGGTCATCGCCGAGAATGGCATCGACATGAACAAAGACCAGGTCTTCTACTGCCAGTCCGGCGTTCGCACCACGACGCACATCTTCGCCCTCTACCTGATGGGCTGGGATATGAACCGGCTGCACAACTACGACGGCAGCTGGATCGAGTGGAGCTACTTCGACAAGAACCCGGTCGAGGTCGACCCGGGAGCCTGATCGTTTTATCGGGAGAGAAGCCGGGGAAGATGCCCCGGCCCCCTCTGCTCTACATGCGCTCCGAGACGCCAAGAGCGTTTGCACGAACGAGGCCGCCGTGGTGCAGGAAAATGTGAAGAACGCCGAACCTGCCGCACCTCCCAAAGGCAAGGGAGGCTGGTGGAAGCTCGTCATGGCCGCCGTGATCGTGCTCGGCGGGGTTCTCGTCGCACGCCAGATGGGGCTGTTCGAGCTGTTCACGATGGAAAACGTGGACAAGCTCGATGCGTGGTTCGACAGCCTCGGCTTGTGGGCCCCGCTGACCTTCATCCTCGTCTGGATCGCAGCCTGTGTCTTCTTCCTGCCCGGCCTCCCCGTCACGATCGTGGGTGCCTTGGTGTTCGGCCCTGTCTGGGGAAGCGTCTACAGCTCCATCGGTGCGACACTCGGCGCAGCGGCGGCATTTCTCGTGGGGCGCTACGCGGCAAGGGGCATGGTCGAAGGACTCGTTCAGAAGAACCAGGCACTGCAGAAGATCGATGACGGTGTGGAGAAGCAGGGCTGGCGCATGCTGATGATCACCCGTCTGGTGCCCCTGTTCCCCTTCAACGCCCAGAACTACGTCTATGGTCTGACCAAGATCTCGTTACCGACCTACGTCCTCGTCACGTTCATCTGCATGCTCCCTGCGTGTGTCGCATTCAATTTCATGGCCGGGTCGGTGAGGACCGGCGAATTCGGTAAGTTCCTGCTCTATCTCGCCGGCGGGGCCATCGTCTTCGTGATCGTGTCGCTCATTCCCGGGTGGATCAAGAGGAGGTACGGAGGAGCGGAGTTGCTCGACAAGAGCTGATCCCCGGGGTCCGCCGCCCCGGCACGGGTATTGCAACTTCGCGGCCAACCTACTATTGATCGAATGGAGGAACCGTGGTGGACACAGTTCTCCTGTGGTGGATCTGGTTGGCTGCGGCCCTGTTCGTCTTCGGCTGCGGCTGGCGCGCGCTGAATTACATCCGCGCCCCCGAGCACGTTCGCTGGGATCTGTATCCGGTGGCTCACGAGCCCGGGCGAGACCACGGTGGCTCCTACCTCGAACAGAAAGACTGGTGGACCCAGCCTCGTGAGAAGAGTCACTGGGGCGAGGTCGAGTTCATGTTCGAGGAGATCGTCCTGCTGCGCGGGGTGCGGGTCAACAACAGAAAACTGTGGTGGGGCTCCCTCCCGTTCCACTGGGGCCTCTACCTGCTCGTCCTCACGTCGATGGGCCTCCTCGTCGCCGCGTTGGGTCTGTCGTCCCGGTTGTGGCTGGGTCTGCTCGCGCTGTCGGGTGGGGTGGGGGGATTGTTGACCGCCGTGGGTGCGGCGATGCTGCTGATCGTCCGCTCCCAAGACCCGCGCCTCAGGCCCTACACCACGCCGCTCGATCGCCTCAACCTCGCGCTGCTCGTCGCGCTCGGTGGGCTGAGCGCCGCCGCGGCCGTCGTGCCCGGCGGGATGGCCGAGGCGGCGGCCGCCGTGGGACGGCTGCTGCGCCTTCGCGCGCCCGAGGTCTCCCTGTTGCTCGGTCTCCAGATGGCCGTGGCGGCGTTGTTCATTTTCTACCTGCCGTTCACCCGCATGGTGCATTTCTTTTCCAAGTACTTCACCTATCACGCGGTCCGGTGGGACGACCGACCGGTGCAAGCGGGGAGCGCTCTCGAACGGCGGTTGCGGGGGGCTCTGGGGTTCGGCGTGGACTGGTCGGCCGAGCACATTCAAACCGGGAAGAGCTGGGCCGAGGTGGCAACCACGATGCCCGAGAAGCCCGAAGACCCAGGAGAGTGAGCATGCCACTTTCGCAGTTGAAGAGCCCGGAAGACCTCGAGCGCTTTCTCCTCGAGAACGAGGGAATCGCCCCCCGCGATCTCGTGCCCCTGCCTTTCCCGTATCAGGACTGGAAGGACGATCCCATACCGGAGCTGACCGAGGATCAGCGCGGCCGTTTCGAGGTCGGACCGGACGGCGTCTCTGCGATGCGAGTTCCGGTTCCCACCACCGAAGAAGAACGGGACAAGCTCGTCGCCGGTTTTCTGGACGGGCTCCGCAAGCTTCTGACGAAAGAAAACAACTGGACCTTCCTCCAACCCCTCATGCTTTCGCTCGAAAACTGCGTCAAGTGCCAGACCTGCGCCGAGCTGTGCCCGATCTATACCGCGTCCGGGCACGCCGAGATCTATCGTCCGACCTTCCGTCCCGAGATCCTGCGCAAGATTGTGAGTCGTTATCTCAAGCCGGGCGGCGGCATCTTTCCGAAGTTGCGCGGCACCGACATCGAGCTGACCTGGGATCACATCGTGCGCCTGGCCGAGCTCTCGTACCGCTGCACGCTGTGTCGGCGTTGCGCCCAGGCCTGCCCCGTCGGCGTCGACAACGCGCTGATTACCCGCGAGATCCGTAAGCTGTTCAGCCAGGAGCTCGGCCTGAACATGCCCGAGCTGCACGACGTGGGCACGATAAAGCAGCTGGACACCGGTTCTTCGACCGGCATGAACCCCGCGGGCGTCAAGGACATCGTCGAGTTTGCCGAGGACGACATCCGGGAGAAGACCGGCCTGGACATCAAGATTCCCTTCGACGTGAAGGATGCCGACTACCTGGTCATGCACAATGCCGGCGAGTTCCTGTCGTGGCCCGAGAACCTCCAGGCATTCGCGATCATCCTCTCGGTGGCCGGCGTGAAATGGACGATGGCCTCGGATCTTCTGGGCTACGATTCCGTCAACTACGGCTTGTTCTACGACGACGTGCAGTACTCCCGCATCGCCATCAAGCACTTCGAGGTAGCCAAAAATCTCAATGCCAAGAGGATGCTCGTGGGTGAGTGCGGGCATGCGCACAAGGCGTTGATGCCCATCGCGGATCGCGTCGTGCCGATGGAGCTTCACGTGCCCGTTGAGAGCGCCCTCGTTCTGCTCGAGGACTTGGTGGTCAACGAGAAGATCATGCTCGATCCGTCACGCAACGAGTTCCCCGTGACGCTCCACGACCCGTGCAATCTCACCCGCTCGATGGGAATCGTGGAGCCGCAGAGGAACATCGTGAGAGCGATCTGCCCGCAGTTCCGCGAGATGGAGCCGCACGGCGTCAACAACCTGTGCTGCGGTGGCGGCTCCGGGTTTGCCGTCGGGCAGTCTCTGAACTTCCCAGCCTGGCGGACGCGGGTGTCGGGGAGACTCAAATACCGTCAACTCCTCGAGGCCTTCGACGATTGCATCGAGCCCGAAACCAAGAAGTACGTCTGCGCGCCATGCTCCAACTGCAAGGGGCAGATGCGCGATCTGTTCACGTACTACGAGGCCTGGGATCGATGCGGCATGCTCTACGGCGGTCTGGTCGAGCTCGTCGTGAATGCGATGGTCGACGTCAGAGAAGGGTTCCTGGAGTGGAATTTCAACTGAGGGAGACACCGGAGTGAGCCTGTCCAATCTTCTGAGACGGCGCCATCATCACAGCGATCCGGCCGTTCG
>Ga0316191_10000024_pt1 | contig 63920 bp, 57 predicted proteins | sample Eddworburr2cm_MG_FD_204928 | JGI IMG/M metagenome (GOLD analysis project Ga0316191, IMG submission 204928) | Coastal sediment microbial communities from Maine, United States - Eddy worm burrow 2 cm | ecosystem: Environmental > Aquatic > Marine > Coastal > Sediment | place: USA: Maine...
GCGTAGTCGAGCGGAAACCGCCACAGGCCTCCCGCGCCGGCCTCGACACGGGTCGCGGCGATGACCACGGCATAGGCGCCCGCGGAGACGATGCCCGCCGGGAGGAGCACGGCCGGAGCGATTCGACCGAGGGGCCGCCCGGAGGCGGAGCGCAGGTAGTACAGAAGAGGAATCGCGAACAGCACGTTGACCTGGTGGTACAGAACCGACAGCCCCCACGCCAGGGAGATCACGATCAGCTCGCCCCTATCGATCGATGTGGGATCCCGGCGGACGAGGAGCCAGAGCACGATCGACAGGCACCCCAGCGCCGGGACGTACGAGTTGGCGTGGGTCGCGAGCATCCAGAAACCCTGAGTGAACAACAGCCCGAGGGCTCCGAGCACGGCGGCCGCGGGCCAGTCGAGAACCCGGCGAGCCGTGAGATAGAAAAAGGTCACCGCGACCGTTGCCCAGGCGATCCCGTGGAGCTGCGCGGCGGCGAGGGCGTCCCACGAGGCGCTGCCCAGAATCGGGGCGAGGCCCAGGTAGAGCGCCCGCACCACGGGGGCGTAGAGCAGGTGGTGGGGATGAAATAGGTCCACTCCGGTGCGGATCGAGTAGGCGTACAGAAGGGCATCCCCGGTCTGCTGCGCGGAGCGCGTCAGGCCCAGGAGGATCGGCGTGAACAAGGCGAGGAACAGGACGGGTCGCCGGAGAGCTTCCATCGCTCGCGACATTAGCACATCCGCGGCGACCGAATCCCTGGAAAACCAAGACAGGAGTCGGTTTCGGGCGACCTCGGGTCGGAGTTTCACGTTGCTCCTCATGACTCCAACGTGGTACCTTTTCGATGAACCGTCCCGACAAACGGCACGGCTCGATACCCGACACCCCCCCTGTCGAGAGGGAAGACCCTGGCCAGCGATCCGGAGGGCGCCGTGACCGAATGTCGACGCATCCTCGTCGTCGACGACGACGCGGACATCCAGGCGCTGACGAGCACCGTGCTGGCGGGGGCGGGCTACGACGTGACGCTTGCCTCCAACGGCTCGGAAGCGCTACGGGTGGTCCACGGCGCCGGCTTCGACCTGATGCTTCTCGACATCAACATGCCCGACATGAGCGGCTGGGAGACGCTGCGCCTCCTGCGGGCCGACGAGACCTTCGCGGACCTCCCGGTGGTGATGTTCTCCGTCAAGGGCCAGGTTCGGGACAAAGTCCATGCGATGCAGGAAGGCGCGGTCGACTACATCACCAAGCCGTTCGTGATCGACGAGCTGCTCGCCCGGGTCGAGCGCCTGCTCGACCCGGCACTTCGGGGGGCCTGACCGGCGATCATGACGACAACCCACCCCGAGGGAGCCACCGATCGCAGCGCCGAGTCGCTCAAGCTCCGCAGCGTTCTCTACGACCGGACGACCGGGCTTCCCACCTACCCCCTGCTGTTCGATCGCCTGCGGGGCGAGCTCGAGAACCGCAGGCATCTGGGCGTCCTTCACGTCGAGATCTCCAACCTCGAGCTGGTCGAGTCGCTCTACGGCTGGCAGGTCTTCGATCGGATCCTGGCTCGCGTCTCGGAAGTCCTGCAGGAGGCGGTTGGCAAGGAGCTGCCGTCCCTGACGCTGCTGGGGATCAACGGTGTTGCCGGAGACCGCTTCGTCGCCTTCATCGTCGAGACCGTCGACGGCCGCGAGGCCGACAACGACTACCTCGCAGAGGCCGACGAGAGGCTCCGGGCGACGCTCGACGCCGCCTTCGACGTCGAGGAGTTCGTGGGCATGAGCCCGAGGCTGTCCTTTCGTACCGGCCACGCGCTGCTCGCGGAAGACCCGTTCTATCGCTTCGAGCGCCAGGTCTACCGCGCCGTCGACGAGGCCCGGACGCTCAGCGCCCGGAGAGAGAAGCGCCGCGAGGAATCCTGGGGCACGGAGCTCAAGAGGATCATCCAGGACTCCGCGGTGACGATGGTCTTCCAGCCGGTAGTCGATCTCGGCACGCGAGAGGTGCTCGGATTCGAGGCGCTGGCTCGTGGTCCCAAGGACAGCTTCTTCGAGATGCCGCGGGCGATGTTCGCGCTGTCGCGCCGGGTCGGCGTGGCCGTCGACCTCGATCGTCTGTGCCGGGACACCGCGCTGCGCGACTGGGGACAGGCCGCCCAGGTCGGGAAGGTTTTCGTCAACGTTCTGCCGAGCAGCCTCGACGATCCCGCCTGGCTGAATGGCGGCGTCGGGGCGCTGCTGCAATCGGCCTCGATCGAGCCCGCGGACGTGGTGATCGAGGTCTCGGAGCGCGCCGCGGACTCCGAGGCCGACCGGTTCGCCGAGGTGATGGAGAGAATCAAGCGACAGGGCTTCGGCGTCGCGCTGGATGACGTCGGGACGGGCTACGCGACGCTCACGACACTCGAAAAGGTCCGGCCCGATTACCTCAAGCTCGACGTCAGCATGGTGCGCGATGTCCACCGCAACTTGATCAAGCAAGAGGTGCTGTCCGCCCTGGTGCAGATCGCCCACACGATCGACGCGAGCGTCATCGCCGAGGGGGTCGAGTCGGAAGAAGAGGCCACCGCCCTTCGAGAGGCAGGTGCGAGGTACGGGCAGGGATACCTTTTCGCGGCCCCGGGCTCCGAGCGGAAGAAGAGCTATGAGCACTGAGGATTCACCATGAGCGGGGTGTTCCCGATGGCGGCGTTCCAGGGGCTGGAAGCCCTCGACACGCAGGCCCTGGTGATCGTGGTGGGCGTGGCTCTCCTGCTGTTGTTCTCGTTGCTGTTCGCGCTGTTCCTCATCTCACGACGCCAGCAGTCCCGCGAGGTGCGGGAGATGGTCGTCGCCGTGGAAGAGCTCCGTTCCGGAGACGCGCGTCGCCGGGCCGAGATCGACCCCCGCTCGTCGCTCGCGGTCCTTGCCGACGCGGTCAACCGTCTCGCCCAGGACCTCTCGGGACGCTGGAACGATGCCGAAAGGGCCAAAGAGCAGCTCGACGCGTTCCTCGAGGCCGCGCGCGACTACGGGGTGGTTGCGGCCAACGCCGATTGGGACATCATCAACTTCAGTCAGGGGGCCACCGAGCTGTTCGGCTGGAGCGAAGACGAGATCGTATCGCGACCGGCTAGCCTGCTGTTTCACGAGGCGAGTTGGAAGGACCTGCTGCCCAAGCTCGCCCGCAAGACCCTCCGCGAGCGGGGCGTCGAGACCCGCTCGGTCATGACCCGTCGAGAGGGCAAGAGCTTCCACGGCGAGGTGATGGTCCGCCAGCTCCGCGGCAGCGGGGAAGAGGCCGGGTATCTCCTGGTCGTCAAGGACGTCACGGCGCAGGTCCGTCTCGAGAGCGAGCTTCGAGAGTCCGAGACCCGTTACCGGAGCCTCGTGGAGGGGTTGTCGGAAGGCGTGGTCATCGTCGAGGACGGTCTCGTGGCCTACGCGAACCCGGCGATCGGCGAGATCCTGGGTGTCCCGTCCGACGCGCTCGGGGGACGCCAGCTCCGCGAGTGGGTCGCGACCCGCGACCTGTTGCTCGTCGAAGAAGGCGTGAGGTCGGTCGCGGGCCGCGAGGGCGCCACCGAGCGTTTGCGATGCACGCTGACCGAGCGGAGCGGCGAGGCGGTAGCGCACGTCAGGCTGGAGCTGGCCGGGATCAAGCACGGTGGCAAGGCCGCCACCCTCGTCTCGGTGATCGACGAGACCGTCGAGCGACGGGTCGAGCGACAGTTGCGTCTCAACGAGGGCCGCCTCGACGCGGTTCTCGAAGCCACCTCCGACGCCATCGTGGTGCTGACCGACACCGCGGGTGGCAACGCGGTCAACATGACCAACGGGGCGTTCCTGTCGATCTTCGGCCTCGACCGCGAACGGGTTCTCGGGGCGTCGGAGGCCGAGCTGCTCGAGATGCTTCGTCGGCAAGGCGGCGAGGCCGCGTCGGTCGCCGAGTTCCTGCGGGCGACCGAAGGCGCCGACCGGGGAGAGGCCATCACGCTGTCCGACGATCTCCCGCGGGTGCTCGAGCTCAAGCTTGCCCCGCTGCTCGGAAGCGACGGGCAGGTGCTCGGGCGGGTGCTGGCGTGCAGGGATCTGACCGAGCAAAAGGTGGTCGAGCAGGAGCTCGAGCGCAAGATCGCCGAGCTACGCTCCGGGCGCGAGGCGCTCCAGGAGTCGTACGCCACGCTCGAGGCGGTCCGAGGCGATCTCGGGCTGCGCGCAGAACAGCTCGGGCGGCTGAACCATGAGCTCAAGAAACTCGACGAGATGAAGTCCAACCTCCTCGCCAACGTTTCCCACGAGCTCCAGACTCCACTGGTGTCGATCCGTGGCTACACCGAGATGATCCTGAAGGGCAGGCTCGGCGCCATCACGGAGGAGCAGCGCAAGGGGCTGAGCCTGTCGTTGAAGAACATCGACCGCTTGATCTCCATGATCGACAACCTCCTGACCTTCTCCCGGATGGACCGTGAGGCGTCGGATATCAAGCTGACGACCTTCCCGTTGCGTTCGGTCGTTGACGAGAGCCTGGAGATTCTGCAGGAGAAGATCCGGGTCAAGAACCTGACCGTGGGACAGAATCTCGAGGAGCCGGAGGTCGCCATTCGCGCCGATCGCGACAAGATCCTGCAGATCTTCATCAACCTCCTCTCGAATGCCGCGAAGTTCAACCGGGAAGGCGGCACGATCGAGGTGGTGTCGAGGCGGGGCGAGCGCGGCTACCTGGCCGTGCAGATCCGGGACACCGGGAGCGGTATCCCGGAGGATTCTCTGGAGCGGATCTTCGAGCGCTTCTACCAGGAAGGCGCAACCGACACCGGGCCCCGGTCGGGCAGCGGGATCGGTCTGGCGATCGTGCGGAACATCCTGAGGCTCCACGGCTGCACGATTCGGGCGGAGAGCACCGTGGGAGAAGGCTCGAAGTTCACCTTCTTGCTGCCCCTGGCCCACGCCGAGGCCGCGAAGCCCGAACCGGCGGTCGCGTCTCCCGAGCCGAAGGCCGAGGCGGTTTCTGCCGCGGCCCCCATGGCCGAGCCCACGGCCGAGCAGGTTGCCGAACCCGCAGCCGAGCCACCCCGCGAGCCCGTTCGCGAACCGGCCGGGACCGCTCCGACATCCGAGGCGAGTGCAGGCGACGAGCCGCGACCTCGTTTCCGGATCATCCGCCGCCCGGTGCGCTAGGGCTCGTCTCGTTTTCGTTGGCGGTGGGCCTCGTAGAGCAGGACGGCCGCCGCGGCGCCGGCGGAGAGACTCTCGACACCCGCTGCCATCGGGATCCGCACCCTTCGTGACACGCGTTCCAGCACCGACGCGGGCAGCCCCCCGCCCTCGCCACCGATCCACAGGGCCGTGGGCCGCGTCAGGTCGGCCTCGTCGTAGCCGTCCGGGGCGCGCGAATCGGCGGCCACGCTTTCAATTCCCCGGCGCTGGAGGTCCTCCAGAACCGGCTCGGCCTCGGCCGCCGCGACCGGCAACCGAAAGATCGAGCCCATGGTGGCGCGCACGACCCGCGGGTGAAAGAGGTCGACACCCTCGCCGCACGCCACGAGCCCCGTGGCTCCCGCGGCCTCGGCGGTGCGGAGGACGGAGCCGAGATTGCCGGGGTCCTGAAGCCCGTGGGTCGCCATCACCAGGGGGACGCCGGACGTTCGGTCGAGGACCTCCGCGAGGCCCATGGGAGGCCGCCGCACGACCAGGAGGAGCGGCTGGGGCGAGCGGGCGTCCTGGAGCGTCTGGAGGACGGCATCCGTCGTCTCGTGAACCTCGACGCCGGAGGTCCTCAGACGCTCACGGAGGTCGACGCCCTCGTCCGATCGTTCGATCGCCGGCGACGTGATGGCGAGCGCCACGTCGACGCGGACCGAGAGAGCCTCGGCGGCGAGGTGAAATCCCTCGGCGAGGAACAGACCCTCCGCGTCTCGCCGGGCACGATCCCGCCGGAGGCTTCGCACGAGCCGGATCGTCGCGTGGCCTCGCCCCAGGGTGGTCATCGATCCTCGATCCGCAGCCGGACCTCGGCGCTGTTGCACCGGATCTCGGGCACGTACATCGCGTGTCCCAGTACGGGAAGCGCGTGGAAGCTCCCGGGAACCTCCGCGCGGAGATCGTACCGGATCTCCCACCGGCCCTCCGGGAGCTTGTCGATGAACAGCACGACCTTGCGGTCCCGAAGCTCCTGGTAGACCCAGCGGGTGCGGCCGGTGAAGTCCCCGGATCCACGCCGCTCGGGAGTGGTATCGAGGGCGTCGGAGCGAAGCTCACGGGCGTAGACGGCTTCGCCGCTGCGGACCCGGACCGCCTCCAGGCCGGCCGGCTTGAGGTCCTCGAAGACCAGGTACTCGTAGTCGTTCTTCGCCTCGACGGTGACGACGACCTCGACACGCTCGCCGCTGACCACGGCGCCGAGGTCGGCGAGGGGCTCGCGCTCGTAGACGTGACCCTTGAGAAGGGTAGGGTGCGCGGCCAGGCGGTAGTACTGCCGGCGGACGAAGATCTCGTTGCCCTCCGGCGTGACCGGCTCCTCGAGGCTGAAGTAGCGCGTCTCGGTCGCGAAGTAGAGCGGACCGTCGCCGCCCAGGCGTACGATCTCGACGGAGTTCTCACCGTCGCGCACCCGGGTGGGATCGACCTCGAATCGACCCGGGGCCGCGAGGACGTCGGCCGCGGGGACCCGCTGTCGCGTCACGCTACGGCCGTTGACGAGCACCTCGTACTCGACCTCGGAGTCGAGCTCGCCGCTCGCCACGAGGTAGTCGGAGAGGGTCAGCACCGCCATGGCCGTATCGCGAGTGTTGCTCCACTGCGCCCCACGACGGTTCTTGATGAGCCAGTTCGTCACCGGCTCGATGAGGGCGTGGTCCGGGTCGATGGCGAGCAGCGCCCGCAGCGCGAACGAGGTCGCCTCGACCGGTCCTTCCGACCAGCGCCAGTACAGGCCGTCGGCGCCCCAGTGAGCCGTCGCCGTGACCGCCTCCTGATGGGTCCGCCCGGGGAGCAGGTCCGAGGTGTCGGGTGCCTCGTCCCGGACGACCCCGTTTTCGAGATTGCGAACCAGGACGCTCGTCCTCTCGGTGTCGCCCAGGTGGTGGGCGCTGAGGGCCAGCAGGGAGATCGAGTAGGCGTTCAGACTCGACCGTTGTGCCCACAGGTTGTCGTAGGCCTTCCGCTCGAAGTCGGTGGGCGAGCCGCGTCGGGCCGCGCCTGCGGAGGTCAACGCGTGCAGCATCCAGGCCTGGAGGTCCGGGCGACTCTCCTGCTCGACCAGCTCGACGTTCAGGTAGCTCGCTCCGCGCTGCAAGACGTTCGAGTCGACCTTGATGCCGGCGTCGCGGGCGATGCCGAGCCCCCATACGACGTAGGCGGTCATGTAGTGATCGCTGTCGCCCTCTTTCCACCAGCCCCAGCCGCCGTCACCGTGCTGGAAGTCGTAGAGCCGGGCCAGCCCCTTGCGCACCATGTCGTCGAGCCGCGCCAGATCCTTCGGTCCGTCGGGATGGGTCTGCGCGGAGGTCTCCGACTCGAGTCCTCCGAACAGCCGCCCCGCGATCTCCGCGGGCTTCAGCCCCAGCCCGTCGAGTGTTCTCGCGGTGATCGCCGCCGGAAGGAAGCGGCTCATGGTCTGCTCGGTGCACCCGTACGGGTAGTCGATCAAGTAGGGGAGGGCGTCGAGCATCGTGACCGCCAGGCTCGGGGTCACCTGGACGATCATCGAGGTCGACCCCGGTCGCCTTTCGCGGGGGAGGTCGATGACGACGCTCGCGCGGTCGCCACGGGTCTTACCCGACAGGGCGACGAGCTTCTCGACACCGTGCTCCCAGACGCGGTAGTCGCGCGCCATGGCGTCGGCGTGATCGCCGCCGCGGGCGACCACCTCAAGCCGTGCGGTGCCGGCCTCACGAGCCTCGACGGTCCAGTCAACGCGCGCCTCACCCATTGCCGGGACCCGCACGGAGGCTTCTCCGCCATATGCGATATCGAGGCCGTCCGGATTCAGTGTCGGGATGACGTCGATGGGCGCGTCGGTGTTGTTGTTGATCACCGCGGAGACGGTGACCCGGTCCCCGATGACGAAGAACCGCGGAGCCTGCAACCGCACCAGAAGCGCCTTGGATGTCTTCGACGTGGTGGTCGCCGTGCCGAAGCGGTTGTCGGTCGTGGCGACCCGCGCGGTCGCCTTCCAGGTGGTCAGCGAGTCGGGGAACTTCACGGGAACCGTGGCCGTGCCGTCTTCTCCGGTAACGACGTCGGGCGCCCACAGCGCGGTGGACCGGAAGTCGGATCGGACCTGGACCGCCGGTCCTTCGGCGACGTCGAACTCCGAGGGCGCGACGGACGGTGCCTGGGCCATCGACTTCTTGGCGACCACGAATCCCTCGGCCTCCCCCAAGACGGCGTCCATGGCGGCTCCACCGACCGCGCGCTGGAGTGACGACACCTCGGTCAACTCCTCCTTCTGGCGTCGCTCGTCCTCGACGGGCGTGACGTCGCTGGCGTCGTCGCGGTCGTCGCCCAGCCGGACGTAGCGCTTGACGTGGAAGGTGCTCGCGGTTCGAACCAGCTTCCCGCGCTTGGTGCCGTAGAAGAACTGTCGGGGGTCGCCGGCGTACTCTTGCTGGATGTAGAGCACCGACTCGTCGATCAATCCCAGGGCGACCTCGGCGGAGACCGGATTGCCGTCACGATCCCGGGTGGTCACGGTCAGCATCCCTTGCTGGCGGGGCTCGTAGCTCTCGCGATCGGTTTCGACCGCGACCTCCAGAAAATGCTCGACCGGCGGCACCACCACCTGTTTCGAGTCCATGAAGAGCTGCCCGTCGTGGACCAAGACCGCGTCGAGGAAGACGTTCGGCGTGAAGCCCTCGTCGATCTCGAGCTCGATCAGCTTGACCGTGCCCGTGACGTGCACCAGGCGGTACTCGTGGAGGTCCTCGCCCTCGAGGGTGAACAGGACGTACGAGTCCCGCGCCGGCGTCGTCAACATCACCGGCACCTTCCGCCCGGCCTCGAAGGTGTCGCGATCGAGGATGATCCCGACGCCACCGTGGTGGTAGCCGACGTCGACGGTGTCGGGATCCGCCACCCACACCGTGGTCTCGGCGCGAACGGGGAAGGGCTCGTCCTCGTCGCCGCTCCACTCGAAGCGGTAGAAGCCCTCGCGGCTCGGCGTGAAAACCACCTCCGCCTCGCCCTCGTCGCCGGTCCGGATCAGCTCCCGCAGCACGACCTCGCTCTCGTATCCCCGGGACTTGACGCGCCACCCGGGATCGTCGGGGGGTGGGAAGAGACCCGCTCGTGCTCGAAGCTTGTCGAGGCTCTCTCCGGCGACCTCGCGGCCCCGGGGATCGACCCATACCTCCACCCAGCGGTCGCGGGTGATCGTCACGCGACCCTCGGCCCGGAACGGCTGCTCGTTGGCGTCGAGCGTCTTGATCTCGATGCGGACCTCGTCGCCGGGACGATAGAGGGAATGCTCGACGCGGGGAAAGACGAAGTAGCGCTGCCGACTGACCCGCACCGAGCCACGCCCGGTGATCTCTCGTCGCGAGGCATCGGTGACCCGTGCTTCGACGGTGTACTCGAAGTCCTGCTGGGCGTGGGGCGGCGTTTCGAAGGCGACGGTGGCCGTGCCGTCCGCACCCGTGCGGAGCGTCTCGCGGTGAACGATCTGTCCGGGACCTCCCCACCAGCGCTGTCGCTGCTGCATGTCCTCGTAGAACCACGGGAACTCTCGGGGCGGATTCCACCCCACCCACAACGGGCGCTGGTAGACCAGAACCTCGACCTCGGCGCCGTCGACCGGGCCACCGAAGTAGTACTCCGCCGTGACCTCCGCCTCGACCCTGTCTCCGACCCGAAATGCCTTGGGTCGGTCGTCTTCGGTGGGTGTGCGAACGTCGACCTTGAACTCCGGTAGCTTGTATTCCTCGAGTCGGAAGAGGGTCGCGCCGCCGATGCTGCGGTTGCCGTCGCCATCCGTGAGATTGACGCGGTACTCGCCGAGGGGAAGCGCGTCTCCCAGGCGTAACGACGACCACGCGCTCCCGAAGGCGTTGAGCCGCAGGTCGCCCTTGGCGACCTCGGAGCCGCGAGGGTCGGTAATTCGATACTCGACGGTGCGGCCGGAGGGCGTCGAGTAGGTCTCACCGTCGTGGCGGCGGGCGACGATTTTCCAGTGAGCCTCGTCTCCCGGACGATAGGCCGGCCGGTCGGTGAAGGCGTAGATCCGCCAGCGATCGCCATCCGCCCGCCGGCTCCCGCCGGATCCGAAGCCCAGTGCCTGGTCGTCGCCCTCGGCCGCGGCGACGAACAGATCCCGTCCACTCGAGGTCTCGGGGAGCCGGAAGTGGGCCAGCCCCTCGGCATCGCTCTTGCCGCGCAGCCGCTCCCACCCCCAGACGCGGTTGTTGTAGCTCCGCACCCACAGCGAGATCTCGGCGTTCTTCCGGGGGGCTCCGCTGAGCGCGTCACAGAGGTAGACCAGCGCCTGCGTGCTCGAGGTCTTCATCACCAGCGATGCGCCGGTGACCAGGATCAGCTCCCGGACCCGCTCGCCGCCCGCTCGGGCCTCGAGGACGTAGGCGCCCCGCGGCAGCTTCGGGTCCAGCGTCACGGTCTCCTGGCCGGGGACGTGATCCCCGGCATCGTGGGTCGGTCTCGGCCACGTGCGGATCGCGGGACGCCCGGGGAGGGTCACCCGCTCGAGCCACGCACGGCTGTTCTCGTCGCCGGAGAATCCGATGTCGGTCACCAGATCGATGCGATAGAGGGCGAGCTTGACCTCGGAAACGTTGCGCCAGCTCAGGTGAAACTCGATCTCGGAGTCGGGGAGGAAGAAGCTCGAGACCGCCAGCCCCAGGCTCGGCGCGGTGATCTGCTCGATGCGACGTGAGGCGTCGTCGTGGTAGCGCGTCTCACCCTTGGGGTACTCGCGGACCACACGGCGGTAAACGGCCACGGCGGCGGGGTAGTCGGGCTCACGACGACGCTGCCCGTCCTCGGTGCGAGTCTCGCGCCCGGCACGAGCGAGCCACTCGGCGTAGTGATACAGGGCGTCGTCGAGCCAGTCCGTTCCGACGCCGGCCTCGATCGCGGCCTCGAACTCCTCGCGCGCGCGGCGGCTCGCCGGCTCGCCGCCCGAGGTCGCCAGCGTCATGGCGATGAGGTAGTGAAGGTGGGCGCGGTCGTCGGGTCGGACCGCGATCTCGAGGGCGTTGTCCAGGATCTCGATGGGTAGGCGGTTGCCGTAGCCGCCGTAGACGTAGTACGGGTCGACCTCGGGGGGGCGGTCGGCCTTCCGGACCATGGCGAGGTAGCGCTCGCGCGCCGGGGCGATCTCCCGCGAGCCGGCCCAGAAGTCGAGCGCCGCCTGGTAGTGCGGCCACGCCTGACCCCAGTTTCTCGAACGGCGACGGCTCCACCAGAAGTCGCCGAGAGACTCTTGTGACTCCGCCCACACGAGATCGCGGTCCTCGGGGCGGGCGACGGCTTGCACCAGGGCCTCGAGCGACCGGCGCGCCTCGTCTAGCTTGCTGTCGTCGGCGGTGGCCGTTGCGGCCTGCGAGCGCCACAGGGTGTCCGCCCACCGGAACTCGGCCCAGCGACGCTCCGGGCCGGGAAGGTCGGAGTCACGGAGCGCGGCGTAGATCGAATGGGCCAGGGCGTACGAGCCCTCGGCGTACAGCGTCTCGGCGCGCACCGGATCGTCGTCGGCAACGACGGCGACCGCAACGGGATCTTCACTGGCGGAGCCGAGCCACGCCACGCCGAGGAACGAGATCAGGGGGATCAGGACGAACGGCAGCTTCCTCACGGTTCTCTCCTCCACCCGGATGGTTCGCCCCCGGAATCGGAATCCACAGACACCGGACCCTCCCGTGAGTTCCCGATGGTAGACTCGCGGACAGGTTTCGCGAAGCCCCACGCTCCCGATTTCGGAGGTTCCGCTTCGATGAGCCCGCGGGTGTTGCACGTCGACCCCAGCTCCCCCAGGGAAGAGCGACTGCGGACGGCTGCGGGCGTTCTGGAGGCCGGAGAGGTCATCGCGCTGCCGACCGAGACCTTCTATGGCCTGGCGGTGGACGCCTTCGCCCCCGACGCCGTACGGCGGCTCAACGAGCTCAAGCGCAAACCGGCGGACTCGCCGACGTTGCTGCTGGTCTCGTCTCCGGAGCAGGTCGACCTGGTCGCGCGGGACCTCCCGGAGAGCTTCCACACGCTGGCCGCGGCATTCTGGCCCGGGCCGCTCACCCTGGTGGTATCCGCGGCCGAGCGGCTACCCCGGGAGGTCTCGGGGGGACGGGGCACGGTCGGCGTGCGGGTCCCGGGGCTGGGTCTGCCTCGACGGCTGGCGGGGACGCTGGGGCGGCCGATCACGGGAGTGAGCGCAAACGTTCATGGTCAGCCTCCCTGCCGGACACCGGCGGAGGTCGCCAGGGCGCTCCCCGAGGGCATCGGCATGATCCTCGACGGTGGGCCCGCGCCGGGGGGAGCTGCCTCTACGGTGATCGACCTCTCGGGCAAAACCCCTCGCATCGTGCGGGCAGGCGCGGTTCCGATCACCGCACTCGCTCCGTTCTTGCCTGAAATCGATGGTTGAGCCGGTGTTAACGGTGTTCACGTCGTATAATCATGCGGTCGAAGTCGGACGGACGGCCGCTGCGGGCCAAGCTAGTCGAGGCCCGGAGAGGAAAGTCCGAACTCCGAAGGGCAGCGTGCTGGGTAACGCCCAGGCCTGGCGATGGGACGGAAAGTGCAACAGAGAGCAGACCGCCTGTCGCGTGCAAACCCCGAGTCACCTCGAGGTGAGCCTCATGGCGCGGCAGGTAAGGGTGAAACGGTGCGGTAAGAGCGCACCAGCGCCGGCGGCAACGTCGGTGGCTAGGCAAACCCCACGCGGAGCAAGACCGAATAGAGGAGCGCTCGAGGCCGGCCCGGCCGAGCTCCCGGGTAGGTTGCTGGAGGGCGAGGGAGACCTCGTACCTAGAGGAATGGCCGTCACCCCGAAAGGGGAACAGAATTCGGCTTACGGACGACTTCGGCACACATCCGAGCCCGCCGCGGCCCCGGTGACGGGAAAGCGGCGGGCTCGGGCCTTTTCCCCGATATTGACGTGAAACCCTCGGCAGCCTCCAAGTCACTTCTCCGAAGGGGAGACACGATCGGGGTCATGACCCCCGGGTTCGGTGTCCGCGCCCGGGACCTGCGGGACGGCGTCCGGCGGCTCGAGGCCCTGGGCTTCCGGGTGGTGCTGGGCCCGCACGCGCTGGACCGTGACGGCTACCTGGCCGGTTCCGACGAGGCGCGGGCGAGCGACCTGAGCTCGCTGATCGACGATCCCGGCATCCGGGCGATCTGGTTTGCCCGGGGAGGATACGGATCGGCCCGTCTGCTGGACAGGATCGACTGGTCCGGCCTGGCGCGGGCGCCCAAGACCTTGATCGGCTACAGCGACGTGACCGCGCTGTTCGCTGCAGCTCTGGCGCGTACACGCAGCCTGTGCCTCTACGGACCGGTGGTCACGGAGCTGGCCAACCCCGAGGCGTATCACCTGCCGTCGCTTCGCCGGGTTCTGCGCGGTCAGGAGATCACGTTGCGCTTCGCCCAGCGCCAGGTGCTCGGCCCGGGCCGCGCGACCGGACGGCTGCTCGGCGGCAACCTCTCCGTCCTGATCCACCTGCTCGGGACTCGCCACGCGCCGCGCCTCCAGGGCGCAATCCTGTTCCTCGAAGATGTGGGTGAGCCGGCCTACCGACTCGACCGCATGCTCGCTCACCTCCGGATGTCCGGGGCGCTGAAGGGCGTCGCCGGGGTCGTGATCGGGTCCTTCGAGCCGGTGCCGCGACGATCGTTCCTCGAGGACCGGCCGGTCGCCGAGCTGATCCGCGAGACCTTCGAGCCGCTCGGGGTCCCCGTGGTCATCGGGTTCCCGGCGGGGCATCTCCAGGGGAAGCGGACCCTGCCCCTCGGGGGGCGAGCCCGATTGGATACCCGCGACAGGAAGCTGACCATCGAGCCGCGCGCCGTCGGACCTTCCCGCCGCAGATGAGCGTTTCGGAGCGACGGATCCGGCTCGATCTGGCCTACGACGGTACCGACTTCGCGGGCTGGCAGGTGCAGCCCGGTCAACGCACCGTGCAGGGAATCGTGGAGGAGGCGCTTTCACGCCTCGGGGGCGGCGGCGCGATTGCGGTCCGTGGCGCGGGACGCACCGATGCCGGGGTGCACGCGCGACAGCAGGTCGCGGATGGCTGGATCGGGAGCCGCCTCGACGACGAGGGTCTACTCTCGGCGCTCTCGGCGATCTTCCCGCGGGACCTGAGACCCCGAGCCGTGCGGACGGTCCCCGACGGTTTCCACTCTCGCAAGATGGCGGTCTCGAAGACCTATCGCTACACGCTCGATCGCTCGCGGTGGGGGGACCCGCTCCGGTCGCGGTACGTGCTCCATCATCCCCACCCGATCGATCGCGGCGCCGTCGACGAGGCGTTGCGCGGGCTGGCGGGGCGCAGGGACTTCGCGGGGTTCGCGGGCTCGGCCTCCGAGGTGAAGACCACGGTGCGGACCCTTGCCGAGGCTCGCTACGAGGAAACGGAGCACGACCGGGGCGTCTTCACCTTCACCGCCGACGGCTTTCTCAACCACATGGTCAGGAACCTGGTGGGCACGCTGCTCGAGATCGGGCGCGGGCGCTTCGTCTCGGCGCGGATCGCCGAGATCCTCGACTCGCGGGATCGGACCCGGGCCGGTCCCACGGCCGCCGCCCGCGGGCTGTGCCTCGATCGAATCGTCTACCGCGGGGAACGATCGGTGGGGGCGCCCGTCGGGCTCGAGGATCCGCTTTGCCGCGAACCCCACGTCGCCGGGCCCGAATCGTGAGTCTGCCCCGTGCCGCGGTGAAGTTGTTATCATGGCCGGCCACGGAGGGCCTGTGAAAGCGGTTTTGGTGACCGGGGGCGCCGGATACATCGGCAGCCACATCGTGCGTCGGTTGCTTCACGAGGGGCGTCGCGTCGTCGTGCTCGACGACCTGTCCGAGGGTCACGCCCTGGCCGTGGGCAACGCCGATCTCATCCAGGCGCGTTTCGGTGACCGCGACGTGCTCGACGAGCTGCTGGCCACGGGAATCTTCGGCCACGTGGTCCACATGGCGGCGTCGTGCGAGGTCGGGGAATCGATGGAGAACCCGGCGAAGTACTACGAGAACAATATCGAGCAGAGTCTCGCGCTTCTCGAGATGGCAAGGAAGCACCGGATCGGCGGCATCGTCTTCTCGAGCAGCGCCGCGGTCTACGGAGAGCCCGAAGACGTCCCCATCACCGAGACCCACCCGCAACGGCCCACCAACACCTACGGCGAAACCAAGCTGGCCTTCGAGCGCGCCCTGCACTGGTACGGGCAGGCCTACGGTCTTCGATGGGTTGCCCTGAGGTACTTCAACGCCGCCGGGGCGCATCCGGAAGCGGACATCGGCGAAGATCATTCCCGAGAGACACACCTGATCCCACGGCTTTTGCGCACGGTTCTCGACGGGGGGCCTCCGACGCCGATCTTCGGGGAGGACTATCCGACCACCGACGGGACGTGTGTCCGCGACTACGTTCACGTGGTCGATCTGGCCGAGGCGCACGTCATCGCGATCGACGCCATGGAGCGGGGAGCCGTTGAGGGTGAGGCGTTCAATCTCGGCAACGGCGGAGGGTTCTCGGTGCGCGAGGTCGTCCAGGCGGTCGAGCGCGTGACCGGCACGGCACCTCCGACCGAGGGCGCGCCACGCAGACCCGGTGACCCGGCCATCCTGGTCGCATCGTCCGAGGCCGCGCGCAAGCGTCTCGGGTGGGTGCCGGCCTACCCGGATCTGGAGCGAATCATCTCGACCGCGTGGGACTGGCACCGCACTCATCCACGTGGTTACGACGATCGCGGCAGCCGCGATACCGCCTGAACGCTGAGAAGAGCCGGGGACGATATGAAGCACGCGGTAGATCTGGAGCGACTCGCGGAGCCGGGAAGCGACGAGGAACGTCTCCTCCACCAGATCGAGCTCGATCGCCTCCCGCGTCACGTGGCGATCATCATGGATGGTAACGGCCGCTGGGCGCGTCAACGACACCTGCCGAGGGTCGCGGGCCATCGCGCAGGAATCACGTCGGTTCGCGAGGTGGTCGAGACGGCGGCGAGGCTGGGACTCGATGTCCTGAGCCTCTATGCCTTCTCCCGGGAGAACTGGAAGCGTCCCCGGACGGAAGTCGACACGCTCATGGGTCTTCTGAGGGAGTACCTCGCCAAAGAGCTTGCGACCTTGCAGGAGAATGACATCCGTTTCCACGTCATCGGCCGGATGCACGATCTGTCCGAGCCGATCCGACGCGAGCTCGACGACGCGATCGAGGCCACACGATCGAACGGAGGGATGCGATTCAACATAGCGCTGTCCTACGGCGGGCGGGCGGAGATCGTGGATGCCTGTCGGGCGTTGATCGAGGAGGGTCTGTCGCCCGAGAGCGTCGACGAGTCGGCGATCGGTGCTCACCTCTACACCGCCGGACAGCCTGATCCCGATCTCCTGATCCGCACCAGCGGCGAGATGCGGATCTCGAACTTCCTGTTGTGGCAGATCGCCTATTCGGAGATCTGGGTCACGCCGACGTTGTGGCCCGACTTTCGACGGGGCCAGCTGTACGAGGCCATTCTCGACTTCCAACGACGGGAGCGACGCTATGGAGGTCTGGTGCCCGGCGGCGTGACCGGTCCTCCCGCGGTCGCGCCACGGTAACCGCCGGCACCTTCGATATGCGCCGGATCCTGACGGCTGCCGTTCTTCTTCCGCTTTTCTGGCTACTCGTCAAGCGGGCACCGCCGTGGGCGTTCTACGCGGTCGCGGCGGTTGCGATTGCGCGGGCCGTGTGGGAGTGCCTCGTCCTGCTCGACCACACGCCGGCCCGTCCGTTCAAGCTGCTCGGCCTTGCCGGGAGCCTCGCCGTTCTCGTGTCATTCCTGGAGCTCGGACCGTCGTTCCCTGCGATCCTCCCGGTCTTCCTGGTCGTGGTTGCGGCCCTATGCGCATCGCTGTGGATCCGTCAGGAGCCCGCCGCGATGCTGGGCTCTGCGCTGGGCACGCTGTTCCCCGTCGTCTTCGTCGGGGTCGCGCTGTCGTACTCGGTGGCGCTTCGCCGATTCCCCGGAGAGGACGGCCAGGACCTGTTGATGCTGCTGCTGGCGTGCGTCATCGCGGCCGACACGGCGGCTTACTACGTGGGCAGCAACTTCGGCCGCCGCCGTCTCGCGCCGCGCGTGTCGCCCAAGAAGAGCTGGGAAGGGGCACTGGGCGGCGTCGTGGCAAGCGTCGGCGCCGCGGTACTCGCCCACTTCTGGTTCTTCCAGCGGCTGCCCCTGGTCCACGCCGTGGTCCTCGGCTTGCTCCTGGCGGTGGCCTCGATCCTCGGTGACCTGTCCGAGAGCGTGGTGAAGCGAGCCGCCGGCGCCAAGGATGCCTCGAACCTGCTCCCGGGCCACGGCGGGATGCTCGACCGCGCCGACAGCCTGCTGTACGCCGGGCCGGTGCTCTACTACTACTACTTGTTGGCGCTGGGCGGCGGGTCAGGGGGACTGTGATGAAGCAACTGGCCGTTCTGGGATCCACCGGATCCATCGGGCGAAGCACTCTCGACGTCGTGACCTCGCGGCCCGACGCCTTCCGGGTGTTCGCCCTCGCCGCCGGCCGCAATCTCGATCTCCTGCTCGAGCAGGTGGCTCTCTTCCGGCCGAGGATCGTCACCGTGGCGGACGCCTCCGCGGCGGACGAGATCACGGGCCGGCTGGACGCCGACATCCGCGTGCTCCACGGCATCGACGGGCTCGTCGAGGTCGCGCGCCATCCCGAGGTCGACCTGGTGGTGTGCGGCGTCGTCGGGGCTCTCGGCCTGCACCCGACGTGGGCGGCCGTGGACGTCGGTCACAACGTCGCCCTCGCGAACAAGGAGGCCCTCGTCGTGGGCGGGGCGCATCTCACCGCCCGGGCACGGGAAACGGGATCGGTGATCCTCCCGGTGGACAGCGAGCACAACGCGCTGCACCAGTGTCTCCGGGGCGAGGCGATCGAAGAGGTCAAGAAACTGTGGCTGACCGCATCGGGTGGCCCGTTTCGACGTCGCCCCGCCGAGACCCTCGCCGACGTGACGCCCGAGGAAGCTCTCCGGCATCCGACCTGGAAGATGGGACGGAAGATCACCATCGACTCGGCGACCTTGATGAACAAGGGGCTGGAGGTGATCGAGGCCCACTGGCTGTTCGGTCTCGACGCGGACCGGATCGAGGTCGTCGTGCACCCTACGAGCGTCGTGCACTCGATGATCGAGCTCGTGGACGGCTCGTTCAAGGCCCAGCTCGGCGTGACCGACATGCGCCATCCGATCCAGTACGCCCTGACCTGGCCGCAGCGGTGGGCGAGCGCGCTTCCGCCCTTCGATCCGGTCGCGGCCGGACCGCTCGAGTTCGAGCGTCCCGACCTCGAACGATTCCCGTGTCTCGCGCTGGCCTACCGTGCCCTGAAGGACGGCGGTGCAGCGCCGGCCGTGCTCAATGCCGCCAACGAGGTCGCCGTCGAGGCCTTCCTGGAGGGGAGGCTCGGCTTCGCGGGTATTCCCAGGACGATCGAGGCCGCCGTGGAGCGGCACGGAGGCGATGCGGCTGATAGTCTGGAGGACGTCCTGGCGGCCGACGCTCGTGCACGGGCGACCACGGTCCGGCTGTTGAAAGAGGGAGTCCGTACGTGATGCAGTCGCTGGAGTTCATCCTCGCGTTCATCGTGGTTCTGAGCCCTCTGGTCTTCGTCCACGAGTTCGGGCACTTCATCGTTGCCAAGGCCTTCGGCATCGAGGTGCCGGTGTTCTCCATCGGTTTCGGTCCACGGCTCGTCGGGTTTCGACGCAAGGAAACCGACTACCGCATCTCTTTGATTCCCCTGGGCGGTTACGTCCGTCTGGCCGGAGACGAGGCTGACGAGAACCGCACGGGCGACCCGCGAGAGTTCCTCTCCCGGCCTCGCTGGCAGCGGTTCCTGGTCTTCCTGGCCGGTGCCACCGTCAACATCATCGTCGCTCTCATCGTGACCTGGATCGTTCTCTGGTCGTGGGGAACGTGGGAGGCTCGATCGCCCGAGTCGTATCCCGTCATCGTCCAGATCGCGGAGGAGTCGACGGCGCAAGAAGCGGGATTCCTGGTGGGTGACACGGTCGTCAGTGTTGCGGGAAAAGATGCCCGCGAGCTGATGACGTTCCGCGACGAGGTTCTGCTCTCGCCCGACACGGTCAAGCCGGTCGTCGTCGAGCGTGATGGCGAGCGGATCACCCTCCCCATCAACACCGGCGCGGATCCGACCTACCGGCTCGGCTTTCCCGGCTGGTCGTTTTCCACCGACCCGCCGGTCATCACCGAGGTCCTCGACGATTCCGCTGCGGCGGAGGCCGGCCTCAAGCGCGGGGATTGGGTGCTGGCCGTTGGGCAGCGTGAGCTGATGGGTGTGATGGAGCTCCAGGAGATCCTCGGCAAGAGCGCGGGGCTCGAGATCGAGCTCAAGATCGACCGCAAGGGTACGATCGAGCTCATCACCGTGGTGCCCCGGGAGGTGGACGGAAAGGGCCTCATCGGCGTCTCCCTGCAGTCCGGGAGCTTCGTGCATCGCGACCTCACGGCCCTCGAGGCCGCGGGCGAGTCGTGGCGCCTGAACGTCGAGCTGGTCCAGACCGTCTTCGTGACGCTTCGGCGATTGGTCGGGGGAGACATCTCGGTGCGAGCCCTCTCGGGCCCCATCGAGATCGCACGGTACTCGAGGCGTGCGGTCGAGAACATGCGCACGTTTCTGACCTTCCTGGCATTCCTGAGCCTTCAGCTCGGCATCCTGAATCTCCTACCGATCCCCGTGCTGGATGGAGGCCACATCCTGATTCTCGGCGTCGAGGGGGTCTTGCGCCGCGACCTCTCCATGAAGCTCAAGGAACGGGTGATGCAGGTCGGGCTCGTGTTTCTCTTGCTCGTGTTCGGATTCGTGATCTATTTCGACGCGATCAAGGCCGGTCTCGGCGAGACGATGCAACGCTTGTTCTCCTCCTGAGGCCACTCGATGCGCAACGTCCTAGAAGCCCTCCTGGACGAGATCCGCTCCGGGCGCACCGCCGCCATCGCTACCGTGGTTCGCTCCTCGGGCTCCACGCCGCGCACGGCCGGCGCGAAGATGCTCATCGGCCCGGACCGCTCCATCGTGGGCACGATCGGCGGAGGAGCGTTCGAGGCGATGGTCGTCGAGGACGCGATCGAGCTTCTCCAGGGCTCCGCCGAGCTCACCCGTCTCCGGAAGTACGATTTCACCGAGAAGGGTGAGAACGCGCTCGGCATGGCGTGTGGTGGCTCCGCCGAGGTCTTCCTCGAGCGCGTCGGGCCGGGAGACCGCCTGGTGATCTTTGGGGCGGGACACGTGGGCCTCGCGCTCGCCCGCCTTGCCGCAACGGTCGGCTTCCTTCCGGAACTGGTGGACGACCGCTCCGAGGCCTGCGAGGCGGCGCGCCGGCTCGGCGCGGTTCGCGTCCATCAATGCGATGCCGATTACCGCGAGGGCTTGCCTTCGATCGATGCGACCTGCAGCGTTGCCATCGTTACCCGCTGTCATCGGACCGACCACCTTGCGCTGCGCCAGGTGTTCGGCTCCCCATGCCGCTATCTGGGTTTGATCGGCAGCAAGCGCAAGAAGAAGGTCGTGCTGGATCAGCTTCGCGAAGATGGCGCTACGGAAGAAGCGCTGACCCGTATTCGATGCCCCATAGGCCTACCCCTGGGCGGCAACACCCCCGAAGAGATAGCCGTGAGCATCGTCGCCGAGCTCCTCCAGGTGCGCCACACCCCCTGAAGTGCCCGTCGGCGGGCACCGGGTCGATGGGGTCTTGCCCGCCCGCGGTCACCTGCGTCACCACGCAGGACCGATTCTCCCTGCGCCACGGGATTTCGTCAGGTGGCATCGCCGTTGCTCTTGCTGGAGGTCGCGTCCGGAGATGCACCCCCGTTCTTCGGTGCGCGTGGAACGGCAGGCCGTGGGTGCCGCCGCCTCAGACGTCGGGGGTCGGGAGGAATCCATGAGACGAGGAAAGGATCGAGTCGTGAAGGGAGTGTCCGTCGCACTGGTCGTAGGCGTGCTGATCTGCGCCGTGGCGGCGAACGCAGGCGTCATGGCCGCGGAGTCGAAATCGGCCAAGGTCGACATCAACGAGGCGGGCGAGAAAGAGCTCATGACCGTGCGCGGCATCGGTGAGACCCTCGCGAAGCGGATCGTCGCGTTCCGTGAAGAGCACGGCCCCTACAACCGGGCCGAGGATCTCATGAAGGTCCAGGGAATCGGGGAGAAGTCCTTCGAGAAGATCCGTCCCTACATCACGGTCGGAAAGAAGAGCTGAGGACTTGGGGGGCGCCGCATGCGGCGTCCCCCTCAGGGGGAGCTCTTCGATGCGTCAAGAAGGCTTCAGCGCGCTCGAGGCGTTGGTCGCGGTCGCGCTGCTCGGATTCGCACTCTCGATCTCCGTGCCCGCACTCTCCGCGCTGCGAGAGAACGGTCGCACGGCAGCGGGCGCCAGGGTGCTTGCAACGGAGCTGAACCGGATGCGGTGGGAAAGCGTGGCGCGCAAGCGCGGGACCGGCCTGTTCTTCGAGCGCGGACCGAGAGGCTGGGGGTGGCGAGTGGTGGAAGACGGTAACGGCAACGGGCTTCGCACTTCGGAGGTTCGGCGAGGCGTCGATCCGACGGTCTCGGGGCCGCATCATCTCCAGGACCAGGTCGAGGACGTCCGTCTGGGGTTCCCCCCGGGCGGTCCGTTCCCGAGAATCCCACCCCGAACCGGCAACATCGTCGACACCGATGACCCGGTTCAGTTCGGTCGGAGCGACATCGTGGCGTTCAGCCCGCTGGGGCGGTCGTCGAGCGGCACCGTGTACGTCACCGACGGCAGGCGTGGCCTGTTCGCCATCGTGCTGTTCGGCCCCACCACCCGGGCGCGGGTGTGGCGCTACGATTCGGTGGGGGGGAAATGGAGCCTGTGATCTCTCCGTACGCGCCGCCGCGCGCGCCGGGCGCCGACCGCAGGGTCCGGGCGTTCAAGGCGACCGATGCGTTCGTCATCGAGGCCTACAGGATCACCACGGTGCTCGAGGGCCCTTCGGGCCGGGACCTGGCCCGGGAGATCCGGCGTATCGTGACCCGCTGCGGCGGCGCACTGGTTGCAGCCTCGGCCCCGGGAGCGAGCCCCGACGGTGAGCTTCGCGGTCTGGAGGCAGCCGGCCGGAGCCTCGCCGAAGGCCGCTACTACCTCTACCTGGCGCGGCGGCTCGGCCTGATCGACGTGACCCGATACCGGGCCTTGATGGCCCGTCACGACGCGGCGTCGCGCGAGCTCGAGCACGCCATCGACCTGTCCCGGCCGGGTCCGCGGGCGCGAGATCCCGCCTGACGAGCTTCCGGCGCCGGCGGACCCCTCCCCCTCGCCGCGGTATTCCCGGGACGGCCGCGGTCACGCCCCGGAGGCCTTCGGGTCTCCTCCTCTCATGCCTTCCGCTTCTCCTGCCCCATCGCACTTCCAGCCGTCCGCCGCGCCGTCCCGGTATCTTGAGAAGGCGCAAACCGGGTGATAGCCTGCCACGGAGGGAACCGTATGAGCACCGACTGCCCTGATCGAGGTGGTCGGAGGTGATCCGTTGGAACTTGCATTTCTCGCCCCGGCGTTGCTGTTCTACACCACCGGAGTCCTGTTCTCTTTCTTCGGCACGACCCGGGACTCCGCCCGGCTCCATCGGCTCTCCGCGGTTGTGCTGACCGCCGCCTGGGCTTTTCACCTGATGGCGATCGTGCGTCGGGGCTGGGTGTCCGGCGGCGTCCCGCTGGCCAACACCGCCGGGTTCCTGCTGGTGCTCGGCTGGGTGGTGCTGACCCTCCATCTGCTGGTGTGGTTCCGCTGGCGTGTCGACATCGCCGGGCTAGTACTGCCGCCACTGGCGCAACTCATGGTCATCGCCTCGATCGGCCTCGACGCGGGTTCGAGCGCCCCGGAGCCGCATGGCGCAACGCCGTGGTGGTTCCTCGTGCATACGGGGGCTTCGACGCTGGGGCTCGCCGCCTTGGGGGTGGCCTTCGCGATGAGCCTGATCTTTCTCATCCAGGATCGGGCGCTCAAGTCCAAGAGCTCGTTCCGGCTACTCGAACGGTTGCCCTCCCTCGAGACCTGTGACCGGATCGGCCAGGACGCGATCCTGTGGGGCTTCCCACTGCTGACCCTGGGGATCGTTACCGGATTCGTACGCACCATGGCGGTCTACGGCAAGCTGTGGATCGCCTCGCCGAAGCAGGTGTTTCCCCTCGTGGCCTGGGTGCTGTTCGCCCTGTTGATCTATTCACGGCTGGCACGGGGGATCCGCGGACGCAGGTCGGCCTACGTGACCATCGCGGCATTCCTGATCGGATTGCTGACCATCGTCGGGATCGCGCGCTGAGCATGATCGTACTCATCGGCCTCAATCACGATAGCGCCCCGGTCGAGATCCGGGAGAAGCTTGCCTACCGTGAGGTCGAGGTTCCCGATGCGCTGATGCGGCTGGCCGAGCGCGACGAGATCGAAGAGTGTCTGATCCTCTCGACCTGCAACCGGGTGGAGGTGCTCGTTCGAAGCTACGACGACCGCGCCGCCGCGGAGGCCGTCAAGGGTTTTCTGGCGCGCGAGCGGCGCGTGGCTCCCGAGCAGCTCAATGGCCACCTCTACGTGAGGCAAAACGAGGAGGCGGTTCGGCACCTGTTCGAGGTGGCCAGCGGCCTTGACTCGATGATCCTGGGAGAGCCCCAGATTCTAGGCCAGATCAAGCAGGCCTATGCCGTGGCGCGAAAGGTCGGGACCACGGGCCCCGTGCTCGACCACCTGGTGCAGCAGGGCTTCTCCGCGGCCAAGCAGGTGCGTACCGATACCGGAATCGCGCGCAACGCCGTCTCGGTCGCCTTCGCGGCCGTCGAGCTGGCCCGCAAGATCTTCGGGGAGCTTTCAGGGCGCTCGGTGCTGGTCATCGGTGCCGGAGAGATGGCCGAGCTTGCCACAAAGCATCTCGTGGCCAACGGCATCGAGAAGATTGTGGTGACGAGCCGCAACGTCACTCGCGCGGCGGATTTCGCCCGAAGGTTCGGCGGCGAGCCCGTCGAATGGGAGAAGGCCTGGAAGCATCTCGAAGAGGTGGATGTGGTGGTCGCCGGAACCGCCGCGCCGGGAACGGTGCTGCATCGTAAGGACGTTCAGAAGGTGGTACGGGCGAGGCGAAGCCGACCGTTGTTCATCATCGACATCGCGGTGCCACGGGATGTCGACCCGGAAATCAACGATCTTCCCAACGTCTACCTTTACGACATCGACGACCTCCAGGGGATCATCGAGGACAATCTGGGGGACCGACGCCGCGCCGCGATCGAGGCTCGCCGTATGGTCGACGTCCACGTGCAGTCGTTCCAGCACTGGCAGCGCTCCCTGCAGGTCGCCCCGACCATCGTGGCGCTTCGCGAGAATCTGCTGGAGGTCGGGCGCAAGGAGATCGAGCGATTTCAACGCAAGCTCGGCGAGATGACCCCGGAGCAAGCGCAGGCCGTCGAGGAGCTCACCCGGGCGGTGGTTCAGAAGATCCTGCATGCTCCGATCCGACACCTGAAAAAGCTCGCGGACCGGGGTGACGCCGAGGGTTACGCCGCACTGTATCGAGACATTTTCGGAATCGAGACCACACCGGACGATGGCGAGACGGACGGCAGAGACGATGCTGTCGAGACGGGCGCCCGGAGAGAGGGGAGCTGAGCGAATGGAACGGGTTCTGGGCACTCGGGGTAGCGCTCTCGCTCTGTGGCAGGCGCGCCACGTCAAGGGACGGCTGGAACAGCTCCACTCCGGGCTCGACGTCCGGATCGAGATCATCAAGACCGAGGGGGACCTTCGGGTGGACGTGCCCTTCGGCGACCTCCCGGGGAAGGGCTTCTTCGTCAAGGAGATCGAGGCCGCGCTGCTGTCGGGCGCGATCGACCTGGCCGTCCACAGCTTGAAGGACATGCCTTCGGAGCTGCCCGACAACCTCGTTCTGGCCGCCGTGCTCGAGCGACACGACCCGCGCGATGCCGTCCTGAGCGTCGCAGGCTGGGAATTCGACGAGATTCCAAACGGTACGATCCTGGCGACGGGCAGTCCGCGGCGGCGCTGTCAGCTTCTCCACGCCCGCCCCGATCTCACGACCACGGAGGTGCGGGGCAACGTCGACACGCGCATCCGCAAGCTGCGTGAGGGGCAGTTCGGTGTCCTGGTCCTGGCCGTCGCCGGGGTGGAACGTCTCGGCATCGACTCGGTGCCGATGCGGCCCGTTCCGACCGACGTGAGCCTTCCGGCGGTGGGACAGGGCGCGGTCACCGTCGAGACCCGCGAGGACGATGCCGTCACCCGAGAGCTCGTGGAAGGGTTGATCCACCGGCCCACGCTCCGTGCCGTCACCGCCGAACGTGCCTACCTGGCCTGCCTGGAAGGCGGGTGCCTCGCACCGGCTACCGCCTACGGCCACCTCGAAGACGACCGCCTCGTTCTCGAGGCGGTGGTGGGTGAGCCCGACGGGCGGCACCTGCTCCGCGAGAGCGGCGATACCGCGGCAGGCGGCGAGAAGGAGCTGGGGGAGGCCCTTGCGTCGCGGATGCTCGAGGCCGGAGCGGGCGAGATTCTCTCGGAGGCCAGGAAGCAGTCCGGTGAGCGCGGCTGATTCCCCGCTCGGCGGGCTAACCGTCCTGCTGACCCGCGACCCCGACCGCGCCGCGACGACGATCTCGCGACTGCGCTCCCTGGGCGCCGAGGTCGATGCCCGAGCGGCCATCGCCTTCGAGGACCCGAAGGATCCGGCGCCGGCGGATGCCGCGGTCGAGCGTCTGGACGATTTCAACTGGCTGGTCTTCACGAGCCCCAACGGCGTCGCTTACTTCGCCGAGCGCCTGCGGGCCCGCGGGGTCGAGATCCCCGCCGGTCGATCGGGTGTGGCCGCCATCGGACGAGCTACCGCTCGGGCCCTCGAGGGCATCGATCTCTCCCCGGAGGTCGTCGCGACCGAAGCCGATTCGGCCGGCCTGGCCCGAGCGCTCCTCTCGCGGGTCCGGGATTCCCAGCAAGTGTTGATCGTCCGCCCCGAGGTCGCGGGTGACCGCGTTCCGAACGCGCTGCGCGACGCGGGTGCCCGGGTCAACGAGGCCGCCTTCTATCGCACGGTGCCGTCGCCCCACGCGGAAGAGCTCGCCAGGAACGTGGCCGCGGGGAGCTACGAGGTCATCATCTTCACGTCACCGTCGAACCTGACTTTCCTTCTCCAGGCCGGCGGCGCCCAGGGCGTGCCGATCGAGCAGGGGATCAATACGGCACGGCGAATCGCCATCGGCAAGACCACGGCGGCGGCCCTGGGACGAGAGGGCTTTGCCGCCCACGCCGTGGCGCGAACCCCGGATGACCGGGGTATCCTGGACGCCCTCCTTCGCGCGACCTCCTGAGCGGATCGATCCTCCAGGGGCCTGTGTTACCATTCGCATCTTTTGCGAAGAAACCTCGATCGGAGGTGCCGCCCGGCAGCGCCGGTGGGGGAGTTGGTGACCGAGCGCGAACCACGCAGAACCCCGCTCCACGACGTTCATGTCGCCGCCGGCGCACGCATGGTGGAGTTTGCCGGCTGGTTGATGCCGGTGCAGTACTCCAGCGTGCTCCAAGAGCACCACGCCGTCCGGACCGCCGCGGGTCTGTTCGACGTCAGTCACATGGGCGAGGCCTCCGTCCGTGGGCCCGGGGCGCGCGATCTCCTGCAGCGCCTGACCTGTAACGACGTCGGTCGACTGACCCCCGGGCGCGCGCAGTACAACGCCCTGACCACCCCCGACGGAACGTTCGTGGACGACCTCATCGTCTACATGCTTGGAGACAACGAGTACCTCGCGGTTCTCAACGCCGGCAACACCACCAAGGACCTGGCCTGGATCCGCAGGCACGTCCCGGAAGTGGGCGTCGAGCTTGTCGACGTTTCGGACCGCTACGCCTTGATCGCGATTCAGGGACCGCGCTCGACGGAGATCCTGCAGTCGCTGACGGAGCTCGAGCTGGCGAAGCTGCGGTACTTTCGGCTCGCACAGGCCGAGGTTCTCGATGCACCGTGCATCATCGCGCGAACCGGCTACACGGGCGAGGACGGCTTCGAGATCTTCGCCCCGCCGTCGTCGGCCCCGAGAATCTGGACCACCCTCCTTCGCGAGGGGGAGACGCTCGGTGCCCGGCCCGCCGGACTCGCCGCCCGCGACACGCTCCGGCTCGAGGCCAAGATGACGTTGTATGGCAACGATATCGACGAGACCACCACGGTGCTCGAGGCGGACCTGGGCTGGATCGTGAAACTCGCAAAGGGTGAGTTCATGGGAAAAGACGTGCTGGAGCGGCAGTCTCGCGAGGGGCTATCCCGCAAGCTCGTCGGTTTCGAGATGGCGGGCCGCGCCATCGCTCGCTCGGGTTACGACGTGATCCTGGGTGGCGAGGTCGTCGGGCAGGTGACCAGCGGCAGTCATTCGCCGACCCTGGGTAGGAGCATCGGTCTGGCGTACCTGCCCGTCGGGATGTGGGAGCCGGGAACGACGTTCGAGATCGACATCCGTGGCAGACGCGAGGCGGCGACGGTCGTCGCCACCCCGTTCTACAAGCGACCGCGGTGACGCAAGGAGGCGCAAATGTACCCGACCGAGTATCGCTATTCGAAAGAGCACGAATGGGTCGCCATGGAGGGTGAGGTCGCCACGATCGGCGTTACCGACTTCGCTCAGGGTGAGCTCGGGGACATCGTGTACGTCGAGCTTCCCGAGGTGGGCAGCCAGGCCAAGTCGGGGGAGTCGCTCGGTACGGTCGAGTCGGTGAAGGCCGTGTCGGAGATCTACGCGCCGCTGAGCGGCGAGGTCGTCGAGGTCAATTCGGCCCTGACCGATGCGCCGGAGACGATCAACAGCGACCCGCACAAGGAAGGCTGGATCTGTCGCATCAAGATCGCGTCCACGGCCGAATTCGATGCGCTGATGGACGCGGACGGCTATGCGAAGTTGATTCAGAGCTGACCGAGCCCGATTCGATTCAACATCGGGGCGAGCTTTTCGACGGGAAGCCCCACGACGTTCGTCCAGGATCCTTCGACTTCGGCCACGAGCAGCGCCCCGAGGCCCTGGACGGCGTAAGCTCCGGCCTTGTCCATCGGCTCACCGGTGGACACGTACCATCGCACCACCGACTCCGGGCACGAGTGAAACCGGACGCGGGACGTTTCGACCAGGGATGCCGAGCGTCCGTCGTCGGTGCGGCCCAACCACACGCCGGTCAAGACCTCGTGGACACGGCCCGACAGGCGCCGCAGCATGGCCCGCGCCTGGTCCGGCGAGGTGGGTTTCCCCAGAGGGCTGCCGTCGGTGACCACGATGGTATCGGCGGCCAGGACCACGCTCGGGAGCCCGCCGTCCGCAAGGGCGGCCGCCACGGCTCGACCCTTGGCTTCCGCCAGGCGCAATGCCTGCTCCGAAGGCGTCTCTCCCGGGAGCGGCGCTTCCGGGAGTGACGCCGGACGGACATCGGGTTCGACCCCCATCTGCCGAAGCAAATCGAGGCGTCGCGGTGAGGCGGATGCCAAGACGATTCGGTGGCGCGACATCGAGATATCCTACCGGAGTCCGGGTCGCAGCGTCCCCGTTCGTGGCATGGGCCCGGTGGCGTGCCCTTACGGCTGACCTTATAATCGCGCGAAGGGGTCTTGCAAGAGGGGAGAGTGGCCGCGCAGGCTCGAGCCGCCTGCCGGGGCAACAACGGAGGGCTGAATGAGGGCAGAGGAAAGGTCCGGCGGTTGGGCCGCACTCGGGGTGGCGGTGCTGGTGCTCGCCATGGCACCGCTGGCGAGTCCGTCGCTGGCACAATCCGGCGGTACCGTCGACCCCGGAACACCTGCGGGCCGTAGCTACGTGCTACCTCCCGGGGCGCTGATCGCGCCGGGCGACAGTCCGACGATCACGATGCTCTACACGGGCAACGTCGTCGGCTACGTCGACCCCTGCGGGTGAAAGAAGAACCCCTCAGGGGGCTTGGCCCGGCGGGCCTGGTTGACCTCGCAACTTCACGAAAATTTCCCGACCACCGAGATCTTGCATTTCGATCTCGGTAACTTCTCCGATAACCCCACCGAGGAAGGCACGCTTCGGACCGAGGGGCTGATCGAGGGCATGAATCGCCTGGGCTACGACGTCGCCAACGTGGGCGAGCGTGACCTGTCCCTCGGCTACGACGAGTTCGTTCGCCGCACCGACGCCGCGACCTTTCCGTTCGTCTCCGCCAACATCGTCCGGCGGGATACCCGCGAGCCCGTCTTCAACCCGTACGTGATTCTCGACGTCGAGTCCCAAGGTTCGGCCAAGCCGCTGCGTGTCGGTGTCATCGGCGTCGTGCGGTTCAACCCCGTCTTCCTGCGGTCCGGTCCGGACGACACCAACCTCGTGATCCTGCCGCCCCTCGAGGCGGTGAAACGCTATTTGGAAGAGGTGCGCGAACGGTCCGACGTCGTGGTACTGCTGGCGGCGATCCACCAGGACGATGCCCACATCATCGCCAAAGAGGTGGAGGACATCGACATCATCCTGGGTTCTTACGGGAGCATCTACTCGACTCGGGAAGAGGCCGAAGGCGACACCCTGATCTGCTACTCCGGGAACCAGGGCCGCCGCATCGGCGAGTCGCGTGTGTTTGTCGATTCAACGGGAGAGGTCGAGCGGATCACGTCGTTCATGCACGTGCTCACGGCCCGCTATCCCAACGACCCCGAGATGCAGGCTTACGTCATGGAGGTCGGCCGGAAAATCGGCGAGCACAAACGTGCTCAAAGCGACAGCAAAGCCGACGGTGCGACCCCACCGGCGGGGGCTGACGGCGAGGCGCGCGGAGCATCGTGAGCGAGCTTCCGGGCCGGATCCTCGGCCTCGATCTGGGGGACGCCCGAATCGGTCTGGCGCTCTCCGATCCTCTCGGTATCACCGCGCAGCCCGTGGGCAAGATCGACAGTCGCGGGCGGACCGCCGATCTTCGACAGATCCGCGCGATCATCGCAGAGCACGAGGCGGTCGAGGTGGTCGTGGGGCTCCCGCTCCACCTGTCCGGGGAGTCCGGGGCTCGCGCCGAGCAGGCGCGGGAGTTCGCGCGCCGCCTTGGCGCATCGGTTCCCGGGATATCGGTCGAGCTGTGGGACGAGCGGCTCACCACCGCCGAAGCCGATCGCGCGATGATCTCGGGCAACGTCCGCCGTCGCCGTCGCCGTGAGGTCATCGATACGCTATCCGCGGTCCTCATTCTCCAGAGCTACCTCGACGCCAGGTCGATAGGCGGGAAGAGAGCTCCTCGGTGAGCCGCGCGATCCGGATCGGTCTCATGATCGGCGCGGCGGGTCTGGCGGTCGCGACGGCGGGGGCGGCGTGGGTGTGGTGGGAGCTTCACACCGCCCACGCGGTGCCCGCCGAGGATGGGGTGATCGTCGATCTCCCGCGTGGCATGGACGCGGGGACGATGCTCGGCCGGCTGCACGACGCGGGCGTGATCCGTGACCCACGCGTGATTCGCGCTTGGCTCGTGCTCCGCGGCGGCGGCGACAGTCTCAAGGCCGGGGAGTACTCGTTTCGGGAACCGCTCTCGGCACTCGAGGTGGTCGACAAGCTCTCGCGGGGCGAGGTACTCCTTCACCCGGTCACCCTCCCGGAGGGGCTCGACCTCGCCGAGATCGCGGCGCGCCTCGCGGCGGCGGGATTCGGCGATGCGACGGAGCTTGTCGCGGCGTTCCGCAATACAGGTGGCATCCGGGAGATCGATCCCGAGGCCGAGGATCTCGAGGGCTACCTGTTTCCCGACACCTACCGTCTCCCGCGGGGAGAGACGCCCGAGCGCATTGCCCGAACGCTGGTGGAGCGTTTCAAGAAGGCCACAGGCCCCGACTACGGCGAGCAAGCACAGGCGGCCGGCCTCACCCTTCGAGAGGCGGTGATCCTGGCCTCGATGATCGAGAAGGAGACGGCACTACCCGAGGAGCGCTGGAGGATCTCGAGAGTCTTCCACAACCGACTGACCGGCGGCATTCGGCTTCAGTGCGACCCCACGGTGATCTACGCCCTCAAGCGCGAGAAGAAAGAAGTGGGGCGACTGACCTACGCCGACCTCGAGTTCGATTCGCCGTGGAACACCTACCGCGTATACGGCCTACCCCCGGGCCCGATCTGCAGCCCCGGCCTGGACAGTCTGGACGCCGCTGTTCACCCCGGAGAGGGCACCGACCTCTACTTCGTAGCGTCCCCCGAAGGCGGCCATCGCTTCTCGTCCAACCTCCAGGCCCACCTGGAAGCCGTCCGCCAATGGAGACGCCACCAGCGCTCCCTGCAATAGCTCAAGCGAGATCACCCGCGCAGCATCCCCGTCAACCCTCAAGCGGTTTCCTGGCAGGGACATCCCCTCCCAGCGGTCCTTTGAAACCGACGGTCCGGAGCACCCGGGTTCGAGCGTTCGCACGCGTGTAGCTCGAGCACGGCCTGGCCCGTGCCGCCCGGCGGTTTCAGCGGTCGCAGGGGGGGATGTCCCTGCCAGGAAACCGCGCCCCCGGCCACGATGAAGGACCGTGTCCGGTGGAGGCTCAGTCAAAATCGCTGGCAGGCTCGATGCCGTGGAAGTTGATCTCGCGCCGCCGCCGTTGATCGCTGAGTTTCTCGTTGATGATACCCAGCTCGTTAATCTCGCCGCGAGTCAACGCCTCGTAATGAAACGAACAGAAGCCTTCGAGGTAGACAGGATCCTGGCAGAACTTCGCGCCGCCGTGGCTCGTGCGGAACTTGCAGTGCTTCAAGACTTCCTCCGTTGAGCGAAATGACATTATAGACATCTCGCCGGCTTCTGAAAGATGACCTAATCGTCATTCCGAGTACGCGGGCCGTGGCCTCCGGGGGTGGAACGTCTGCGGGAGAGCGTTGAAGGCCGAGAGTATTCCCGTTTCCAGATGTTGGCCGGGCGCTTGCAATCGATCGGAGCGCAACCCCCTCGACCGGGCATAGCCCGGAGCGGAGGCCGGCCGACCCCGGGTCTTCGCAGGTTGGACCGGGGTGGTGGTCGGGCGGTCCCTCTTCCCCACGTAGGAGAGCGCAGCCCCTCCCCGAAACACCCGAGCGTCGCCTCGGTCCAACCACTTTTTCCTTTCACGCTACGAGGTGGGTTCGGTGCTTTCCCTTCTATTTCTTCAGGGGGCGTGTCGCCGAGCCGGCTCCCCCTCCTCTCCCTGATCCCGCTGAAACCGCCGGGCGGGGCCGCTGGCGCCGCGCTCGAGACTATGGCCTGCGGTCGGTCAAGGCGCGGTGATTCGGACCGTCGGTTTCAAAAGGATCAGGGAGAGGAGGGGGAGCCGGCTCGGCGACACGCCTGCGTGCGGGTGGGAAGGCTCTGATGGGAGGGCGCGAGGGGGAGGTGTTCGCGATAGAATCAGGGTCATGGTGAATCGGAGGCGATCCCGGGGGTTCGATCAAGTTGGTCGCGTTAGTCTTCAGGGGGCCGGACTGCGTCGGACCGAGGCGCGACGGTTGTTGCTGCTTCATGGGTGGCGCCGGGTGGCGGGGGAGCCTGTTGCCAGCCGGCTCGCGGTCAGGCGAATCGTGGCTGGGACCCTCGTGATCGAGGCGGAGCCGCGGTGGGCCGCTTCTCTCGGGCCGGTGCTCGGGTCGCTCGTCGGGCGTCTGGCAGCCCGGGTCCCCGAGCTCGGGATCCGGCGATATCGGGTGATGGGCGGGGAAGGGTCGAGCGCGACCGAGGCGATTCCGGTTACGCCGGATGCGAGCGGGATGGCCGACGATTTCCCGCCGGAGCGGACCCCACGGCCGGCGCCGGAGGAACCCGGACCGGAAGCTCCGCTCCAGGATCGCCTCGAGCGGGCGGCGCGCCGTTACCTCGAGCGGGCGGGACGGTCCTCTCGTTGACGCTCTCGCACTGTCACCGTATCCTTACCGATCGCTCGGCCGGGAACGAGGCTCCGGCGAGATCCTCGCCTGCAAGGGGCGGCACGCGGGGGATGAGGCGGCTACCGACGTGCCGTTGAGGCAAAACCAGATGATCGAGGTCGACGGACTCACGAAAGTCTACGGGAATCGTGTGGCCGTCTGGCAGGTGGGGTTCTCCGTCAATCAGGGAGAGGTCGTCGGCTTCATCGGTCCCAACGGGGCGGGTAAGACCACGACCATGCGGATGATCACTGGCTTCGTGCCGCCATCGGCCGGGTACGCCAAGGTCGCCGGATACGACGTCACCGAGAAACCCCTGGAGGTCAAGAAGCGGATCGGCTACCTGTGCGAGGCTCCCCCGGTCTACCGTGAGATGGTCGTTCAGAACTACCTCCGCTTCGTGGCCGAGATCAAGCAGGTTCCCCGCTCGCGGCAGCGGGCGCTGGTCGAGCGCGCGATTGAGCTGTGTGGGCTGCAGCACGTCGCCCGGCGAATGATCGGTCACCTGTCCAAGGGATACCGACAGCGGGTCGGCCTCGCGCAGGCGATCCTCCACGAGCCGCCGGTGATCATCCTCGACGAGCCCACTTCCGGCCTCGATCCCAAGCAGATCATCGAGGTGCGCGAGCTCATCAAGCAGCTTGCCGGAGAACAGACCGTCATCCTGTCCACCCACATCCTCCCCGAGGCTACGATGATCTGCTCTAGAGTGGTGATCATCGACGAAGGACAGATCGTGGCCGAAGACTCGATCGACAATCTGGTCACGGGGCTCGAGCAACAGGAGACCGTTCGCGTCAAGGTCGCCCGGGATCTCGAAGACCTCACCCGCCGCCTGATGGAGCTGGATGGGGTCCACCATGTCGAGCGAGGGAGCGGCGGCGATTATCGGATACGAATGGACCGGGAAGGCGGGGCCAGGGAAGCGGTGGCACGAACGGTGGTCGAGGCGGACCTGGGGCTGATCGAGCTCGCGCGAGAGCGGGCGACACTCGAGGAGGTCTTTCTGCACCTCGTGACCGAAGAGGATGACGGAGTCGAGGCATGAGCGCCATCCTGGTGATCATGAGGCGGGAGGTCCAGACCTATTTCGTGTCGCCCATTGCGTACACGGTGATCGTCGGCTTCCTGTTCATCTCCGGCTACGGTTTCCTCGATGCCCTCGACAGCTACGCTCGCACGCATCCGATGCGCTTCGCGCTGGAGACGGCCTCGATCCAGAAGGACCTCGTGCCGCAGCTCAACATGTGGGCCAACCTGGCGACCCTCCTGTGCCTGCCCGCTCTCTCCATGCGGATGTTCAGCGAAGAGCGTAAGGGAGGAACCATCGAGCTCCTCCTGACCTCGCCCCTCACGACGGCACAGCTTGTGGTGGGCAAGTACCTCGGTGCGCTGGTGGTCTACGGGATCATCATTCTGTTGACGACCCCGTACGCCTTCGTTCTGGCCCGAATCGGAAACCCCGAGTGGGGCGCGATGGCGACGACCTACCTCGGGTTCTTCTTGTTCGGGGCGGTGCTTCTCGCGATCGGGCTGTTTGCGTCGGCGATCACCGAGAACCAGATCGTCGCCCTGGTGATCACGTACGCGGTCTTCCTGCCGTTCTTCATGATCGATGAGGTGGTGACCCTGGTCGGATCGGGTATGGGTGACATTCTGGCGGGCCTGTCGGTGGCCGTGGCAAAGGAGGACTTCACGCGGGGACTGGTCGATACCCACGGCCTGATGCTTCACGGCTTGCTGGTCGTCCTGTTCCTGTACCTCGCGGCCCAGATCCTCGATTCCAACCGGTGGAGATAGCCGCATGGCCCTGATGCGTCGTGACGAGCTGGAAGCGAGAAGCGGGGTCGACCTGGGACGGATGGCCCGGCGGAGCGGGGGATCGATGTCGGTGGTGATCCTGGCCGTCGTCGCGGTGGCCCTCGCCCTGGGCATCTCCATCAAGGTCCGGCACCGATGGGATTTCTCGGAGCGGCGCGACAACGTGCTCGCTCCCCAGACCCTGGACGTGCTCGCGAGCCTCGAGTCCGAGGTCGAGATCTACCCGCTGTTCACCCTCGACCACAACCAGCGCGAGGACTACTGGTTTCTCCTCCAGCTCTACCGCGATGCTTCTCCGAAGGTCTCGGTGGAGTTCATCGACCCCGTCTCGCGGCCGGGGAGGATCGCGAGTCTGGGCCTGGCCCCCGAGCAGGAGAGCGCGCGGCGTGACGGCATGACGGTGGTGGTCCAGGGGGACAACCGGCGCATGTTCAACGGCGTCACCGAAGAGAGTGTCACCAACGCCGTCATGGACGTCAGCACCACGGCGCCTCGGGTCGTGGGCTTCATCCGCGGCTACGGCGAGAGAGACCCGGGCTCGGATACCGATGCCGGCTACGGCAAGCTCGCCGTCGAGCTTCTCCAGGAGTACTACGAAATCGCCGACGTGGTTCTCTCCGACGGTATCCCTCCGGAGATCACGGTGCTCGTTCTGGCTGGACCCCGGATGGAGATTCCGGAGGAAGACCTGGCTCGGCTCGCGGCTTGGCTGGATGACGGAGGACGTCTGCTGGCGCTGATGGATCCCGGGGGCGACACGGGGATCAACCGCGTTCTCGATCCATGGGGCCTCCGGGTGATGGCGTCGCCCGTGATCGAGCCGAAGATGAACCTCTTCAAGGACCCCAAGTTCGTCAAGGTGTCCAACTACACCAAGCACGCGATCGTCGAAGGATTCGGAAGGAACTTCCCCAGCGTTTTTCCGGTAGTCGGCCGGATCGAGGACTTCGAGCCGGGAGATCCCCTCGTGTTTCACGAGGCCCTGGTGATGTCGACCCTGGTCTCCTCGACCATGAGCGAAGGCGAAAACGTGGATGGCCCGTTCAACCTGGCCGCGGCGTCGTGGCGTCGCGGGGAGGGCGAGCAAAGCCACAAGGAGACCCGGATCGTCGCGGTTGCGGACTCGGACTTCGCAAGCAACCAGTACCTGTTCTTCGTGGCGAATCGCAACCTCATCCTGAACTGTATCGGTTGGCTGAGCCGTGAGGCGAGCCTGGTCTCCCTTCGTCGAGGAGCCCTCGCGGACCAGCAGCTCGACGTCGATCCCACGGACAAGCCGGGTCTGGTCCTGGCCACCTACACCGCACCGTTTCTGGTCTGCGTGGTGGGGATCGTGGTTTACTTCCGGCGGCGGAGCCTGTAGGTGATGCGGCCGTACTTCGAATGCGCCCGGCGCTTTGCGGGCGTCGCATGAAAAGAATCCTGGTTCTGGGGGCCGTGGTCGTCGCCCTGATCGTGACGGTTCTCGTGATCCGCCACCGCGAGGAAGAACAGGCCCGGATGGATCGCACCGAGGCCCGGCTCCTGTCCTTCGGTGATCGCGAGGTCGAAGGCATCGTGATGACCGTCGGTGGGGTGGATTGGCGGTTCGAGCCCGGCCTGCAGGGGTGGCGCGTCGTGGCCCCCGTGGTCGATGCCGCCAGTCCCGATGCGATCAATGAGCTGATCGCGGCGGCCAACCGGGTTGCCGTCATCCGCGTGATCGACGATCCGGAGGCGCTTTCGGCCTACGGGCTGGATCCGCCTGTCGCCAGCGTTCGCTTCGAGGGCGTGGGTGCGGTGCTCCACCTCGGCGCCGTGGTCCCGACGGGCGAGGGTTTTTTTGCGGCGGTCGAGGGGCGCCCCGGCGTACTGGTGCTCGAAAGGTCGACGATCTCCGTCGGCAGGCTCATTCAGCCCGACCCCAACCGCCTGCGAGACCCCGTGCTACTGGGGATCCCGCGCACCAGCATCGCTGGGCTCACCGCGTCGGGGCGTGCGGGAGAGGTGACGTTGGAGCGGCGTCCCGACGGCTGGTGGATCACAGCGCCGCGCGTGCTCCCGGCAGCCGACACCGAGGTCGAACGGCTCCTCGATGCCCTCGAGCAGGCGGAGATCCGGGGGTTCTTCGATACCGCCGATCCCGACGACCCCGAGCTCGGCCTCGGGCCCGAAGCGATGCGAATCGAGGTGAACGCGGGTGCGGCAACACGCCGCTTCGTCGTCGGTCCGGCGAGAGGGGAAGGGGAGCGCTTTGTCACCCGTGACGATCGCGAGACGGTGCTGGTGACCCACGCCCCGGGCTTCGACGATCTGAGCTTCGACCTGCAAAGCGTCGCTACTCGACGCCTGTCGCGAGTCAACCGCTATCAAGTCGCAGGGTTCACCTATCGCAACGGCGACGAGGGCGTCACGGCGGAGCGCACCGGCGATCAGTGGGCTTCGGAGCAGGGGGCGACGCTTCCGGACGAGACCATCTACGGGCTTCTGGCACGCATCCTCGAGGTGCCGGTGTCCGGCTGGAGCGCCGCCGGTGGTGCCGCCGCCCCACCCATCGCCGAGCTTCGCTACCGGCTCGAGGACGGCACCGAAGGGGTCATCGCGTTTCTGCCCGCCAACTTGGCAAAGGTTTCCGAGGTCGACGGCCTCCTCTACCGCCTCGACGGCCCGCCTCCCGCGGTGCCGCGCTTCCCCTGATCAGAAGCGACGCTCGGCCACGAGCAGGACTGCGCTCTGATCGGATCCGAAGAACTGCTCGTCCTCGAGGTACTCGACCTGGACGACGCTTCCCCAGGGACCGGCCATGCCCAGTGCGAAGTTGTAGCGCGCTGCGTTTCCTTCCGAGATCTCGACGAGGGCAAGGGGAACCCAGCGCCCGGCGGTCCACGGCATCATCCAGCGTGCGCCGCCATAGACTCGCCACGCACGGTCCTCACCGAAGCTGCTGGAGACCACGTAGCCGAGGTGAGCGATCCAGTCCACGCGGCCCCAGGGAGCGAGGGGTAGGGGGTCGAGGGAGCCGCGCCAGGAGCGCGTTTCCACGCCGACCTCGAGCGAGTTGAGACTGGTCACGGTGTCGTTGGCCGAGGAAAGCTGGTGGTTGGAGCGGTGAAAGAAATACGCACCCGTCACGAGGCCCTCGAGAAGCTGTTCGAGGGAGTACTCGTACCCGAGCTGGTACAGGTAGTACAGCTCGTCGGTGTCGTCCCCGCTCAGTGCGTTGACGTCGAAATCTGCCGCCAGCCATCCCACCGGTAGGGGAGGGAACGATAAGTCGAGCTGCAGCCTTCCGGCAGCGCGACCGCCGCCTCCTCCGGCGCTGACCAGACCCTGGATGTCCGGTGGTCTGAGACGCTCGGTGCCTGCTCCGGGAAGGCGCGAGTAATCGAACCCGAGCAGGAACCCCGACAGTCCCAGGCCCAGGGGATTGTTGCCGTCGAGATAGTGAGCGAAAAAGGACAGCCGATAGCCCTCGGAGAAATCCATCAGGTAGTGGGGGCCCAGCTCGATGTCGGCATCGAAGTTTCCGCCGTCGATTAGGGCGTCAACCTCCAGATCGAACCCGAATCCGAGGAGGGGGCGCCGGTTGCGGCCGGGCGAGTCGAAATAGAGCGCGCCGCGAAGCCACCCATCGGCCGAGACGTTGTGGTCCTGGAGCACCGGCCCTGCCGCCGCGTTCCACGCCAACCCGGACCCGCGCCGCACCTTCGAGTCCAGACCCGCGGCGAGATAACGGACGTAGGCGCTGCCGGCGACGTCGACCCGAGCCTTGCCCTGCTCGCCCGCCGTTATCCACCACCTTCGGCCGGAGGGGCGGAAGTGGCGCACCCCGAGCTCGACCGCGTAGTCTATTTCCCGGACCTGGAAGGTAAAGTCGTCGAGGGTCTTCGCAATGGCCGTCCGTGTATTCAGGCCAAAGTAGAGGTCGAGGCTGCGGCGCAATCTCCACGGAAGATCCACGCCGAGATCACCGACCAGGTCGAGATCGGCGTTCGAGACCCACGCGAGCGAGCCCTCGGCTCGGATGCCCCGACCGGAAATCTCTTCCGGGCTCGGCTCGGTGGCGCCCGAGTGGGGAACTACCGTTGCGGCGAGGAACAGGGCCGTCGCGATTCGGAGGTGGGGCAGCATCTCGCGCCCTCTCGTATCACAGGCCGTCGTCGCCGGGCAAGTTCTCGACACCCGGGAACTACGAAGCGTCGGGCGGTGCCACGTCGAAGTCGACCTCCGCGGTCCGGGTCACTCCCTGGGCGTCCTCGATCTCGATCTGAACTCGATATCGGCCGACCGGCCAGGCGTCGGAGGTCGGCACCGACCAACCCTGAGCGCCCTCGCCACCCTCCTGGACCACCGGACGGCTCGCTGCCACCCACCCGGAGTCGCGCCAGGTGTCGATCCGGTAGGTCACGCGGTACGGCCTTTGACCGCCGTAGACTTCGTAGAACAGGGATAGCTCCTGACCGAGCTCGATGCGGTTGTCGATCTTGGGGACGACGCGGAACGACCCCACCGTGAAGGGCTGGGCGTACGAGGCCATGGCATCGTAGCGGACACGCTCGAGTCGCTGCGCGAGTGTAACGTCGCTCATGTGCAACTCGGGTGACGGCGTCTCGATGATAACCGGACCCCGGTAGACCGCAGAGCTCGACGTTCCCGGGACGACGACCAGAACCGTCAGCTCGTAACTGCCGGGGGGGATGATGACGCGGCCCTGGGCCAGTCGGTTGTCACCCTTGCCGTCGAGAAGGAAAGAGCCCTCGCCGAGTACGATGGGAGATTCCGCACTGCCCAGGGCGACGAGCCGGGCGAGAATCGCCGCGCGCGGATCGTTCGGTACCTCGGGGACGGCGAGGGTCACGGTCAGCACCGTGCCGCCGCCGCCCGGATCGCGGTAACGGTGCAGTGCCACCGGAAGCTGATCGTCGCCGTAGACCTCCATGGTGTCCACGCGCGCGAGCAGTAGCTCCTCCTGGGGAGGAATCGTTTGCATGCGTCCCATGTCGAGCATGGCGGCGAGGGGCGAGCGGCTGGCGACCATCACGTCCGTCTGAAGCCAGTCCTCGTACGCTGATCGGACCAGGATATCGTCGAGGGTGTACTTCTCGCTCGCCAGCTTCGGATCGCTGGAAATGCGGTACTCTCCAGTGGCGTCCCTGAGGAACGGAATGACCACGGCGACCGGGTTGATGTCTTTCCGTCCTCTTTCGCTGCCCTCGTAGATCCAGCGGAGGATTCCGCGGCCGGATGAAGCCGAGTCGCCGAACTGGGCATTCAGGTCGTCCTCGATCTTCGTCGGTGGACCGTACAGGATGTAGATCTTCCCGCGGTCCGTCTTCCAGCCCGGCTTGGCACCGTCGTAAAACAGATCCTTGGCCTCCCGAACCCTCTCCCAGAATTGCTGGCGATACTCGTTGACGAGAGTGTCCGGCTCGGGGTCGCGACGCGCCCAGAACGACTCGATGAACGCGGCCCGCGCGTTGTCGTTCTTCAACTTTTTGAACGCCTTGATCTCGGGTGGGGTCGCGACGTACCGCACCGGGCTGTCAAGCCACTTCTTGAGGTCGGCGGGATACTCGCTCGCGGAGACCGAGAGCCACACCGGCAGCGATACGCACGTCACTATCAGCCCGATCGTGAGGATGCGGCCCATCGATTCTCCTGCGAAGGTGGGGCAAAAAGAGTATAATCCAGCGCTCTTGACCGCGCTGGCGCCCTAGCGTCTAGCGAGAGCGTGGTAGAAGCCATCGTAACGAAGGAGCGTGGAACGTGCGGGAACTTCTCCGAGGATGCATCGTCTGGGGGGCCCTGATCGCGTTGGGTCTCGTCGGCTGCAGCGACCCGCCCGAGGTCGAATACAAAGATCTCGTCGATGAGGATTCACAGGTTCGAGCCGACGCCGCGATGCGGCTCGGCCAGGCGAAAGCCAAAGAGGCGGTCGACTCGCTGATCGCGGTCATCAACGATCCCGACGAAGTCGTTCGGGTCAACGTGATTCAGGCCCTGGGAGAAATCGGCGATGCACGGGCGGTTCCCGCGCTCAACGAGATGGCAGAAGATCCGCTCAAGTCGGTCCGCCAGGCGACCTGCATGGCGCTGGGTGCGATCGGAGACCCGGCGGGCATCGCGGGGCTCAACCGGCTCCTCTACGATCCCGACGACAAGACGCGCATGATCGCGACCCGCAACCTGGGTCTTATCGAAGGGCCCGAATCGCTCGACCTGTTGCTCAATCTCGCCCTCAGGGACGAGAGCGAGATGATACGCCAGCACGTCATCAAGGTGGTCGTCTATCGGGGAGCACGGGAGGCCATCCCGCAACTCGAGCGAGCCCTGGCCAGCGAGGCCGACCTGGTGCGCGCCAATGCCGCGCGCGCGCTCGGAGAGATCGGCGACCGATCCTCGGTGCCGGCGCTCGTGCGCGGTCTGGATGATCCGTACTTCAAGGTTCGGAGTCTGTCGGCTCATGCTCTGTGGGAGCTCGCCCCGGACGATCCCGAGGTGCGGGCGGCAATCAAAAAGCAGCTTCAAGACGAGCAGCAGCAAATCACGCGCGTCGATCTGGCCTGGAACCTGGCGAGGATGGGAGATCCTGAAGGGCTCGAGGTGCTGCGGCTGTTTCTGTTCCGGGGCGACCCCGAAGACGTCCGCGCCGAGGCTGCCATGGCGCTGGGCGACGTCGGCGACGAGAGCGACATCGAGCTATTGCAGAAGGCGACGAACGACAAGAAGGGATTGGTTCGCCAGCAAGCGGTCAACGCCATCAAGAAACTGAAGAAGGCCTGAGCATCGTGGTTTGGAACCGGGGTAAAACAGATGATTCGGCCCGACGGTCGGAGCCGAATGCGAAACGGGAGACCAGCATGGAGAAGCTCGTGAACATCGGGCAATCGATTCAGATCAAGGGTGAGCTGACCGGAAACGAAGATCTCACCATCGAGGGGAAGGTCGACGGCAAGATCTTTCTGAAAGATCACAACCTCACGGTGGGATCCAACGGCAAGATCACCGCGGACGTTCACGCCAAGAACGTCACGGTGGTCGGCGAGGTCGTAGGGAACATCACCGCCGACGACAAGGTCGAGATCGCGGAGACGGGCTCCATGAAGGGAGACGTCGTCGCGCCCCGCGTGGTGCTCGCCGACGGCGCGCGCTTCAAGGGAAGCATCGACATGGAGACCAAGCCGCGAGCCGTTTCCGCGGGGCTCGGCTCCGCCGTTGGCGGCGACGCGGCGCGTTCCGCCGCGCCCGCCAAGGGCCCGGGCACCCCCTAGGTTCGACCTGATGGCCATGCGGCGGCGGACAGCGGGGGATCCGGCCGTTGCAGGACAGCCCTGCGGCAGCCTGGCTCGGATCCTTGCGCGGATCTTCAAAGAGTCCAGGCCCGAGGTGCTGGACCTGGGGCCGCTGTGCGGGCAGACCGTAACCTATCTCGCGCAGCGCGGCGCGGTGGTCACGGTGGAGCCGTTCGATCCGCCGCCCGCCGTACCCGCGGCCAAGCCCGGAGAGCCCGCGGTCGAGCCTCCCCCCCTGCGGTTCGATCAACCCGATGCCAAGTTCGACCTCGTGCTCGCGTGGGAGCATCTCGACTTCATGCCACCCGACAGGCTGCCGGACTTCGCCGAGGAGGTCCTTCGGGTCCTTCGGGATGGAGGATGGCTGTTCCTGTTTTCGTTGATGGCACCGACCCAGGGGCCGGACCGGATGCGGCGGTACCGTTTGCTGGCCGACGACATGATCGTTCGCGAAGCCACCGAGCTGGCACCGCGCCGCCGCTGGGCCAGCTCGACGCGCGAGATCGAGCGGGCCCTCAAGGGGTTCTCGATCCAGGGTGTCCAACTCCAGCGCAATCAGATGCGAGAGTTTTCGGCTCACAAGGTCTGAGCCCGTTATCTCGATGCCACCGCCCGACGCGCCGACCGGAAACGAGATCCTGGATCCGTTGCGTGGTGCTATCTGGAGGGCGGCTGCCGCAGGTCTCCTGGCGCTGGTTGTCTTCGGCGCCGTACAGACCGCCTCACCGCATCCCGTCGGCGTCGACGGCCTGTTTCACGCACAGTCGGCGAACCTGATCCTGGAAAATCTCCCACGGCCATGGATGCCGGAATTCAGGTGGCTCGAACACACCAGCCTGCGACACGATCTGTTCGCGGATTTCTACTGGGGCTTCCATCTCCTCCTGTTGCCCTTCACCGTCCTCTCGGTCGAGCTCGCGGCAAAACTCGCCCCGGTGATGATGTCGTCGCTGAGCATGATGGCGTTCTACTTCGTGCTGGGGCGGTTCGGCGTTCGATACCGAGGGGTGTGGTTCTCCATAGCCCTGCTGGCATCACCGATCTTTCTCATGCGCCTGTCGCAGAACAAGGCGCCCACCGCCATGGTCGGACTGCTCGTGCTGCTGACCTGGGCGGTGATCGAAGACCGACGTCTCGGGATCGCCGTCTTCAGCGCCGCGGCCACGTGGGTCTATCCGGTCCTGCCCCTCATCGGCGCCGTGGGAGTCGCGGGCATCGTCTCGGTGGCGATCGTCGAGCGCCGCGTTGCCTGGAAGACGGCCGCGAGCCTGGCTGTCGGGATGGCCGCCGGGCTTTTGATCCACCCCGACGCACCTCGAAACCTGCAGTTCCTGATCGTGAACCTGACCGAAGCGACGAATCTGCGCGCCGGAGAGTTCAACCCCCTGCGCACCGACGCCTTCCTGATGGATCTGTGGATCCTTGCCGCGCTTTTCCTGCTCGCGTTTCGCACCGCCCGGCTGAGGCGTGAGGCGCCCGGAAGCGGGGTCGTCTGGACGTTGCTCCTCGTCGCGTCCTTGATGGTCCTGGTCGCGGTCCGCTACATGCGCGGCATCGACTTCGTTCCGCCGTTCGTGATCGCCTTTGCGGCGGTCGCCCTCGACCGCCCCCTCGGCGATCTCGTGGATCGGGTCCGTCGCCGCCTGCCCGGGGCGGCATGGCGCCGGCTCGCCGGCTTCGCGCTCGCGGTCACCGTCCTGATCGCCGGGGGGGTCCAGGTGAATCGCGCCCGAGGCATCGTGGTTCGAAACTCGACGGCGGTGGCCCATCGCCTCGAGGGGGCCGCCCGTTGGCTGGCGGCGAACACGGCGCCCGGTGAGCTCGTGGTCAACCTGACGGCCGGAGACTTCGAGCAGCTATGGGCCTATAACACCCACAACACCTACTTTGTGGGATTCAACGTACGCTTCCTGCAGCGTCAGTCTCCCGACCTGTTCCGGCAGTACGCCAGCCTCTACGAGCGCGGAGACCTGGGCGCACTGGAGGCGCTGATCTCCACCGACACCACGGCGAGATTTGCCGTCATCAGCGACCGCCTTCCGGGTTCGCTGGCCGACAGGATCGTTCGGTCGCCGTCGTTCGAGACCGTTTACCGCGACCGCTCTTGCGCCATCATCAGTATCCGCTAGCCAGAACCGGCGACGGGGCGGCCGGAGGCGCGGACTTTGCGTTGCCACGCCTGAGTCGGAGGCAAGGATCGTCGGATCCGTAGGGGAGGAACAGGCCCCTAATGGGCCGAAATGCGGTTGCTCTTCCGACCCGCGTTGCGCTAGCCTGGCGTCCGATTCGGACGCGATACGCGTGGATAGAGAAAGGAGACACTCATGCTCTCGGAACGGGTTCGTCGCATCGGAATGTCGGCGACCTTGAAGGTCTCCGGCCTCGCCAAGGAGCTTCGATCGAAGGGAGTCGACGTGCTCGATTTCAGCGTCGGAGAACCTGACCTTCCGACCGCGGACCTGGTCAAGGAGGCCGGCAAGGCAGCGATCGACCACAACAAGACCCGTTACACCGCCAATCCGGGAGTGCTGGAACTTCGCGAGGCGGTTGCCGACAAGCTGCGGCGCGAAAACAACCTCGACTACACCCCGGAACAGGTGCTGATCTCACCGGGTGCCAAGGCCAGCCTGTACTTCGCATCGATGGCGTTGTTCGACGAGGGCGACGAGGTGCTGATCCCGAGCCCGTACTGGGTTTCCTTTCCGGAGCAGGTCCGACTGGCTGGCGGACTGCCCGTGGTCGTGCCGACCGACGAACACAAGGGCTTCAAACTCGACCCCGATTCGCTTCTCGAGGCGCTAACGCCGGCGACCAAGGGCATCATCTTGAACTCTCCGTCCAATCCCACGGGGGCATGCTACGACCGCGGCGAGCTCGAGGCCCTGGCGTCGATCTTCGTCGAGCGCGACCTCGTGGTTATCTCCGACGAGATCTACGAGAAGCTGATCTACGACGGTCGGGTCTTCACCAGCATCGCTGCACTCGGCCCGGAAATGCAGTCACGGACCGTGGTCATCAACGGCGTCAGCAAGGCTTACTGCATGACGGGCTGGCGGATCGGCTACGCCGCCGGTCCGAAAGAGATCATCGCCGCCATGGCTCGCGTGCAGAGTCACAGCACGAGCAATGCGACTTCCGTTTCCCAGTGGGCCAGCATCGAGGCGCTGAGGACTCCGCCCTCCGTCCTGGCCGGGATGGTGCGGGAGTTTCAGGGGCGAAGGGACGAGGTCATTCGCGGTCTGGAGGCGATGCCAGGGGTGCGGTGTTCACCACCTGCGGGTGCGTTCTACGTCTTTCCCAACGTCTCGGCGCTGCTCGGGCGGGGGGTGGATGGACGCACGGTTGCCACCGCCGAGGATCTGGCACTCTACCTTCTGGAGGAAGCACGGGTCGCCGTCGTCCCTGGCGAGGCGTTCGGCGCGGCGGACAACATCCGGATCTCCTACGCGGCCTCGATCGAGCAGATTCGCGAGGGGATCGCCCGTATCGGTGCTGCGCTGGCCAGGCTGGAATAGTCAGCGCTCGCCCGCTCGCGGTCGTCGGGTGAACAGCGATGCCTTCAAGCGACCGAACGAACGGTTGATGGGATGGTCTCGCCCCAGGACCGGAACGGTGGGGCGAGCCCGGCGGTCGAGCCGGGATCGTTCGATCCTCAACCGCAGGTTCGCGGGGTCGAGTCGCAGGCCTCGCTCGAACGCCTCCAACGCCTTGGTCGTGCGGCCGACCACGCGGTAGACTCTCCCGAGATTGAGCTGAAGGAGGGGGTCGAAACTGTCACGGGCGGCGGCTTTCTCGCACAACTCGATGCCCTGTCTCGCGGCGCGTTGCGTGAGGACCAGGCAGAGGCCGTAGTACGAGACAAAACGCATCTGGGGCCGGGCGGAGCCTGTCTTTTTCTCGGCAGCGATCGCGTACATGAACTGGTCGGCCGCCTCGGCGGGTCGCCCCGACTCGAGAGCCGTCAGCCCGTCCCGGTAATGAATCTCAGGTTGCACGGCGCCCCCCAACGTCCGTGTAGCTTATCGTCCTCTGAAGACTTACCGGTATCGAGGACCCGTTGTCAACCAGAATTGCAGGATTTCCGGAGAATCCAGAATCACCGCTCGGGCGCGGGCCATGGCGTGGTGCAGGGCCTCTCGCTGCGGTACAGCTCGAGGTTGAATTCCATCGCCTTCACGAGGCCATGGCGATTCATCTCTCGCGCCGCGTCGATCGCGCGCTCCTGCCACTGAATCGCCTTCCGGAAGTCGCCGTCCGCCGCGTGCGCCATGGCGAGGGTCTGGACCTGGGCGAGGTTCATCTGTCCGTCGCCAACGGTCTTCTCGATCAGCTCGATGGCCCGTCGGCCGTCCCGGAGGCTTTCTTCGGGGCACGCGGCCAGCACCCGGGCCAGGGCGGATGCGATCCCGGGGACGTCCGGCATGGCGCCGTGGGCGCGATCGAGCGTACGGAGCGCCTCTTCGTAGCGTTCCGACCACGTCAGGGTCATCGCGAGCTGGACATGAGCCGAGGTCTTGCCCGGGTTGCCTTTCACGACCTTCTCGAGCTCGGTTACGGCCTCCTCGTGGCGCCCGACCTCGATCAGTGCGGCGGCAAGCTGGAAGCTCGCCTCGAGCTCGCCGGGATCGTTCCGCAGCACCGTCTGGAAATGCTCGATGGCAGGGGAATAGTCACCGCGGCGCGCGTACAGGATCCCGAGGTGCAGGTTGGCCTGGAGGTGATCCGGCGCGATCCGGACGGCTTGCTCGAGAGCCGCCAGGGCTTCGTCTTCTTGTTCCAGCGCCCGGCGGGCCAGTCCGATGTTGACCCACGCCCACGCATCTTCCGGATGCTCGTCGGCGATGCGCTGGAACTCGGTAGCGGCGTACTCGTAGCGGCCGTAGTTCATGGCGTAGGCGGCGCGCGTGTGCGAGGCTCCACGGCCCCGCGCTTGGGTCATGAGCTCGAAATAGACAGGGTCGTCCGGAAGAAGCGTCCCGGGTGAGCTCTGGCCGAAATGCTCCTCCGACTTCTCGTGGTCGCCCAGGCCCCGATAGGCCATTCCCAGCGCGTAATGCAGCGAGGGAGCGTTCGGCCGGATCTCGAACGCGGACTCGAGCCGCTCGACGGCACGCTCGTAGTCACCCTCGGACAGCGCCATCTGCCCCAGCGCGAAATGAATCGCGGCGCTGGTCGGGTCGGCCGCGAGGGCCTTGTCGAGAATGGCGCGCGCACGTGCGCCGTCTCCCTGGTTGCGGTGAATCTCGGCGAGCCAGTAGAGGGCCGGAACGAAGACGGGGTTCGCGGCGAGAGTGCGCTCGTATTCCTTCAGTGCATCGGCGGCACGTCCCCGATCGGCGTAGACCCGCGCCAGGAAGTACGGCCAGCGAAACTCCCGCGGGTCGAGGAGCTCGGCGTTCCGGTAGCAAGCCGCGGCGGCCTCGCTCTGCTCGTAGATGTGGTAGAGCATTCCCATGCTTCCCATCTCGCCGGCGAGCCGACCGCGGTAGGTGTTCGGGTCCGCAAGTACGGCATCGAGGGCCGCCATCTGGTCGTGGAGCTGTTCCTGAACGCTGTGCTCGAAGCTGGAGAGGTCGGAATGGGGAATCTCCTCGAGAGTGACACCAGCGCTGGAAATCGGCGCACGGAGATCCGGGTCAGCGAGATCCACGGGTGCAATCAGTAGCTCGTCGGGTATGGCCGCAGGCTCGGAAAGCGGTCGCTCCGTGGAGCATCCCGCGATCGAAAGAACGAGGACCAGGCCCAGAGTCGACGGCGAGATCGTCCGGAGGATGCCTCGCGCAAGACCCATGACTACCTCACGTTGACGCCGGTGCCTTGCTGCAGGGTCGTCCACTGGTTGACGGGAACGTCGGTCCACTCCTCGGCCTCGCCGCGAGGCCACTCGACGCGGATCGTCTCCACGGCCGTGGCGTCGCCGAGTCCGACCAGGACCCGGGGATCGTTGGAGGAGCAGTAGCTGGCGACCGTCCGGACCTCGCGCCAGAGCGGTAGCCGCCCGGCCACCGTCACCGCGACCCGTGCACCGGGGGCATCGCGGGGGGCGTCGTTCTGAACGAGTCGCAGGCCGACCCAGCTCGCGCGATTCCCGATGTTGTTGATCAACAGCCGGGCGGGCCCGGCGTTGTTGGAGAACGCCACATCGACGTCGCCGTCGTTGTCGATATCTCCGAAGGCCGCGCCGCGGCTGACCTCGCTCAACTTGAATACTTCGCCTCCCCGGCCCGTGACCTCCTCGAATATCCCGTTACCCAGGTTGAGGAAGAGCTGGTTGGGCTCTCGGTACGGGCTGAACAGGTCATCGGGATCGGCGATCTCCTGGGCCGTGACGGCCCCGTTGGCCATGAACAGATCGAGCCAACCGTCGTTGTTCAGGTCGAACCAGGTCGTCCCGAAGCCGGTGGAGGGCCGGCTGCCGACCCCGAGACCGGCCTCGACCGTCTGGTCCATGAACATCCCGTTGCCGTTGTTGACGTACAGGGTGTTGGTCTCGCCACGGAGGTGGGTCATGAAGAGGTCGAGGTCGCCGTCGGAGTCAAAGTCGGCGGCATCGATCCCCATGCTGGATTCGGGGCTCCCGGTTGCGTTGACGGCGACCCCTGCCATGAGGGCTTCGTTTTTGAAGGTGCCGTTGCCCTGGTTGACCCAGTAGAAGTTCACCATTTGATCGTTGGCAACGTAGATATCCACGAGGCCATCGCCACTGAGGTCGCCGGTGACCACGCCGAGCCCGGCTCCGGGCAAGAGGGAAACCCGGGCCGCAAGGGAAACATCCTCGAACGTACCGTCCCCCCGGTTGCGGAACAGGCTATCGGGCACACCTCCGTAGGTTCCGGGCGCGCAGTAGTCCTGGGCACCGGTGACGGCGATGCACTCTTTGTGGTTGGTCAATCGGAAGTCGACGTAGTTGCTGACGTACAGATCGAGCCAGCCGTCCGCATCGTAGTCGACGAAGGCGGAACTGCAGCCCCACCTCTCGTCATCGGTGCCGGACATCTCGGTGACATTGGTGAAGGTCCCGTCGCCGTTGTTGTGGTACAGCTGGTTCGACTGGAAGTTGGTGATGTACATGTCGACCCAGCCGTCGTTGTCGTAGTCTCCCGTGGCGACGCCCGACCCGAAGCCCGGGGAGTCGATCCCAGCCTCTTCGGTGACGTCGGTGAAGCGCAGGGTCCTGTTGCCGGCTTGGTCCACGATGAGGTCGTTGCGGTACAGCCGGTCGCCGACAGGTCCGGTCGGCGGCCAGATCGTCTCGCTCAGCGGGCTGCCGTCCAGGACGCTTTGCTGAACCATGTAGATGTCGAGGTCGCCGTCGTTGTCGTAGTCGAGCATGGCGACCCCGGACCCCATGATCTCCGGGTAGTAGAACGCCCCGGTCGTGCCGTTGAAGTGGAAGAAATCGAGGCCGGCGTCGCCGGCTTCGTCGGTCATCCACTCGACATCATCGGGTAGGTCGTCGGCGTTGACCAGCGGGGCGCCGCCCAGTTGAAAGCCGCCGACTTCGGGCGCGCCGCCCGCGCAGCTCAAAAGGACCCACGGCACGGCACCGAGCAGCAAGGGGAGTAGAAGACGCAAAGTCTTCCGGGACGTTCGACCGCTCAAGCTTCCTCCCACCGCTCTCAGCACAACATAATATCAGATGGTACAGACGCAAACCGGCATGCACCAGCGCACCTGAGCGGCCCTCCTGACGCCACGGGCATGCCGGTGGCCGGAGCTCGATCGGGGAAGAAGAGTCCGGACGGAACAGCTAGTCGTCCAGCCGGAACCCGGTCTGACGCGCCCGGATCTGGCGGCGCCACTCGTCGGCTTCCTCGTGGCTGAGGTGGCCGGCCTGCTCGTTGACGCGGACGAAGGTCAGCACGTCCTCGACCTCATCGACCTGCAGGGTCTCGAGGGTCTTCCTGAGGTGCTCTCGATCCATGCCGGGAACGTACGTCGATTCCGGCGAGGCTGCCGGAATTCGCGCGCGAATCGGGATCGCGTTCGTCCCTTTTCGTGGCGAGCACCCGTCCATCCGGTATCTGGGCCCGAGAAAAACAAACGCCCGGTCGCATGGGGGTGACCGATGCGACCGGGCTCTAATCGATCGCGGCACCGACGGCAGAGGGGGATCTGGCCATCGGGCCGCTCGTGCCTACTCCCGACCGAACCGAAGGACGGACCCGGCAGGTTTCAGCATCATGCACAGCTTAGCGGTAAGCCCGGATCCAAAGCGGACATTGATAGTCCGAATTCAGGAGGGCGCCGGCGCGCCGGGGCCGAGACCTACATCCCGGCCCGGCACTGCTCTGCGACCGCGCGCCGCGTCGAAGGCTCGAGGGCGCGAACCAGGCTCGGGTTGAGCTGCACGGCCTGGCAGTAGTGCTTCATGCCTTGCTGGAGATCTCCAAGCGAGGTCAGTGCAGCGCCCAGGTTGGCGTGAGCGATCGCGTAGCGAGGAGCGATTTCTATTGCCTTTCGAAGGTGGACGATCGCTTCGTCCGCTCGTCCGCTGGCAAGGAGTGCGTTGCCGAGGTTGTTCAGCCCTTCGAAGGACTCGGGGTCGAGCCGGATCGCCTCTCGTGAGAGGTCGATGGCTTCGGCGAACTTCCCCTGCCTGATGAGATCGGCGCCCCGGTTGACATACACCTGGGAGTAGTCGGGCTTTCGCGACCCGATCTTCCTGGCTTGCTCGATGGCGGCAAGATCCGACGCTTCCGCGCGATCGCCGGGCGACGGTGCGCCACTCCACGGTTTCGATTCCGCGATGATCGAGTGGAGGGCCTGCGCCGCGATCTTGGAGCCCTCCCTGGACGGGTGCGTGCCGTCGCCGTCGATGGTATAGCGAAGCCGCGGGTTGAGGGTTCCGCCCGCCGACCGGAGATGCGCTTCGAGGCGACTGGAAATCCGATAGGTGGGAATGCCGTAGATTCGGGCCAACCGCTCGACGATCAGCTCCGTGTCATCGCCCGGCAGGAAAGGCTGGTCGAAAACACCGCCGTTTCCGAACGTCGGCCAGATGGCGACCACCGGCGAGAAACCGTACTCATCGGCCAGCTCGGCCAATCGCTCGAAACCTTGCGCGACGTTGTTGTCCCCGATGGCCTGGTCGTTCCAACCGAGCGGATCGTTCTGGGCCAGGAACTGGAACAGGTCCAATCGGATGCACAGCAACCGAAACAACCGGGATCGCAGAAACAGGAAATCGACGATCGCGGGGCGATCCACCCTCGCGCCGGCGAGAAACGCATCCTGATTGAAGTTGTCGAAATCATTGAACACGAAGACGATGACGACGATATCGGGCTGGAACTTCACGCCTTTGACTTCCAGCAACTCGACCTCGGCCCTGGTGCAGTATCCACTCACGCCGAAGTTGAGCACCTCCACCGATCCAGGCGGGTAGAGCCGTTCGAGCTGTCCGGACAGCGTGTCGCGGATCTCCTGGATTCCCTGACCCTCCACGACCGAGTCTCCGAGCAGGATGATCCGCCGGACGCCCGGGGGCTTTTCGAGGGTTCGCTCGTGGTCGCGCTGCCCGTGCGAGTTGGTTGACGGAAAGCTCTTCGAGAGGGTGGCGTGCTCGTTTCGATAGTCGGGCTTCAGCTCGAAGCCCAGGATCGGGTTGTCGGACCGCACGTACACCGATTCTTCGTCGGCGATCACAATGGGCCGTACTGCGGGAGCCAGTCCGAGTCCCCGAACCGCCACCTCGGCGATCACCAGCGCGAGGGCGGTGGCCGCGATCACGAGGGCGATCTTGGCAAGCACGGAGCGGGCCGTTCCGGAGGTTGGACTCGTCTTCATGTGGCGGGCCCCACCAGGAAGAACTCTCGCCAGTGGCGGCCGAGCATCACCAGCACCGGGACAAACGTGACCGCCGTCATCAAGAGCTGGTTCGCCGGGGAAAACGAGTACGTCACGAAGTACACCCCGTAGAGCCCGAGGACTGCCGACGCGCTGAACCCCACGATGATGCTGCGAGTCGCCGCGTTTCGGGCGATGCAGCTCAGGGGCAACAGAGGGATCAGATACCAGGGTTGAAACCACGCGGTGCCGATCAGGAGGAAGACGACATAGGTCGCGAGGACGATCTGCGGGAGGTCCTCTCGACGCTTCAGCCTCAGGGCGAGGGCCACGGCCGCCAGGACGGTGGCCGCGCGAGACAGACCCACGACCACCGAGCCCTTCCCTCCAGCCGCCTCCAGGGCGGTGCCGGCAACCCACACCATCGATCGTGTCGCGCGCGCGGACGCGGCGGAGAGGCCGCGAAGCGGGCTCTCGAGACCGCCGAAGGGTGCCAGAAGAGCCATGCTCGACACGGCGGCCACCAGCACGCCGATGCCGATCCCCATCCATCGATGCCGGCGGTCGGCGTGTCGCCAGATGAATACTGCGATGGCAGGCGCGAGCACCACCGTGGTGTACTTGATCCAAACGCTTGCCGCGAACACGACGATGGCCATCCCGAGCCTGCCGCGAAGAAGCAGGTAGACGGCACCCAGCACCAACGGTGCGATCCAGGCATCGTTGTGGGCGGCAATGCCGGCCTCGATCAACAGGAGCGGGCTGGCGGCGACCAGCAAGCCCAGCGGGGCATCGGCGTTCCGCCCGAGCTCCCTCGCGGCTCGGCGGGCCAGCCAGAATGCGAGGCCCACCGAGGCGATGGCCACGATCCTGAAGACGGTGAGGTTTCCCCACACGCCCAGGGCCGGGCGGTAGAGCCATCCGCTCACGGCCAGGCCGAGGGGGCCGTACTGGGCCGCATCCGTGGGCCAGGGGGTGAGCCCCAGGAACGGGTTGCCCGGATTCCCGATCGGAGCGACCCCATAGGGGTCGTTGCCGAAGTCCATCCAGGTCGAGGCGTGGGCCAGGTAAAGAAAGACGTCGGTGCTGGTGAACGGCACCGCGAGCAGCATCGCGAGCCACATGGCGAGCAGCAGCCATGACAACCCACGATGGGAGCTCGGGGGGGCGACATCCGGGTCTCGGCGACTCCAGAGAAAGAGGTGCAGTCCCGTCCAGGCGAACAGGATGGCCGCGCAGATAAGGCCCCAATTCCCGGGCCCGGGTGCCTCGGCGGCCGCCAGCGCTCTCGCCGGGCGATCCACCGGAGTCACGATGTGGGAAACGGCCACCACGAGGCAGGCAAGGACCAGCAGCACGCCCCACCAGACGAACATGTTCCCGAAGCCGGACTCGTCAGACCTCCGACCGGGGGTCACGGCGCGTCAACCGGCCGTTGTCTGTGCCGTACACCTGGGTCCGGAAGGGGCATCGAAGCCTCGGGTCAATAGCTCCGCTGGAGGCTACCACGATCCGTATCGTCGGTCACCCGAGCCGGGTGGCCAGGAGCGGCTCGACGGCAACGACGGCTGGGCCTTCGGGGCCGGATCGGTCTGAGGGGTTGGTGCCGAAGGGGAGACTCGAACTCCCACAGGGTTGCCCCTACTAGATCCTGAATCTAGCGCGTCTACCAATTCCGCCACTTCGGCAAGAAGAGCGGCGATAAACTAGCAACCGCTTGGCTCGGGTGTCAAGGACGGCCGCCCAGACGGGGGCGAAAGACCCGATGGCCAAGGACGGAAAGGACGACCAACGCATGACGACCGGCAAGGGGAGGGCTCTCGACGGGGCCGCGGCCCGCAGGGCTATCCTGGAGTACCTGCGCCGTCCGGAGTACCGCCCGGTACCGCAGCGTGAGCTGTTGCACCGTCTCAATATTCCCGGCGACGACCGTCCCGCCGTCCGGCGGCTCCTGAAGGAGCTCCTGGAAGAAGGAATCATCGCCCGGACCCGCGGTCAGCGGCTGGTGGCGGCAGGGGAGGCCGAGACCGTTCGCGGCTTGCTCGAGATGCACGCCGACGGCTACGGCTTCGTGATCCCCGATGGCGGCGGGCCCCACGTCTTCATCCCCCGCCGCTCGGTGGGGGACGGGCGCCACCGAGACACCGTGGCGGTGCGCGTCACCGAGCGCGGGAAGGGAAACAAGCCGGAAGGCGCCATCGTCTCGGTCCTCGCGCAGGCCGACCGCAGGCACCTGGGGGTCTTCCGGCGCCGCGGCCGAGGCGGTGTCGTTCAGCCCTTCGATCCCTCCCTCCCGCAGGCCATCGCGGTGCCCACTCCCTTTCGCCACGGCGCCAAAGACGGGGAAGCGGTGAGCGTGGAGGTGATGAAGACTCACGAGGGCGCGCGACTTCCCGAGGGCAAGGTCATCGAGGTGCTCGGCCGGGTCGACGCGCCCGGCATCGATGTGATGGTGGTGGCCCGCCGTCACGGCCTGTCGCTCCGTTTTCCCGGCGCTGTTCTCGACGAGGCCGCTCGCCTTCCCTCTCGGGTTCCCCGTGGGGAGGCCGAGTCGCGGGAGAGGTTCGACGATCCGCCGCCGGTGACCATCGACGGCGAGACCGCGCAGGACTTTGACGATGCGGTCGCGGTTGCGGAGCTTCCGCGGGGCGGCTTCCGGCTCTTCGTTCACATCGCCGATGTCGCTCATTTCGTCGCACCGGACTCGGTTCTCGACACCGAAGCGCGATCGAGAGGGACCAGCGTCTACTTCCCCGGGACCGTCCTGCCGATGTTCCCGGAGAAGCTGTCGAACGACCTGTGCTCCCTGCGACCCGGCCGGGACCGGCTCGTGCAATCCGCGGTTCTCGACCTCGACCGCAACGGTGCCGTGCGGAAGGTACGCTTCGCGGACGGCATCATTCGGTCGGCGGCGCGCCTGACCTACTCTCAGGTGGCTGAAGTGATCGAGGGGAAGAAACGCGGGCAGGGCGTCCCCGGGCGGATCGTTCCCATGCTGCAGGTGATGGACCGCCTTCGCGGACGGCTCGAGAAGCGCCGTGCGGACCGGGGAAGCATCGATTTCGACCTACCCGAGCCGGAGATCCTGCTGGACGTCGAGGGCATGATGACGGGGGTCAAGATCGAGCCGCGCAACAAGGCCCACCGGCTCATCGAGGAGTTCATGCTGGCGGCCAACGAGGCCGTCGCCGGCTGGCTGGAGGATCGGGACACCCCGTGCCTGTACCGCGTTCACGAGCGACCCGACCCGCTGAAGCTCGAGACGCTCTCGGAGTTCGTGGCCGGGCTCGGGCTCCGGCTGAAGGGTGAGCTCGAGTCCATGACCCCGGGTGGGATCCGCGAGCTGGCCGAGCAGGCCGAGGGGCGGCCGGATTATGCGGTCATCACCCAGATGGTGCTGCGCTCGATGAAGCAGGCGCGCTACACGACCGAGAACATCGGCCACTTCGGGCTGGCGGCGCCGGTCTACTGCCACTTCACCTCGCCGATCCGGCGCTACCCCGACCTGATGGTGCACCGCTTGCTTCGGGCGACCCGAGGGGTTCGAAAGGGAAAGGGAAAACCCGTGTCGTCGGGCGATCTCGAGGGGCTGGCGGAGGCCTGCTCGACGCTGGAGCGCAGCGCCGAGGCGGCCGAGCGGGAGCTGCTGGCGTGGAAGGCGATCGTCTTCATCAAGGACCGCGAGGGCGAGATCTTCGACGGCGTCGTGGTCGGGGTGGCCAAGTTCGGTTTGTTCGTCCGTTTGACCGAGACACTCGTCGAGGGGCTGCTGCACGTGGAGAAACTCGGCGACGATCGGTTCGAGTTTGTCGCGTCTCGGCAGGAGCTCCGTGGGAGACGCACGGGCCGTTCCTACCGCCTGGGCCAGGCACTCCGCGTTCGGGTGATGAAAGTCGATACGATTTTTCGCCGCGTCGATCTGGAGCGGGTCGTGGCGACGAAGCGTCGTACGCCACCGCCGGCCGAAGCGAAGCCGAAGCCCCGCCGTCGGCGCACCGCTCCGAGGGCTCCGAGGCAGCGGGGCCGGCGATGAGTGACGGAGGTCCCTGGTTCCGGCTGCTCGATCACACCGGCGATATGGCGATACTCGTTCGGGCGCCGGACCTCGAGGGTCTGTACGACGGTCTCACCCGGGCGTTGTTCGAGGTCATGATGGACACCCGGACCATCGACGCCTCCAAGACCGTCGCGGTGGGCGTCGAGGATGCCGTCGATGCCGAAGATCTCGTCGTGCGCTATCTCTCCGAGCTCCTCTTCCTGCACGACGCCCGCGATTGGGTCTTTCGCGGGGCCAAGGTGCGACGGGTGACCGATACCGCGATCCAGGCGGACGCCCTCGGTGAGCCATTCGACCCCGTGAGGCACGCCATCGACCGCCAGATCAAGGCCGTGACCCACCACCATCTCCTGCTCTCCCGGGACCGCGACGGCTGGACGGCGCGTTGCGTCCTCGATCTTTAGGGAGGGTGCGGGAGACGGCTCACGGGTTTTGGTGCTAGCCTGACTCACCATGGCCGGTACCGTTCGAGTCGAGCGCGTCGACGCCTACCACTGGCGCATCCCTCGCCATGGCGAGATGCGCGTCGACGGGCTGATCTTCGCCAGCGATCGCCTGATGACCGACCTGCGATCGGATCCCACCCTCGAGCAGGTCGCCAACGTGGCTTGTCTCCCGGGAATCGTCGGGGCCTCCCTCGCCATGCCGGACGCCCACTGGGGGTACGGTTTCCCGATCGGAGGTGTGGCGGCGTTCGACGCCGAGGAAGGCGTGGTCTCGCCGGGCGGCGTGGGCTACGACATCAACTGCGGGGTTCGACTGCTCCGATCGAACCTCCGGCGCGACGAGATCGCGCCTCGTGCGAAGGAGCTCGTCGATCGACTGTTCGCCGTGATTCCCACCGGCGTCGGGGCTCACCGACGGGACGAGCGTCTCGATCGCCGCGACGAGAGAGACCTCCTGGTCCAGGGGGCGCGATGGGCGATCGAGCGCGGCTACGGCTACGCGAGCGATCTCGAGGTCATCGAGGCGCGCGGGCGGATCGACGGTGCCGATCCGCGAGCCGTCTCCGAGCGCGCGCTGGAGCGGGGCCGGGCCCAGCTCGGGACGGTAGGCAGCGGCAACCACTTCGTCGAGGTAGGGCATGTTGCCGAGGTCTACGACACGCGAGCTGCTGCGGCATTCGGACTCCAGGAAGGTGCCGTCACGGTGCTCATCCACTCGGGCTCCCGGGGCTTCGGGCACCAGGTCTGCACCGACGCGGTCAAGGAGATGGTTCGCGTGGCCGCGAAGTACCGGATCGACCTGCCCGATCGCCAGCTGTGCTGCGCGCCCCTCGGCTCGCCGGAGGCCGAGGGGTATCTCGCCGCCATGGCATGTGCGGCGAACTTCGCGTTCGCCAACCGGCAACGGATGGCGCACGGCGTCCGGCAGGCCTTCGAGAGCGTTCTCTCGGTCGGTCCGAGAGACCACGGTCTTCACACCGTCTACGACGTCTGTCACAACATCGCGAAGTTCGAGGATCACGAGGTCGAAGGTCGTCGTCGTCGGGTCTGCGTGCACCGCAAGGGAGCGACGCGGGCGTTCCCGCCGCATCACGCCGAGCTTCCCGAGCGTTACCGCGAGACCGGGCAGCCGGTTCTCATTCCCGGCGACATGGGCCGCTACTCGTACGTTCTGGTCGGAGCGGCGGGCGCGATGGAGCAGAGCTTCGGAAGCACCTGCCACGGCGCGGGGCGGGTCATGAGCCGCAAGGCCGCGATGCGTGCGTCGAAGGGCCGGCCGCTCATCCGTGAGATGGAAGACCGCGGCGTCGCCATTCGTTCGGCGGGCATGCGGACCCTCGCCGAGGAGATGCCGGAAGCGTACAAGGACGTCGCCGACGTCGTGGAGGTGGTGCACGGCGCGGGCCTTTCTCGCAAGGTCGCGCGGCTCGAACCCATCGGCGTCATCAAAGGTTGATTCCAACCTATTATAGACTCGAACGGGCCTCCCTATCGCAGGTTCGCGGTGGTACCATGGTCTCCGGGCCGCACCGGAGCAAGGAGGCTCAGATGGGTCAGTTGGCTGGGGAGATCATGAGCCGGGATGTGATCTGCGTCCGCTCCGACGCCGATCTCCGGGACCTCGCCAAGCTGTTCCTCGAGAAGGGGATCACCGGTGCGCCGGTCGTCGACGCCGAGGGTAACCTCGAGGGTGTGATCTCACAGACCGACCTTCTGTACTACGGCCTCACCCGCGACGACGAGCTGGTCATGGACTCGCACTTCTACCACGCCGTGCGAGTCGAGGGCGGTCACCTCCCCAAGGGCTTCCAGATCAAGGACGTCAACACGGGACGTGTCTGCGACGTCATGACACCGGTCGTTCACTCGGTGACCGAGAGAGCGTCGGTCGAGTCGGTCTCCCGGATGATGATGCGCAAGCGCATCCACCGCGTCATCGTCCGCAGGGGGCGCAAGGTGGCGGGCATCATCTCGGCGCTCGACATCCTTCGAGCCGTCGCCAAGAAGCCCAAGAAGCCCAAGAAGCTCAAGAAGCCGAAGGCGTCGGCGGCGCGAGTTCCGACGACGAGCCGCTCGCGGAGCAAGTCTCGGAGTAGAGGCAAGACCGTCTAGCCTCGCATTCTCCCCCGGCGTGTCCTCCCCGTTGGGCCCGGAGTGGCCGGGAGCTTCCACCGACAGTAAAATCCTGGACGCGGCCCGGAAGGGGCCGGGGGCGAGGGAGGTACTTGGATGGCCTGGCAGACCCTGGGGTCCCGCGATCGTGACGAAAACGTCGTTCGAGGGGCCGTGCTCATCGTGCTCGTAGGAGCGCTTCTGGGCCTGACCTACAACTTCTGGGGGCTCAAGAGCAATCCGGCCTACGGCATCGCCTGGATCGGCGAGCAGCGCGTTCTCGAGAGCGTCGAGGCTCTCATGGCCGATGGGGGAGCGGAATCTCCCACGTCGACCTCGGGACCGGGGAGCGCGTTCCCGGAATCCGACGAGCCGCTACAGATCCAGATCGCGGGCGTCAAGCGGCTGTTCGATGCCGGCGATGCCTTGATCCTGGATGCTCGAGAGCCCGACGAGTTCGAGGCGGGGCACATCGCGGGCGCGGTGAATCTGCCGTTCAGCGAGGTGACCCCCGACCGGATCGAGGGTGTCGACTCCGGCGGCCGCCCGATCGTCACCTACTGCGACGGCGAATGCGAGGTCTCCATGGACCTCGCGTGGGAGCTCGTGCTCCAGGCCGGACACCGGAAGGTCCTGGTCTTCATGGGCGGCTTCCCGGAATGGGAGGCGGCCGGCTACCCGGTCGGGACGGGCTCGGGCGACGCCGACGCAACCTCCTTCACGACCTACATCGACGATCCGATGGCGTTCTTCGGTTCCGACGATGCCGACGGCGCCGACGGCGGGCCCGCCCTTCCGGAGATCCCCGAGATCGATCGACCGCTCTCGACCGAGCTCGATACCGTCAAACAGTTCTTCGACGCGAAGGCCGCGGTTCTGCTCGACACCCGCGAGGCCGAGGAATACGTCGAGGGCCACATCCCGGGCGCGCTGTCGTACCCGTACGATCGGGTCGGGGAAGACCCCCGGCAGCTCGATGGGATCGACGCCGGCGGACGGCCGATCATCGCCTACTGCGGGGGCGGGACGTGTGAGATCTCCATGGGAGTTGCCGACGCCCTGATCGCCCGCGGCCACCGCAAGGTCCTGGTCTTCATGGGCGGCTTTCCGGAGTGGGAAGCCGCCGGCTATCCCGTGGTGCGGGGGGAGGGACCGTACTGATGGACGCACTCAAGCGCTTCCTCCACGACCGTCGTGCGATCCGCGTCAGCCAGATCGTGGTCGGGGTGATCTTCCTGTTCGCGGCCCTGCCGAAGATCGGCGACCTGGGGTCGTTCGCGCTCCAGATCCACAACTACCGGGCGATCCCGGTGGCCCTCGAGAACGTGATGGCCATGACCCTGCCGTGGATCGAGCTGGTGATCGCGCTGGCGCTTCTGCTGGGGATCTACGCGCGGTCCGGGGCGGTTCTCTCCGCCGGCCTGATGGGAGTGTTCCTGGTGGCGATCGGCCAGGCCGTCGCCCGGGGGCTGGACATCGATTGCGGCTGCTTCGGAACCACCGATGCCACGGAGGTGGGTTTCGTCAAGCTCGCCGAGGATGTCGGCCTGCTGGTCCTGGCGGTGGTGGCGAGCCTGCGAGCGCGCTGACGCCCTAGGCCGCGCAAACTCCTTCCCGACAGAACACGCACCTGAATCGAATGTAGACGGAAAGAGCGGATCAGGATCCGGACCCCGCGCGATCGACGGCGCGGGCGAGTCTCGATTTCGTCCTTGCGGCGGCGTTGTCATGGATCACGCCCAGCTTGGCGGTGCGATCCACCAGGGACAGCGTCGAGGGCAGCATGCCGCGGGCGGTATCGACATCCCCGGCCTCGATGGCCTTTCGGATCGCCTTGATCCGGCCCCGCAGGCGGGAACGGTGCTGCCGGTTCCGCAGCCGCCGATCCAGGCTCTGCCGGTGCTTCTTGATCGCCGATTTGTGCGTCGCCATGCGCGCTCCTGGACCCTGAAAGACGCCGGATTCTAGATCAGTGGCCCCGTTCCGTCAAGGCCGGTCGGTTTACTGGGCGCCGAGGCTCGCGAGCTTGTCGCCGGCCACGCGCGCCTCGTCGCTCTCCGGAAAGGTCTCGACCACGAAACGGAGCTGGATGATCGCGGGCCGGACCTGGTTCTGCTCGAGGTAGGCGAGCCCCTTCTTGAGGTTCGCAGCGGCGGCCCGGTCGCTGTCCGGGTACCGCTCCAGCATGCGGTCGAACGAGTCTACCGCCACGACGTGGTTGCCCTGACTGAAGTAGCACTCGCCGATCCAGTACAGGGCGTTGTCGGCCCGGTCGCTATCGGGGTAGCGGGTGGCGTATTCCTCGAAACCCGAGATCGCGAGGGCATAGTTGCCCTTGGAGAAGTCGGCGTACGCCGTGTGGTAGAGGTCGTCCGCGCTGGGCAGGGCGCTCGACGGGGTGGCGCCGGCGCCGTCTTCCCCGAGGAGCGGTGTCGTGTCGCCGAGGTCGCTTCCTTCGGCTCCGACGGCGCCCACGGCGGCTCCCGTCCGGATCAGCTCACGGTTCTCCTGGACGCTCTGGGACATGCGGTCGATTCGACGATTGGCCTCGATGAGCCTTTCGTCGAGGATCGACTGCTGACGGTTGATCTCGTCGAGGCGCAGCTTGAGGTCGGCAAACTCGGCGCGGCCGATCTGCTCCTGCTGACCTTCCGTCGCCGAGATGTCTTTCGAGACCCTCTTGAGCCGTTCGGCGGCCTCGCGCTGCTCCTGCTCGATCTTCACGAGCTGCGCCTGCATCGCCGAGACGTCCTTCTGGAGTTTGCTGAACTGGTCCGGAAGCACGCAGCCCGTCGCCATGGCAGCGAGGGCCAGGACCAGCGTCGATGTGATGACGGTGCGAATCAACGGAATCATCCCCCGAATCCTCTAGGACTCGATGACGAAGACGCCGCGGCGATTCCGTGCCCAGGCTGACTCGTCGTGGCCCGGATCGGCCGGGTCTTCCTCGCCGTACGAGACGATCCGGATCCTGAAGGCATCGACTCCCAGGCTCACCAGATAGTCACGGACCGCGCTGGCGCGACGCTCGCCGAGGGCCAGGTTGTACTCGATGGTCCCGCGCTCGTCGCAGTGCCCTTCGATCCGGATGTTGTACTGCGTGTTGTCCAGGAGCCAGTCCCCGTTATTCTGGAGGACCATGCGGTTCTGGTCGTCCAGGTCGTAGCTGTCGAACGGGAAGTAGACGGTGGCCAGGACGCCCTGGCGGTTGAGCGCCTCGACGTCGGCGGCCGTCACCTCGCGAACCTCGACCGGCTGCTGGTCGAACCCTTCGGTGACCTCGGTCTTGGTCCGGGGCGGCGTCTGAGGCTCCGGCGGCGGAGTCGTTTCTTGCTGAGCGGCGGCCTCGGGCGGCTTGGGCTCGGTGACCGGCGCTTGCTTCTTGCAGCTCGAAACGGCGAGCGCCACAGCGACGACGAGAAGGAGAATCCAGAGGCTCTTGCGGTCGGTCATGGTCGGCAACTCCTAGCGGCCCGGCGGGCGGGCGCCTCGTGGGCGCCGGGGGCCGGTTGAATTATAGGGGACCTCCGTCCCCATGCAAGATCCCGTGACAAAGATCGGTTCACCGCGACCAGTCCGGCGTGATGCTGTTGGTGCCGCGGGTCAAGCGTCGAACGTCCGAGCCGTCGGCGGCCATGGTGTAGACGTCGTAGCTGCCGGAGCGGTTCGACGAGAAGACGATGTGGCGGCCGTCGGGGGACCACCGGGGATTCTCGTTGTGGTAGGGCCCGTGGGTCAGCAGGGTGATCTCGCCCGTGGTGACGTCCAGCAGGGCGATCTGGAACGAGCCGTCGATCCTCGAGACATACGCCATGCGATCTCCCCGAGGGGACCACGCGGCGGAGTCGTTGTAGCTGCCCTTGAAGGACAGCCGCCGGGTATTGAGTCCCTCCGCATCCATGACGTAGATCTGAGGGGATCCGGAGCGATCCGAGGTGAAGGCGATCTCTCTGCCGTTCGGAGAGAAGGCGGGAGCCGTCTCGATGGCTGCCGTACGGGTCAGCCGGGTGTTCCTGCCGGTGGCCAGATCGAGGACGTAGAGGTCCGAATTGCCTGCGGCGTCGGAGCTGTAGACGATCCGGTCGCCGTCCGGAGACCAGTCGGGCGCCGCGTTCAGCTCACCGACGATGACCGGGGTCTTGGTCAAGGTGCCCGCGCTGTCCATGAAGTAGATATCCGGCCGTTTCTCGCGCCACGAGACGAAAGCGAGTCGGTTGGCTTCGGGCGACCACGCCGGCGACAGGTTGATGGTGCCGGTGGTCGTCAGACGTCGCACACGTTGTCCGTCGTAGTCCATGAGGTAGACCTCGGAGCCGCCGGCGTGACGGGAGACGAACGCGATCCGCGTCAGTGCGACGCCGGGCCGTCCAGTGTACTGCTTCACGAGGTCGTCGGAGAGCTGGTGGGCGATGCGCCGGAGGAGATCGGTGGTGCCGCCGTAGCGACGTCCGAACAGGACGCTCTGGCTCGGCGTGTCGTGAAGCCAGGCCTGGAGATCGATGCGGTCGTCGGTGGCCGTGAGGCGTGAGACGACGACCGCGTCGGCATTGATGCTCTCCCAGTCTTCGTGGGGGACGGCATCCGGCGGCGACGAAGGGATCAGCTCGTAGAGCGACGGGTCGACGACGTCGAAGAACCCGCTGAACTCCAGGTCGGCCCGGACGGTCCGAGCGATCTCGGCCGCCACCTGGCGCGCGGACGCCGGCGCCTCCGGGTCGGGGACGGCGATCCGGATGCGCGTGAAACCTTCCCCCGTGACCTCGCCGGTCAGGCGCCGCGAATCCGGACTCTGAGCGTGGGCGGTCACGACGAGGCCGAGGACCCCGACGGCCAGGACCGGGATCACGAGGCGGACCCATTGGCGAGCGGGTACGACGTGTTGCATGGAAGCTCCGAGTCTCAAAATTCGCCCGGATCGAGGCGAAAGACGATTTGTGCGGTCACGGCGGGCTCCCGCCATGACGCGGGCAGCGGGGGGAAGGGCGAAGCGTCGGCGATCGCTCGAAGGGCCGAGCGGTCCAGGGACGGGACCCCGCTCGGGACCTCGATGCGCGCGTTGCGCGCCGAGCCGTCGCGGACGATCTCGAAGACGACCGTGACCGACCAGTTCTGCCCACCGCGCTCGAGAACCGGACGGGCCCAGCGGCTCTGGAGCGCTGCCACTACCGAGTCGCGGTACCAGGCATGCTCCATCTCGCCGAGGCCCACGGAAGTGATGGCGCCTCCGACCCCCTGGGCCCCGACGCTCGGTGTCTGCGACGACTCGGCCGGCGGGGTGACGGGCTTCGGCTGGACAGGTTCGGGCTCCGGTTTCTCTTCGGGCTCTTTCGGCTCGGGCTTGGCGGGGACGTCCTCGCTCGCGGCGCGTAC